>MCND01000359.1_pt1 | contig 14695 bp, 13 predicted proteins | sample 778211 | NCBI WGS metagenome assembly MCND01 (sample SAMN04296812, study PRJNA304217) | bioreactor metagenome | isolation source: activated sludge enriched with benzalkonium chloride | place: Turkey: Istanbul urban wastewater treatment plant
CTCGCCCTCGTCCTTGTAGCGCGTCACCTGGCGTCCGCCGAGCATCGATTCCAGCGTCCGGCCGACCGTGGCCACGTTGGCGCCCACGTCGGCCATCTTGTCTCGGTCCACCCGCACCCGCAGCTCGGGCGTGTTCAGGCGCAGGTCGGTGTCCAGGTTCATCAGGCCCGGATACTTGCGCAGCTCCGTCAGGAACACCTCGGTCAGGCGCGCCAGCTCGGCATACGAGGCCTGGCTCATGATAATGAACTCGACCGGCTTGGAGCGGGCCGACTGGCCCAGCGACGGCGGATTGGTCGGGAAGGCGCGCACGCCAGGCAGCGAGGCGAACTTCGGCTGCAATTCCTGGGTGATGGCCTGCTGCTTGCGGTTGCGTTCTTCCCAGGGCTTGAGCCGCAGGATGGCCGTGCCGTCGGTGACCGTGGGAAAGCCCACCGTGACCTGGCTGCCGCTGGCCTCGCCGATGTCGGCGTAGAACTGCTCGATGCCCAGCATGCTCTCCAGCGTGTAGTTCAGCGTGGCGCCCTCGGGCGCGCTGACGATGCCGAACACCACGCCACGGTCCTCGATCGGCGCCAGCTCGCTCTTGACCACCTTGAACAGCACGCCGCTCGCGGCCGCCACCGCCACGCCCACCGCGACCACCGCCCAGCGGTGCCGCAACGACACGCCCAGCGCCTTGCGGTAGCCCTTGCCCAGGGCGTCGAGCCAGCCTTCGATCAGGTTGTACCAGCGGCTATGGCTGCTCTGGTGCCGCAACAGCACCGAGCACATCATCGGCGTGAGCGTGAGGGCGACGAAGCCCGACACCAGCACCGCGCCGGCCAGGGCCAGCGCGAACTCGATGAACAGCCGGCCGGTCCGGCCGGTGGCGAAGGCCAGCGGCGCGTACACCGTCACCAGCGTCAGCGTCATCGCGACCACGGCGAAGCCGATCTCGCGCGAACCCTGCAGCGCGGCCTGCTTGCGCGGCATGCCGTCCTCGATGTGACGGAAGATGTTCTCCAGCACCACGATGGCGTCGTCCACCACCAGGCCGATGGCCAGCACCATGGCCAGCAGCGTCAATGTGTTGATCGAAAAGCCGAACAGATACATCAGCGCGCAGGCGCCCACCAGCGACACCGGAATGGTGACGATGGGGATGATGCTGGCGCGCAGGTTGCGCAGGAAGAAGAAGATCACCAGCACCACCAGGATGATGGCTTCGACGATGGTGCGGAACACCGAATCGATGGAGCGCTCGATGAATACCGACGAGTCATAGGCGATGTTCAGCTTCATGCCGGGCGGCAGGTTCAGGTTCAGCCGTTCGACTTCCTCGCGCGCAGCCTTGGACAGCTCCAGCGGATTGGCGGTGGACTGCCGGGTGATGCCGATGTTGATGGCCGGCTTGCCGTTGAAGCGCGACAGCACGCGGTCATTGGCCGCTCCGATCTCGATCCTGGCCACGTCGCGCAGCCGCACCGGATAGCCCTTGACGTTGGCGACGATCACATTCTCGAACTGCTTGGTCGTCTGCAGGTCGGTGGACGACACCACCGAGAACTCGCGCGCCCGCGACTCGATGCGGCCGGCCGGGATCTCGACGTTCTGGCTGCGCAGCGAGGCCTCGACGTCCTGCACCGTCAGCCCGTAGGCCGCCAGCTTGTCTCGGTCCACATAGATGCGCATGGACGGCAGCCGCTCGCCGAACACGCGCACCTCGGCCGCGCCGGGCAGCACCGACAGGCGGGTCTTGATGTAGCGGTTGATGTAATCGGAGGTCTGGATGGCGGACAGCGAACCCGATTCGACGGCGATGTAGATGATGGGCTGGGAATCGGCCTCGACCTTGCCGATGATGGGCTCGTCGATCTCGTCGGGCAGGAAGCGCCGCGCGCGCGAGACCTTGTCCCGCACCTCGGCCGCCGCCGCGTCCGGATCGCGCTTCAGGTTGAACTTGATATTGATCAGGCTGCGCTCGGAGCGGCTGCGCGAGGTCATCACGTCCACGCCTTCGATGCCGGCCAGCTGGTCTTCCAGCGGCTTGGTCACCTGGGACTCGATCACCTCGGGCGAGGCGCCCTTGTAGGTGGTATCCACCGACACAATGGGCTCGTCGATCTTGGGGTACTCGCGCACCGTGAGGCGGGAGTACGAGATCAGGCCGATCAGCACGATGATCAGCGACAGGACCGATGCGAACACCGGCCGCTGGATGCAGGTTTCGGAAATGCGCATGGCGGACCGCCTTGAAGAATGGCTGGGATCGGCGCCTCAGGCGCCGTCGCCCACGATCTGGACGGGCGCGCCGTCGGTCACGCGCTGCAGGCCGGCCACGACCAGCTGGTCGCCCTCGCCCACGCCCGTCAGGATCTCGACCAGGCCCTCGCGGCGCTCGCCGATGGTCACGGCGCGCCGCTCGGCCACGCCGTCGCGCACCCGATACACATATTGCGCCTGACCCGAGGGCGTCAACGCGGCTTCCGGCACGACCAGCGCCTGGTCCTGCGCGAATTGCAGCTGGACCCGGGCGAACATGCCAGGACGCAGTACCGCGTCGCGGTTGGCCACCGTGGCCCGCAGCAGGATGGAACGGCCGCCGGCATCGACCAGCGGACTGACGGCATAGACCAGCCCCGGCCGATCCTCGCCGGGCAGCGCGTCCATGCGCAAGGTCAGCTGCTGGCCCACGCCCACCTTGTTCAGATACATTTCCGGCACGCGGAAATCCACCTTGAGCGGGTCGATGGCTTCCAACGGCGCCAGGTCCTGCCCCTGGCTGACGTAATCGCCCACCGACACGCTGCGCAGGCCGGCGATGCCGGAAAAGGGCGCGGTGATGGTCATCTTGTCCAGGCGCGCCTGCGCCAGCGCCACGGCGGCTTCCTGCACCTTGAGCGAGCTGGCGGACTCGTCCCGCGCCTTCTGGCTGACGAAGCCCTTGCCCTGCAGTTCGACCGCGCGCCGGTAATGAGTCTGGGCCAGCGTCAGATTGGCCCGCGCCTGCGCCAGCTCGGCACGCGGCACGGAGTCGTCCAGACGCACCAGCGCCTGCCCGCGCGCCACGGGCTGCCCTTCCTTGAAATCGATGCTCTGGATGCGGCCGGCCACTTCCGGCCGCAGCACCACGGACTCGTCCGAGCGCAGGCTGCCCACGGCCGAGATGCCGCGCGCGAAAGGCACTTGCCTGACCGCAGCGACCTGCACCCGTTGCGCCACCGGCTTGGCGGGCGCCTGCGTGGACGCAACCGCCTGCGGCGCCCCCGCGCCGGACGCGAACCAGCGCGGCGCGTAGACGCCCAGCACGGCCCCGACGACCAGACCCGCCGTCACGGCGGCCAACAACGCCGGCTTATTCATCGCGCGACGCTCCCTGGAAGGCGGCAGGCCTGAACCAGGCCAGCGCCATGGGCGCGGCATCGTGCGCCCGATCCTGTCCGGATGCCCCGCGTCCATTCGAGACGCGGCCGGCGCACGCGGCATCCGCGGCACAAGAGATATTTTTCATCACGATGGAGATGGCGTCGTGGCGGCGCCGGCCGGTCGGCCCCCGCCCAGTCGGGCGCCGCGGGAACAGATTAGAGGGTAGGCACTTTAGCACCCGGATTTACATACTGGAACAATCCGGAAGCGCGATGAAAGAACTAAATCGACCCGATTCCCTGGATTTCAGGGTATTTCCCGATGCCGCCCCGGCGCGCCTTGTCGTTCAGGGCCGTCGCGCCACTTCCACACCCTGGTTGGCCAGCTGATCCGCGCGCTCGTTGCCGGGGTCGCCCGCATGCCCCTTGACCCAGCGCCAGGACACCTGGTGGCGTCCCACCTGTTCATCCAGCGCCTGCCAGAGTTCGGCATTCTTCACCGGCTTCTTGTCCGCCGTGATCCAGCCGCGACGCTTCCAGTTGGCCAGCCATTCGGTCATGCCCTTCATCACGTACTGGGAGTCCGTGTGGATGGTGACGACGCAGGAGCGCTTCAAGGCCCGCAGCCCCTCGATGACGGCCAGCAGTTCCATCCGGTTGTTGGTGGTCTGGCGCTCGCCGCCGTGCAGCGTTTTCTCGTGGGCGCCGGCGCGCATCAGCACGCCCCAGCCGCCCGGACCCGGATTGCCCTTGCAGGCTCCGTCGGTCCACATTTCCACTTTCTGTTCTATCGGCTTGCTGTCCTGCATAAGGCTGGCTGGAGTCCTGTTGATGCGATTCGCGAAAGCGGCCGGCTCAGGAGCGCGGCCAGTCTTGGTCGGCCTGGCGGTTGACCACGACGGAAGCGGCGCGGGCGCGCTTGCGGGGGGTTTTCCAGGCAGGCCCAATGATACGCATCCCGGGCACCCGCTTGACGGCCGACACCAGATACACGGCGCCGCCCAGGCTCCACCAGCGCGCGCCGGCCGATTCCAGGAAGCCCCAGCGACGCAGCCATTTCTCGCTGCGGCAGGCCGGCGCGTAACAGCCGAAATGGCTCTGCTTGACCTCCAGCGACAGCAGCTTGAACCAGTCCTTGAGCCGAGGCAGCGACACCTGCGACGACGGCGGCTGCGGCAGCCATGGCTCCATGCCGGGCATGCGCGTGCGCGCGCCCCACATGCTCCATGGATTGAAGCCGGAAATCACCACGCGGCCCTCGGGCACCAGGACCCGCTCGACCTCGCGCAGCACATTGTGCGGCTCGGCGGTGCATTCAAAGGCATGGGGCAACACCAGCAGGTCCACGCTCTGCGATTCGAACGGCAGCGCCTCGGGCTGGGCCAGCACCACGCGCGATTGCCATGCCTCGGCATGCTCCGGCGCCGGCGCCTCGGTGCCCACGCAACCCTTGAAGGGCATGCGGTTCGCCCGCAGCAGGTTCCAGTCGGCCAGCCCCACCTGCCAGGCGTAGTAGCCGAACACGTCCGCCACGGCCGCGTCGAACTGCGCGCGCTCCCAGGCCAGGACATATTGCCCCGGCGGCGTCTGGAACCATTCGGCCAGTTCTACAATCGGCGGAGTCTCTTCTGCCACGTTCGCTATCCTTCGAATCCCATGCCAGCCCAGACCGCCCCCGCAGGCGGCCGCGAGCCTACTGCCGCGGTCTTGCCGCTACCCGCCTTCACCGACAACTATATATGGGCCATCGTGCGCGGCGGCCAGGCCGCCGTGGTCGACCCCGGCGAAGCCGGCCCGGTGCTGCGCTTCCTGGAGCAGCGGGGCCTGACGCTGCGCGCCATTCTACTCACGCACCATCATGGCGACCACGTCGGCGGCGTGATGGAATTGTCCCGCAACGCGGACCTGACCGTATATGGCCCCGCCCGCGAACGCCTGCCGCGCTGCGATGTTCCGCTGACCGAGGGCGACCGGGTGACGCTGCCGGAGCTGGACCTGGACCTGCGCGTGCTGGACGTGCCCGGCCACACCGCCGGACATATTGCCTACACGGGACGGGCTGCGGGAATAGGACCGGTCCTATTCTGTGGCGACACCCTATTCGCCGGGGGCTGTGGCCGTCTGTTCGAGGGAACTCCTGCGCAAATGCTTGATTCCTTGGAAAAATTTTCCGTTTTACCGCCAGATACACAGGTTTTCTGTGCGCACGAGTACACTCTAGCGAACTTGCGCTGGGCCTTGGCAGTAGATCCGGCCAACCGCAGCCTTCAACAGTGCTATCAGCGGGCCCAGCATCTCCGCGCGGCAGGTCTTCCCACGCTTCCTTCCACCATTGGCCAGGAACGCGAGGTCAATCCTTTCCTGCGCACCCAACAAGTCGATGTCGTGCGTGCCGCAGCAAGCTGGGCCGGACACGGCCACCCTACGCCGGTAGAGGTTTTTGCCTCCCTTCGTGAATGGAAGAACGATTTCAAGTGACCGCCCGATGAATCTATCCCGACTCCTTCTGCCACTGATGCTGGCAGTCCTCGCCGGTTGCGCAGGAACCAAATCCCACGACAGCAAGAACCTCACCACCAACTCCCAAGGGCGTTACATCGCCCGCGACACGTCCCGCACGGTCGACCTGACCAATCCGCCCTCGGACGCCTGGGACCGCATCCGGCGCGGCTTCGCCATCCCCAACCTGAACACCGAGCTGTCGCAGCAGTGGACGGACTATTACGCGTCCCACCCCGAATCGGTTCAGCGCATGGCCGAGCGCGCCGGCAAATACCTGTATTTCATCGTCGACGAGATCAACCGCCGGGGCCTGCCGACCGAGCTGGCGCTGCTGCCCTTCGTCGAAAGCGCCTACAACCCCACCGCCCTGTCGCGCGCCCAGGCCTCCGGCCTGTGGCAGTTCGTGCCGGCCACGGGCCAGCACTTCAACCTGAAGCAGGACTGGTGGCGCGACGAGCGTCGCGATCCCATCGCCTCGACCAACGCGGCGCTGGACTACCTGGAAAAGCTGTTCGAAATGCAGGGCGACTGGTACCTGGCGCTGGCCTCGTACAACTGGGGCGAAGGCTCCGTGCAACGCGCCATGGCCAAGAACGAGGCCGCCGGCCAGCCCACCGACTACCTGTCCCTGTCCATGCCGGACGAGACCCGCAACTACGTCCCCAAGCTGCAGGCCATCAAGAACATCATCGCCGACCCGCAGCGCTACGCGGTGGCGCTGCCGCCGGTCGGCAACACGCCCTACTTCGTGACGGTGCGCAAGAACAGCGACATCGACCTGGAAATCGCCGCCAAGCTGGCCGAAATGCCGCTGGACGAGTTCAAGGCGCTCAATCCCTCTTTCAACCGCCCGGTCATCCGCGGCGACCACGCGCCCACGCTGCTGCTGCCGGCCGACCGCGTCGAGATATTCAACGCCAACCTGACCAACTACAAGGGCGACCTGAGCGCCTGGAAGGTCTACCACTCGCGCCGCGGCGAATCCTACGCGTCCATCGCCAAGCGCTTCGGCGTCAGCGAGGCCAAGCTGCGCGAAACCAATGACATCGGCTCGCGCCAGAAGGTCGCGGCCGGCCAGTCCATGCTGGTGCCGGGCGACCCCGGCCCCGGCGGCATCCAGGTGGCCTCGCTGGCCCCCGCCGTCGGCGCGCTGGATTCCGCGCCGGCAAGCAGCAGCAAGGCCGCGCCACATGGCCGCGCGACGCCGACGCCTCCGGCCCGCGTCTCCAGCGCCCGCCCCAACGTCCGCACCCACAAGATCCGGCAGGGCGACACCCTGTTCTCGCTGGCCAAGCAGTACGGCACCACGGTCGACGCGCTGCGCGCGCTCAACAACCTGAAGGGCAACGCCCTGAAGGTGGGCGGCCAGCTGCGCGTGCCGGGCACCAACGCCCGGGGGTAGAGGTCCCCCCCGAGCGCTGCGCGCTTCCCCCAGGGGCGCCGCAGCGGACCGGCAAAGCCGGCTCCGCGCGGCCCTGATCTGGCGCGGCCCCGGTTTGGTGTGGCTGGTCGGTCGTGAGGCGTGCCACTAAAATGGCGGCCTTCGGAAGGACAAAATCAAAGGATTGAATATGGGCTTTCTCGCCGGCAAACGCATTCTGGTCACCGGGGTGCTCTCGAACCGTTCCATCGCCTACGGCATCGCGCGCGCCTGTCATCAGCAGGGCGCCGAGCTCGCCTTCACCTATGTGGGCGACCGGTTCAAGGAACGCGTGGCGGAATTCGCGGCGGAGTTCGGCAGCAAGATCGTGCTGCCCTGCGACGTGGCCGAGGACAGCCAGATCGAGGCGACCTTCGCCGAACTGGGCGCTCACTGGGACGGCCTGGACGGCCTGGTGCACTCCATCGGTTTCGCCCCGCGCGAAGCCATCGCCGGCGACTTCCTGGACGGCCTGTCGCGCGAAGCCTTCCGCGTGGCGCACGACATTTCGGCCTACAGCTTCCCCGCCATGGCCAAGGCCGCCCTGCCGCTGATGCAGGGCCGCAACGCCTCGGTGCTGACGCTGACCTACCTGGGCGCCGAGCGCGTGGTTCCCAACTACAACACCATGGGCCTGGCCAAGGCCTCGCTCGAAGCCAGCGTGCGCTACCTGGCCACCGCCCTGGGCCCGCGCGGCATCCGCGCCAACGGCATCTCGGCCGGCCCGATCAAGACCCTGGCCGCCAGCGGCATCAAGGACTTCTCGGCCATCCTGAAGTTCGTCGAGGCCCAGGCGCCGCTGCGCCGCAACGTCACCATCGAGGACGTGGGCAACGTCGCCGCCTTCCTACTGTCGGACCTGGCCGCCGGCGTGACCGGTGAGATCACCCACGTGGACGCCGGTTTCTCGACCGTCGTCCCGGGCATGGAAGACTGAGCATTTCCTTCAGGCGGCGCCAGCGGCATTCAGCCCTGGCCGCCGTCCACGGCCCCTGATTTCCTCTGCCGGGCCGCCAGTATCAGCTGATCGTTTTCCTCTACCAGCGCCTTGTTCAGGGCTTTGAGCTGATCGGTCGGCAGCGCCCCGACCTGTTCGGCCGCATGGAGCGCAACCGACTCCCGGATCAGGCGCAGCATCGGGCTATCCCCGCCCATCCTGCGCTCCAGGCTTTGGGCAATGCGCTGGCGCACGGCTTCCGGCACCTTCGCATCCTTGAGCTGGCCGCGCTTGAAATCCTCTTCCGCGCTCGTGAGCGTCCTGTGTTCGCCCAGCCCGCGGCCGCTACGCAGGAGCTGGCCCACGTTCCTGGAGCCCAGGGCGCGCGCGACAACGCCGTGCATCAGCGCCGTCCGCGTCACGGTGGAAGCATCGCCCTGCAGTGCGCAAAGGCGCTCCAGGCAAGCGCCGATGCGCGCCACCTGGCCCGCGATGGGCACCCCGTAGTCCTGCCTCGACGCACGGAACAGCCGCCGGCATTCCGCGACCAGCTCCCGGTGCGATGCCATGCGCAGCCGATCGGCGCGAGGCGGCATCGCAAGCGAGGACTTCAAGAGGCGCACTGTCTGCCTCACCTGCGCGCGCATCACGCGCGGCGCGGAGCCGGCCTTGGCAACGAAGGCAAAGGCCCGCGCCCGCGACCCGATGGACCCCGCCCGCTCGGGCTGGCCGCGCGCCCCGGCCCCCTCGACCGGGGAATCTGGCGATCGGTACGTCGGATTGCTGCCGGACCACGATATCGAGTTGGACATGGGCTGGAATCATCGAGCCGGAAACCGGCTGAGTGCGGATTCCCGCCATTCCGTTCCCAGCCTCCGTCCCGACTATCCTTGTCCCTCTATTCCGGCCGCACCACCAGCGTCGATACCTGCACATCCACCGCCGTCATCAGCTTGTGGATCGGACATTTTTCCGCCACCGCCAGCAATTCGTCGATCTGGGCATCCGTCAGTCCGCCATGCAGCGTCAGCTTGGCGGTCAGGCGGTAGACCCCCTTGCGTTCCTCGCTGGCATCGCGCACCACGTCCACGCCCACCGATTCCAGCGGCAACCCCTTGCGCTGCGCGTAGACCATCAGCGTCAGCGCCTTGCAGCCGCCCAGCGCGGTATCGAAGTAATCGTGCGGGTCGGGGCCCTCGCCTTGCGGCTGCGGCATGGCCAGCGGCAGTTCATGGCCTTCGGCCGTGGCGGTGAATTGCAGGGTCTGGGGCGCATTCTGGCGCACGCGGATCGTCATGGACACATCTCCTGAAGTCGGCCGGCGCGGCTGGGCCGGCCCTTGCCACGTTGTAGCACTACCTTTCCGGGCAAGCGGCGACGCGCCATGTTACTGACTGCAAGCTGAACTTCCTTGCCCCGCGCAGGTCGGATCAGATTCCGCAGGTTCTCCTGCCTACGAAGGGGGCCGTATGAGCGCCAGACAACTACTTGATCAACTGCTGCAGTCCGGCCAGGGACTGCTTTCCGACGCCGGCTCGCGCGTCCAGAACGCCACCGGGGGCAAGGGGTCGTCCTTCCTGACCGGCCTGGGCGGCGGCGCGCTGGGCGCGGGCGCCCTGGGACTGCTGCTGGGCAGCAAGAAGGCCCGCAAGATCGGCGGCAAGGTCGCCATGTACGGCGGCATGGCCGCGCTGGGCGCCCTGGCCTACCGCGCCTATGGCGACTGGCAGCGCAAGCAGGGCGCCGGGGCCGCCGCGACGCCGCCGCAGACACTGGACCGCCTGCCCGCGCCACAAGCCGAACAGCACAGCAGCGCCGTGCTGACCGCGATGATCGGCGCCGCCAAGGCCGACGGCCATATCGGCCCCGAAGAACGCGGCCTGCTCGAAACCGAACTCGCCAGGCTCTCTTCCGACGCCCGCGACCGCAGCTGGCTCGAAGCCGAACTGGCGCGTCCGCTGGATCCGGCGGCCGTCGCCCAGGCCGCCGCCACGCCCGAGATGGCCGCCGAGATGTACCTGGCCAGCCTGCTGGTGGTCGACGAAGAAAGCTTCATGGAGCGTGCCTACCTGGACGAGCTCGCGCGCCAGCTGAAGCTGCCGCCCGATCTCAAGCTGCAACTCGAACAGCACGCCAAGGCTCACGCCCAGACCGTCTGAACCCGCGGGGGGCCGCGCAAGGCGGCCCCTTCCGCATGCCGGCATCCCCCGCACTCCGTCAGTTCCCCCGCGTCCTGAGTGCCTAGGACTGCCCTTAATATCAGACTAGTCTCACCTCTTCAGCCCTCAACTGCACCGGCTCCCCTGTCGTTATCTCTCATGACGGCGGCTCGCGTCCGCCCCGGAGAAAACGATGAAAAACCTGAAGGTATCCACCCGCCTGTTCGGCGGCTTTGGCATGCTGCTGGCGTTGCTGTGCGCCATCGCCGTGCTCGAGTCCTACAACACGCGCATCCTGCGCGACGGCATGATCGACATCGTCGAGGTCAACAACGAACAGGCCAGGCTGGCCGCCGAGATGCGCGCCGCCGTGACGGACCGCGCGGTCGCCGTGCGCAACATCGCGCTGCTGCGCGATCCCAAGGCCATAGACTTCGAGGCGCAGCGGCTGAAGACCCAGGAGCAGATCTACCGCGAGGACTACGCCAAGCTGGAACGGATGCTCACGTCCAATCCCACCACGCAGCCTGAGGAGCTGGCGCTGCTTCAAGCCGTCAAGCGCGATGAGCTGAAGGCCATGCCGCTGATCGACAAGGCCGCCAGCCTGGGGCTGGCCGGCGACCCGGCGGGCGCCATCGTCGTGCTGGTCCAGGAGGCCCGCGCGCCACAGGCGTCATGGCTCAAGGAGCTGGCCGCGCTGACCGCGCTGGAAACGCGCCTGAGCGACGAGGCGGCCGACGAGGCGCTGCGAGCCTCGGCCACGCTGCAGACGGCGACCCTGGGCGCGACCGCGCTGGCGCTGGCCCTGGGCGGACTGGCGGCGTGGCTGATCACGCGCAGCGTGCTGCGCCAGCTTGGCGGCGAGCCGCAGCAGGCCCAGGAAATGGCGCGCGAGATCGCCAATGGCAACCTGACGCTGAGCCTGCGTCCCACCGCCGGCGGCGCGAACAGCCTGATCGCCTCGCTGGAGACCATGCGCGTGCAACTGAGCGCGACCGTGTCCCGCATCCAGACCGCCGCCGACGCCATTTCCACCGCGTCGTCCCAGCTCGCGAGCGGCAATGCAGATCTCTCGGGTCGCACCGAGGAGCAGGCTGCGTCGCTGGAGCAGACCGCCGCCAGCATGGAACAGCTGACGTCCGCCGTGAAACAAAACACCGAAAGCGCGCAACAGGGCAGCGCGATGGCGCTGGCCGCCTCGCAGACAGCCGAGGCCGGCGGCCAGGCCATGCGGCGCATGATCGCCACCATGCAGGACATCGCGGCCAGTTCCGCCAAGGTCCATGAAATCATCTCGGTCATTGAGGGCATTGCCTTCCAGACCAATATCCTGGCGCTGAACGCTGCGGTGGAGGCCGCCCGGGCCGGCGAACAGGGCCGCGGCTTCGCGGTCGTAGCGGCGGAAGTGCGCACGCTGGCGCAGCGCAGCGCCACGGCGGCCAAGGAGATCAAGGCCTTGATCGAAACCTCCAGCCAGCATGTGACGACGGGATCCGAGCTGGCCACCGGCACCGGCGACACCATGGAGGAGGTCCTGGCCTCGGTGCGTCATGTCGCGGACATCATGGGGGAAATCGCAGCGGCCTCGCGCGAGCAGAGCACCGGCATCGACCAGGTCAACGTCGCGATCTCGCAGATGGATAGCGTCACGCAGCAGAACGCGGCGCTGGTGGAGCAGGCCGCCGAGGCCACGCGCAGCATGTCGGACCAGGCGCAAGATCTGCGCGAATCCATGTCGGTCTTCCGCAACGAGCCCCAGTCCCCGCCCGCGCAACACTCGACACGCCTGCTGCTTGCCGCCACATGAGCGCGGCCGCCGCCTATCCGCGCAGCAGCACGATTCTCGGCGGACCGTAGTCCTCGCGATAGCACAGCCCCAGCATCAGGCCATCCAGCCGGGCGCAGCGCGCCACGAAGCCCCGGCCGGCGAAGTCCAGCCCGATGTCCACGGCCCCGCCCCCTTCGGCGACCTGCCGCGTCCAGGCGATCGCCATGCGCGGCAGAGCATGCAGCAAGCCCAGCCCCACGCACTTGGCGCAGGCCTCGCGCGCGACCCAGCCCGCCAGGAACTCCACCGGCACATGGTCGCGCCGCGCCACCCAGGCGCCCAGCCGGTGCCGCCGCGCCGCCAGATCCGGCCGGTCGAGCCGTTCGATATCGATGCCCACGTACTTGCGGTTGGCGTATAGCGCGGCCTGCACGCCGCCGCTGTCGCTCAGGCCGAACCCGGCCGTGCCGGGCAGATAGGGCTTGCCCAGGCGTGTGCGGGCCGGCGCCTGCGCCGGCCTGGCGCCGAGCACCACTGTGAGATCAAGTCCCGATGAGGGCGCGGTCATGGGTGCCGGTGGCGATCAGGCTGCCGTCCCGCGCCGCCACCGCGCGGGCATCGAAGCGCAGCGCGTTGCCGAACATGGCCTGCACCGTGAGCGTCAGCCGCACCGCGCTGCCCGGATACGCGGGCGCGACATGCTTGACGCTCACGGCCTGGCCGACCGAACGGCAACTGCCGTCGCCCGCCCGGCGTATGCACTCGGTGGCATAGGACTCGATCCAATAGACGATGACCGGCGTGGCCAGCACGTCCATGTCACCGCCGTAGTTCAAGGACAGGGCGGCGGCGTCCACCTCCCAGGTCTTCTCGAACTGCTGCCCCGAGCGAAACAAAGTCTGCGCCTGCGCCATGGCCCGCCCCTAGGCCTGTTCCAACGCGGCCAGCGCGCGGCGGGCGTCGCCGAAATGGTCCTTCAGCATGGAGATCCAGCGCTCCAGCCCGAAGGCCACGCAGCTCGTATGCGCGAATTCGCCGTTCAGGCGGATCTCGAACTTCTCGCCGAAATAGTTGCGGTGATAGTTCAGTGAAGACACGGCATGTCCGTCGAACACCAGCTCGCGCTTGGTGGGCGTCAAGGCCGACAGCCGGGCCACCGGGCTGCCGGAATCGAAGAAGGGATCGTTGGCTTCCTCGCAATCGGCGCGGATGCCCAGCTGCGCGAACAAGGAGAACACACGGTCGTAGCCGGCCTCCAGATGCGCCTGCGCGCCCTCGGCCGTGCCCAGGTACACGTATTCCTTCATGGTGAAGTTGAAGGCGCGGTAGCTGTCCAGCGCTTTGTCTTCATGGCGGAAGCAGCGCGCGATGCAGGACTCCACCCGCGCGCCATCCAGCTGCTGGCCCTTCAGGCCCAGGTAGATCTTGTAGCAGGTCGCGGGCAACAGGGCCACATCCGCATTCAACTGCTTGAAGTCGGGTTCGAGCTTGCGCTGGCCGCGCGCGAAGCCCAGCAGCTCGCCTTGCTCGATCGAACACATGACGCAGGTCAGGTGCGGGAAATTGCGCACATAGCCGAGCGCGTTGATCTCGTCCAAGGCCAGCAGGCTGTCGAATTCGGTGGTCGCGTCCGGCGCGACCGAGAATGTGCTGTCCAGCTTGGCCTGCAGGACGTTCTTCACCTGGTGCCACTGCTTCTCGATAATCACGATGCAATCTCCTTCGGGTGGATGCGCTCAGGACGTCAGGTCCGCCAGCACCTGCCTCACGGTGCGGACGGCATGCGTGTCCTTGCAGGACGTCCCGCAATACAACGCCATGTCCTCGATCTGCCCCTCGGTCTGGGCAGTGGGCACAGCAACGCTGTAGCGCAGGATGGGGTAGCGTTTTCCGAAATAGTGGGCAAATCCAATGACGCCGGCCGACAGGTCGCCGTCACAGCTGCGGTTGCGGATGACCCGGTGGCGGTGCGTGTGCCAGCCGATGCTGAAGCGGTCGGTGACCACGGTGTCGTCCGGCCGGGCGTCGACGATCGCCTGCTTGTAGCGCGCGTGCGCCGCCGATTCCTCGGTGGCGGCGAACACGGTGCCGCACAAGGCGCCGGCATAGCCGGCGTCCAGCGCCAGCCGAAGCTCGGCGGCATTGCTGATGCCGCCGCTCAGGAACACCATCCGGCCGCCAGCCAGCAGCTGGTCCGCCTGATCCAGCGCCCGCGCGCGCGTCAGCGCGCCCAGATGGTGGCCACCCGCCTCGACGGTCTGCAGCACGCCGAAACGCAGTCCCGCGTCGAACGCGGCGTCCAGATCCTCCCGCGAGCCGACCTGCGCGCCATAGTCCATGCCGGCGGGCAGGCTGCGCAGCACGCGCGCCTCCGGCAGACCGAAGAAAGTCACCACCGGACGTTCCGGCCGGTCGGCCAGGCAGGCCAGGCGACCGAGCAGTTGCTCGGCGTCCAGCACGAATGGCACGAAGTTCACGCCGAAACGCGCCGACGTGAGCGTCGCGGTCCGCGCGAGCAGTTCGCGGATCTCGCCTTCTTCATGGCGGTACAGGCCGATCATG
>MCND01000360.1_pt1 | contig 14567 bp, 12 predicted proteins | sample 778211 | NCBI WGS metagenome assembly MCND01 (sample SAMN04296812, study PRJNA304217) | bioreactor metagenome | isolation source: activated sludge enriched with benzalkonium chloride | place: Turkey: Istanbul urban wastewater treatment plant
GCGCTGTTCCGCAATCCGCTGGCCGAGCCGGGCCTGATCGGCATCACCGCCGGCGGCGCGCTGGGCGCGGTCGGCGCCATCGTGCTGACGGCCGGCGGCTTCTGGATCACCGCGCCGGCGGCCTTCGCCGGCAGCCTGCTGGCCACGTTGTGCGCCTATGCGGTGGGCCGGCGCGTGCCGGGCGTGGCGGGCCTGCTGCTGGCCGGCGTGGCCATCACGGCGGTCGCCTTCAGCCTGATCGGGCTGCTGACTTTCATGGCCAACGACGCCCAGCTGCGCGACCTGACCTTCTGGAACATGGGCAGCCTGGCGCGCGCCAACTGGACGCTGCTGGCCTTCCTGGGCCCCTGGGTGGCGCTGCTGTCGGCCTGGATGATGACGCAGTGGCGCGCCATGAACGCGCTGCTGCTGGGCGAGCGCGAGGCCCAGCACCTGGGCTACGCGCTCAAGCCGCTGCGCGTGCGCCTGGTGCTGGCCAGCGCGCTCATCATCGGCCCGCTGGTCGCCGTGACCGGCAGCATCGTCTTCGTGGGGCTGGTGGTGCCGCACCTGGCGCGCATGACGCTGGGCGCCAACCACCGCTGGCTGTTGCCGGCCAGCGTGGCGGGCGGCGGTCTGGCCCTGGTGCTGGCTGACTGGGCCTCGCGCGTGGCGTTGACGCCGGCCGAATTGCCCATCGGGCTGATCACGGGACTGGTCGGCGGCCCCTTCTTCCTGTGGCTGCTGGCGCGGAGCAGGAGGGTCGGATGACGCTGGCCGCGGAAAACGTCATCCTGTCGCGCGGCGGCGCGCGCGTGCTGGACCGCGTGTCGCTGGCGCTGGGGCCGGGCGAAGTGGTGGGCCTGCTGGGCGCCAACGGCGCCGGCAAGTCGACGCTGCTGGGCGCGCTGGCCGCCGAGTTGCGCGCCGGCGAGGGCGCGTTGCGCCTGGACGGGGAGGATCTGTCCGGCATGGCGCCCGCGCGGCTGGCGCGCCGGCGCGCCGTGCTGCCGCAGAAACCGGGGCTGGGCTTCGACCTGGGCGTGGCCGAGGTGGTGGCGATGGGCGCCTACCCCTTTCCCGAGCTGCCGCCCGCGGCCGTGGAGGCGCTGGTGGACAGGACGCTGGCGCTGGCCGACGCCACCCATCTGCGCGCGCGCCGTTATCCCGAACTGTCGGGCGGTGAGCAGCAGCGCGTGCAGTTCGCGCGCGTGCTGACCCAGTGCCTGGCGGCGCGCGTCGAGGGCGAGGCGCGCTACCTGCTGCTGGACGAGCCGACCGCCAGTCTGGATCCCAGGCATCAGGGCGAGCTGCTGCGCGTGGCGGCGGACCTGGCGCGCGACGAGCGCGTGGGCGTGCTGGTGATCCTGCACGACATGAACCTGGCCGCGCGCTGGTGCGACCGGCTGCTGCTGCTCGGCGGTGGACGCGCCATCGCGTCCGGACCGCCGTCGCAGGTACTGACGCCGGCCAGCCTGCACCTGGCCTATGGCATCGCCGCCCAGGTGGTGCCGCATCCGCTGGCGCCGGGCCGGGTGCTGGTGCTGACCGCCTGAGGGGCGGCGGCGCGGTTCCGTTCCGGGGCCGCGCCGCCGGTAGAATAGGGGTTTCGGGCCGGCCGCCGGGCGGCTGGCCCAGGCATTTTCCCTTCATCTCTCTACCCACAGGATTTTCGCGTCATGCCTAGTTTCGACGTCGTCTCCGAAGTCGACAAACACGAACTGACCAACGCCATCGATCAGGCCAACCGCGAGCTGGCCACCCGTTTCGATTTCAAGGGAACGGACGCCAAGTTCGAACTGGAAGGCTTTGTCGTGACTCAGGTGGCGTCCAGCGCCTTCCAGCTCAAGCAGATGCTGGACATCTTGCGCGGCCGGCTGTCGGCGCGCGGCATCGACGTGCGCTGTCTGGATGTGGCCGATCCGCTGGAGAACCTGGGCGGCGCGCGCCAGAAGGTCACCATCAAGCAGGGCATCGAACAGCCCGTGGCCAAGAAACTCATCGCCGCCATCAAGGCCGCCAAGCTCAAGGTCGAATCGCAGATCAACGGCGACAAGCTGCGCATCACCGGCAAGAAGCGCGATGACCTGCAGACCGCGATCGCGCTGCTGAAGAAGACCGACGTCGACCTGCCGCTGCAGTTCGAGAATTTCCGCGACTGAGACCCGGGCTTCGGGCCGCGTCCACGCGGCCCGGCGGCATGCGTTCCGGGCATTGCGGGGAGGCCGGCCTCAGCCCGCCGCGCCCTGCGCCCAAAGCTGCTGGGCCGCGTAGGCCCGCCAGGGCCGCCATGCGGCCGAGCGCTCCAGCAGTTCCGCCGCCGTATAGCTGCGCGATTCCAGCGCTTCCAGCGCCCGGATCAGGCCGATGTCGGCCGCCGGGAACGCGTCCGGCTCGCGCAGCAGGCGCAGCGCGATGTACTGCGCCGTCCATTCCCCGACTCCCCAGATTTCCCGCAGGCGCCTGACCGAGACGTCCAGGTCGTTGCCAGCCTCGAACAGCGTCGGGTCCGCCAGCGCCGCCGAGGCCACGGCCGACAGCGTGCGCGCGCGGCTGCGCGGTATGCCCAGCGGCGCCAGGTCGGCGGCCGCGATGGCGGCCGGCTCCGGGAATACATGCGTCAGGCCGTCCTGCGGCCGCGCCAGCGGCGCGCCATGCGCCGCCACCAGCTTGCCGCCCAGGCGGATCGCGGCGACCACGGTGATCTGCTGGCCCAGCACGGCGCGCATCGCCAGTTCGAAGCCATCCCAGGCGCCGGGGATGCGCAAGCCGGGCCGGGCCGCCGTCAGCGCCGCCAGCACCGGGTCATGCGACAGCTGCGCCGCGATGGCGGCCGGATCGCTGTCCAGGTCGAATTGCCGCCGCAGGCGGGCGATGATCACGGGCAGGGATGGCAGCCGGGGAAAGCGCACGGTGGCCAGCAGCGCGTCGCCCTTGCCGGGTTCCACCGCCACCGTGCCCTGCGCGCCGTCCAGGCTGATGCTGCGCGTGTAGCGGCGTCCCTGCACCTGTTCGATGCCGGCGATGGCGCGCAGCCGCAGGAAGTCCAGCATCGCGTCCCAATCGTAGGGCGGTCGATAGCGCAGCAGCAGCCGGATCTCGCCCTCGGGTCCGGCCGGTACGTCCGGCTGCGAGGAACGGCGCAAGGCGCCGGGCGGGCGGTCGAACAGCTGCTGGAAGCGCTCGTTGAAGCGGCGGATGCTGCCAAAGCCCGAGGCGAACGCGATCTCGGCCATGGGCAGGCGCGTCTCGTGGATCAGTTGCTTGGCCAGCAGCACGCGGCGGGTCTGGGCGACGGCGACGGGAGAGGCGCCCAGGTGCTCGCGGAACTGCCGCCGCAGCTGGCGCGCGCCGACGCCGGTCCGGGCGGCCAGCGCATCCAGGTCGCCGTCGTCCAGCGCGCCCAGCTCGATCAGCTGCAACGCGCGCGCCACGCTGGCGGGCAGCCCCGGCGCGGGGCCGGCGGCGGGCGCGATTTCCGGGCGGCAGCGCAGGCAGGGATGGAAGCCGGCCTCCTGCGCGGCCGCGGCCGTGGCGTAGAAGACGACATTGCGCGACAGCGGCGTGCGCGCCGGACAGACCGGGCGGCAATAGATGCGCGTGGTCTTGACCGCGGTGAAGAAGCGTCCATCGTAGCGGGCGTCGCGCACGCGGATGGCGCTGTAGCAGGCGTCGTGATCGAGATTCATGCGGCCATGCTAACGCCGGTCCGGGATGGCGTTCTAGCGGTTTTCGGACCGTGTTGTCCGGCCGACACTGATGTCCGAAAACCGCGAGCAGGAGTCCGGCGCGGACCCTATATTCTGTTGCGAATGCCTGTCCTGGCCGCGCGGTCGCGCCGCCTGTCGCCGGCGATTCGGTCCTTGTTCCTTTCCGCTATGGAAGTCCGCGCCATGTCCGCCCATCTTTTTTTCGAAGAACGCCTGAAGACGCCCATCGGCGTGATGTTGGTGCTGACCGACGCGCAAGGACGGCTGCGCGCCGTCGATTGGGACGACTATGAAAGCCGCATGCACAAACTGTTGGGGCGGCAGTATGGCAAGGAAGCGGTCGCCTTGCGGCCGGCGACGGCGGCCTCCGAGGCGGGCCGCTGCCTGGAAGCGTATTTCGACGGTCGGATCGATGCCATCGACGCCGTGGAGGTGGCCATGGGCGGCACCGTGTTCCAGCGTGAGGTATGGGCGGCGTTGCGCGGCATTCCGGCGGGCAGCCATCTCAACTATGGCCGGCTCGCCGAGCGCATCGGCCGGCCCGAGGCGGTGCGCGCCGTGGGCGCCGCCAACGGCGCGAATCCGATCGGCATCGTGGTGCCATGCCATCGTGTGATCGGCGCCAACGCCGCGCTTACCGGCTACGGTGGCGGCTTGCACCGCAAGCGCTGGCTGCTGGAGCACGAAGGCGCGGCGGGTTTCGCGCCGGCCTGAGGACGGCGCGAGGAACGGTCCCGGGATCGTTCCGGCGCCCCTAGGCGCGGATCCAGCCGCGCGCGATCGGCAGGGCCAGCAGCTTGCCGTGCAGCGCCTGGCACGCCGCGGTCACGGGGGTGCCCACGCGCCGCCACACGGGCACCACCAGCGCGGCGGCCAGCGGCGCCAGCAGCAGGCCGCCGGCGATGTCCAGCGGGAAGTGCACGCCCAGGTAGACGCGCGACAGGCCGACCACGGCCGCCAGCGCCAGCGTGGCCCAGCCCCAGCCCGCCCAGCGCCGGTCGAACAGCAGCGTGAAGGCCAGCGTGGCGATGATGATGGTGTGGTTGCTGGGGAAGGAGGAGGTGGCCTTGTGTGCGAAGAAGGCATGGCCCAGGCCGATGGTGAAGGGTCGTGGATGCGGCCACAGCGCTCCGCACAGATAGCTGATGAACAGCGCCACGCCGATGCTGGTCAGCGTCTTGAGCACCAGGCCGCGCTGCGGCTGGCCGCCCCACAGCCAGAGTCCGGCGAGCGCCGCCGGCACCAGCAGGATCAGCCGGTTGGCGATGAACATCCCTGCCTGGATGCGCCAGGCGGGCGAGGCCGGGTCGGCGTTGATCAGAAGAAATAGGGACTGGTTCAGGTGTTCAAGCGTATCCATGACGCGTCATCTTGCTGAAATTTGTGGATGACCGCGATGGTAGTGGGATTTGCCGTCAAAAACCTTGCAAATGTGTGGCTGAGTTCCCGGAATTACGTCTGGATGCGATTTTTCGATACATCTTGCGCCGAAGCCGTCGCCGGGGCCGTCCCGGCGTCTTCCGCCTCCAGGGTCAGGCTGGCGGTCAGGCGCGTGCGGCCGGGCGCGGAATCGATCCGCAAGCTGCCGCCGACCCGGGCGATGCGCGTGGACATGCTGCGCATGCCGACGCTGATGCCGGCCTGGCACACGGCGGCCACGTCGAAGCCCGCGCCGTCGTCCTCGACCATGAGTTCCAGCGCCCGGGGGCCGGGCTGCGCCAGGCGCACCGCGACGCGCCCGGCGCGGCTGTGCTTGATGACGTTGGTCAGTCCTTCCTCGATCAGCCGGGTCAGCGCCAGGCACTGCAAGGCGGAGGGCGGGACGATCCAGGAGGCGGGAACATCCCAGCGGACTTCGATGCCCAGCTCGTCGAACAGCTGCGTGTAGCGGTGGCGCAGCGGCGCGATCCATTCGCGCGGCGTGGCGGGCGGTTTCATGTCGGCGCTGGCGCCGCTGTCTATGGTCTGGCGCAGGTCGTTGCGCAGCAGGTTGAGCATGGACAGGAACTGCCGGTTCTGCAGCGGCGCGCCGGACTGTTCGACCAGGGCCGTCATGCGGACCAGCGAGCCGCCCAATCCGTCGTGCAGGTCGCGCGCGATATCCAGCCGGTCCTGCAGCCGGCTGTGGGCCAGCGCCAGCTCGTGTTCGCGGGCCAGCGTGACGGCCAGCTCATCGCGGGCCCGCTGCACGGATATCTCCAGTTCCTCGTTGAAGCGCTCGATGCGGCGCACGCTGCGCGCGTGGCGCAATCCCTGGACGGCGGACATGCCGATCAGCACCGCGATGCTGGTGTAGGGAATGTAGGACAGGCCGTCTATCCGCTTGAACAGCAGCAGCAGGTCGTGCACGGCAGCGCCCAGGAATACCAGCAGGCAGGCGGCCAGCAACTGCTGTTCGCGGTCGCGGCCGCGCAGGGCCTGGATGGAGAAGTGCAGGCAGTTCAGGCAGAACAGCGCCGTCAGGGCCATCACGATGACGAATTGCGCCGAGGGCTGGACGTCGTCGGGCACGAAGGCCAGCGCCGCCAGCGACAGCGCCACGCCCACCCACATGACTTTTTCCAGCCGAGGTCGGTAGCGGCCGGCGAAGCGCCAGGTGAACATGCAGAAGCAGGCGATGTGCAGCGTCAGCGCCATGGCGTTGGCGCGCGCGGCGGCCAGCGTGGTGGCGAAGGGCCAGGGGCTGGTGGCCACGATGTTGGCCGCGAACAGCACCCAGAACAACGCGGTCAGCGCATACCAGCCATGGCTGGATTGTTGAGGACGCAGGATCCACAGGCTGAAGAAGAACAGGCCCAGCGCCGCCGAGATGGTCAGGTTGACATGGAACAGCGTGCGGTTGCGCCACACGCGCTGCTCGTGCCCGCGTTCGATGGCCTCGGGCTCGCCCAGGTACACCGGCCCCAGCCCCGGATGCTGGCCGGCGACGCCGGCCACGCGCACCCAGATGGTGTTGACGCCGTCGCGCATCGCGGATTCGGGCAGGCGCCAGTAGCGCGGCATGTTCCAGCTGCGCGACAGCGGCTCGGACTGGCTGGCGTCGCGCCACAGCAGGTCGTCGTTGGCGTAGACCTCGCCGGCCATGATGATGGATTCGAGCGCCAGCGCGGCCGGAGCGCGGCTCGCGCCGTCACAGCGCCAGTCGATCCGGTACCAGGCCTTGCCGGTATGGCCGGGCCAGCGCGCGCTCCAATCGTCGGGCAGCGTGACCGGCCGCCAGGCCGGGCCGTCGGCGGGCCGCGCGCCATCCGGCAGGGCCTGGGCGATGCGGACGTCCAGGATCCGCGCGGCGCAGTCGCCGGCGGCATCGGCCGTCGCCGCCCGCGCGCCGCCGCACAGGAGCAGCAGCGCCAGCAGGCCGAGCATCGCGGCCAGCGCCTGTCCGGCGCGCCGCGCCACCGGCGTCGGCCGCGTCAATCGAGCAGGCCGCGCGAGCGCGCCGCGTGGATGGCCCGGGTGCGCGAGGACACCGCCAGCTTGCGGTAGATGTGCTTGATGTGGCATTCGACGGTGTAGCGGGACAGATGCAGCTGGTCGGCGATCTCCCGGTTGCCCAACCCTTCGGCCACCAGGCGCAGGATCTGGTCTTCGCGCGGGCTGAGCGTTTCGCCGGGCGGCGGGCTGGCGGGCTGCGCGGGCGCGGGGCGCAGCTCCGCGATGATGCGGCGGGCGACGAAGGGATCGATCGGCGCGCCGCCGCGCAGCACGCTGCGCAGCGAGATCAGCACTTCCAGGTCGTCGCGTTCCTTCAGCAGGTAGCCGGTGGCGCCGGCGCGCAGCGCCGCCAGAATGGCGTCCTCGGTGCTCCAGGCCGAGATGACCAGGATGCCCAGCGCCGGATCGGCCGCGCGCAGCTCGGCGATCAGCTCGATGCCGTTGCCGTCGGGCAGGCCCAGGTCCACCAGCGCCAGCGCGACGGGCGCGTCGGCCAGCCGGCCGCGGGCCTCGGCCAGCGAGCCGGCGAACAGCAGCGCGTCGGCGGGATAGCCCAGCTGGTGCAGCAGCCGTTCCAGCCGGGCGCGGACCAGCGGTTCGTCTTCCACCACCAGCACCGGGGCGGGCAGGGCGAGCGCGGGAACGGGCGGCAGATCGGTCATGGTGGCGGGCCAGGTGGGAGCGGGCGAAATTGCCCGCTTGGGATTGTGCTGATCCCGGCCGTCGGCGGCTATCCCTGAAAGTGGGTATTGGATGTGGCCGCTCGCCGCGCCGGGCGCGTTCACTTCTGGATGCGCTTGCCCTGCGCGTCGATCACGGCCTCGCCGTCTTCCTTGGTGAAGGCGCCTTGCTGCGGCGCCGGCAGGATGTCCAGTACCAGCTCCGACGGGCGGCACAGCCGCGCGCCCAGCGGCGTGCTGACGAAGGGGCGGTTCAGCAGGATGGGATGGGCCTCGATGGCGTCCAGCAGGGCTTCGTCGTCCAGGGCCGAGTTGTCCAGGCCCAGCTCGGCATAGGGCGTGCCCTTTTCGCGCAGCGCGTCGCGCACGCTGACGCCGGCGCGCTTGAACAGCGCCTTCAGTTGCGCGCGCGAGGGCGGGGTTTCCAGGTACAGCACGACCTGCGGCTCGATGCCGGCGTTGCGGATCATGGCCAGGGTGTTGCGGGAGGTGCCGCACTTGGGGTTGTGATAGATGATGACGTCGGACATGGGCTGCTCCTTGGGCCTAGCGGGGTCGAGGCTGGGAGCATAGTGCATCCCGCGCCGCGTTCCCAGGCCGCGCCCGGCCCGCCGCCGGGTTCAGTGCCGCAACTTCTTCCCCAGCCGGCGCCAGCCGATCACCACGCCGGTCAGGCTGAGCGCGGCCCCGCCCAGGCTCAGGAAGATCAGCAGCGCGTCCCACAGTGGGCGGCGCGCCAGCAGGCCGGTCCAGTCCCAGCTGTGCAGGAAGGCGAACAGCCAGCGGCTGGCGCGGTTGGCGCGATCCTGCCGGCTGATGAGCTGTCCGGTGGCCGGATCCAGGTAGACCCAGCTGGCCTCGGGGTTGTCATAGACCAGCCGCCAGGCCGGCAGCGGCTTTTCCACATGGCCCAGCATGGCGTGCTCGTCGCGCGCGTAGTAGTAGAAGTCGTAGCGCTCCAGCGTCTGCACCTCGGCCAGCCGGGCGCCCGGCAGCAGCGTGGCGGCCGCGGCGCGCAGCACGGCGGGGTCGAGCGCGGCGGGGCGCGCTTCCCACGCCGACAGCAGCAGCGGCGCGCCGGCCGCCATGCGCGCCTGAACCAGGCTCTGCCCGGCCGCGCGCGTCCAGCTCAGTTCCCGGGGCGCGGCGGGCAAGGCCGCGATCAGCGCGGCGGGCGCGGCCAGCGTGGCGGCGGGCGCGGGCGGGCCCTCATAGGCCGCCTGCGCCAGCGGGGCGGCGCTGCTGGCGAAGAGTTTCCAGGGGTTCATCGACATCAGCCCGCTGAAGATCCAGGTGATGGTGACGACGGCGAACAGCAGGCCGCTCAGATGATGCCAGCGCATCATGTTCTCGCGGTACGGCGAGCGGCTGCCGCTGGCATAGGGGCGGGAGAAACGCCAGCGCATCAGGCCCACCACGGTGCCGGTGAGCGCCAGCGTCACGCCCGCCACCGACAGCCACACCACGATGTCGTGCCACCAGCGGTCCAGCGCGTTGCCTCGGAATGGATAGAGCCAGTGGATCCAGGCGCCCACGTAGTTCCAGGCGCGTTCGGCGCGGGTGGCGTCCAGCACCACGGCGCCGGTGGCCGAGGAGATGTAGAGCCGGGTGTGGTCCGGATCGGCCGCGTCGACGCGGTGCAGCGGCCGGTGCGGATCCAGCGCGCGCGAGTGCGTGTAGACGTCCTCGTCCACCGCGCCCGCGTACCGCACCGGGTAGGCCCCGCCGAACCAGGCCGAGGCCGTGGCGGCGGCCACCCGCTCGTCCGCCACGGGCAACAGCGCGCCGCTGGCGGCGTCCACCGCCTTGGGCGCCGCGCGCCGGCCGCCGCCGGCCATATACACGGCCTGGCCGGCGCGGCTGGCCGACAGGCTCAGGGCGGCGCCGTCTTCCAGCCCGGCCGCCGCCAGCGCCTGCGCCGGCGTCACCGTGACGCCGGCGGGATCCAGCGGCGCCAGGTGCCCCAGGCGCTCGGCGGGCGTGAGCTTGGGATAGCCCACGTACATCATGACCACGCCGGAGATGAACCACATGGCGAAGAACAGGCACAGCGTGATGCCGGCCCAGCGGTGCAGCAGGTAGAGCCAGCGCTTGGCGCGGGCGGCCAGCGACGGTCCGGTCGCGGCGCGCGGTCGGGTCTGGGGCAGGGCGCTCATGGCGGTCCTCAGTAGCGCGCTTGCAGCGTCAGTTCGAACGAGCGCGGCGCGCCCAGGTAGAACATGCCGGCGCTGCTGACGTTGGCCGCGTAGACCTTGTCGGTCAGGTTGCGCACGCGGGCGGTCACGGTGAGGTTCCGGTCGATGCGGTGCGAGACGGCGGCGTCGAACACCATGTAGGCCGGCGCCCAGGTGGTGTTGGCGGCGTCGGCGTAGGTCTTGCCCACATAGCGCGCGGCGGCGCTGGCGGTCCAGTCGGGCAGGAAGGCGTAGTCGACCCAGACATTGGCGATGCGGCGCGGCGTGTTGGTCGGCACCTTGCCGTTGCGCGACACCGCCACGCCGTTGACGGTCTGCGAGAAGTCGTCGTAGCGCGGCGCGACGAAGGCTATGTTGGCCTGCAGCGTCACCTGCCTGCTCAGCCGCAGGCCGCTTGCCAGCTCCAGGCCGCGCGAGGACTGCTCGCCCACCGGCAGGCTGACGCCGGGGTTGTTGGCGTCGGGCGTCGAGATGTTCTTGCGCCGGATGTCGTACAGCGCCACCGTGGCCGAGCCGCGGCCGTCCCAGAAATCGAACTTGCCGCCGACCTCGGCCTGGCGACCAGTGGTCAGCTTGTCGTTGTACAGCACGTCGGCGAACGAGGCCGTGGCCATCAGGCCGGACGGGGGATCGGCGGCGGTGGCGTATTGCGCGTACAGCGAGGCTTCCGGGCTGAGCTGCCAGTTCAGGCCGAGCCGGCCGGTCAGCGGCGAATACGAGCGCGAGGCGCTGGCCGGCGAGCTGGCGGTGACGGCGCGGCGGTTGGTCAGATCCACGTCGATGAAGTCCTTGCGCAGCGCCGAGACCAGCGACAGACCGGGCAGCACCTCGGTACGGTTCTCCAGCGTGAAGGCCAGCGTGCGGATGCGGTTGTCGCGGTCGGCGACGTGGCCGCGCTTCATGCCGGGGATGTCGTAGAAATCTCCCGGCGAGAAGTCGTAGGGATCGATGGCGTCCACCTGGCCGGGCAGGCTGGTCGGATAGCGGGTCTGCTTGTTGACGCTGTAGTCCGCGCCGAAGGACCAGTCGCTGGGCAGGCCGGCCAGGGTCGAGCGGTACAGGCCCTCGACCCGGTTGCCGATCAGACGCTGCTCGTGCCGCTGCAGCAGCGCGCCCGAGCGCAGCACCTGGGTGTTGCCGGCGTTGAAGCGATAGGTCTCCAGGTTGCGGAAGTCGCGGTCGGCGCGGTAGTAGTACAGCGTGTTCTTGAACGTCAGCGCGGGGCTGGCGCGCCATTCGGTGATCGAGCGCGCCCACAGCACCGACTGCTCGTAGAGGCCGTCGTTGACGTTGTAGTTCTTGTAGCGGGTGCCGTCCTCGATGTGGCCCTCGCCGCTGACCACGCCGTTGGCGCCGGTCTTGAGCGGCGTGCCCCAGTAGGGGCGGTCGACTTTTTCGCGCTGGTATTCGAAGGCCCAGGTCTGGGTCACGTCGCTGCCCAGGTCTGACAGCAGCGAGAGCGCGAGCTGGCTGGCGCGGGAGTGGTTGCCGTCGACCCAGCCCTGGCTGGAGCCGGTGTTCGCGTCCAGCCGCAGGTAGTGGCCGCGGCCGCCGGGCTCGCCGGCCAGCTGCTGGTTCAGGCCGACGGAATATTGCCGCGAGTTGAAGGAGCCGAGACGGAAGCGGCCTTCGTAGAACGTGTCGCGTTCCGGCAGCTTGGTCACGTAGTTGATGGCGCCGCCCACGGCGCCGGCGCCGAACAGGAAGGTGGATGGACCGCCGATGGCCTCGACACGGTCGTAGATCCAGCTGTCGATGGGGCGGGCGGCGATGGCGTCGTACTGCACCGAGATGCCGTTGAACAGCTGCGAGATCTGGCTGCCGCTGAAGCCGCGGTAGCTGACGGCGCCGGCCATGCCGGGCGGCGAGGCGTTGTCCACGCCGGGGATGCCGCGCGCGATGTCCTGGGTGTTGGCGGCGCCGCGCGCCTCGATCTGCTCGCGCGAGATCACGGTGACGGACGCGGGCGTTTCGCGCAGCGTCAGCCCCAGGCGGCTGCCGGTGCCGTCGCGGGCGTCCAGGTTGATGCGGCCATTGGGCGGCGTCTCGGCGGCGGCGTCGCCGTAGACGACGGTGGGCGCCAGCGTTTCCACCGACGGATCGGCGCTGAGCGCCAGGGCGGGGGCCGTGGGCGCGAGCGCGGCCAGCAGCAGGAGGTAAGCGTATGCAGGTTTCATGATCGGATGCCGCGCGCTCGCGCCGCCGGGGGGCGGCAGCCGCGCGATGTGTCGCGGACGGGTAGGGCAAGCCAGGACTGCGGACCCGTCGCCGCCCGGCGTTCCAGGCGGACCGGACGCGCAAGCACGCGGGCGGACCGGCCACGGAAGGGCGGATCGATCGGGAGCGGAAGGGGCGGTCGGCGGGGAGCCGTCAGGCGCGGTTCACGCGCATGGGCGCGCGGCGCGGTGCATCAGGCGTGGCCGGTCAGGCGGCCGGCGGGGCGCGCGGCTGGGCCGCGCTCCAGGCATGCAGCGGCCGGGCCGACTGGTAGTAGAGCGGGGGATAGCTGACCTTGCGGGCCAGGGAGGCTGGCAGCAGCAGCGGCGCCGGATCGGGCAGGATGCCGATATCGGCTTGCTGGTTGCGGCAGAACGGGCAATGCTGGCTGCCTTCGTGCGCATCGTGTTGCGGCGACTGGCCGCTGTCGTCCGCGCGCACGTCGATCTGAACCAGGCCCGCGCCGTCGGGGGCGCAATACTCCACCGACACGCGCTGCGCCGGGTGCGCCGGGCTGAATGCGCGCGCCAGCGACGGGACCAGCGACGCCCACAGGATCACGGCGAGCGCGATCCATATGGCGGGTCGGGTCAGGAAGGAGGCGGAGCACATGAGCGCGGATTATATCGGAGCAGATCCGCGCGCAGGCCTAATTTCAAGCAATGATCAAAGATCCCGCCGACAGGGAAATCGGTTCCGGAAGGCTCCCCCGGACGCCGGCGCGCACGGCATGCGCCGGCGTGGTTCTTTACCTAGACCGACAGATGCCGGCGCACGTCCTCGCCGTCCATGGTTTCGCGGCCGCCGCTGGCCACGACCTCGCCGCGCGACAGCACCACGTAGCGGTCGGCCAGCTCGCGGGCGAAGTCGAAGTACTGCTCGCACAACAGGATGCCGATGTCGCCGCGCTGGCGCAGCATGCGGATGACGCGTCCGATGTCCTTGATGATGGACGGCTGTATCCCTTCGGTGGGTTCGTCCAGGATGATGAGGCGGGGCTCGGCCACCAGCGCCCGCGCGATCGCCAGCTGTTGCTGCTGTCCGCCCGACAGATCGCCGCCGCGCCGCGACAGCATGCCGCGCAGCACGGGGAACAGCGCGAACACTTCCTCCTTGATGCGCCGCGCGCGCGCGGCCGGCTTGGTCGCCATGCCCATCAGGATGTTCTCTTCTACCGTCAGCCGCGCGAAGATGTCGCGCCCCTGCGGCACATAGGCCATGCCGCGCGCGGCGCGCTGGTGCGGCGCCAGCCGCGTGATGTCGGCGCCGTCCAGCGACACGCCGCCGCGCGCCACCGGCAGCACGCCCATCAGGCACTTGAGCAGCGTGGTCTTGCCCACGCCATTGCGTCCCAGCAGCGCCAGGCACTCGCCCTGGCGCACCGACAGCGACACGCCGCGCAGCGTGTGGCTGCCGCCATAGTATTGATCGATTCCGTTCGCATCCAGCATGTCTTTCTCCGTGGCGTCGCGGCTAGGGGGATTTCGTGCGGGCGTATCCGTGGGACGGCACGCTAGCGCCCTAGATACACTTCGATCACGCGGGGGTCGGCCTGTACCTTGGCCATCGGCCCCTCGGCCAGCACCGCGCCCTCGTGCAGCACCGTGACCTTGCCGTCGCCGGCGATCTGGTTGACGAAGTCCATGTCGTGCTCCACCACCATCAGCGAATGACGGCCGCGCAGCGCATTGAGCAGCTCGCCGGTGAGTTCGGTTTCGGCGTCGGTCATGCCGGCCACCGGCTCGTCCAGCAGCAGGAGCTTTGGTTCCTGCATCAGCAGCATGCCGATCTCCAGCCATTGCTTCTGGCCGTGCGACAGCAGGCCGGCCTCGCGGAACGCCTCGGGCCGCAGGCGCACCAGGTCCAGCGTTTCGCCGATGCGGTCGGCCTGCGCGCCGCTCAGTCGCGCGAACAGTGTGGGGCGCACGCGCTTGTCGGCGCGCATGGCCAGCTCCAGGTTCTCGAACACCGTGTGCTGCTCGAACACCGTGGGCCGCTGGAACTTGCGGCCGATGCCCGCATGCGCGATCTGCGTTTCGCTGAGCGTGGTCAGGTCGATGCTCTGGCCGAAGTAGGCGCTGCCGGACGCGGGCCGGGTCTTGCCGGTGATCACGTCCATCATGGTGGTCTTGCCGGCGCCGTTGGGACCGATGATGCAGCGCAGTTCGCCCACGCCGATGTCCAGCGTCAGGCCGTTGAGCGCCTTGAAACCGTCGAAGCTGACCGTGACGTCTTCCAGGTACAGGATGGCGCCGTGGGTGGTGTCCAGTCCCTTGGCGCTGACGCGGCCGTAGCCGGCTTCGCCGCTGGGGCCGCCGTCCAGCGGATCGGATGCGGGGTGGGGGGTATTC
>MCND01000361.1_pt1 | contig 14456 bp, 11 predicted proteins | sample 778211 | NCBI WGS metagenome assembly MCND01 (sample SAMN04296812, study PRJNA304217) | bioreactor metagenome | isolation source: activated sludge enriched with benzalkonium chloride | place: Turkey: Istanbul urban wastewater treatment plant
GGTGGCCGACGTGCTGGACCGCCGCATGGAAACCGACGCCGGCGTGGTGGTGCTGGGCGAAGACGTGCACCGCCTGAAGGGCGGCACCAACGGCGCCACGCGCGGCCTGAAGGACAAGTATCCCGACCGCGTGCTGGGCACCCCCATTTCCGAGAACGCCTTCGCCGGCCTGGGCGGCGGCCTGGCCATGGACGGCCGCTACCGGCCCATCGTGGAGTTCATGTACCCCGACTTCATGTGGGTCGCGGCCGACCAGATCTTCAACCAGATCGGCAAGGCCCGCCACATGTTCGGCGGCGACATCGACGTGCCCTTCGTGCTGCGCACCAAGGTCGCCATGGGCACGGGCTACGGCTCGCAGCACTCGATGGACCCGGCCGGCATCTTCGCCACCGCGCCCGGCTGGCGCGTGGTCGCGCCGTCCACGCCCTACGAATACGTCGGCCTGATGAACACCGCGCTGGCCTCCAAGGACCCGGTGCTGGTGATCGAGCACGTGGACCTGTACGGTTCGTCGGGCGAGGTGCCCGCGGGCGACCTGGACTACGCCATCCCCTTCGGCAAGGCGCAGGTGCGCCGCCAGGGCGGCAAGGTCACCATCCTGACCTACCTGTCCATGGTCAGCCGCGCGCTCAAGGCCGCCGAGGCCGCCGGCGTGGACGCCGAGATCATCGACCTGCGCACGCTGGACCGCGCCAGCCTGGACTGGGACACCATCGGCGAGAGCATCAAGAAGACCAACAACGTGCTGATCGTCGAACAGGGCGCGCGCGGCACGTCCTACGGCGCCATGCTGGCCGACGAGATCCAGCGCCGCTGGTTCGACTGGCTGGACCAGCCCGTCAAGCGCGTCACGGGCGGCGAGGCCTCGCCCAGCATCTCCAAGGTGCTGGAACGCGCCGCCTTCGCCGACACCGAGGAAGTCATGGCCGGCCTGGCCGACGTGCTGGCCGACCTGGGAGAGCAGGCATGAACGCGCCCGAACAGGCCCGCCTGCGCATGACGGTGCCGATGGAAGTCGGCATCTGCTGCGCCGACCTGGACGGGATGCTGGCCTTCTACACCGGCGTGCTGGGCCTGGCGCTGGTCAACCGCGTGAGCGTGCCCGCCGACAAGGCGGCCGCCACCGGCCTGACCTCGGCCGGCTACGACGTAGCGCGGCTGCAGACCAGCTACGGCGAGCGTGTCAAGCTGCTGCAGCCCGCCGTGGCGCCCCAGCCGCGCCCGGCCGCCGGCGCCATCCTGGACCGCCAGGGCGCCACCTACCTCACCTTCATCGTGCGCGACCTGCCCGGCGTGGTGCGCCAGCTGCAAGCGCGGGGCGTGACGTTCGACAGCGCGCCCGCGCCGATGGAAGTGCGCCCCGGCACCTGGCTGGCGTTCTTCCGCGATCCCGAAGGCAACGTGCTGGAGCTGGTGGAGTACGACGACCCCGCCGCCTACCGACCCGACCTCCAGCCCGACACGGCCGCCGCCGCTGAATAGGACATCAACGTGGCATACCTCATCAAGCTTCCCTCCGTGGCCGCCGACACCTCGGGCGGCAATCTGCACCAGTGGCTCAAGCAGGAAGGCGACACGGTCGCCGTCGGCGACGCGCTGGCCGAAATCGAGACCGAGAAGGCCATCGTCGAGATCAACGCCGAACACGCCGGCGTGCTCGGCCGCATCGTCGTCGCCGCCGGCGCCTCGTCGGTGCCGGTGAACACCGTGCTGGGCGTGCTGCTGGCCGACGGCGAGGACGCCTCCGCCATCGAGCGCGCGCTGGCCGAACAGGGCGTGGCCCCGGCCGCAGCGCCGGCCGCCCCGGCACCGGCTGCCGCAACCCCCGCCTCTTCGAGCTGCGCCGCCACCGCGACCTGCGCGCCCGCCACGGCCGCCGCGCCCGCGCAAGCCGTCCCGGCCTCGGCCGGCGGCCGCCGCCTGTCCAGCCCGCTGGCGCGTCGCCTGGCCGCGCAATGGGGCGTGGACCTGGCGCGCGTCGCGGGCAGCGGCCCGCATGGCCGCATCCTGCGCCGCGACGTGGAAGCGGCGCGCGACGCCGCGCCCGCCGCCGGCCAGCCGCAAGCCGCCGCGCTGCGCACCGCCGGCCGCCGCGTGCCGCACAGCGGCATGCGCCGCGCCATCGCCCGCCGCCTGAGCGAAAGCAAGCAGACCGTGCCGCACTTCTACCTGACGGTGGACTGCCGCATGGACGCGCTGCTGGCGCTGCGCGCGCAGGCCAACCAGGCCAGCGCCATCAAGCTGTCGGTCAATGACTTCATCGTGCGCGCCGCCGCCCAGGCGCTGCGCGACGTGCCGGAAGTGAACGCCAGCTGGCAGGACGACGCCATCGAATACCACGCCGGCGCCGACATCTCGGTGGCCGTGGCCACCGAGGGCGGGCTGGTGACGCCCATCGTGCGCGACGCCGACGACAAGTCGCTGTCCGCCATCGCCGCCGAGATCGTCGAGTTGGCCGGCCGCGCCAAGGTCAATCGCCTGAAGCCCGAGGAATTCACCGGCGGCTCTCTCACGGTGAGCAACCTGGGCATGTACGGCATCAAGCAGTTCGCCGCCATCATCAATCCGCCGCAGGCCGCCATCCTGGCCGTGGGCGCGGCCGAGCGCCGCCCCGTGGTCGGCCCGAACGGCGAGCTGGAAGCCGCCACCGTCATGACGGTGACGCTGTCGGCCGATCACCGCGTGGTCGACGGCGCCGTCGGCGCGCAGTGGCTGGCCGCGTTCCGCGCCCGCATCGAAAACCCCGTCCGCATCCTGCTGTGAGCCCCGCCATGACCAAGACGAGTTTCGATGTGGTGGTGGTGGGCGGCGGCCCCGGCGGCTACGTGGCCGCCATCCGCGCCGCGCAGCTGGGCCTGTCGGCCGCGCTGGTCGAGCGCGCCGAGCTGGGCGGCATCTGCCTGAACTGGGGCTGCATTCCCACCAAGGCGCTGCTGCACAGCGCGACGGTGCTGCGCGCCTGCCGCGAGGCCGCGCACTATGGCGTGACCGGCGCCGACGCCGCGCGCCCGGACCTGCCCGCCATGGTGACGCGCTCGCGCAAGGTGGCCGGCCGCCTGGGCCAGGGCGTGGCGCACCTGATGAAGAAGAACGGCGTGACGGTGATCCAGGCCAGCGCCCGGCTCGCCGGCGCCGGCAGGCTGGCGCTGGACAACGGCGGCACCCTGTCGGCGCGCCACATCATCCTGGCCACCGGCGCGCGCGCCCGCGAGCTGCCGGCGCTGCCGCTGGGCGAGCGCATCTGGGCCTATCGCCAGGCGCTGGTGCCAGACGCCGTGCCCAAGTCGCTGCTGGTGGTGGGCGCCGGCGCCATCGGCGCGGAGTTCGCCAGCTTCTATCGCGCGGTCGGCGCCGACGTCACGCTGATCGACATGACCGCCGAGATCCTGCCGCAGGAAGACGCCGAGATCTCGCAGCTGGCGCGCAAGGCCTTCGAGAAACAAGGCATCCGCGTGCTGACGCAGTGCGCCGTCACGGCCTCCAGCCCCACCGCCACCGGCGTGAAGGTCACGCTGGAACAGCAGGGCAAGCGCAGCGAACTGGAAGTCGAGCGCGTCATCGTCGCGGCCGGCATCGTCGGCAACGTCGAGAACCTGGGCCTGGAAGGCACGCGCGTCAAGGTGGAAAAGAGCCACATCGTCACCGACGGCCTGTGCCGCACCGGCGAGCCGGGCGTCTACGCCATCGGCGACGTGGCCGGCGCGCCCTGGCTGGCGCACAAGGCCAGCCATGAAGGTGTGCTGTGCGTGGAAGCCATCGCCGGCAAGCCGGCGCACGCCATCGACCCGCTGCGCATTCCCGCCTGCACCTACTCGCACCCGCAAGTGGCCAGCATCGGCATGACCGAGGCGCGCGCGCGCGAGCATGCCGCCAGGCATGGCGGCGAGATCCGCGTGGGCAAGTTCACCTTCGCCGGCAACGGCAAGGCCATCGCCATGGGCGAGGACCAGGGCCTGGTCAAGACCGTGTTCGATGCCCGCTCCGGCGAGCTGCTGGGCGCGCACATCATCCACCCGGAAGCCTCGGAGCTGATCACCGGCTACGGCGTGGCAACCGCGCTGGAAGCCACCGAGGAAGACCTGATGCACACCGTGTTCGCGCATCCGACGCTGTCGGAAACGCTGCACGAATCGGTGCTGGCGGCCTTCGGGCGGGCGCTGCACGGCTGAACGCGGCCGCCCGATAACACGCGATCAATCCCAAGCAGGCGCCAGCCCGTCCGGCGACACCAGCCTGCCGTCCGGACGCGCCAGCGCGGCGATGCGCGCCATGTCGTCGGCGGACAGCGCGAAGTCGAACACGCGCGCATTGGCCTCGGCGCGGTCGCGCTGCAAGGTCTTGGTCAGCGTCACCACGTTGTCCTGCTGCACCAGCCAGCGCAACGCGATCTGCGCCGGCGTCTTGCCCAGGCGCGCGGCGATCTCGCCGATCACGGGATCGGTCAGCACCTTGCCGTCCGCCATGCCGAAATAGGCCGTCACCGTCATGCCCAGCGCGGCCGCCTCGGCGCGCACCGCGTCCTGGTCCAGGTAGGGATGGAACTCGATCTGGTTCGTGACCAGCGGCGCGGTGCTCAGGGCGGCGGCCTCGCGCATCAGCTTGATGTTGAAATTGCTGACACCGATGTGGCGCGCCCAGCCGCAAGATACGGTCTGGTTCAGCGCATCGATCTGCTCGGCCAGCGGCGCCTTGTCGCCGGGCCAGTGCAATAGCAGCAGGTCCACGTAATCGGTGCGCAGCCGCGCAAGGCTTTCCTCGACCGAGCGCAGCAGGTCGGGCGTCCGGTAGTGGTCCACCCAGACCTTGGTGGTCAGGAAAATCCGGTCGCGCGGCACTCCGGCCTCGGCCATGCCACGGCCCACGTCGGCCTCGTTGCCATAGATCTGCGCGGTGTCGATATGGCGGTAGCCCAGCTCCAGCGCGGTCCGGGTCATGCGGGCGGTGTCCTCGGCAGGCATGCGGAACACGCCCAGGCCCAGCGCGGGAATCTCGGCGCCGTCGCGGCCCAGAGGTTTGGTGGGGATCATTCGGTCTTGCTCCAGCGGGTATCTCAATGGCCGCACATTCTGCGCGCATGGATCATTGAGAAAAACACCGATAAACTCACAATACTTATGCCTTGGAGTCACGAATGTCCCTGAATTCCGACGCCCTGCGCCTGTTCCTGGCCGTGGTGGACGCGGGCACCATGAGCGCGGCCGCCGAGATGCTGGGCCAGACCGCGTCCGGCGTCAGCCGCGGCCTGTCGCGGCTGGAGGAAGACCTGGGCGTGACCCTGCTGACCCGCACCACGCGGCGCATGGAGCTGACCGAGGAAGGCGCGCTGTTCCTGCAGAAGGCGCGCGGCATCGTCGCATCGCTGGAAGAGGCCGAGGAATGCATGCGCATGGTGCACCAGCAGCCCGCCGGCCGGCTGCGCGTGGACGCCTCGGCGCCGGTGATGCTGCACTGCGTGGTGCCGCATGTGGCCGAGTTCCGCCGCGCCTATCCCCAAATCACGCTGGAGCTGACCAGCAACGACCGTATCGTCGACCTGATGGAACACCGCAGCGACGTGGCGCTGCGCGCCGGTCCGCTGACCGACTCCACCTTGCACGCCCGCCCGCTGCGCCCCGCGCCGCGCTGGCTGCTGGCCAGTCCCGACTACATCGCGCGCCGGGGCGAGCCGAAGGACGTGGACGAACTGCTGCAACACGAGTTGCTGGGCTTCACGCAGCCGGAAAGCCTGAACGTCTGGCCGCTGCGCCACGCGGGCGGCTCCAGCTTCGCCATCACCCCCACGCTGGCCACCTCCAGCGGCGAGACCCAGTACCAGCTGGCGCTGCGCGGCGTGGGCATCGCCTGCCTGTCCGACTTCATGGTGCGCGACGAGCTGGCCGACGGCCGGCTGGTGAAGGTGATGGAACACGCCTACACCGACTACCTGCAGCCGCTGAATGCCGTCTACTACCGCAACACGCAGCTGTCGCGGCGCATCGCCTGCTTCCTGGATTTCATCGCGGCGCGGATGTAGCCGCGCACGCATACACGAACGCGGGCGCGGCTGGCCCGGCGCTCAGTACTTCAGGCCCGTATCGCACAACACCGTGGCCACCACCGCATCCGCGCGCAGCCGGCCCGATTGCAGCAGCTTCACGGCGGCGCACACATTGGCGGCGGCGGAATAGCCCACGTACAGTCCCTCCCGCACCGCCAGCGTCCGACGCCACGCCTCGGCTTCCTCGTCCGTCACGGCCAGGCTCAGGTCCATCAGCGACGCGTCCCAATGCGGCGGCGCCGCGCCGTAGCTGGTGCCCTGGATCAGGTGCCGCGCCTTCGAGACCGGCTGGCCGGCCAGCACTTCGCAGCCCAGCGGCTCGACGGCGGCGCACACGGTTGCCGCGCTGGCGGCCTTCATGGCTCGCGCCACGCCCATGAAGGTGCAGCCCGTGCCCACCGCCGCGACCCAGCCGTCGGCGGGTCGGCCCAGCTGTTCCAGGATCTCGCGGCCCGTGCCGGCCTCGTGCGCCGCGATGCACTCGACCGCGTTGAACTGGTCCACATAGAATCCGCCGCGCTCGCGCGCCAGCGCGGCGGCCATGTCCGCCGCCGCCTGCACGTCCGCGCCCGTGACCTGGCCGGGCGCGCCATCGACCTGCGGCACCAGGATCACCTCGGCGCCCAGCCCTTCCAGCATGCGGGCGCGCGCCGGGCTGTTGCCGGCGGACATCGTGACCAGCAAGGGATGCCCCAGCGCCGCGCAGGCCACGGCCAGTCCCGCGCCCATGTTGCCACTGGTCATCTCGACCACCGGCATGCCCGGCTTGAGCCGGCCATCCGCGCGCGCCGCCAGCAGGATGGCCTTGGCGGCGCGGTCCTTCACGCTGCCGCCGGGCTGCAGGAACTCGGCCTTGGCGACCAGCCGGCCCGGGCCGGCGTGGATCCGGTCCAACGAGATCAGGGGCGTGTTTCCTATCAAATCCAGCGCGGAGGTCGCGAGCATGTCCGTTCCAAGTGCATGGCAGGCGCGGCGGGCCTGCTTCCAGGACGGAGATTGTAGGAAACGCCAGCGCCGGCGTCAGTCTCGCGGCGCAGCGCCGTCCACCGCCGCTTCGATCCGCGCCACCGCCGCCGCGTCCAGCCTGGGCAGCAGATCCAGCGCGCCCAGGTTCTCGCGCAGCTGCGCCACGCCGGATGCGCCCAGCAGCACCGTGCTCACGTCCGGATTGCACAACGCCCACGCAATCGCCAGCTGCGCGCGCGTGGCCCCCAACTCATCGGCCACGTCGCGCAAACGACGCGCGGCGGCCTGCATTGCCTCCCGGCGGTCGGCGTAGACGAAATCCTTGAGCCAGCCGAAGCCCTCCGCCGCCAGCCGCGAATCCGCCGGCACGCCCGCGTCATACCGGCCGGCCAGCACGCCCGAGGCCAGTGGCGACCAGGTCGTCAGCCCCAACCCGCGCCGCTCGACCAGCGGATGGTACTCGTGCTCGACGCGCTCGCGGTGAAACAGGCTGTACTGCGGCTGCTCCAGCTGCGGCGGCACCAGGTCGTGGCGCTCGGCAAAGGCGCACAGCGCCTCGATGTCGGCCGCCGGCCATTCCGAGGTGCCCCAGTACAGGATCTTGCCCTGTTGCACCAGCGTGTGCATGGTCCAGGCGATTTCCGGGATCGACATGTCCGGGTCCGGTCGATGGCACAGGTACAGGTCCAGATACTCCAGCCCGAAGCGCCGCAGCGCCTGCTCGCAAGCCTCGACCAGGTGCTTGCGGCTCAGGCCCTGCTGCGTCGGGCGCGGCCCGCCTCCTGGCGCATGATTGTCGGCGGCGCCGTACAGCGCCTTGCTCGACACGCAATAGCCGTCGCGCGGCCAGCCCAGCGCCTTGATGGCGCGGCCCAGCATGCGCTCGGCCTCGCCGCCGAGATAGACCTCGGCGCTGTCGAAGAAATTGATGCCGTGGTCATAGGCGCAAGCCAGGCAGTCGCGCGCGGCGCGGTCGTCCAGCGTGGTGCCGAACGTGATCCAGCTGCCATAGGAGAGCGCGGACAGTTTGAGGGCCGACTGGCCCAGGCGGCGGTATTGCATGACGGTCTTCCTGATATCCCGTGGAAAGCGTCATGGTGCGGCGCTCGCGGCCATCCGTAAAATATTCAATTCATGCGCCGACGAGACGCGCCGGATATCGCCGTGACCGCTATGCGGCGTCGGCTTGGCCCACGGGCCGCGTCGCCTCGCGCAGCGCGGCGATCAACGAATCCCGTATCGGCGAGGCGTCACCAGCCCGCCAGGCCAGCAGCAGATCCAGCCGCCGCAGCGCGCCCGGCGCGTCCACCGAGATCGGTCGGAACACCACATCACCGCGCGGCTCGCGCGCCAGCGAGGCTGGCAGCAGGGCCGCGCCGAAACCGCTGGCCACCAGCGCCACCACCGTCTCCAGCCGCCGCGCTTCCTGCGCCACGCGCGGCGCGAAGCCCGCCGCCAGGCACAGCGACACCAGCTGGTCATGAAAGCCCGGGCCGAGCGTGCGCGCCGACGCCACGAACGCATCTTCCCTGAGCGCGGCCAGTTCCACCACATCGCATTCGGCCAGACGGTGCGAGGCTGGCAAGGCGATCAGCACCGGCTCGCTCAGCAAGGTCTCGAAATGCAGACTCGGCGCGCTGACGCCGGGATGGCGCATGAGGCCGATGTCGGCGCGTCCCAGTTCCAGCGCCTCGACCTGCTCGCGCGTGGTCGCCTCGCGCAGCGTGAACGACACGGCGGGATGCGCCGCGCGGAAACGCCGCAACCCGCGCAGCAGCGATTCATAGGGAGAAATATTGACGAAGGTCGCCGTCAGGTGGCCTTCCATGCCCTGCGCCACGCGCCGCGCCTGCGCCACCCCTTCGTCCAGCGCCGCCAGCATGCGTCGCGCCGTCTCCAGGAATGCCGCGCCCGCCGGCGTCAGCGTCACGCTGCGGTTGGTGCGCGCCAGCAAGGGCGCGCCCACCTGCGCCTCCAGCCGCTGGATCGCCTGGCTCAACGGCGGCTGCGCCATGTGCAGTCGCTGGGCCGCGCGGTTGAAATGCAGCTCTTCCGCCACCGCGATGAATTGCCGCAGCAAGCGCGTTTCGATCATGCCTGGCTCCCGCTCATGTGAATCAGCTCCTGCGCTTCGCGGCGCCGCTGGCCGTCGCAGTCCGCTTGCCGCGCACCGGCGCGGCGGCGTGCGCCACGCCTGCCGCCTTGTCCGCGCCTTCCCGCGCCGCATCGTCCAGCGCCGCCTCTTCGGCCACCCACTCCACGAAGGCCCGCACCTCCGGCCGTTCCAACGCATCGGGCAGCGTCACCGCGTAATACGCGAAGCGCGCCGGCCAGGGCTTGTGCAGCACCTGCACCAGCCTGCCCGCCTCGATCTCGGCGCGCGCATGCTCCTGCGGCACCAGCGCCAAGCCCTGCCCCGCCTCGGCCGCGCGGATCAGCAGGAAGTCATCATCGAAGGACGAACCCCGCCGCGCGCGCGCATCGACCGCCACGTCATGCGCCGCCAGCCACAGCGGCCAGTCCGCGCGGTCGGCATCATGCAGCAGGGGAAGGTCCAGACACTCGCCCGGCGTCTTCAAGCCCTTGCGCCGTCCCAGCAATGCCGGACTCGCCACCGGCACCAGCACCGGCGCCATCAGCCACACCGCATGCAGGCCGGGATAACGCCCGAGCCCGTGCCGCAGCGCCACGTCCACGCGGTCGCGGCGCAGGTCCACCACCGACGACGAGGCCTCGACCCGCAACTCGATACGTGGATGTCGCGCGCGAAAACGCGCCAGCCGGGGCACCAGCCACGACGCCGCGAAGGACGCCATCGTACTCACCGTCACGGTCTGCCGCGACGGCGCCCGCGCCAGCATGTCCACCGCCGCCTCGATCTGCGAGAACGCCTGCCGCAGCAGCGGATGCGCCGCCGCGCCGTCAGCCGTGAGCCGCAAGCCCTGGCGCTCGCGCGTGAACAGCGCCACGCCCAGCCGGTCCTCCAGCAAGCGAATCTGCTGGCTGACCGCGCCCGGCGTCACATGCAGGGCCTCGGCCGCCGCCTTGATGCTGCCGCGCCGGCCCACCTCGACGAAGGCGCGCAACGCCGCCAGCGGAATCGAAGAGCTCATGAATATAGTTTTCCTAAATCCAGCGCGCAGAAATCATCGTTTCCCAATGCCGCTGTCACTGACGATGATAGCTCCTGACAAGCTCAAGACAAGTCGTGGCATCGCCGACGGCAATTTAGGAAACCTTCATGCTAACGCTCTACACCGACAGCTCACCCAACGGCTTCAAGGCCACCATCGCCCTGGAAGAACTCGGCCTGCCCTACACCCTCAAGCACGTCCACATCAACCAGGGCGAACACCGCCAGCCCGACTTCCTGCGCCTGAACCCGCACGGCCGCATCCCCGTCCTCACCGACGACGAGACCGGCATCACCCTGTTCGAATCCGCCGCCATCCTGCTCTACCTGGCCGAGAAAACCGGCCGCCTGCTGCCCGCCGAACCGCGCGCCCGCTGGCAAGCCACGCAATGGCTCATCTTCCACGCCGCCAGCGTCGGCCCGCTGATCGGCCAACGCGTCCACTTCGAAATCTTCGCCGCCCACAAAGACCCCATCGCCATCGAACGCTACCGCCGCCTCACGCACGAAGCCTACGCAACGCTGGACCAGCACCTGGCCAGCGGCCAGCCCCATTTCTCCGGCGCCGAATACAGCATCGCCGACATCGCCCACTTCGGCTGGACCCACATCGCCCGCCTCATCGGCTTCGACTTCGACGCCTACCCGCACCTGAGCGACTGGCACGAACGCATCGCCCTCAGACCCGCCGTGCAGCGCGGCATCATGCTCCCGGAGCCCGCCATCGGGGCATGAGTACGCCCACACCCCCGAAGCGCTTGCGCGCTTCCCCCTCAAGGGGGCATGCCTGCGGACCGAAGAGGAGCCCCCCCCGAAGCGCTGACGCGCTCCCCCCAGGGGGCATGCCTGCGGACCGAAGGGTGGGGCCCACCCCCGAAGCGCTTACGCGCTTCCCCCTCAAAGGGGGCATGCCTGCGGACCGGCAAAGCCGGCTCCGCGGCATCCCGCTGGCGAGCTACTGAACATTTTTGAGTATGAACGCGACTACTACCAACGCTATCGACATGCCGTCCGGCGCCTCCTGGCCCGCGCACGCCCGCCATCCCGGCTACCGCCGCATGTTCGCGCCCGACGCGCTGACGCTGGGCATCTTCCTGCCGCTGCGCTTTTATGAAGGAGACATGCGCGTGCTGGCTGGCCAGTCCCGCCTCGTCAGCGACATCGACGCCCGCGGCTTCGCCGCCGCCTGGGTCCGCGACATCCCGCTGTACGACCCGCGCTTCGGCGACGCCGGCCAGCTCTTCGACCCCTTTACCTACCTGGCCTACCTCGCCGCCAGGACGCAGCGCATTTCCTTGGTAACCGGCAGCGCCATCTTCTCGCTGCGCCACCCGATCGACCTCGCCAAAGCCGCCGCCACCATCGACCAACTCTCCGGCGGCCGCCTCGTCATGGGCATCGCCTCCGGTGACCGTCCCATCGAATTCCCCGCCTACGGCCTGCAACACGACCAGCGCGCCGAACGCTTCGCCCAGGCGGTGGCCGACTTCCGCCGCCTGCTCCAACCCGGCCGTCGCGCCCTGACCTCGCCGCTCGGCCACATCACCGACGCCGAACTCCTGCCCAAGCCCGCCGCCGGCCCCATCCCCCTGCTCGTCACCGGCGCCAGCGGCCAATCCCCGGACTGGATCGCCGAACACGCCGACGGCTGGCTCACGTACCCCGGCTCGTCCGTCGTCCCCGCGGGCCCCAAGGCCCTGGGCCAGAAAATCCAGGCCTGGCGCGACCGCATCCCCGACGGCGGCTTCCGCCCTCACGCCACCAACGAATGGATAGACCTGGTCGACGACCCCACGCACCCGCCCACCCTGCTGCACGGCGGTTTCATCCTGCAGATCGGCCGCCACGCGCTCATCGATCTGCTCTCGCAATGGCAGACTGCCGGCGTCAACCACGTCGCCCTGGGCATCCAGTTCTCACGCCGCCCCGCCGCCGAAGCCATCCAGGAATTGGCGGAGGAAGTGCTGCCGCGCTTCCCGTCGCATGAGGATGTGCCGCCACTGGATATGGATTGGTAGGCGTGACTGCGAAAGCAGCGTGCGAACTGCTATACGCATGAACGGCGAACAGCAGGCCACGCAGCACACGCCAACACTCACCGCCAGGCAAGGCACGCCCCTCCACAACCAACACCCCCACGACGCAAGCCACCACGTATGCAGAAACCGGCCGCCCGCGCGGCCGGTTTCTGCGGGCGACGTAAGCCTCGCCACCGACCACGGCTCCAGCAACGCCACATCCCTCGAAACTCGCAGCCCCTCGGGCGGGGCGGCGCGGCTGCGAGCAACCTCGATGCGCCCGAGGGAATCCGAAGGCAGCCGCCGCAGGCGGCAACGAGGATGACAACGGGGAAGTCCGGAGCGAAGGCTCCGGACCGCGATCGTGGGCGCGAGCAGCCGCGCCGCCCCGCCCGAGGGGCGACCCACGAAGCGCCGGCACACAATGCTCAACGAAGCACCAGCAGCAGCAAAAGCAGTAGAAGCAGTGAAGACAACAGCCTCACAAACCGCCAACACTCCAGCCCCCCAAAAAAGACCCAAAAAAAACGGCGCCACAAAGGCGCCGTCTTCTCCAAAACCCAAACCCTCAACGCTTCTGCTTGAGCTGCGAAAGATCCCGCACCGCCCCCCTATCCGCCGAAGTCGCCAGCGCCGCATAAGCCTGCAAGGCCAGCGACACCACCCGCTCCCGATCCACCGGCTCCCAAGCCTTCTCCCGCGCGTTCATCGCCTCGCGACGCCGCGCCAGCACCTCATCCGACACCGCCAGATGCATCTTGCGCCGCGGAATATCGATCTCGATCACATCGCCGTCTTCCACCAGCCCGATCGTGCCGCCCTCGGCCGCCTCCGGCGAAGCATGCCCGATCACCAGCCCCGACGACCCGCCCGAGAAACGCCCGTCCGTGAACAGCGCGCACACCTTGCCCAGACCCTTGGACTTCAGATAGGACGTCGGATACAGCATCTCCTGCATCCCCGGCCCGCCCTTCGGCCCTTCGTAGCGAATCACCACGACATCGCCAGCGACGACCTTGTCGCCCAGGATGCCTTCCACCGCATCATCCTGGCTCTCGAACACCCGCGCGCGTCCCGTGAACACCCACTGCGACTCATCCACGCCCGCGGTCTTCACGATGCAGCCCTTCTCGGCCAGGTTGCCGTACAGCACCGCCAGCCCGCCGTCCTTCGAATACGCGTTTTCCTTGCTGCGGATGCAGCCCGTCTTGCGGTCCGTGTCCAGCGTCAGGAACGTCGCGTCCTGGCTGAACGCCACCGTCGTCGGAATGCCGCCGGGCGCCGCGCGATAGAACTTCTGCGCCGCCTCGCCCGCGCCGCCCGCCACGTCCCACTGCGCGATCGCATTGCCCAGCGTGCCGCTGTGCACATTGCCGCAGGACAGGTCCAGCAGATCCGCGCGCGCCAGCTCGCCCAGGATGCCCAGGATGCCGCCCGCGCGATGCACGTCTTCAATGTGGTACTTGTCGGTTGCCGGCGCCGCCTTGCACAGGCACGGCACCTTGCGCGAAATGCGGTCGATGTCGGCCATCGTGAAATCCACGCCCGCCTCCTGCGCCGCGGCCAGCAGGTGCAGCACCGTGTTGGTCGAGCCGCCCATCGCCACGTCCAGCGCCATCGCGTTCTCGAACGCGCTCTTGGTGGCGATGCTGCGCGGCAGGACCGACGCGTCCTCTTCCTGGTAATAGCGGCGGCACAGATCCACCACCAGGCGGCCGGCCTGCTCGAACAGGCCCTTGCGCCATGCGTGCGTGGCCACGATCGTGCCGTTGCCCGGCAGCGCCAGGCCGATGGCCTCGGTCAGACAGTTCATCGAGTTGGCGGTGAACATGCCGGAACAGGAACCGCAGGTCGGGCAGGCGCTGCGCTCGACCTCGGCCACATCCGCATCCGACACATTGGGATCGGCCGCCTTGATCATGGCGTCGATCAGGTCGATCTTGGCGATCACCTTGCCGTCCGTCGGCGACTTCACCTTGCCCGCTTCCATCGGGCCGCCCGACACGAACACCACCGGAATGTTCAGGCGCATCGCGGCCATCAGCATTCCCGGCGTGATCTTGTCGCAGTTCGAGATGCAGACCATCGCGTCGGCGCAGTGCGCGTTCACCATGTACTCGACCGAGTCGGCGATCAGCTCGCGCGACGGCAGCGAATACAGCATGCCGCCGTGACCCATGGCGATGCCGTCATCCACGGCGATGGTGTTGAATTCCTTGGCGACGCCGCCGGCGGCCTCGATTTCCTTGGCGACCAGCGCGCCCAGGTCGCGCAGGTGCACGTGGCCCGGCACGAACTG
>MCND01000364.1_pt1 | contig 14305 bp, 10 predicted proteins | sample 778211 | NCBI WGS metagenome assembly MCND01 (sample SAMN04296812, study PRJNA304217) | bioreactor metagenome | isolation source: activated sludge enriched with benzalkonium chloride | place: Turkey: Istanbul urban wastewater treatment plant
AGTCGAATTCCTCGAGCTTGGCGATGATCAGTAGCGGCGTGATCTCGGACACCATCGGCATGTTGCCGGCAATGAACACCACCGAGCCGTACTCGCCCACCGCGCGCGCAAAGGCCAGCGCGAAGCCGGTCATCAAGGCCGGCATGATGATGGGCAGCAGCACCCGGCGTATGGTCTGCCAGCGGTTGGCGCCCAGGCTGGCCGCGGCCTCCTCGATCTCGCGCTCCACGTCTTCCAGCACCGGCTGCACCGTGCGCACCACGAACGGCACGCCGATGAAGATCAGGGCGATCACGATGCCCAGCGGCGTGAACGCCACCTTCCAGCCGAACCAGTCGGCCAGCGGTCCGCCGAGCCAGCCCTTCTGCGAGTACAGCGAGGTCAGCGCGATGCCGGCGACCGCCGTGGGCAGCGCGAACGGCAGGTCCACCAGCGCGTCCAGGATCTTCTTGCCCGGAAAGCGATAGCGCACCAGCACCCAGGCCACCACCGTGCCGAATACCAGGTTCACCAGCGCCGCGATCAACGACGCGCCGAAGGTCAGCTGGTACGAAGCCAGCACCCGCGGCGCGGTCACCGCGTCCCAGAAGCCCTGCCAGCCCAGCCCCGCGCTCTTGATCGGCAGGGCCGCCAGCGGAATGAGCACGAGGATGCTGAGGTACAGCACCGCGTAACCCATCGAGATGCCGAATCCGGGCAGCACGCCCGGGCTGTTGCGCCGAAAGGCAAAAGGCGCTTGCGCGCCGCTTGCCACCGGGTTCGAGGCTGTCGTCATGGCCGTCGTCCGATCGTCAAGTGCTTATTTCTTTTGCGGCAGGTAGATCTGGTCGAAGGTGCCGCCATCGCTGAAGTGGTCCTTCTGCGCCTTGCGCCAGCCGCCGAAGATCTTGTCGTCGATGGTCACGAGCTTGACCTTGGGGAACTTGCTTTCGTACTTGGCGGCCACGGTCTTGTCGATGGGCCGGTAGTAGTTCTTGGCAATGATTTCCTGCGCGGCGGGCGTGTAGAGGAATTCCAGGTAGGCCTGCGCCGCCGCCCGGGTGCCCTTCTTGTCCACGACCTTGTCGACCACGGCCACCGGCGGCTCGGCCAGGATGGACAGCGACGGCACCACGATGTCGAACTTGTCCGGACCCAGTTCTTCCAGCGCCAGGAAGGCTTCGTTTTCCCAGGCCAGCAGCACGTCGCCCACGCCGCGCTCCACGAAAGTGGTGGTCGAACCGCGCGCGCCAGTGTCCAGCACCGGCACGTGCTTGAGCAGGTCGCCCACGAAGGCGCGGGCCTTTTCCTCGCTGCCGCCGTTCTTCTCCAAGGCATAAGCCCAGGCGGCCAGGTAGTTCCAGCGCGCCCCGCCCGAGGTCTTGGGGTTGGGCGTGATGACCTGCACGCCGTCCTTGACCAGGTCGTCCCAGTCCTTGATCTGCTTGGGGTTGCCCTTGCGCACCAGGAACACGATGGTGGAGGTATAGGGCGAGCTGTTCTGCGGCAGGCGGGCCTGCCAGTCGGCCGGCAGCAGCCCGCGGTCGGCGACCGCGTCGATGTCATAGGCCAGGGCCAGGGTCACCACGTCGGCTTCCAGGCCGTCGATCACGGAGCGCGCCTGGCGGCCCGAACCGCCATGGGATTGGCGGATGGTCAGGTCGACGTTGGCCTTTTCCTTGTATTGCTTGATGAACGCATCGTCGATGGCGCGATACAGCTCGCGGGTCGGGTCGTACGAGACATTCAAGAGTGTCTGTTTCTGCTGCGCCTGAGCGGGCGCGATCGCGGCAAACGACATCGTCACTGCGGCCAAGGCGGCCAACCAACCGGCTTTCCTGAAAGACATCCCATGCTCCCTGTGTTCGGCAATGTGGAAGCAAGTGTGCTGGCTGGGCGTTCTGAACGGAACGAATCATTATTTGGTTGCTCATCGCTCGCAGGCATATAGGACCGGTGTCCCAGCAATGGGAATTTGCCCTGGCCCCATGCGCGCCCCAATGAAAAACCGCCGCCTCCCCAAGGGGCAGGCGGCGGTTGCGAACGGGGTCCAGCCCCCTTCGATTTCCGAATTTACTTATTCGGCTGCGGCGTGATGCGCAGATAGGGACGCACGGCCTTGTAGCCCTTCGGGAATTTCTGCTTGATCACGGCCTCGTCCTGCAAGGACGGGACGATGATCACGTCGTCGCCGTCTTCCCAGTTCACCGGCGTGGCCACGCTGTGGCTGTCGGTCAGCTGCAGGGAGTCGATGACGCGCAGGATCTCGTTGAAGTTGCGGCCGGTGCTGGCCGGATACGTGATGGTCAGGCGCACCTTCTTGTTGGGATCGATGATGAACACCGAACGCACGGTCAGCGTGGCGTTGGCGTTCGGGTGGATCATGTCGTAGAGCTCGGACACCTTGCGGTCCTTGTCGGCCAGGATCGGGAAGTTGACCTTGGTGGACTGCGTGTCGTTGATGTCCTCGATCCACTTGGTGTGCGAATCGGTGCCGTCGACCGACAGCGCCAGCACCTTCACGTTGCGCTTGGCGAATTCATCGGCCAGCTTGGCGGTGTAGCCCAGCTCGGTGGTGCAGACGGGCGTGAAATCGGCCGGGTGCGAGAAAAGTACACCCCAGCTGTTACCCAGATACTCATGGAAGCGGATCGGTCCTGCCGAGGATTCCTGTTCGAAATCAGGGGCGGTGTCGCCCAGGCGTAGATGACTCATGGTGTCTCCTGTGTGCGGAAGCAGGTTGGGGGCTGGCCGCCCGTCGCAGCAGGCGGCGCAGGAACAGCGTTTCTTGGCGCAGGTTAACGCCTGTGAAACGATTCTTCCATCAAACCTTTAGCCGGGGAAATACGCAAGTCATATAACCTTATGCAATATTCAAACTGGCGCCGCAGGCATCCGCCACCACCCCGGCCCGCACCGCGGCGGACAGGGCCAGCGCGCGCGGCAGGATGTGGGCGCCATAGAACAATCCGGTCGCCAGCTTGGCCGCATGGAACGGATCGGTGGACCCGGCCGCCAGGTGCCGGCGGCAGGCCAGCACGGCGCGCGCCATCTGCCAGCCGCCGTGCACCACGCCGGCCAGCATCAAATAGGGCACGCTGCTGGAATAGACCGCCCTGATATTGGTCGGCGATTGTTCCAGGATGAATGCCACCCCGGCCTCGTAGGCCTGGATGGCGCTGTCCAGGTTGTCACGCAGCAGGCGCAGCCCGTCGCGATCGCCGGCCGACGCGCGCGTTGCCTCGGCCTCGACCGCACGCAGCGTTTCCCGCATCGCCGCGATCGCGGCATGGGCGGTCGCGCCGCCGTCGCGCTGCGTCTTGCGGCTGACCAGGTCGTTGGCCTGGATTGCGGTCGTGCCTTCGTAGATGGGCAGGATGCGCGCGTCGCGGTAATACTGCGCCGCGCCGGTTTCCTCGATGTAGCCCATGCCGCCGTGCACCTGCAGGCCCAGGGACGCGACCTCGACCGCGGTCTCGGTGGAGAAACCTTTGACGATGGGCACCATGTATTCGTAAAACGCCCGGTTGCGCGAGCGCTGCTCCGGATCCGGATGATGCATGCCCTTGTCGTGCGCGGCCGCGGTCACATAGGACACGGCGCGCGCCGCCTCGGTCAGCGCCTTCATGGTCATCAGCATGCGCTGCACGTCCGGATGGCGCACGATGGCCACGGGACCGGCCGACCCTTCGACCGCGCGCCCCTGCACGCGGTCGCGCGCATAGGCCAGGGCATGCTGGTAGGCGCGTTCGGACACGCCTATGCCCTGTTGCCCCACCGAATAGCGGGCGGCATTCATCATGATGAACATGTATTCGAGGCCGCGGTTCTGCTCGCCGACCAGATAGCCGATGGCGCCCTCGCCCACTTCGCCCTTGTCCGAACCGTACATGAGCACGGCCGTGGGGCTGCCATGGATGCCCAGCTTGTGTTCCAGGGAGGCGCACCAGACGTCGTTGCGCTTGCCCGGGCTGCCGTCGGCCTGCACCAGGAACTTGGGCACGATGAAGAGCGAAATGCCCTTCACGCCGGCAGGCGCGTCCGGCGTGCGCGCCAGCACCAGATGGATGATGTTCTCGGCCAGGTCGTGGTCGCCGTAGGTGATGAAGATCTTCTGGCCCGTCAGCCGGTAGCTGCCATCGCCCTGCTTCACCGCGCGGGTCGCGACCTGCGCCAGGTCCGAGCCGGCCTGCGGCTCGGTGAGGTTCATGGTGCCGGTCCACTTGCCGCCGATCAGCTGCGGCACATACTGCTTGCGCTGCGCGTCCGACCCGACGGTGAGCAAGGCCTCGATCACGCCGTCCGTCAACATGGGACACAAGGAAAACGCCAGGCTGGCCGCCTGGATGTTTTCGCCCGGCGCCGCCGCGACCAGCTTGGGCAAGCCCTGCCCGCCCCACTGCACGGGATGCTGCAAGCCCTGCCAGCCGCCCGCCGCGTAGTCCTTGAACCCCTGCGCATAGCCCGGCGTGGTGGTGACCTGGCCGTCTTTCCAGACCGGCGGCTGCGTGTCGCCCGGCACGTTAAGCGGCGCCACGGCCTGCTCGACGAAGCGGCCGTTTTCTTCCAGGATGGCGTCCACCAGATCCGGCGTAACCTCTTCGAAGCCGGGCAGTTTCAGGACTTCATCGAGTCCTGCCAGCTCCTTCAAGGCGAAGCGGAAGTCCTGCAGCGGGGTTACGTAAGGCATGGGGTCTCCATCAATTGGCCGTCTCTAGACTTTCTTTGGCCAATCTTAAACCCTTGTTTCCCTCCTTGCGGGCATACTCCCCGAACGCGGCCAGGGACGCGGACGGCGTCACTTCCTCGTATCCGGCCGCCATGCCCTGCTGCACATCGGCCAGCGCCAGGACGTCGCTGCTGGCTTTGAACAGCGTGTCCAGCACCTGCGGCGGCGTACCCTTGGGAGCAAAGATTCCCCACCAGTTGGACACGTCGTAGCCGGGCACGGTCTGCGCGATGGTCGGATAGGGCAACAGGCGCGAGGGCTGGCCGGACGTCACCGCCAGCGCCACCACCTTGCCCGTATCGATCACCGACTTGGCCGAGGGCGCCGTGGCGAACGAGACATCGGTGTCGCCCGCCGCCACGGACTGCGCCGCCGCGGCGCCGCCCTTGAATGGAATGTGCATCAGCTTCACGTCGGCAAGCGTCATGAACTCGACCGCGGCCAGGTGCGTGATGACGCCGTTGCCGGACGAGGCGACATTGATGGACCCCGGCTTGCTCTTGGCGCGGTCTATCAGGTCCTGCACGCTTTTCAGCCCCAGCTTCGCATTCGCGATCAAGACCATGGGGCCGGTGGTGAGCTGCGCCACGGGCACGAAGTTGTCCGGCGTGTAATCCACCTTGTACAAGGCGCTGTCGCTGCCCATGACGCTGGAATTCCCCAAGTACAGCGTGTAGCCGTCGGCGGCGGCGCGCGCGGCAAGGCTGGCGCCGATCGTGGAACCGGCGCCGGGGCGGTTTTCCACGACCACCGGCTGCTTCAGCTGCCTGGCCAGCGCATTCGCATAGACCCGGCCCACTTGATCCGCCCCGCCGCCGGGAGGAAATCCGATCACCAGGGTCAGGGGTTTGGAGGGATAAGGATCGGCGGCATGCGCGGCGCCGGGCGTCGCGGACAAGGCGATGGCAGCAAGCAAAGCGCCATGGATGGCAATAGCAGGTTTCATCAGGGTCTCCTTTGATGGAATAGGAGCCGCTTGTGGCGCGGCTCTCTGGTCATGCGCCGGCCGCTTCAGCAGCCGGTGAAATCCGGCGCGCGCTTCTCCTTCCACGCCCGCGCGCCCTCGGCCAGGTCGCGGGATCGTTCCGAGCGCAACACCGCCTGTTCGATGCCGGCCAGGTCGAGTTCGCCGCGCGCAATGCGGTTCAGGTGCGCTTTCACGCCGAACAGCGGAATCGGGGCCATCGCCGCAATCTGCGCGCTCAAGTCGTCCAGCCGGGCCGATAGCATTTCCTGCGGCACCAGCTCGGTCAGGAATCCGATGCGCAGCATTTCCTCGGCCTGGATTTTTTCCGCCGTCAGGAACAGGCGCTTGGCCTGGTCCAGGCCCAGGCGCGTCACATAACGCGACATGCCGCCCGCGTAGAAGTGCAGGCCCAGGCGCGTGGCCGGCATGAACATGTCCGACTGCGGCGTGCCGATGCGGAAATCGCAGGCCAGGCACAGGTCCGTGCCGCCGCCATAGGCCCCGCCCTGCACCGCCGCGATCGTCACCGGACGCGCCGCCTCGATCAGGTCCATGGTCTGGCCAAAATAAAGAGAGCTGGGCGCGCTGTCTGATGCCAAGGAAGAAATGTCATAGCCGCTGCAAAAATACTTGCCATCGGATTGGAAGCGCAGCACCCGCACTGCGTCGTCCGCGTTCACCCTGTCCAGGTGCTCCCTCAGGACCGCCAGATCCTGCGGCCCGAGCCGGTTGGCATGGCCGGGCCTGCGCAGGTGGATGGTCGCCACGTGGCCGTCGACGGCAAGGCTGGGCGTCTCTGCGGGGCTCGTCATGCCTGTATCTCCGCCTGATGCGCCACGCCCTCGGCCAGCAGCCGGTCGATCTCGGCATCCGCCATCCCGTAGCGGGCGAAGACCTCGCGCGTGTGCTGGCCGAACACGGGCGGAGCGCGGCGGCTCGGCGCCTGCGCCCCGCTCAGGCCCAGGGGCAGGTCCACCTGCCGCAATTCGCCCAGCACTGGATGCGTCAACGAGCGGACCAGCCCGCAAGCCTGCACCTGCGCATCGGCGAACACATCCTCCAGGGTATTGATGGGCCCCGCCGGAATGCCACCCTCGATCATCAGCGCGGTCCACTCCATGCGCGTCTTGCGCTTGAGCCCCGCCTCCAGCTCCTGCTTCAGTGCATAGCGGTGCTGCATGCGCTCGGCGTTCGTGAGGAACCGCTCGTCGGACGCCAGATGGGAGAGCCCGAGAATGCAGCAAAGCCTGACCCACATCGCCTGGGTCGCGGGCGCCAGGTTGAGCGGCCCGTCCGCGGTCTCGAAGGTGCCGTAGGGCGCGATGACCGGATGCACGTTGCCGCAGGGTTCCGGCACCTCTCCCTTGCTGAGATAGCGCTGGCCCTGCACGCTGAGCAGCGCCATGAGGCCCGCCAGCAACGAGGTTTCCACATGCTGCCCGCAGCCAGTCGACGCACGCTGCGCGACCGCCGACAGGATCCCTATCGTCAGCCACATGCCCGCGCTCAGGTCGCCGACGGCCACGCCCACCCGCGTCGGCCCCGACTCCGGCGTGCCGGTCAGGCTCATGAAGCCCGAATAGCCTTGCGCGACCTGATCGAATCCGGCCCAGTCCCGCGCCGGCCCCTTGCTGCCGAAGCCGGAGATCGACGCCATGATCAAGCCCGGATGCTCTAGCGCCAGTGCCTCGTATCCCAGGCCCATCGCCTCCATCGTTCCGACCTTGAAGTTTTCGACCACGATGTCGGAAGCCAGGGCCATCCTGCGCAGCAGCGCGATCCCTTCCGGCTTGCGGAAGTCCACGCCTATGCCTTGCTTGCTGCGATTGGCGCTAAGATAATAAACACTTATGTCATCATCGAAAGGGCCCCATTGCCGTGCCATCTCGCCGGCCGGCATAGGTTCCACCTTGACGACCTCGGCGCCCAGGTCTCCCAGAATCATCGTGCAGAAAGGCCCGGAAAGGGCCCGAGTCAGATCCAGCACCTTCAGCCCTGCCAATGGCAGACTCATGTTCGTTCCTCCCGTGATGCGAAGCCCATTCTAGGCAGCGCGTCGCAGGTCCCGAAAATACTGTTTTCCGATCCATTCATAAGATTTTCTTATTCAATGAATCTGCGTCAGCTCAAGTACTTCGTCCGGGTGGTTGAAATGCGCAACATGACCCGGGCCGCCGAAAGCCTGCATGTGGCGCAACCCGCGCTGAGCCAGCAGATGGCGCTGCTGGAGGAAAATCTGGGCGTCGCCTTGCTGGTGCGCGGGGTCAAGGGCGCCCAGCCCACCGCGGAAGGCCTGTTGCTGTACCGGCACGCGCAAACCATCCTGCGTCAGGTCGACAGCACCCGCAGCCTGCTGTCCAAGACCGGGGACCAGGTCACCGGCACGGTATCGATAGGACTGGCTTCCAGCACCGCGCGCATGCTGGCCTTGCCGCTGATGCGCCGAGCCAAGGCGGAGCTGCCTTCGGTGGTGCTGGAAATCGTCGATGTGCCCAGCGCGGACCTGACCAAGCTGGTGCTGCAGGGACGCATCGATTTTTCCCTGTCGCCGGACCAGCAGCCCATGCAGGGCCTGTTGCGCACGCCGCTGCTGCGGGAGAGCCTGTTCCTGCTGGCTCACGCCAGCGTCGCGCTGCCGCGCCGCACCCTGGCCATCGCGGACTTCGCCGCCTTGCCCCTGGTTCTGCCCAGCCTGCCCAACACGCTGCGCGCGCGCCTGGACCATGCTTTCCTGACCGCCGGCCTGACCTGCAATCTGTTTGCCGAAGCCAGCACCTCGGCCATCCTCGTCCCCGCGGTGCGCAGCGGCATGGCCGCCACGATCCTGCCCTGCTCGGCGGCGCAGCCCGAAATCGCGGAAGGGTCGATCGTGGCGCATGCGCTGGACGGCGCGCTGTCGCGCGAACTGGTGCTATGCGCCAGCGAAAGCCTGCCCCCCACGCCAGCGGTGAGCCAGATCATGGCCTTGTGCAAAGACGAAATAAAACGCCTGATCGACGATCAGGCGTGGCAGGGATGCGCGCTGCTGAAGCAGGGTCCGCGCTAACCCAGGTGGTGGGCCAGCGACACGATGATCGGCCCCAGCACCGGCAGCAGCACGTTGGCGATGGCGTACGTCACCGTGTAGCCCAATAGCGGCACGGAACTGCCGCTGGAGGTCAGGATGGCGCTGATGGCCGGCGTGCTGACATGCTGGCCAGCAATCGCGCCGACCAGCAAGGGACCTTCGATCTTCAGGATCTTGTGCCCCACCCACAGCGACAGGCAGGCCGGCCCCAGCGACACCAGCAGGCCGATGAGCGGCAGCACCGCGCCATGCTCGCGGATCAGCGAGATGGCTTCCGGCCCCGCCGACAAGCCCACGCAGGCCACGAACACCGCCAGCCCCAGGTCCTTCAGCAACTGCACCGCATGGTCCGGCATATGCCCTATCGAGGGCCGCTTGGCGTTGATCCAGCCGCAGACCAGGCCGCTGACCAGCGCGCCGCCGCCGCTGCCCAACGACACGGGGATGCCCCACATCCGCGCGCTCAGGCTGCCGATCAACAAGCCGGCCAGGATGCCGAACGCCAGGAACACCAGGTCGGTCACGCCGCTGCGCCGCAGCTCGTTGCCCAGCGCCGCGCCAGCCTGGGAGAGTTCAGGCTCGGCGCCGACCAGCGTGACCAGGTCGCCGTACTGCACCACGGTGGCCGGCGTGATCGGCAGCGAATGCCCCGAGCGCACGATCGATTGCAGGAAGACGCCGCGCGCGCGCCGGGCGTTCGGCCGCTTCGCCAGTTCGCCGACGGTATGCCCGTTGACGGCCTTCTTGTTGACAATGACGGCCAGTTCGCTCAGCTGCAGGTCATCGGCATGCGCCTCCGGCAGCTGGATCTCCGGCCCGATGACGGAGCCCGCGCGCAGCGCGAAACGCCGCAGGCCCAGCACCACCACGATATCGCCCGTGGCCAGCCTGTCGTCCGGCGTGGCATCCACCGCCTCGCCGTTGCGCAGGATGCGGCTGATGACCGTGCGTCCGCCCAGCGCGGCCTCGACCTCGGCCACGCTCTTGCCGTCCGCATCCTTGACCACATGCGAGCGCCCCACGAGCCGCGGCAAGGTGGGCATGTTCGACTCTTCGCCTTCGCCGGCCGCCACGCCCAGTTTTTCCTCCAGGGCCTTGGAGGCTTCGCGCAAGTTCATGCGCAAGAGCGCCGGCGCAACCTGGCTGGTGAAGAATACGATGCTGATCAGGCCGACCAGATAGGTCAGCGTGTAGGCCGTGGCGATGTTGGCTTCCATGCGCTGGACCTCGGCATCCGCCAGGCCCAGGTGCTTGAGCGCCTCGGCCGCCGTGCCGACCACGGCCGACTCGGTGGCCGCGCCCGCCGCGAGACCCGCCGCCGTTCCGGCATCCAGGCCGAACAGCGGCACCGCGGCCAGCACGATGGTCAGCACCAGCAAGGCTTCGATGATGGGCAGCGCGATGTAGCGCAGGCTGGAGCGGTTCAGGTTGGCGAAGAACTGCGGCCCGCCCGAGTACCCCATCGCGAAAATGAACAGGGCGAAGGCGACCTCCTTCAGGTCGCCGCGCATCTGGCAACCCGTCTGGCCGATCAGCAGGGCGACGATGAGCGTGCCGCACACGCCGCCCAACTGGATCGGCCCGACTTTGAGCTTGCCGATCAGGTATCCCAAGCCCACCGTCACAAACAGCACCGCGATGGGAACGCTATTGAAAAACCCGACCGTGCAAGTCATGTCGTCATGTCGCCCTGGAGGTTGCTGCCTGGCCCGCCTACTTGCGCGCCGCGGCCTTCTTGGCGGACTTCGCCGCCGTGTCGGCCTTCTTCACTGCCTTCTTGACCGCCTTCTTGGCTGCCGCGGTCTTGCCCGCCTTGCGCTTGGCCGCGGGCACCTTCGTGGTCTGGCCCTTGCCGGCCGTCGGACCCGAACGCACCAGCTCGCCGGCCTTCCACGCCTCGACGTACTCGGTCGCGGCTTCGACCATGTGCTTGCCTATCTTGGCGTAATCGCCGTCGTCCAGGTTCGCCAGCGACACGCGGATCGACCACGGCGGGCCGCCGAAGCCGCCGCCGTCCATCAGCACCACGCCGGATTTCTCGGCCAGGCGGAACAGGAAGTCGACGGGTTCGTAGTTGGACATCATGTACTTGCAGAACGCTTCGCCGTACGTGATCTTGGCCCAGACCATGAAGTCCAGCTCGACGTAGTACCAGGCGCGCATCGGATCCTCGGGCGGCATGGGGATGCCCAGGCCGCGCCACAAGGCATCGCGGCGCGCGCGCACGATCTTCATCGTCAGGTGCTTGTAGGAGTCCTTCAGGTCCATCAGGTGCGACAGCGCGAAGAATCCCATCTGCACCTGCTGCGGCAGGGACAGGCCCGCGGTATGGTTCAGCGCGACGTTGCGGCTGTCGGCCACCAGCCGGTCGATGAACTTGAGCTTTTCGGGCTCCATCGTCATGGCGCCGTAGCGCTTGTTCAGGCGCTGCTTCCAGGACGCCGGCAATTCGGCGATGCGGCGGTCCATGGTGTTCTTTTCATGGGTCGCGATCACGCCCAGGCGCCATCCGGTGCAGCCGAAGTTCTTCGAGAACGAGTACACGCATATGGTGTTATGCGGCACTTCGGCCATCAGCGAGCGGAAGTTCGGCACGAAGGTGCCATAGACGTCGTCCGTCACCAGCACCAGGTCCGGGTTCTTGCGGATCAGGCGCACGATCTGCTTCATCTCGACGGGGCTGAACGCCACCGACGGCGGGTTGCTGGGGTTGACCGTGACCGCCAGCTTGATCTTGGGATTTTCCAGCTTGGCGATTTCAGACGCCGGATAGTGCCAATCATGGGTGCCGTCGGCCCGCAGGCTGCTGGCGTTGATCGGCACGATCTTGAACTGGAAGCGCTCCAGATGCGAGATCTCGATATAGGGCGTGAAGGTCGGCAGGAACAGCGCGATGGTATCGCCCTGCTTGAGCAGGCCGTTCTGCATCAGCGAGTCGAAGATGTAGCACATGGCCGCCGTGCCGCCCTCGACCGGGAACAGGTCGAACTTGCCCTTGGGCGGACGGCCGTCGCACATTTCCTTGATCAGGTAATCGTGCACGATCTGTTCAAGATGAACCAGTGCGCGCGGCGGGACGGGATAGTTGTCGCCGATGATGCTGTCGGTCAGTTCATGGACCCACGCGTCGGGGTCGAAGCCCTTGACCTTGACGCCGTACTCCAGCACGCCGACCAGGAAATCGTAGCCGTCCATGCCTTTGTGCTTGGACAGGAACTTGCGCATCCGGTCCGCGCAGCCTTTCTTGGCCGGCATGCCCGCCAGGATGGACTCGTCGCGCACGCGGCGCGCTTCCTTCATCGCGAACTGGCCCATCAGGAAGAAGGCGTCGCGCGGTTCGGTGGCGATCCAGTTCGGGTTGCCGCGGCCGGCGTTCAACATGGTGATGGCGGCGGTGTGCTGGTTGTCCTTGGCCAGCGTGATCAGGTAGTCCTTCAGTTCAAAGGGGGAAAGCTGTTCGAGGTCGCGCTGGCGCGAACGGGTGGTTTTCAAGGCCGAAGCCAGGCTGACGGTAAGAGGCGCGGTGGAAGCCATTGTTCAGTACTCCTGGTTTGCATGGTGACAGGCGCTGAGCGTCGCCGGCCGGGCCGGCGCGCTTGCAAAACGCCCCGCAAGCGCGGGGCTTGCGGGGCGTTCTGCTAGGACATGAGCATGACGATGACAATCCCCCAGATGATGAGCAGGGTATTGCCGATGGCGTAAGGCACCGTGTAGCCCAGGGCGGGCACCTGGCTCTTCGCCGTTTCGGTGATCTGGCCGATGGCCGCGGTGGTGGTCCGGGCGCCGGCGCAGACTCCCAATGCAATGGCGGGATGGAACTTGAAGACGTACCGCGCAATGTACACGCCCACGATCATCGGCACGCTGGTGGCGATGATGCCCGCGATGAAGAGCTTGGCGCCCAATTGCTGGAAGCCCAGCACGAATCCCGGCCCGGACGATATGCCCACGACTGCGACGAAGGTCGTCAGCCCCACGGATGTCAGGAACCAGTGCACCGGTTCCGGCACCCGTCCGAAGGTCGGATGCACCGAGCGCAGATAGCCGAAGATCAGGCCGGAAATCAGCGCGCCGCCGGAGGTCGACAAAGTGACGGGAACGCCGCCCACGGTCAGCACCAGAGAACCGAACAGGCCGCCCAGCAGAATGCCGAAGCCGACGAAGACCATGTCGGTCTGGCTGGTGGCGCGGTCCACATAGCCCAGCCTGCCGACCACGCGTTCGACGTCGCGCTTGGCGCCCAGGACGAACAGGCGGTCGCCGCGGTCCAGCTTCAGGCCCCAGTTGACCGGCATGTCGTGGCCGCCGCGCACGACTTTGCGCAGGAACACGCCGCGTCCCAGTTCGCGGCCCGCTTCGCTGTCCGCAATTTCCTTGATGGTCTTGCCGGCGATGTTCTTATTGGTCAGCACGACCTCGACGACCTCGGCGGGCATGCTGATCAGGTCGCGGTCCTCGACTTCGGTGCCGATGATGCCCGCGGCCTGCGTAACCAGCGCGTCATGCCTGCCGGTCACGCCCAGTATGTCGCCCTGCTGCAGCACCGTCTTGGCATCGCTGTCGATGATCTGGTCGCCGCGCCGGATGCGTTCCACGAACACCCGGGCCTCGACGAAGCGGGATTCCAGTTCTCCCACCGTCTTGCCGGCGAATTCCTCGCGGTCCAGCTTGTAGGCGCGCGCGATGAACTTGCGGTAGCCCGACAATTCCATCGAATCGGCGCCGCCGGACATCTTGGCTTCGTATTCCTGGCACTCCTTGACGATATCCACGCGCATCAGCTTCGGGCCCAGGGAGGCCAGGATCCAGGCGCTTCCGACCGTGCCGAAGATGTAGCAGACCGCGTAGGCGACAGGAATGCTGTCGATCCATTTCTTTTTGGTGGCTGCGTCTATGCCCAAGCCGTTGATGGTGTCCGTCGCCACGCCCATGACCGCGGAAATGGTTTGGGCCCCTGACAACAGGCCTGCGCCGGTGCCGGCATCGAAGCCGAAGCCTACGGCTGTCGCCCATGTCACCAACAGGCAGATCACGCAAATAATGACGGCGAAGATGACCTGCGGAAGGCCATCGCTTTTCATCCCTCGGAAGAACTGCGGTCCGACGCCGTAACCCAGACCGAAGAGGAAGAGCAGGAAGAAGACCTGCTTGAGGACGGGAGCGATCGTGATATTGAGCTGTCCCACCAGCACGCCCACCAGCAGCGTGCCAGTCACGGCTCCCAGATTGAATCCGAAAAGCTTCTTGGCGCCTATCCAGTACCCGAGACCGAGGGTAAGGAATATCGCAAGTTCCGGATATTTTCGCAGAGTGTCAAAGAACCATTCCATCCCGAATCTCCTTCGTTCTGTACAGGTCGAGCACTTGCGCGTATCTAGCTGCGCGCGGAACACATTATCAGAATCTTTCGAGAAATCAAAAGATTTGGAACACTGAAATCACAAGATGTGTAGTCCTGGCGTCAAAAAATAAAAAAGGCCCGCCAGCGCAACGCTGGCGGACCTTCAATACTGCTGCGCGTTGCGGCTTACAGCGCGCCGGTCAGTTCAGGCACGACCTGGAA
>MCND01000367.1_pt1 | contig 14187 bp, 21 predicted proteins | sample 778211 | NCBI WGS metagenome assembly MCND01 (sample SAMN04296812, study PRJNA304217) | bioreactor metagenome | isolation source: activated sludge enriched with benzalkonium chloride | place: Turkey: Istanbul urban wastewater treatment plant
TATCAGTCTCAGTCCAGACCGCCAGTAATGGAGGTTCGGCAACGGCACCACAGGACGCGGCACAGATTGGGAAGAGCATTCAGCAGGCAGCCAAGACCGAGGCTGAAACAGCCATTAATCGGGCGCTACAGCCTGGCGGATCCATCTGGCGACTCACCAATGGGAGGGCGTGATGGCAATAGAGACCTTCACCTGGCCAACGCAGAACGGGGATTCCCCCACCATCGAATATCGAACCCGATCAACCCAGTTTGGGGGCGGGTACAAGCAGGTGGTGGGGGACGGTCCCAACAATAAGCAGGACTCGTATCCGATCACCTATACCGGCTCGAAGTCGAAGGTGGCCGACATCATGGCCTTCTTCGACCGGCACGCCGGCGCGAAAGCCTTTCTCTGGACTACACCGCTGGGTCAGCTGGGCCTGTTCACCTGCAAGAACCCCACACCGGTTCCTGTGGGTGGGGGCGTGTTCAAACTCACGGCCACTTTCGAGCGAGCCTTTCACCCCTAAGGGAATCCCATGTCTCTGATTCGTGATATCCAGACTCTCGAGCCTGGCAGCGAGGTATTGCTGTTCGAACTCGACGGAACGGACTATGGCGCCGATATCCTTCGCTTCCACGGGCACGCCATACCGCACACGCCTGCGGAACTGATCGCCGCTGGCGCTGCAGCGGATGAGCTGCCCGCCAAGTCGATCTGGTGGCAGGGCAACGAGTACGGTGCCTGGCCGATGCAGATCGAGGGCATTGAAGCAAACGGCGATGGTACTGCTGTTCGGCCCAAACTCTCCGTAGGCAACGTGAACGGTCGTATCACGGCCTTGTGCCTGGCCTTCGACGATCTGCTGGAGTTCAAGCTGACCATGCGCAACACCCTGGGCCAGTTCCTGGACGCTGCCAATTTCGAAGGTGGAAATCCTCAGGCTGACCCCACCCAGGAAGCCATAGAGGTCTGGTACATCGACCAGAAGACGAATGAGGATGGGGAGTCGGTGACCTGGGAGCTTGCCAGTCCTGGTGATGTAGGCTCGGAGTCAATTGGCCGCCAGATGACCACGCTCTGCCACTGGGCTTTGACTGCCGGGTACCGGGGCCCGAACTGTGGGTGGACTGGAGGCTATTTCGACATGGACGGCAACCCCACCGATGATCCCGAAAAAGACCAGTGCAATGGGCTGCTTTCGACGGGCTGTAAATGCAGGTTTGGCGAAGGAAATGCCTTGTCATTCGGGGGGTATCCCGCAGTCTCCTTGATCGCGAGGAGCTGACCATGCTCAAACACATCCTTGCTGCCGTGCAGAAGCACGCTGCGGCTGAGTACCCGCGGGAGTGCTGCGGGTTGATCTTGGCCGTGGGCCGAGAGCAGCTCTACTTCCCTTGCGCCAATATCGCCACGGAGCCGACTGAGGAGTTCCGCATCGCGCCAGAGCAGTACGCCGAAGCCGAGGAGCAGGGCGAGGTGATCGGCATAGTGCATTCGCATCCAGACGCCACCAGCAGGCCGTCACCTCGGGACTTGGCCATGTGCGAGGCCACCGCCTTGCCCTGGCACATTCTAAGCTGGCCCGAGGGGGATCTGCGCACGGTGACTCCATCAGGCTCCACGCCGCTGCTGGGGCGTCCGTTCGTGCACGGTGCCTGGGATTGCTGGCAGGTCTGTGCCGACTGGTACAAGCGGGAATGGGAGCTTGAGTTCGAGGCTTTCAAGCGGGATGACGGTTGGTGGGAGAAAGCCGATGGGCCCAGCCTCTACGAGCAAGCCTACGAGGCTGCCGGCTTCTACCGGATCGACCAGCCGCAACGCGGGGACATGATCGTTATGGCCGTAGGCCGAACTGCACATCCCAATCATGCCGGGATCTACCTGGGTGCCGATCCGGCATTGCCCGGGGAAGATTCCGGCACCTTCGGCCTCGGGCCTTTCCTGTTGCACCACCTGTATGGGCGTCCGAGCGAAATTATCGTCTTTGGCGGCCCTTGGCATGACCGGACACGCCTGATCCTCAGGCTCAAAGATGCACAACCAACTACATGATGCGGTAGGACCGCGAGAGAAGGGTATGAAGAAATTTGAAGAAGCGGGGAACTCGGAACGTGCCACCCAGGAGAGTGCGCAGTCAGTCATTCTCGAACAGAGCCTGACGGACCGCTGGCGCGTCGTCATGAAGAAATGCGAGCGCAGCGGTCTTTATCATGTAGCTGGCTTTGCTATTTCCCACTAATACCTTCTATAAGGCTGTCGATGTGACTGTTATGCAGGCCGACATCGATGTGTGGATTATTGGTGCTCTTCAGCTCTTCCAGGTCTTGAGCAATTGCGTTAGCAATCGCCGGGTTCTCTGAGGAAAGTCTTCTCCCCAAAACAGAGGCTGTATTGATGTTGAAGGCGATCAGGGTACGCACGACTTTTTCCAGATAATTTAAGCGCTGCTCACCTGTTTTAACTTCACTCGTTTCACTTTCCTTGCGTTTTTTCGCACCGAAACTGGCGCAATCCCAGTCCTTGGGCTTGCAGGCAAAGGACTGGGCGTTAACTACTCAGTAGGGCTTGTAATCCGCCAAACTTTTTTTCGCACGTCATAGCTGAAATCAAATTTGTTTATATATGCAGGGACTACGATAGGTTCCCCTGCATCGTTGATTGTATTGTAAGAATCAAAGATGTAGCGAAGCTCACCTTCAATCGTAATCGCATTACTCTTCGTCAAAATCTCTCGCGGTTTTTTTTCAAGCAACCCAGGGTTTTTCTCACTGAAAATCTGATTAAGTCGAAATGTTTTCGCATCCTCATAATCCTTTAGGAGGTAGTCGGGGATGGTTACTGCTTTGGACATCGTACTAATTCCTAGTTGTGAAGGCACAACGCTACTACGTCCCTGTTAGGACCTGTTACTGGCTTTCCATCCATACTGGATGCATGGCCATGATTCGGCTACTCTGGGAGAAATTTTCGGGTGAGAGGCCTTCATGGGGGAGATTGCAGGGGAGCTAATGCCTATTTTGCAGGCGCTGCTACCAGGGTTTGTGATGATGATCGTCTTTTACTGGCTAGCAGATGCGAAGAAACCAACCCAATTCGAACATGTTATTCAGGCGCTTATTTGCACAGGCCTTATCAAGTTCTTAGTTGATGGCATCTCAGTTTTTGCTGTGTGGGTAGGTAAGTGGTTCGTGCTTGGACTCTGGACCGAAAATGTTGCGATGGCTTGGTCTCTGGTATTTGCTATCGTTTTTGGCCTAGGCTTGGCATATCTCTCGCAACATGATGTTTTGTACAAGTTTGCTAGGAAAGTCGGTCTTACATCCCGAGCTTCAGTTGGGGAATGGCGATATGCATTTTTGCGGTTTCCTGATCGCGGGGTGGTGCTGAATTTTCTCGATGGACGTCGATTGATGGGGTACCCATTGGCGTGGCCTGCTGAGCCAGAAGGAGGGCACTTTGTTATGGAGTTTCCAACATGGCTAGACGGAGATAAGGTGATTCCTCAAGATGAAGTTACCTATCTGATGGTTGCAAACGCTGATGTGCAATGGGTCGAATTTCTTGAACCACAGGAGAGTGCGAAATGAACGATCAGCAAACGAGACATCTCATCATGGAGCGTAAGCACGTCAATGACGGCATGAACGTTAACCCTGAACGAACGAGGAGCGTGCTTCCGCCGCAACCTCCGAAAGCACCGCCGCCGCCCCCAGCTCCGAAAAAAGACTGATGACGCAAAGCCCAGCCCCGCGCTGGGCTTTTTATGTGAGCAAGCTGTGATAGGAGAAAGCTGGGCATATCAGTCTTTCTTTACCTGTCGGGCCATCTAGAAGGGGGAGGCCTTAGTTAGGACACTCCTCCGGCCTACTGTCTCATCCTTTCAACGAGTACATTTTCTTCAATTGCGCTGGTGTCAGCGGACGGAGCTTCTGCATCCTGCTTACGTCGATCCGTTTCTTTTCGGGTTTCACGCCTGGCGGATAATAATCCGCGAAATACTCAAAGTTACCTTCGCAGGTTTGCACAAGCCATGTGCCGTGACGGACGCCGTTATTTCCAACGATCGATAGGTACTCGTCTAGCCGACTCACGCAGCCGCCCTTGAAATCCGCTTTTATCAGGCGCTCCCACTCCTGGGTAATTTCGTCATCGGCAGCGCTGGCAGTTGATGTCAGAAGAATGGTGAGAGCAAGAGCTATTCGGCTCGGTGAGGGCATGACGACAAGTCCTTTGCGTCTACAAGGGGGAGGAAATCATCCATTTAACTTCAGATTTTTTGTAATGCAAGACCCAGCCTCGCGCTGGGCTTTTTGCATCTGATGGATGAAGTAGCCTCTGCTTGGCTAGACTTCAAACTGACTCGGGTCGTGGCAGGATCTCGCACAGCATCTGAGAGTGTTCTGCTTGGGTAGCTGAGTAGAACATACAGTGATCCAGCAGTATCCGTTTCATGCTTCGGGCGGAGACTAAGTGACCTGGCGTGACTGAGATCTCCTCGGTCCTTTTACTGTGTAGATCTGTTGCAGCAATCCTATAGCCCTCGATCGTGCCGTCATTTCGTTTATCCATGCCGAGATACTTGAAATTGACGGTAGGCTTGGACATATGCAACTCCATGAGTCTCGAAAAGGCCAGTGCTTTGGTGGCTAGGCAGAGAGAGTGATTAGCAGAAATCTATCCAAAGGCTGGTCAGGCCGTCCCACTCGATTTCATACCCCGCATCCGAAAGCGATTTACTTATCAAGTCTGTAAGGGATTCAGCGTCATTGTCTGAAAGTAATTCGAGGCCCATATCCTGAAGTTCGACACGAGCAGTTGTTAACCCATGAACAACTGCGTAATTGATCGACTCTATAGCCCTGGATTTGATCTCGGTGGGAATGCTTTTTCGAAATGCTACTGACATTTCCCGCGCCTTGGAGGCCGGAAGAAATTCGCTGCCGAGATTCTGCTTAAGAACAGCCAACTCTAGGTTGGCAACGATCTCCGCGTTCAGTGAACGCTTCGAGTCCTTTGCCGCCTCTTCGATTTTTTCTCGAAGCTCTGCGGGCATACGTAATTTGAATTGGGAGTCTTCTCTGCTCATACGGTGAATGATGGACCACGGTGGTTGTTGACAGCAATGGGACCACCGTGGTTCTATTTGTTGGGATCACGGTGATCCTTTAAGGATGCAGGTATGCGTACAGACCCACAGATGAAACTGAGACTGCCAGAGGAGCTTAAGCATTGGGTGGAAACAGAGGCTCAGAGGAATTGCCGTTCACAGACGGCAGAGGTGGTATTTGCTTTATTAGAGGAGAAAAAGCGGCGGGAGCAAGCTACAGCCTGAAAACGAAGAAGCCTCAGCGCGGCAACGCTGAGGCTTCGGGTGTGACTACTTTGTAGGAGATCACGGTGTGAATATTACCACAGTTACAAATCTGCACCAGTTTGTGGAAGCTCGCGATGGGGCTGTGCTTACCAGCTCCCGTCGGGTCGCAGAAGCATTCGGCAAACAGCACCACCATGTTATGCAGAAGCTTGATGCACTCGAGTGCTCTGAGCAGTTTTTAACCAGCAACTTTTCGCGGGTTAAGTTTGAGCACCGCGGTAATACCTACGAAGCCTGCGAAATGACCAAGGACGGCTTTATGTTTCTGGTCATGGGTTTCACTGGCAATAAAGCCGCAGCAATCAAGGAGGGTTACATTTCAGCTTTTAACTGGATGGCGGAGCAACTCGGGCTGTCGAGCAAGAGTCTGGTTGCGAAGGCAGTGACAGAAGCACTGGGCGCAGAAGGCGCACGAACCCTCAGCAATGTCATGCGCTGCCGAGTCGCCAAGTTAGATTCAGAGCATCAGCGCAGTGCGACTGCCAAACTTGCTTCGGCCCTGCATGCGCGTTTCGATGTCCCGCGCATGGAGTTGATCCCAGGCGATCAGCTGGATGCGGCCTGTAACTTCGTCGCCGCTTACGCAATTGAGGGGGAGTATCTGGGCCAGGAAGAGCCCAAGGCCGAGCAGCCGCTGGACATCCACTACCCAGTTGAAGTTCTCGCTCAACGCAGGCCAGAAATGGTTAAACAGTGCGGCGATGGACATGCCTGGCTCGATGTGTCCTTTAACGATTTGCGTGACGTCCATGAGGGCAGCACTCCTTGCGAGGCCATTCTCATTGAGCTGCGCAAAGCAGGCTATGAAGTCGAGGGTGCCTGGTGGGAGCTGCGCACTTATCGCAACAAAATGAGGGAGATCGTTAGCTTCGCCCATGGCCTCGCCTGCGTGATTGATGAGCCTCACCGTTACGCGATCAAGATGGGAGAAGCAGCATGAGCGCGCTGATGACTGTTCCATTTCATGGCACCAACCTGTTCATCGTGGAGCATCACGATGAACCATTCGTACCCATGCGACCCATCGTTGAAGGCATGGGTATGGCTTGGCAGCCCCAGCACCGAAAACTGGTAGATCGATTCGAAGCCTGCATCACCCATATGGTTACGCAGCTCCCCGGGGATGACCAAGCAAGGGAAGTTGTGTGTCTTCCTTTGAAGAAGCTTCCTGCCTGGATGTACAGCGTCAACCCGAAAAAGGTCGAGGAGAGAATCCGGCAGACGATTATTGACTATCAGGCTGAGTGCGACGATGCGCTTTGGGCTTACTGGAATGAAGGTCACGCTGTAAACCCTCGAGCGCAGCTACCAGCAGCCAACGACTCTGCTGTTGAATTCGCCAAGCTTGCGCTCGAACACCTGCCGAACCTGGGCGATACCAGCAAGCAGGCTTTGCTCAGCCACATCTCGGAACTGGCCTATGGGCAGCGCTTGATACCTTTGCCAAAAGTAGAGGAGAACTTGCTCCTGGCTGGACAGGTGGGGGAGCTGTTCGGCGTGACTGGCAACCGCATCGGCAAACTTGCGAATCAGCACGGCATGAAGATTGAGCAGTACGGTGAGTATCGGCTCGATAAGTCGCGGTACAGCAGCAAGCAGGTCGAGACATTTCACTACAACCAGGCTGCCGTAGAGCGCTTCCGAGAGATCTTGCAGGACGTCTAATCCCTCCCACCTTCATGAGCCCCGCCCATGCGGGGTCTTGGTGGTTTCTGTATATTTGTACAGCTCAAAGGCATCTATGGCCATATGCTAAAGTCGCGGCTTACCAAATAAGCGAGATAGCCATGGTCGGCGCAGTCCCTCAGTCAATCCACAATGATCTCGTCGCTCGAATAAATGAGTTGGCAAGCCAGCGCTCGAAAAGCCCAAGCGCCGATGACTGGACTTGGCGTGCGCTTAAAAGGGATGTAGAGAAACTTGCCAAGAATCCCCAATTCACCGCGCGAGCCACACTCCTTCTGGCCACTGTCTGGGGATTAGTGGGCAACACTGAAGAGATGGAGCGGTGCTTCAATCAGTATGCCGGCAAGTATGGAAAGGATTGGCCCTGGTACAGGGGGAGGGCCTTTCAAGGACCAGCGCTTGGGAGGCTTGACGTGGTTGTTGATATGCTGAATTTCGGTTATCCGAAGGGGGATAAGGCTACCGCTGATTTTGTCGGGCGGCTGTGCTACCAGTCTGGTCTTTTTCTTTCTGCGGAAAAGGCACTTTTACATTCGGCTGAGATTTCTGGCGGATCCCTAGCAGGGGCTGATGCTAAGTACTACGGCTCTTTACCGTCGATCATCACTTACATCAACGAGCATGAGTTGGATGAGAAGGACATAGCCGATCGACTACAGGTAGCTTCCCGAGTCGTTGTCGACATGACCGGGCCTCTTACCACTTTCTCGGTGAGCGCGGGGGATTGGGGCATCACCCTAGAGTACACGGTCGACGATGAGATTGAGCGCCTGGTAGAAATTGACTTCGCGATCACTCGAAGACTGGTAATCGAATTCGAGGACCCGCTTTCTCAGCACATCAGCATTGGCGTCAGGCCTCTCTCGGAGAGCGAGACTAATGCCAATTGAGTTTGCAGAGTTCCTGACGTGGTCGGAATCCGAGGTCAAGGCTCCATTTGTGGATGAATTCGGCTATCGCAACGCCAGCAGTCGTGCCTACTACGCGCTTTTCCATGCTGCTCGTAATCGCTTGAGCGAGATGCGCATCCCAATCATCAGGGTAGCCAACGGTGGCAGTCACGAAGCAGTGATCCAGACCATTGAGAAAATGGGTGTGGAAGGTCGCGCGCTTGCGGTCAACATGCGTCGCTTGAAGAAATTCCGACATTTCTGCGACTACGACATCAGCGATAATCTGAGTCCTCCGCGAGCACACAAGCAGATCATTGAGGCTCGCCTGCTGATCGAAATGCTTGATCGGCTTGGACTCGCATCAACTTAGTTGGGTTTTGGCCCCTTCTGCTCATGGTGGTAGATTACTCTCAAACCATATAGAGGGACCGACATGCGAATTCTGGTAGGGGGTGTGGCTTTGGTGATGCTGGCGGGGTGTATGGCGCCAACGATGAGCGAAGCCCGCAAGGAAGGGCCCTACAAAGTACTGACCTCGAAAAAGTCCGACGCTGTGCTGGCTAAATGCGTTCAATTTGAATGGCAAAACCAACCAATCTTCGGCGGCACGCCGGGCGCCACGCTTCAGCCGGGACGCGATGCCGGATACACGGTGTTCACTGAGGGTTCTCAGTACTTCGTTGATATCCAGCAAAAGGGCTCAGGCTCTGAGGCAAAGTATTACGTAGTGGTTGGTAACTGGATTGCTAACAAACGACTGGCCGCGCTACAGGGTTGCCTGTAGCTGCGCGTCAAATTGTTCAAGGCTCGCTTCGGCGAGCCTTTTTATTGCCTGGAGAAAAGCACATGGCGGCACTTGTCATTAATTATCAGCCAATGACCACGATTCTGCTTTACGGACAGCTTCGTCAGTTTGGGAGGTCCTTTCGGATGGCCGTAAGGACACCCGCAGAAGCAGTTAAGGCTCTGTGTGTCCAAATTCCAGGGTTCGAGCGCTTCTTGTCCAGCGCAAAGTCTCGCGGGGTTGAGTTCGCTGTGTTTCGCGGCAAGACAAACCTTGCGGAGAAGGAGCTTAAATTCACGGGAGAGGGTGATATTCGCATTGCTCCGGTGATAACCGGTAGTAAGCGTGGCGGCGCACTGCAAACCATTGTCGGCGCAGTACTGATCGTTGTTGGCCTCGTTATCACTGGTGGCACATTCGGTGCTGGTGCGCCATTTGGCTCTGCGCTGATCATGATGGGCGGCTCGATGGTGTTGGGCGGCGTGATCCAAATGCTCAGCCCCCAGCAAGGCGGTCTCAAGCAAAGCGCCTCCCCCGAGAACATGCCTTCCTACGCCTTCGGCAGCGCCAAGAACACCACCGCCAGCGGTAACCCGGTTCCGATCTGCATCGGTGAACGCAGGTGGGGCGGGGCGATCATTTCTGCCTCGATCTACGCGGAAGACAAAGCTTAATCAGCACAACACCAAAACAGCCGCCTTGAGGCGGTTTTTTTATGCCTGGAGGAAAGATGGACGTCGAGATCCACGGCGCTAAGGGCGGCGAGAAAAAGCCGAAAATGCCTTATGAGGCGGCCGACAGCCTGCGCTCCACGAACCTGGCCAAGATATTGATTGCGGTAGGTGAGGGCGAGTTCGAGGGCACGCCAACAGCCCGCGATATCTACCTGGATAACACGCCAATCCAGGATGTCAGCGGCTCCTACAACTTCACCAATGTGAAGTGGGAGTGGCGGCCGGGCTCTGTGGACCAGGACTACATCCCAGGCATTCCCTCGGTCGAGAATGAAACCTCGCTGAACATCGAACTGCGCAGCGGTGCGCCGTGGGTACAGTCGATCAGCAACACCCAGCTTTCGGCGGTACGGGTGCGGATGGCCTGGCCGGCGCTGCAGGCCCAGGACAACGAGGGCAACGTCAACGGCTACCGAATCGAATACGCGATCGATGTGGCCACCGACGGTGGGGCCTATCAGCAGGTCCTGGTCGAGGCCGTGGACGGCAAGAGCACCTCTCGCTACGAGCGCTCTCGCCGAATTGACCTGCCATCTGCTACGTCGGGCTGGCAGATCCGGGTGCGCCGCATTACCCCGAACCAGAACACCAACAAAGTGGCCGACACCATGTTGATCGCCGGTTACACCCAGGTGATCGACGCCAAGATCCGATACCCAAATACCGCGCTGCTCTACATCGAGTTCGACGCCGAGCAGTTCACCAACATTCCGGCCGTCACCGTGAAGTGCAAGGCCCGTAAGTGGCAGGTGCCCAGCAACTACGATCCGGTGGCCAGGACCTACTCGGGGATCTGGGATGGAACGATGAAGCAGGCCTGGACCAACAACCCTGCCTGGATCACCTTCGGCATTTGCACCGAAAACCGCTTCGGCCTGGGCAAGCGTATCAAGAGCTGGATGGTCGACAAGTGGGAGCTCTACCGGATCGCGCAATACTGCGATCAGCTGGTTTCCAACGGCCTGGGCGGCCAGGAACCGCGTTTTCTCTGCGATATGAATCTGCAAGGCAAGACCGACGCTTGGTCGCTGTTGCGGGACATTGCCGGCATCTATCGCGGTATGACTTGCTGGGCCCAGGGCCAGCTCGTCATGCAGGCCGATATGCCTCGGGCCCAGGACATCGACTATGTGTTCACCCGCTCGAACGTGGTGGATGGCAAGTTTTCCTACGGCAGCGCATCGGCCAAGACCCGTTACACCCGCTGCTTGGTGAGCTACGACAACCCGGCCAACAACTACGACACCGACGTCATTCCTTATGCCGACCTTCCGCTGCAACGTCGGTTTGGCGACAAGCCTACCGAGATCAGCGCAATCGGCTGCACTCGGGCCAGTGAAGCTCAGCGCCGTGCCAAGTGGGCAATCCTGAGCAACAACCAGGACCGGACAGTTACCTTCAAAACCGGGATGGAAGGGCAGATTCCACTGCCTGGCTTCATCATCCCTGTTGCGGATTCGCTGCTGGCGGGTCGGGAGGTGGGCGGACGAATCGCGGCTGCGGCTGGTCGGGTGGTGACTCTGGACCGCGACACTCAGGCGAAGGCCGGCGATCGGCTGATCATCAACCTACCCGCTGGCATGGCTGAGGGACGCACGGTGCAGAGCGTCAAGGGGCGCCAGGTCACGGTGACCACAGCCTATAGCGAACCTCCCGCCAAGGACCTGCAGTGGGCCCTCGATGCTGATGATCTGGCCATTCCGCTGTATCGCGTGCTTCGAACTGCACGAACGCCGGAAGGCGACTACGAAATCAGCGCCCTGCAGTATGAGCCCAGCAAATACGCATCGATTGATACCGGGGCTCGCCTGGAAGAACGGCCGATCAGCATCATTCCGGTGACTACTGTTCCGGCGCCGACGAGCGTGGCGCTGACTTCCGATTACGCCATCGACCAAGGCCTGGCTGTCAGCACGATGACGATTGCCTGGCCCGCGGTATCCGGCGCTGTCGGTTACGACGTGGAATGGCGCAAGGACAGCGGGAACTGGATCAAGCTGCAGCGTACAGGTTCCACCAGCGTGGATGTGACCGGCATCTACGCTGGTGCCTATCTCGCCCGAGTACGTGCAGTGAGCGCCTTCGAGATCTCCTCGACCTGGAAGAGCTCAGAACTAACCCAACTCAAGGGCAAGGACGGTGTTCCTCCAGCGGTGGCGTACCTGAACACCTCAAGCGAGCTGTTCGGCATCAAGCTGAAATGGGGGTTCCCTGTCGGCGCCGAGGACACCCAGCGAACCGAGATCTGGTATGGCACAGGCAACAGCCTGGAGCAGGCTACCAAGCTCTCGGACCTGGCCTATCCGCAATCGGACTTCCTGATGCAGGGCCTGGCCGCCGGCGCGCAGTTCTTCTTCTGGGCTCGCCTAGTGGATCGCACAGGTAACGTCGGGCCGTTCTACCCGGCTGTTAACGGGGTTCGTGGCCAGGCCAGTTCGGACGCCTCGCCGATCCTCGACTACCTCGCCGGCAGGATCAGCAAGACGGAACTGGGCAAAGACTTACTCAGCGACATAGAGAAGATCCCCGGTCTGCAGGAGCAGATCGACGCGCTCAACGGGCTAAAAGGGTACGACCCCTCGATGGTGTACCTAAAAGGCCAGATGGTGACCGAGGCTGGCCGCATCTATCAGGCCGCCAAGGACGTGCCTGCAAACAATCCGCCGCCAGCCCCGGCGTTCTGGATCGATGTCGGGCAATCGGTTGAAGCAGCAAACGGCATGGCTCAGCAGGTCCAGACAAACAAGACCAATATTGAAACTATCGACGGCAAAGTCACAGCCCAGGCTTCGACACAGAGCACACTCCGAGCCGCGGCGCGAGATGACAATGGCGCTGGAGCTCTGGCCGATGCTATCCGCGGTTTCAACAGCGTGGCGGCAATCGCGAAAGAAGAGAAGGTGCGTACAACCGCTATTGAGGCCGAAGCCACACGCCGTACACAGCTTGAGGCGACAGTAGGGAGCAACACTGCGGCGATTCAAGAGACGTCTTCTGCTCTTGCGAACACGAACGGAAAACTTCAGACGCTTTGGTCAGTGAAGATGGAGACCACGGCAGGCGGGCAGAAGTACGCCGCATCTTTCGGTCTGGGCCTGCAAGTTGATCCGACTGGAGTGTCGTCACAATTCGTTGTTCGTGCCGACACTTTCATGTTGTTGAACCTGGAAAATGGTACGCCGGTCTCTCCGTTCTCTGTGAGTGGTGGGGATACGTTCATTCGGTCGGCATTCATTCAGGATGGATCGATCGCGAACGCAAAGGTCGGCGATCTCAGTTCAACAGGCTATGTAGCTGGGCTGACGGGCTGGAGGCTGGGGAAGGACGGCACTTTTGAGAATAACGGTACAAGCAGTGATGGAGGCAGGATGGTGATAACAAGTACAGCGATTCGCATGTATCACTCGAACAAAAAAATAGCCATCGATCTGAGCCTCTAACATGACCGGGTTATCCATCAAGGCAGCCAATGGCACGACTCTACTTGATATGACTATGAGCATTAGTCAGAACTTGGGTAGCGTGATAACGGGCGGCGTGAATGGTTCGACCACTATTCCGCCAGCGCCTCCAGGTAAGACAATATTTTACACCGTGGTCCCATTAGTTGACTTGCAGCGTGACAAAGGGAAAAGGCCAGGGGTTACATTGTCAGGTGCAACTATGACGTGGGCCTACTCGTTTAGTGATAATGGGTGGGGCTTTTTCGCGGCGAATTGTAAAATCTACTACGGGTATTATTGATGGCTGCAAAACTAGTCGCATGGAAAGAGAGCGGTGAGCTGTTATTTGATACGGCAAATATTTGTTATGGCTTATCAAAAGTGGGAACTTGTCCTCTACCGCTGGCTGGAATCGATATTATCTTCCAGATGGTGCAGATCCGTCCTGGGGTGGTAACTGGAGGCCTACTGTCGCTGTCGACCCAATGTTTGGCTTTACGGTTGCCGGCGCTAAATCCCCCATTGTGTTTATTACGGGTAGTGGCTGCTTAAGTGGCGTGAGCAGGTCTGGAGACTCAATTACATTTATCTACGCAAATGCCGATGCCAACACCAAGTTTTACTGCTTTGATCTGGTTGCCGACAATATTGTAGGCTCACCTTATCTGAAGACATACGACGACTCGGGCAACATTACATTCAATTCATTACAGCCTCCGCTTAATGTAATTGCTTCGATTAAAGCGCCTGGGCCGCCTTCGTCATTCAACGGGTGGCACGCCACGACGTATGAAGGTGGATTTAACTCTGTTCGTCGATACTCTTCTGCATCATCATTTGCGTCTATTGATAGCATTGTAAATATTCAGCTATCCACAAATTCTGAGTATGCGGCATCGCTACAATGGGCGAGATCTGCCGGTGTTTTTCATAAAGAGCAAGAGTTCCTTGGGATATACATATATTCTGTTTCAGAAGGTGCGTTTGGAAGAGTTGGAGGCATATCATTTATGTTTGGTGCGTCCGGTGCCACAACAAATCAATACAACGATAAACCAGGCGCTAGCCCCTATTTTCCTGCGTCATTTAGAAATATTCCGACTGACCGGCTTCCATTAGCACTCGTGATAGAAACAACAGGGTTGCCATTTCCTTACAACTAACTCAAACAGCCCGCCACCGAGCGGTGGAGAAAACATATGGCTTGGCACCGAACCGGCACTGTCTCAGTAACAAATGGCTCAACAACAGTAACTGGCGCCAATACCGCTTTCGCTGCGAATACTCG
>MCND01000370.1_pt1 | contig 14027 bp, 11 predicted proteins | sample 778211 | NCBI WGS metagenome assembly MCND01 (sample SAMN04296812, study PRJNA304217) | bioreactor metagenome | isolation source: activated sludge enriched with benzalkonium chloride | place: Turkey: Istanbul urban wastewater treatment plant
GCGCTTGATGTCGACGTTGTCCACGTCGCCGCCGCGCAGCACGTCCACGCTGCCGCGCTCGAAGGCCACGGCGCGCGAGGCCGCGTCCGGGATCACGTTGAAGACCAGCTCGTCCAGGTAGGGCTTGCCGGGTTTCCAGTAGTCGGGGTTGCGCGCCAGCTTGATGTACTCGCCGCGCTTCCATTCCTTGAACATGAACGGGCCGGTGCCGACCGGCTTCTGGTTGGCCGGGTTGGTCATGTAGTCGGTGCCGGCGTAGATGTGCTTGGGCATGATGGGCGCGAAGCCCGGCTCGAACATCAGCATGAAGGCGGGGAAGGGCGACTTCAGCTTGACGACCACGGTCTTCGGGTCCGGGGCCTGCACCGACTCGACGAATTTGTTCAGGATCACGCGCGCCCGCGCATGCGTCTTGGGCAGCATGTCGGACAGCGAGAACACCACGTCGTCGGCGCTGAAGGGCTTGCCGTCATGCCACTTGACGTTGTCCTGCAGGTGGAAGGTGTAGCTCAGCCCGTCGGGCGCGGCTTCCCAGGACTTGGCCAGGCCGGGCTGCGGCTTCAGGTCGGTGGTGTAGGTCAGCAGGCTTTCATAGATCTTGCCGGCCACGAACTGCGTCGGCCCTTGCTGGTTGATGGCGGTGACGATGACCGGCGGTTCGGGCTGGACGATCATGTTCAGCGTGCCGCCCTTGGTCTGGGCCAGGACGGACGCGGCCGGCAGCAGGGCCGCCAGGGCCAGCGCGCCCAGGACCTTGCGGGATGTCAGGCGGAACGTCGGGCGATGCATCGGGCGATTCCGTTTGTTCGTGTTCACTGCGAGCCTCCGGGCTGGAAAAAGGGGGGATGAGGAGCGCACGCCCTTGCGGCGGTCGCGGTGTATTGCAAGCAAGCCTCATGCCACCTGGGTTCTCGGGGTACTGCGGGTCTGTTCGCTACAACGGTGCTGCGTGCCGGCGCCGCGTTCTGGTGCGGGACCCGGTGCATGCCGGGCGCCGCGCACCATCGCGGCGTTTTCTGGGTATGGAATTCAGCGCGGCGCTGGCGCCACGCCGCACCAGTCCACGATGAACTGCGCCATCGCCGTCGCCACGCGCTTCATGCTGGCGATCGACACGGATTCGTCGATGCCATGGATGTTGCGCGCCTCGGGGCCGTAGCAGGTCACGGGCAGGTCTGTCATCAGGCGGAAGTGGCGCGCGTCGGTGGTGGCGGTGCAGGCCAGCTTCGCCGGCGCCTGGCCGGTGGCCTTTTCATGCGCGGCGGCCAGCGCCCGCATGGCGGGCGCGTCCAGGTCGAACTCGCAGCCCGGCGCGAACTGGCCCTGCCAGCGCAGCTGCACGGTCAGCGCCGGATTCAGCCGCGCCACCGTGGCGCGCACGCGCGCGGCCACGATGTCGCGCGCGGCCTCCGGCGTCATGTCCGGATAGAAGCTGAAGCGTATGCCCAGCGTGCAGGTGCAGGGCACCGACGAATTCCATTCGCCGCCTTCGATGCGGCCCAGGTTGAAATTGATCGGATGCGGCTGGTCGGCGAAGGCGGGGTGGCGGTGCTCGGGCGCGTTCCACTGCGCCTCCAGTTCCTTCAGGTCCGCCATGACGGCGATGCCGGCCTCGATCGGATTCACGCCCGAGCCCATGTAGGCCACGTGCGCGGGCTTGCCGGTCAGGTCGACGAACATCCAGCACACGCCCACCTGCGCGCGCAGCATGGCCTCGCCGAAGGGTTCGGGGATGATCACCGCGTCGAAATCCTCCAGCCGGGCGCGCGCCGTGGCCCGGCTCAGGGCGTTGAGCGTGGCCAGCGTGCCGGCGCCGGTGTCTTCCTCGTTCAGCACCGCGTTGAAGCCGACCGTGCCGGCCGGCCTCAGGCCCATGTCGAGCAGCGCCTTGTAGGCGGCCATGGCGCAGACGATGCCGGCCTTCATGTCGCCGCTGCCACGGCCGTACAGCCAGCCGTCCACCACCGCCGGCTCGTAGGGCGGGCGCGACCACATGGCGGCGGGGCCGGTGGGCACCACGTCGATATGGCCGTTGAACAGCACCGAGCGGCCGCCCGGCGCGGCCGGGACGTGGCGCGCCAGCAGGTTGTAGCGGCCATCGTCGGGGCCGCAGGGGCAGGCGTAGAGCGGCAGCGCCTTGAGCGCGGCGTCGTCCAGCAGGATGCGTTCGGGCGCCAGCCCGAGTTCGCGCCAGGCCTGCTCGATGTAGCGGGCGGCGGGTTGTTCCGCGCCCGATGGGCTTTGGGCCGCGACGAAGTCCGACAGCGTCCGGACCATATAGGGTTCCAGGGCGTCGATGGCGGCGGCGATGCGTTGCGTGTCCGGCTGCAAGATTTTTCCCCTTTGCATGTTCTGGGACGGTGCGCGCGTGAGCGATGGGCGGCTACACGGTGAGATCGATCCAGGTGGTCTTCAGGTCGCTGTACTTGTCCAGCGCGTGCAGGGACTTGTCGCGGCCGAAGCCCGATTGCTTGACGCCGCCGAACGGCACGGTGACGTCGCCGTCGGCATAGCAGTTGACCCATACCAGCCCGGCGCGCAGGCGGCGCGACAGGCGGTGGGCGCGTCCCAGGTTGGCGGTCCACAGGCCCGCGCCCAGGCCGTAGGAGGAATCATTGGCCAGCGCGATGGCCTCGTCCTCGGTGCCGAAGCGCTGGGCGGCCAGCACCGGGCCGAAGATCTCCTCGCGCATCAGCGCGCCCTGGGGGCCGGCGCAGTCGAAGATGGTGGGCTCGATGTACCAGCCGCCGCTGTCCGCGCGCACCTGGCGGCCGCCGACGCGCAGCCGCGCGCCCTCGGCCTGGCCGGCGGCGATGCGCGCCATGACCGAGCGCGTCTGCCGTTCGTCCACCATTGCGCCCAGCGCGGTGGCCGGGTCCAGCGGATTGCCCGGCGTCATGGCGGCCGCGTGGCGCGCGACCTTGTCCATGAAGGCGTCGTAGATGCCGTCCTGCACGTACAGGCGCGAGCCGGCGATGCAGACCTCGCCCTGGTTCGAGAAGATCGCCAGCGCGGCGATCAGGGCGGCGCGGTCCAGGTCGGGGCAATCCTCGAACACGATGTGGGGCGACTTGCCGCCGCATTCCAGCCAGACGCGCTTGAGGTTCGATTCGCCGGAATACGTCATGAAGCGCTTGCCGGTGGCGGTGGAGCCGGTGAAGGCCACGCAGTCCACGTCCGGATGCAGGCCCAGCGCCCGCCCGGCCACCGGGCCGGCGCCGGGCAGCACCTGGAACGCGCCGGCCGGGATGCCGGCCTGCTCGACCAGCGCGGCCAGCCGGATCGCGCTCAGGGACGATTGCTCGGCGGGCTTGAGGATGACGCTGTTGCCGGCCGCCAGCGCCGGCGCGACCTTCCAGGCCGCCATCAGCAAGGGGTAGTTCCAGGGCACCACGGCCGCCACCACGCCCACGGGTTCGCGGGTGATGGTGGCCAGCGCATTGGCGCCGGTCGGGGCGATCTCGTCGTAGCGCTTGTCGACCGCCTCGCCGTACCAGGCGTAGGTCTGGATGGTTTCGGGCAGGTCGAACTGCAGCGCGTCGCGGATGGGCTTGCCCATGTCCAGCGTTTCCAGCAGCGCCAGTTCCTCCTTGTGGGCCTCGATCAGCGCGGCCAGGCGCAGCAGCGCGGCCTTGCGCTCGCGCGGCGCCAGCGCCGACCAGGCGCCGGCCTCGAAGGCGCGGCGGGCGGCGGCCACGGCGCGGTCGACATCGGCCTGGCCGCAGGCGGCCACGTCGGCCAGCTTGCGGCCGTCGATCGGGCTGCGGGCCTCGAATGTCGCGCCGTCGGCGGCATCGGCGTAGGCGCCGTCGATGTAGGCGCGGCCTTCCGGGCGCAGCGCGGCGGCTTGCGATTGCCAGTAATCCAGCGTGTGCAGTGTCATGTCGTTCAGCTCCCGCTGCGGCCGGCGCGCGCCACCATGGCGTCCAGCAGCACGTTGCAGCCGGCTTCCAGGTGCTGCGGTTGCGCGTCCTCGATTTCGTTGTGGCTGACGCCGTCCTTGCAGGGCACGAAGATCATGGCGGTGGGCGCGACCGAGGCCATGTACACCGCGTCGTGTCCGGCGCCGGTGACGATGTCCATGGCCGGCAGGCCACGGCTGGCGGCGCCCTGGCGCACCTTGCCGACCAGGTCGGGATCGAAGGGCGTGGGCCGGAAATACTGCACGTCCTTCAGTTCCACCTCGACATGGTGGGCCGCCGCCACGTCCTTGCAGGCCTGGCGCAGCGCCTGGTCCATGCGGGTGAGCGTGGCTTCGTCCTCGTGGCGCAGGTCGGCCGTCATGCGCACCTGTCCGGGGATGACGTTGCGCGAGCCGGGATGGGCGTGCAGCTCGCCCACCGTGCCTCGGCCATGCGGCTGGTTGGCGTTGGCGATGCCGATCACCGCCTGCACCAGGTGGCTGGCCGCCAGCAGCGCGTCGCGACGGATCGGCATGGGCGTGGGGCCGGCGTGCATTTCCATGCCGGTCACGATGATGTCGTACCAGCGCAGGCCCAGCGATCCGGTGACCACGCCCACAACCTTTTCCTCGTGCTCCAGGATCGGGCCCTGCTCGATGTGCGCCTCGAAATAGGCGTTGACCGGACGGCCGCCCACCGGGTCCGTGCCGGCGTAGCCGATGGCCTGCAATTCGTCGCGCACCGACAGGCCCTGGGCGTCGCGGGCGGACAGCGCGGTTTCCAGCGTGAATTTGCCGGCGAACACGCCCGATCCCATCATCACCGGCACGAAGCGCGAGCCTTCCTCGTTGGTCCAGATGGCGACTTCCAGCGGCGCTTCGGTCTGCACGCCGGCGTCGTTGAGCGTGCGTATCACTTCCAGGCCCGCCAGCACGCCGTAGCAGCCGTCGAACTTGCCGCCAGTGGGCTGGGTGTCGATGTGGCTGCCCGTCATGACGGGGGGCAGCGTGTCATCGCGGCCGGCGCGGCGCGCGAAGATGTTGCCCAGCTGGTCCACGCGCACGCGCATGCCGGCGTCGCGCATCCAGCCCGTGACCAGGTCGCGGCCCTGGCCGTCCAGCGCGGTCAGGGCCAGGCGGCAGTTGCCGCCCTTGGCGGTGGCGCCGATCCGGGCCAGGTCCATCAGGGACTGCCACAGCCGGTTGCCGTTGACGGACAGAGGGGAATTGCTCATGGTCGGCCTCTAGGGTTCAGGAGTGGAGGGGAGCGGCCTGGCGCGCCAGGGCGGCGTCGCGGATGGCCGACAGGGTCTGGCCGGGCGCGATGCCGTCGGCGTCGTAGCGGATGTCCAGCAGCGCGGGCAGGCGTTCGCGCTCGGCATAGGCCAGCGCGCGCTCGAAGGCGGCGGCGAAGTCCTCGGTGCGCGTCACGATTTCGCCGTAGCCACGGTAGCCGCGCGCGATCTGCGCGAAATCGGGATTCTCGAAGCCCAGCGCGATCGGACGGCCGGGAAACTCGCGTTCCTGGTGCGCGCGGATGGTGCCCCACATGCCGTTGTTGAACACCAGCACCACGACGCCCAGGCGGTACTGCTGGGCGACGCCGAGTTCCTGCATGTTCATCTGGAAGCAGCCGTCGCCGGCGTAGCAGACCACCGTGCGCTGCGGATGTTCGAGCTTGGCGGACAGGGCCGCCGGCAGGCCGTAGCCCATCGCGCCCAGCGTCGGCGCCAGACTGGTGCCGGGGCCGGCGAACTGGCGGTAGCGGTGCGGATAGAGCGCATAGTTGCCCGCGCCCACGGTGACGCAGGCGTCGGCCGGCAGGCGTTGATTGACGCCGGCGGCCAGCGCGTCCAGGCTCAGCGGGCCGGGCGCGGGCAGCGGCGCCAGGCTGTCCAGGTATTCCTGGTGGGCCTGGCGCACGGCCTGCGCGCGGGACGCGGCATGGCCGGGGATCAGCGTCGCGGCGGCCTCGGCGAATTCGGCCGGGCCGGCCACGACGGCCTGCCAGGGCTGGTAGACGCGGCCCAGTTCTTCCGGGTCGGGATGCACGTGGATCAGCCGCTGCGCCGGCAGCGGGCAGGCCGGCAGCAGATAGCCTTCGGTGGTGGCCTCGCCCAGCCGCGTGCCCACGGCCAGGATCAGGTCGGCGGCCGCGAGGCGCGCGCGCAGCGCGTCCGTCATGCCCCAGCCGACCTGGCCGGCGGCGTTGGGATGGCGCTGGTCGAAGCATTCCAGCCGCCGCCAGGCCGTCCCGACTGGCAGCTCGAAGGCCTGGGCGAAGGCGGCGATGCGCTCGACCGCCCTGGCGGTCCAGCCGCTGCCGCCCAGCAGCAGGAAGGGATGGCGCGCGGCGTCCAGCGCGGCGCGCAGGCGTTCGAGGTCCGGCGCGCCGGGATGGTTCGGCACGCGCTGGTAGCGCGGCATGTCCGGGACGGCGGCCGTGCCCCACAGCGTGTCTTCGGGCAGCGCCAGCACCACCGGGCCGGGCCGGCCGCTGGTGGCGGTGGCGTAGGCGCGGGCGATGAACTCGGGGATGCGGTCGCAGCGGTCGATCTGGGCGACCCACTTGGCCATGGGGCCGAACATGCGGCGGTAGTCGATTTCCTGGAAGGCCTCGCGCTCCATGAAGTCGTTGCCGACCTGGCCCACGAACAGGATCATGGGCGTGGAATCCTGGAAGGCCGTGTGCACGCCGATGCTGGCGTTGGTGGCGCCCGGACCGCGCGTGACGAAGCAGATGCCCGGCTCGCCGGTGAGCTTGCCGTAGGCCTCGGCCATGTAGGCGGCGCCGCTTTCCTGGCGGCACACGACGGGTTCGATGGCGCCCGCGTGTTCGTGCAGCGCGTCGATGCAGGGCAGATAGCTTTCGCCCGGGACCAGGAACACGCGCCGCGCGCCGTGGATGCGCAGCTGCTGCATCAGTATCTGGCCGCCATTGCGCGGGACAGGAGGTACTACCGTCATGCAGGCACTCCCTGGAGTGGGCGCCGGGGGCGCCGATGGGTTTCGGAGCGACCGTCGCGGCGTCAGGCCGTCGGCGGTCGCGCGCAAGGGTCAGAGATCGGGGCGGATGCTCCCGTCGTCGTCGCCGAAGTCCTCCCGCAGGCGCGCCAGGATGCCGATCAGGTGCACATGCATGGCATGGCGCGCGCGGATCGGGTCGCGGGCGAGGATGGCGGTGAGGATGCGTTGGTGCTCGGCGTGGGCGACTTCCCACACCTTGGTGTTGACGAAGTAGTCCTGCATCCGGCTGAACACGGGGCTGCTCTGGCTCAGGTTCCACAGGTGCGCCACGCTGGCGGCCAGGGCGGCGTTGCCGCAGGCGGTGGCGATGGCGCTGTGAAAGGCGCGGTCGTGCTGGCCGGGCATGTCGGTCAGCGACATGCCCTCGTGCGCGGCGCGGATGGCGGCCAGCTGCGCGGGCGTGGCCTGTTGCGCGGCCAGCGCGGCGCATTCGGGCTCGATCAGCATGCGCGCTTCCAGCAGGTCGAAGGGGCCGATGTCCTCGGCGCCGGCGGCGGGCGCGGGCGCCGGCGGCGCCGCGCCTTCGCGGGCGGTCACGAACACGCCCGAGCCGACGCGCACTTCCACGTAGCCTTCGATTTCGAGCGCGATCAGCGCCTCGCGGATCGAGGCGCGGCTGACCTGCAGCTGTTCCGCCAGTTCGCGTTCCGACGGCAGGCGACTGCCGCGCGGGAAATCGCCCGCGCGGATCCGGCCGGCGATTTGGTCGGCGATCATGCGGTACAGGCGGGTGACGGCAACGGCTTGGAAGGTGGTCATGGCGGAAGAAGAATGCCGCGAATCTTGGTCAAGTGGTCAGGCCAGTAAATATAGACCTGAAAACCCAGATAAAAGAAAAATATATTGAATTTAAAGGGAAAACGATCTCAGGGTATGTACTGAGAACTATCTGGTGGTCAGGCCAATTTGCCTGAGATCCGGCCCCTGACGCCGCTCCGCAGAATGCTTTACAGATTCTGAACAAATGCTAAACAAAAGCCCGTCCCAGGCCCCGGGGATGCGTCTGATAATGCCGTGCCGCCCGATGCCGGGCGATCGCCGGGACCGGCGGCCGCGATGCGCGGGAAATGGGAGCAAGAGGGTTGAAGGACACGCTGCACGCCATCCGGCCGCGAGCCTGGCAGGTCGTTCTGGGCATGATCGCGTTCGCTGCGCCCTGGCTGTGGCTGCTGGAGCGCTCGACGCTGGCGCCGCCGACGGACAATATCGAGCAACTGACCTGGGTGCGCAGCCTGGAGTGGGGCTACTACAAGCATCCGCCGCTGCCGACCTGGCTGTTGTGGCCCTTCGTGCAGGCGCTGGGCTGGTCCGCGTGGACCACCTATGTGCTGGGCGCGCTCTGCACGCTGGGCGGGTTCTTCATCTACTGGCGCATGCTGCGCGGCATGCGCGGCGGCGCGTATGCGTTGGTCGCGCTGCTGGCCGGGCTGTGCGTCACGTTCTACAACGGCCGGCTGCATTTCTACAACCACGAGATCCCGCTGATCACCTTCGTGGCCGGCGCGGCGGCCGCCTGCTGGCGAGCCTGGCAGACGCGCAAGATCGTCTGGTGGGTGGCGCTGGGCCTGTGCCTGGGCCTGGGCGCGCTGTCCAAGTACCAGGCGGCCGTGGCCGCGCTGTGCGTGTTCGTGTTCTGGCTCAGCCAGCGCGGCTGGCGCGATCCGATGCAGGTGTTCGGCCTGCAGGTGGCGGCGCTCACCGCGCTGGCGGTCTTCTTCCCGCACCTGTACTGGCTCATCGAGCACAACTTCGAACCGCTGGGCTATGCGATGTCGTCCTCGCTGGGCGCGGACCTGTCCTGGGGCGCGCGTTCGCGCGAAGTGGGGCGCTGGTGGGGCGACCAGATCCTGAACCGCGCATTGCCGGCCTGGGCCTTGCTGGCCGCCCTGTGGCTGGTCACGCGCCGGTTGCGTCCGGCGGCTCCCCAGGTGGCGGCGTCCGATGTCGCGCCCGATGCGGCGCGCGCCCTGCTGCTCGCGTTCGGGCTGGTGCCGCTGCTGTTCGTCAGCATGATGGCCCTGGTCTCCGGTGCCCACGTGCAGCTGCATTGGGGCACGCCTTATCTGCTGTTCGTGGTGCCGGCGGCGTTGGAGCTGGCGGGCCGCGGCGCCTGGACGCGGCGGGTGCCCCCGCGCGCCGCGCTGGTCGCCTTCCTCGTGGTCCAGGCCGCCCTGATGCTGCGCATGGCGCTGGTGGCGCCGACCGGCGGCGCGATCGCGCGCAAGCCGGACGATTGGCGCTATTTCGATTCGCGGGCGCTGGCCGAGGCCCTGCATGCGCCGGCCATGCGCGCCTTGGGCGGACCCGTCAGGCTCGTGTCCGGGCCGCCCGCCGAGGCCGGCGCGCTGGCCCTGCGCCTGCCGGAGCGGCCCCTGGTGCTGATCAAGGGCGAGCCGCGTTTCAGCCCCTGGGTGCCGGCCGACCTGGCCAGCCGTTGCGGCGCGCTGGAGCTGAAACGGGCGCCGGCCCGGCCCGAGGGTTTCGAGCCGGTGGCGGCCGAGTTCCGCAACCTGTACTGGCGCGTCAGACGCCCGGACGGCAATGGCTGCGGCGCCTCGGACCGTCATGCTTCGTAGCGGCCGCCATCCGGGGCCGCTCCCGGGCCGCGCCGCGCGACGCCCGGAGCCGGCGCGAACGGGCCTAGGCGTCGGCCGCGCCGGGCTCGGGCGTCTGCGTGAAGGCGCGCACCAGCCGGGCGATGCCGTCCAGCTCGTCCTGGGCGCCGGCCACCCAGGCCGGCACCTCGAAGGGGCTGTCGGACGGCGCTTCGTGCATGTGCGCCTTCAGGTCGCCCAGCAGTTCCAGCGCCATGTCGGTGGCCTGGGGATTGCTGCGGGTCGACAGCGCGATGGCGATGGCCAGCGCCTGTCTCATGGCCAGCAGGCGGCCATCCAGTTCTGTACCCATGTCTGTGTCCATGCGGGACTCCTAGTCTTGCCGGTTCGGGGGCGAGGGCGGATTTTAAGGGACGCGCCGGCGGAGCAGCCGCCAGGGCGTCGGGGCGCGCCCCGTTTGCGCGAGATCAAGGCGGCGCGCGCGCCGCGAGCGAATAATCCAAGGTATGCAAGCCGCCCTACGCCCTCAATTCTCGCAAGCCCCGGCGTCGTCCGCCGCCGAGCCCTTTTTTCCTCCCCAGCTCCTGGCGCGGCTGGACAAGAATGGTCCCCGCTATACCTCGTATCCGACCGCCGACCGTTATCACGGCGGATTTGGCGAGTCGGCGTACCGCCAGGCGCTGCGACAGCGGCGCGCGAGCAGCCCGTCCGAGCCGCTGTCGCTGTATGTGCACATTCCGTTCTGCGATTCGGTTTGCTACTACTGCGCCTGCAACAAGGTCGTGACCCGGCATCATGACCGCGCCGCCCGCTATCTGGACGCCCTGGCGCGGGAAATCGCGCTGCACGTGGAGGAACTGGGAGCGGGCGTGCCCGTGTCGCAGCTGCATTTCGGCGGCGGCACGCCGACCTTCCTGTCGGATGAGGAACTGACCGGGCTGATGGGCGACCTGCGGCGCGCCTTCCGTTTCGAGCCCGATGCCGAGATCTCCATCGAGGTGGATCCGCGCACGGCCACGCCCGAACGCCTGGGGCTGCTGCGCACGCTGGGTTTCAACCGGCTGAGCTTCGGCGTGCAGGATTTCGACCCGCGCGTGCAGGTCGCGGTGCACCGGGTGCAATCGTTCGAGGACGTGCGGGCGCTGGTGCAGAGCGCGCGGGCGCTGGGCTACGCCTCGGTCAACGTGGACCTGATCTATGGCCTGCCGCTGCAGACCACGGAATCGTTCGCCTGTACGATTTCGCAGGTGATCGCGCTGCGACCCGACCGCATCGCGCTGTACGCCTATGCGCACCTGCCGGAGCGGTTCAAGCCGCAGCGCCGCATCAACGAGGCGGACCTGCCCGACCGCGCTACCCGCGTGGGCCTGCTGAGCGCGGCCATCGAGGGGTTCCTCAAGCATGGCTATGCCTACATCGGCATGGACCATTTCGCGCTGCATTCCGATTCGCTGGCGCAGGCCAAGCAGCGCGGCGAGCTGCACCGCAATTTCCAGGGCTACAGCACGCAGCCGGACCGTGACCTGGTGGCGCTGGGCGTGTCGGCCATCGGCCGCATCGGCAATACCTACAGCCAGAACGTCAAGACGCTGGACGCATACTACGAGGCCATCGAATCCGGGCGCTTCGCGACCGAGCGGGGCCTGGAGCTGAGCCCCGACGATCTGGTGCGGCGCGAGATCATCATGGACATCATGTGCCAGGGCGACGTGGACTTCGCCCAGGTCGAGGCCCGGCACGGCCTGCGCTTCGGCGACTACTTCGGCCGCGAACTGTCCCAGCTGGCGAACCTGGCCGAACTGGGCCTGGTCAACCTGCGCGCCGGCGGCGTGCAGGTGACGGGCCTGGGCTGGTACTTCGTGCGCGCCGTGGCCATGACCTTCGACGGCTATCTGCGCGCCGCCAGCAGCGGCGCCAGCTACTCGCGCATCATCTGAGGCGCGGGCGCGCCCCGCGCCTGCCTCATCCGGCGAACTTCTCGCGCAGGTACAGGGCCAGGGATAGATCGTCCGAGAGCTCGAGCTTGCGCATCGCGCGGCGCTTGTGCGTGCTGATGGTCTTCTTGCTGCGCATCAGGCGGGCCGCGATCTGCGTCACCGACAGGCCCTGGCTGATATGGCGCAGGATCTCGACCTCGGAGGTCGTCAGCTGCGCGTGCGGCGGCGTCGGCCGGATGGCGCGTATCTTGCCGTCCTGCACCGACAGGAATGCGTCCTTGCCACTGAGCACGCCACGGATCATGTCCGGCAGCAACACCATGCCCCATTGCTTGGCGAGATAGCCGCTGGCGCCGCCACGGAAGGCTGCGTATTGCGTTTCGTGCCGGTTGCCCGCGGAAAAGGTGATGAGCGCCATCGTCGGGTGATAGCGCTTGAGCCGCCGCAGGTAGCTCACGCCGTCCCAGGGTTCCTGGGGCAGGTAGAAATCGATCAGCGCCACGTCGCAGGGCGAGGCGGCCAGCTTTTCCAGCAGGCCCCGCGCCGACGTTTCCTGGTGCACGACCCGGAAGCCCTGGCGCATTTCCAGGTAAGCTCCCACTCCCAGCGCCACGACGGGATGGTCGTCCAGGATGGCGACCCGGATGGGGGCGGGCGGGCGCGACAGCAGCAGGTGTCGGCGGCCGCCCGAGCGGGCGGCGCCGGGACCCGGGCGTTCGGGACCCGAAGCGTCAGACGCCGAGAATGATGTCGTATTGACCGGTTTCATCGATGCTCCGCTGGCAGGTGGACAAGACTGGGATGGCGCGGGGCCATCGAGGGCGGCCATGGTTCGCATCCTCAATAGTCTTAAATTTGCGAAGTCAGATTACGTTTTAGTATGGCTATCCGGATGCGACTCAGGCCAAAATCGGACCATTGAACCGTCAGAATCGCGGCATGACGGACACAAGGGCATGAAGGCTGGTGCATCGGCCGGTATTTGCGCGACAGACAGGCGATCCGCGCGGAGCGGAGCGGGCCTGTGGAGATACGCGGCAGGCGCCGCAGAGCGAGAGCATGACCAAGAAGATTCTGCTGCTGGGCAGGGATGGGCAATTGGGTTTCGAGCTGCGTCGCAGCCTGGCGCCGTTGGGCGTGGTGTCGGCGGCGGGCAGGAATGATTGCGACCTGACCTATCCTTTGCAGATAGCCCGGCTCGTGCGTCGGGAAAAGCCCGACGTGATCGTCAATGCCGCGGCCTGGACCGCCGTGGAGCGCGCCGAGGAAGACCCGGTGCGCGCCATGCGGATCAACGCCGAGGCGGTTGGCGAGCTGGCGGCGCTGGCCGCCGCGCGCGGCGCGCTGATGGTGCACTACTCGTCCGACCATGTGTTCGACGGCGCCAAGTCCGCGCCCTATGTCGAGGATGACGAGGCCGCGCCCCTGAACATGTACGGACGCAGCAAGCTGGCCGGCGAGCGCGCCGTGCAGGCGGCCAATCCGGCGCACCTGATCTTCCGGGCGTCCTGGGTCTATGGCGTGTTCGGCCACAGCTTCCTCAAATCCATGCTGATGGCCTTGCGCCAGCCCGAGGCCTTGCGCGTGGTCGGCGACCAGCGCGGCGCGCCGACCGACGCGGCCTATATCGCCGACGTTACCGCGCTGGCCGTGGCGCGCTATCTGCATGGCCAAGGCGACTATCCGTTCGGCCTGTACCACCTGAGCGCCTCGGGCGATGCCAGCTGGCATGAGTACGCCTGCTTCATCGCGCGCCAGGCCCGCCGCGCCGGCCTGGCCCTGACGCTGACGCCGGCCGACATCCACGCCGTGCCGGCCAGCGAGTATCCGAACGCCGCGCAGCGTCCGGCCAATGCCACGCTGGACTGCGGCCGGCTGGCCCGGGCCTTCGGGGTGCGCGCGCCGCACTGGCATGACGGCGTGACGCATGCGCTGGCGGCCATCGCGGGCACGCGGAACCTGATCTAACCTTCGGGGGAGTGCAGCGGGCCGGGCTGGCGCGGCGGCAAAGCGGCGGCGACGCGTCGGGAACGACGCGATCAAGCGGCAACGAAGAGTCCAGGAAGAGCGCGGGAAGAGCCCATGAAGAAGCCACGAAGAAACCACGAAGAAACGGCGGGAAACATCTGCACGGCATTGTGTTGCGTCTTGGCGCGCGCAGGCGGACTACCATAGGCCGGCGCGCAAGCCCGCCGGACGCATGGTCGGGCGCGGCCTGCGCCTTATTTCCCGAGAGGTCGCCATGAAGAAAACCATCGTTTCCGCTTTCCTGTTCGCCGTCGCCTGCACGGCGGGTCTGGCGCAGGCGCAGACCGCCGCGCCCGCCAGCCAGGAATTCCAATACCCCAGCGTCCGCTCCAAGGACGGCAGCCTCTCGCCGCCCTCGACGCTGCGCATCACCGTCACGGGCGAGGCCGGGGCGCAGGCGCCGGCGGCGATCAGCGATACCCCGGCCAGCAGGTCCGAGTACGAACGCTGCCGCCGGGTCTCGGACCGCGCCGCAGTGTCCAACGCGCAGATGCAGACCGGCGTGGCGCAATGCCTGCGCGAGCTTGAACAGCGCCGCCAGCAGCAATAGCGGGGCGGCCAGGACGGCGGGCCGGGGCG
>MCND01000371.1_pt1 | contig 13984 bp, 14 predicted proteins | sample 778211 | NCBI WGS metagenome assembly MCND01 (sample SAMN04296812, study PRJNA304217) | bioreactor metagenome | isolation source: activated sludge enriched with benzalkonium chloride | place: Turkey: Istanbul urban wastewater treatment plant
CCGTGGAATGCCTGGCCAGATGAGAGCGGACTGGGTGGCCGGATGGCGTGGAATCCGCAGGTAAGGACCATCGAACCGCCGTAGCCATCCCGAAACCAGTAGGCCAACAAGAATCCGCCCGTTACGAATGTCGTGAGAAGGCTCGCGAGCTTCACGTTACCCGCCTCCCAAACCAGCCAGACACTGAATACTCCAAGTGCAGTATTGGTAAACAACTGCCAAGTCTCATGCAGCCTGGCATGTGGCTCCCACGCGGGGTTGAATACATGGGTATCGTTGATCTCAAGAATCGGTACGACCACGGCATAGAAGACAATTCCGACCGTTACCAACAGTTTTGCCAGCATCAGCCACCTCCTTGTTCTTGGTTTGAGTCCAGGCCATCGTCTAGTACTGTAACGTGGTGCCAAAAGGTGTTCCAGATACCAAAAGCCCAGTACTGTGGTGGTCTCTTTGACCTTCTAGGTCGGTCTGAGGCCAACAGCAGTGTGAGTTGCCCTGGATTTCACAGACACTCCCTTACCTGAAAATGTGGCCAAGCAGCCCGCGCTACACCGATGAGTTCAAGCAGTCGACCAAGTGGCCGACAATCAGTTTTCGTAGCGGACGTTGCAGTACCCATGGCGCATCGACTTACAGCCTTTATGCGTAAATCAAGCGATACAACAAGACCACTTGCCCTGAGCATACCAGGCTGATGAAATTCGCCGACTTCTCGCTTAATACCCTTGACCTTAAGCTTTCGAGCCTCACGCTCGTAGTGCTTTATTGCATTGGTAGCCACTCAGTGTTTGCCGATAACTCGCAGGCAGTAAACAACAAGCATGGGGTGGCCAACATCGCCGTCGGTGAGTCTTTGATCAAGACCAGGGCTAAATTAATCAGGCAAGGTTGGCAGCCGATACGGATGCATGCCGCTGATAGTCATGGATACAGTGGCGTGGAACGAGAACTGGCTGCGCACAAGTTTTTCGACGTCGATGCCTGCTCCTTCGATAGCTCGCGCTGCATCTTGTTCTACTCAAGGAAAGGCACTTGCCTGCGTATCGACACCATCGGCGAGCAACTCAATGAGATGACGGTTACGCGATGGACAGAGGAGTGTCCTGATACGCCTACGGCGCCAGGCGTTAATCCTGAGCAGAAACATATCGACGCGAGCAGGCCGAGACAGAGATGATCCCCCGGGTGAACTCCACTCCCTCAAGTACAGACAATAGCTGCGCAGTAAGACCAGGCTTCCCAATGTAGGCACGGCTATAGCCATCCTTGCTCTGACACTTGCCGGAGAGCTTCATGCGGTCAACCTCGACACCACGATACAAGTTAGCTTAAAGACGAAAAAGAAAAGGCACCCGAAGGTGCCCTCTTGCGCCGTTTACGGCAGGAATCGCGTGCCACAAGCGTGGCATAGCCAGGTGCGGCGCCACTCTTGCAACTTGTCGTACTGCGCGACGTTGAATTTCCAATGGCGAACGAATCCAATCACACCGACGGTGATCAATATCGAGCCCATGAAGAACCTCGTCCAATCCACACCCCAGAACGTATTCATAAGTTTGAGGCCGTCGTACAAGATGATGGCGCCAACCCCCGTGAGGATCACTGGGCCAAGCAAGCGTTTACCTGGAGGTGGACCGACGCTAGCGGCCAAGTAGGTCTGATGCCGACCTGTAGTTTCGACGGTCACGCCTGGCCCGAATCCGGATTGTGCGTGATGGGTTGCTTGTATGTGAGTAGTACCAGCAGCATGTATGACGGACAGTAGCTGTACGTTTTGGCCTTGGCATTGCGGACAGCAGATGGCGTTGTTGCTCACCACGTAATCATTCCTTTGAAGGGCGGGAAAGGCCCATTCTAAGATAATGTGCTCCTTCTATGTATCTGAAATCCAAGTTGATGCTCGCAGGCAGTAGGTATGTTCCAAATGCAATAAGCCCAACGTGGTGCTGGGCTCGTTACGAGTGGCCGATATGCATTTCGCTAGCGATATCCGTAAACCAAAACCGCTTGAGCTAGCCTGATGTCGCTGACCGTACGCGTTTTACTCTGAGTACGTAGCACCTCAAATGCAGCCTCCAAGCTCGCGCTTCGAATAACGCCATCACTTGCGACGAAGGCTGCCGCATCATTGCGAGCGGCAAGTATTTTTGGATCGCCTTTCTTGGCGCTGTTCTGGGTACTTGCTTGACTGTCTTCGGTGAGGGTAACGGGGAAAAGAGTCACAGCAAGACTCGATGAAACAACTGCACCAAAGGCCGACACTTTCACGCCGCCATCACCTGCGATTACAGGAGAGCTGCACGGAAGACCGAACATAAGTACAACAACCAGTTTGCGCAAAAAATCCACTCCATGGGTGAGAGTCATCCTTTAGAGGCTGAATCTATCGTCTTCCTGTCCGAGCATCCAGTGCGGATGAAATGCCAGTAGCAGCCGTAGCAGCGTTTCGCCTCCGACCATCTAGGAGTGCTTCGCGACCCTTCGCACCCATCGTATTTCGTCGCAATTTACGCTGACATACCTAGCTCCTCAGGGCTCATGGCCCACACCTCAGAGTGAAACCGCAGCGAAGGTATCGAGCCCGAAGCTTTGCGCTCATTGCCTCCGCGCGTCCCTGCCTTGATCCCCCAGGCTCCTGATCTACACTCCCCCGGACCGGCAGTAGGCTCGTATCGGTGTTTTCCCAAGCACCCGGGTTCACAGTAAATCGGAGTAGGGATGCTCGGAAAACCATTCAGGAAATGGATTCCGGAAACCATTCAATAGACGGGGCGAACTCCGAAAAGCCAGACGAGTAGGAATTTAAATATGGAGATTTAATTCATGACAGCTCAAGAGCATTCCGTTGGTGGATGGACCCCTTACCACCCGCTGACTACCGAGGAAAAAAAGGTATTCGAGGAAGCGATAGCTGGCGTCATTGGTGTGAAGTACGTCCCTAAAGAAGTTTCGAGCCAGGTCGTAAATGGCACAAACTATCGCTATCTGACAGTAGCAACCCTACCGGGCTCATCAGGATCCTGGAATGCCATCGTGGAAATCTATGCGCCCATTAAAGGCAAACCGTACATCACGCAAATTATCCGAATTTAAGTTGTTGTGAAGCCCTTCGGGTCCGCAGCAATTGCGAGACCCGAAGACTACCCGCAGCGCCCTCTTCCACCCCCTGTCCTTCTGATCGACGACGTCGCTGCGGCCTGAGCATCCGGCGCTACCAGCCAGTGAGCAAGGGTCAGTTCTGACCTGGTAGTTCGTACTCAAATTTGTATGAATGCTGCCCGTCGGTGATCGTAATGATCATGCTGCCAACCAGCCCGGAAAGCGCTTCAGTACCGGAATCTGGTACGACGTTGATGGACTGAACGGGGGCTCCACGACTCATGGTCGAACTATGTTGAAGCACGAAGCTGCCACGGCGGCCGTTCAATGTTCCATGCACGGTTTCCATGGCAACGTAGCCTGCAGAACCTTGAACGCTACTGCGAAACGACAGCATTTCGCCTTTGCTGATCGCGTCCAGATCGCCATGGAATTGCTTGTCTAGAGACATCCGGCCAAGCCCCGTCCCCTCGGCAGTGACACTCAAGGACTCCGGATTTAGCGATACTTCAAACGGCCCATTGGCTGTGTAATTCATGTCAAACCCTCTTTTGCCCGGCTCCATGCCGGCCATGCGTCATACCCCATCCCACGCCAAATATCCATCATGCCGCCATCCGCCCGGAGGACGGCGCATACCCAGGAGAAGACCATGGCATACCTTGCCCGCGTCAACCCGAAGTACTTCACCGCGATCCAGCAGTGCGCGGCCAAAGATATCCGCTACGACCTAAAGCAGACGCCAGGCCTGCACAAGCATTGGGTGCCGGTGCTGAATGAGCCGTGGATTAGGAGGAGGCCCCCATACAACTGTCGTCACACCTATGCGACAATATGCTCAATGTCCGGCCTTAACCCCGCATTTATCGCCCAACAGCTGGGTCACAGCATGCAAATGCTGCTGTCGACGTATGCCCGTTGGCTCAACTCAAGCTCCGACTGGAGCGAGCTGGAAAAGCTCAAGATTGGTATCAAATCGGTATCAGCTGAAAATCCGGCTTCGTAAGTTACTGATAGGTAAGCATTTTGATCTCCACCGCCAACATCACCATGCCGATTTTTTTTGCGGTTTTGAGAGGCTCAGAGTGCATGTTTTCGGGGGTTTCAGCTTCTGAAAACCGCCCAGAAACACATGCATTGGCCCAAGAATTGGCCCAAGATTGAATCCCTCCTTCGGCGTCCTGCCGACCGAACACCAATCCAATTTGACATTGCTCGGGATGCCCTCCTCGGTTCGCCCATCGACACACTCTACCCTCCCTGCTAGCATCCACAGCACGCTCGCCATCAACAAAGGGTTTGGCGAAAATAGAAGCCCCGAAGGCCCACATACTTCGGGGCTTTGTCTTTCACGGGCCGTGCTACTTGTTCCGACCTCGAACGCAGGTCACTTACTTTCACCTCAAACTTTCTCGTTTTTAAGTGAAGCTACCGACTGGTACCCGTCGAACGTCTATATGCAATGGTTGATGAGTACTAGGATCGAGTAAATGAACTCCACCAAACCCAACCTACAGCTGAGCAGAGATCAGAAGGAGATCACATTTTCTGACGCAACTATTGTGGCTGCTGGAAGCAACCTATGTGGCCCCTACTCTTCAAAAGAAGAACTTATATCGGCCGAAAGTAGCGGGCACTGTACGTGGGCCTAGCAGGCACGGCCCTCTACGGTTCAGGTTGATGTTGCGCTGAGCGAGCCCTGAGCCTTTATGAACAGCGCGAACAGTTCAGGCTGCGACTTGATGTTGAGTTTGGCGTAGAGATGCCGTCGGTGAACCTTCACCGTCTCGGTAGAGATATCCAGCTTGCGCGCAACTTCCTTGTTTGAGCAGCCGGCCAGCATCAAGCGAACCACATCCACTTCGCGCATCGTCAGCGCTGCGCCTAGGCGCTGCATGAACATCTCCATTCCAGCCTCCTGCGCCATCTGCTCGGCCACGGGCTCTGTAGGCTCTGGTTCGAAGGCCATGCGCTGGCGCATCAAGGCGATTAGCCAAGGGCGGATTAATTCCAACAGAGCGATCTGCTCGGGGGTGAAACGGAGCTTGCTGCCCAGAGACAGGCACAGGGTGCTGTCCGCATTCAACTGAACATTGAATTGCACCTCGTCGGCGACCACGTTGTGGGTGAAGTACAGACGGTAGTAGTCGGTTTGCTCGAAACACTCGGGAGCTACTTCGGCCAGACGTACCAGGCCGCTGCCGGGGTGCTCGCGACAGGCGATGTAGAATGGGTCGAGCAGATACAGGCCCTTGAGGTAGTCGCAGTACAGCGGATCGCTGCTCTCCCCCTTATATGGGCTCTCGGCAAATACCCGGGGGCGACCCTGGCTGAACAGCAGGACGACCCAGCTGTCGGCGGGTACGTAGTCCTGCAGCAGGCGACTCAATGCCAGCCAGAAGCCTGGGTGATCAAGGCGCTCGATCAGCTGACCGACAGCGCGGTGCCACGCCAGATCCTGCAGGGTCAGCCCCATGTCTAATACTCCCTGGGTTAGCTAATCCGGGTTATATGAAATTCAAAATGAAAACACATACTTACATCTCCCCTCCGGAAAGTCTTGGTGTTTCCGGAGCCCACGCCTAATCGCATAACAACAAGGTTTGCTCATGAAACTCGAGCTCGTACAAATGGCCGGCCGCGATGGTGATACTGCCTACAACCTGCAGCGTACGCTGGAAGCCATTGCCTCCTGCCAGGACGACACTGACATTCTGATTTTTCCTGAGTCGCTGATCACCGGTTTCCCCAGTCCGCACAACATCGCCAGCCTGGCCGAGCCACTGAATGGTCCGAGCCTGAGCACGCTTCAGCAGATGGTACGCGAGCGCGATATCGCCGTGGTGGTCGGCTTGACCGAGAACGACCAAGGCCACTACTACAACACTAGCGTACTCATCACCCCGGACGGCATCGCCCTGAGCTACCGCAAGACCCACCTGTGGGTCGGTGAAGGCGAACTGGTGAAGGCCGGCGATCGCTACACCACGGTGGAGTGGCGCGGCGTGCGTATCGGCCTACTGATCTGCTACGACTGCGAGTTCCCAGAGAGCGCTCGCGCCCTCGCCGAACTGGGCGCCGAGCTACTTCTGATCACGGACGGCAACATGCAGCCCTATGGCTACGTACACCGCACTGCGGTGGCCGCGCGCGCACAGGAAAACCAGGTATTCGCCGCCATGGTGAACCGGGTAGGCCCAGGTATCGACGAGCTGACCTTTGCTGGCGGTAGCACCGTGGTAGATCCCTTTGGCCACCTGCTGTTCGAGGCGGGCCAGGAAGAGTGTAAGCATAGCCTGCGTCTGGACATGACGCGCATCGCCAGCGCTCGCCAGCTTTACGACTACCAGGTCGACCGACGCTTCATCCTACCCGGCGAACACTGTCGCCATGCCGACGGCCGTCGCGAGCTGCTGATTCCCTCACGCGCCTGATCCTCAGGTCCTCGAATAAGAACACGTCAAGGAATCACCATGCATTGCAAACCTTTGCTCACCCTCAGCCTGGTCGGTTTGCTCTCCGGCCTGGGTCACGCGCAAGCAGATACGCCCAGCGTGCATCTGTATAACTGGTCCGACTTCATTGCCCCGGAAACGCCTAGAGAGTTCAAGCAGGAAACCGGCATCGCCCCCATCCTCGATGTGTTCGATGACGCCGAAGTGATGGAAAGCAAACTCATGGCCGGGCGCAGCGGCTATGACGTGGTGGTGGTGTCGGACGATCTGCTGCCCAACTTTGCTAAAGCCGGGCTGCTGCAGGAGCTGGATCGCTCGCAGCTCGCCAACTGGTCCCACCTGGCCCCGAACATGATGCGCAAACTGGAGGTCAACGATCCCGGTAACCGCTACGCGATTCCCTACATGTGGGGCACCACAGGCATCGGCTACAACATCGACAAGGTCCGCGAACTGCTCGGCAACAACGCGCCGGTCGACTCCTGGGATCTGATCTTTAAGAAGGACAACATCGCCAAGCTCAGCCAGTGCGGCGTTGCCATGCTCGATGCGCCGGTCGAGATCATCCCCATCGCCCTGCATTACCTGGGGCTGCCCAGCAACAGCAAGAACCCAGACGACTACCAGCGGGCTGAGGCGCTGCTGCACGAGATCCGTCCCTACATTCGCTATTTCAACTCTGCGAAGTTCGGCACCGACCTCGCCAATGGTGATATCTGCGTCGTGGTGGGCTGGGGTGGATCGGTCTACAGCGCCAAGCTCAACGCCGAGAACGCCCACAACGGCGTCAACCTGGCCTACAGCATCCCGCGCGAGGGCGCGCCCCTGTGGATCAACACCCTGGTGGTCCTCAAGGACGCCCCCAATCCGCAGCCTGCCTACAAATTTCTCGACTACATGCTGCGCCCTGAGATCATCGCCAAGAACTCCAACTACGTCGGCTACCCAAACGGAAATCAGGCTGCCACTGCGCTAGTTGATGAGCATTTGCGCAACGACCCAATGTTGTATCCACCGCAGTCAGTCATGGACAACCTGTTTCCCCTGGAAACTCTGCCATTGAAGCTGGAGCGTGTACGAACCCGCACTTGGAGCAGGATCAAGAACGACACTTGATGGGGCAAAACAACATCTTGAGGTCTGAGTGAGCTTGCTCATCTGCTCGGTAGATCTGATGAAAGCCTGGGCAGTGCTGAGGCTTTTGTACTAGCCTTCGTAGATCCCCATCTGCGCTTGAATCTATTAGAAGCAAGCAGCAGGTGATCGATAACTCTCGCCTTCGATTGTCTGCTTGTGGCCGAAAGGAGACGATCACACGCCGACTTTGCTCGGGTATTAACGCAAAAAAGCCCTAAAGCCCCGAAGGACAAGGGCTGTAGGGCCTTTTTGGCATTGATTGGCGTACAGATTGCCCCATTTTTGCCCCACACCACCGTCCCCCTAGCCAACAACCGTTGGGCAACTTCAAACCAGCGTGGCAAGGATATGGATTCAACCCCACTCCTATTGATCGACTGGCCGGCACAGGCCTGCATTTAGTCGATTTAAAGCCTTATTAATCAGCCTAAAACGGCCACAGCTGCCCCTTTCTGCCCTAAAACATCTCAGCGTTTTCAGTTACATAATTACATGACATTGACCAGAAGATGGTGGACTTTACTGGCAGAAGAAAGTCCATAGCAACCCTTGGCGGAGGTTCATTATCTGCCTATCTATATGATTTATAAGAAATAAAAAATCTTGTGGCGTGCTAGCAACATTGCTGATCAAATACATACCAGAATCTGATCAATTGACCATGTCATATGATCACAATACTGAATGCTTCCAGTCCTATGAGATGGTTGGTGACCAAACAATCTCCCTGACCTGGGTGCTTATATTGGTAGAGAGTTGGTATGAGAATAATAATTGTCGCATCACTGATGGCATCGCTTGCGGGTTGCGGGCTGAACGAACAGCCGGCTGAGAAACCCAATACAGACTGGGAATTGCTTGGAAACTCCAGCGAGATGCAGCATTCCTCGTCGCTGAAGGCCATCAACAGGGAAACCGTTGGTTCACTGGGCCTGGCTTGGTGGGTGGACCTCCCGGTCAGTGATGGTCTGGTGGGCAACCCCCTGGTCAAGGACGGTATTGTTTTTCAAGGAGCACCCAACGGCCAGGTCATTGCCAACGATGTGAAGACCGGTCAGTTGATCTGGAATTTCAAAGATGAAAATGCGCAGCTGGGCTCATCGTTTGCAGGCTACTGGGGACGTCGATTCAATCGTGGGGTGGCACTTAGCGGCACCAATGTCATCATCGCCTCGGGTGACTGCCGCTTGATCGCGGTCGACCAGCGTACGGGCAAGAAAGTGTGGGAAGCGACATCATGCGACTCCGCCGACATGTACGCGATTACTGCGGCACCACGGGTGGGCAATGGCTTGGTGTTCACCGGCAATGCCTGCCTCGATACCGGAATGACCCGTGGCTATGTCGATGCCTTCGACGCCAAGAGCGGCGCCCATCGCTGGCGTTTCTACACGGTGCCTGACGATCCCTCGAAGCCGCAATCGGCGCTGTATGAGAATGCGGCCAAGACCTGGGGTAAAGACTGGTACTCGAAGACCCACGGGTGCGGCAGTGCCTGGGATGCGATGACTTATGACCCACAGTTGAATCTGCTCTACATAGGGGTGGGTGGGCCGGCACCGTTCGATCCGTCAAAGCGTGGCGAACAGGCAGGCGATGAGCTGTTCACCAACTCCATCGTGGCCCTGGATGCCAGCACGGGCGAGTACAAATGGCATTTCAAACAAACCCCCCAGGATGCTTGGAACTATGACTCCAGCGTCGGCATCATGATTGCCAACATCACCGTAAACGGGCAGTCGAAACGGGCGGTGCTGAGCGTGCCGAAGAGTGGCTTCGCTTACGCCCTGGACGCGCAGACCGGCAAGTTCATTTCCGGAGGCGCCTACATGCCGATGGAGTGGGCTTCAGGATTGGACGTCAATGGTCGTCCGATCATGAAGCGGGAAGGACAGTACTGGCTCAATGACGCCAAGCAGTACATGCAGTTGCCCAATGGCCTGGGCGCCCATGGCTGGGAAGCACTGGCCTTCAATCCGGACGACCAGACGGTGTTCATTCCCGCCATGTCTCAGCCGACGCTGGTCAAGGATGATCCCGATTCCGCGCTCGGCGGCCAGTCGTTCGAGCCTATTCAGCGTTCTGCCGATGGCCAGTACGAAACCTACGGCGAAACCGTTGCCTGGGATGTACGTCACAATAGAGTGAAGTGGCGATCGCGCTTGCCGATGCCTACCAACGGCGGCCTGCTGCATACGGCCGGTGGCCTGGTATTCCAAGGCACCGGCGACGGGCGCTTGCAGGTGCTGGACGCGGCGACGGGCAAGACACTGTGGAGCCACGAGATCGGTGGCGCGGTACGCGCTGCACCGTCGACCGTCATGCTTGACGGCGAGCAATACGTTCTGCTGGCGACCGGTACCGGTACTGCGGCAGCGACTGGGTCGCTGAATGCAGACTCGGCTTCCGCGCCGAAGGCCAGGACCACTCCACGGTTACTGGCGTTCAAGTTGGGCGGCGCAAAGGACTACCCACCTTTCGCACAAGTGCAAAAGGTGCCTGCGCCGCTCACGCCCCGGCAGCCAGTAGCATTGACAGCTCTTGGTCGCAAACTATTCGAGGGTAGCGGCTGCATCGAGTGCCATGGTTGGCGCGGCAACGCTGCCGGCGGGCGTGTGCCCAATCTCATCTACGCGCCACCACCTAGCTACGACTTCTTCGAAGCCGTGGTGCGCCAGGGCTTACTTTCCAAGGCGGGCGGCGGCATGCCAGCGTTTGCGGATTTTACCGATGATCAGCTCAAGGCCATTTTTGCCTACCTGATCAATCAGGCTTGGGACGCTCATGAGGGGAAGGAGCCAGTTGCCGGCACTCATTGAGCGAACACAAGGTTTCGGCGGCGGACAAGGACGTGCGCTGCCTCTTATCGATTAAACAACCGAGAGAAAACGCACTATGTGGACCAAACCCAGCTTTACCGATTTGCGCATTGGCTTTGAAGTAACGATGTACTTTGCCAATCGTTGAGTACTAGGACACGGCGCCGCCAGCAACCAATGCATGGGTGGATTAGGTGTCGAGGAGCATGATCAGACTCGTCAAGCTGATGGACCATGCTCCCCAACCGCAGAATGTACGTAAATAACGAGGATAATAACCTGCACGACAAAGATAACTTTCAATCCGACTTTGATGTTTCCAAATTGGGCCTTGTAAGCATGGACACTATTATGTGCGAACGTTTCTCAAGTAAGGAAAACGTGTGGCGATCAGGAGTCGATCGCTTAGCAAGGCTGAGGCGCTCGTAACTGCCGGCGTCCCATTATGTGAGTCTGCAGAAATCGCCTTGGCGTCGAGCCCCGTCGCAGCTCTTGTACTTCTGGATGCCGCCGTACACGAGCTTCTTGGGGCGGAGGGCGTGACTTGTGCACTCGGCAACTCCAGGATAGTTAACTTTTGATGGCCTATCGCATCAGGCACTCGCCAATCGACTGCTCCGTTTATGCTCAACAGCCCCCCCGCACCACGAACCGGTATGGGGGGCTTACATGCAGCGATTGGCGCCTCATAAGTTCTCGCTCCAATACACCCTCTGCAGCTAAACAGCAAGCTAACCAGGAATTGATTTATGCAGGAACCTTATCAATATGGATTTATCTGGTGCCCCGCATCGCTCGCGACCACCTGATGGTCCAATGCCTGAATCGATCGACAGGATCAGTCAATGCAACTCAAGCATTCCAACCAGCAACTCTCCAAAGACCTAAAGTCATCAGCACTAACTTTAGATTGGGCAGCAGCAGATATTGTGAGTATTGCTAACAGCCTCGTCGTGGCTGGAAAGACTCATGAGGCCGAGGAGCTGATCGAGATATGCCAGAATATCCGCGCCGAAGTCGAACTCTTATATGCACTGGCTGATGAGCAATAAATCCGGGGGATCGCTAGCGGCTTCGCAAGGCAGCTTAGGCCACGCAGCATCGGAACAAGGCCCTAGAGCTTGAGTCTTCGTGTGAGTTTCTGCGGCGTACAAGCGAGGATCTGCGCAGGCAGATACCAAGCCCCAGAAATGTTCGATAGTTATGACCCTCCAGCAACTACGTCATAGGCCTGCTCACACGTCACTCCCCTTGCTCCGCGTTGATCAGCAGTTGCTGCCAGGTCTTCCGCTCTTTGATCAGCGCGCTTGAGCACGTCGGCAAGCACCATGACGGCACGGGTGGCTGCCGCGCTTGCGGCGGCAGTGCAGGAATTGCCGCCGACCTGGCTTGCGGTACGGCTGGCGGTTCTATCTGTCTGCTTCCGCACGCCGCGATCAGCATGAGCAGCGGCAGTATGAGCAACAGCTTGATCAATGGTCCGTTGTCCATCTTGCACCGCCTTGTTGATTGAGTTCTGCCGGGCCTGCTCTTTGTCGCGCTCTGCACGCTCATCGATGGCCCAGGCCTGTTTGTCGCCGGCATCACGAACTGCCCACCGGGTCTGCCATTCCGCATTCTCGACTGATCGCCCGTGCTGATAGATCCCCCAGTAAGAGGCGAGGATCAACAGCAGGACAGCCGCGCGTAGCACCCAAGCGCTCATGCTGCCTCCAGAAACAACGCTCGCTCAGCATCTCGGCGTCGGGTCAGGCCGGAAAGCACTTTGCCACCGGCTTTGTTCCAGCGCGGGAACTGCTCTGCGGCTCCGGCATAGTCGCCCGCGTTCAGCAGCCGGCGCAGCGTTGACGACTCCAGATTTCCTGCCCCCAGGTTGTAGGTGAAGCTCATGAGGGCGTCCCACTGGTTCTGGTTCAGCGGCGCAGTGATCAGTCGTTGCACATCAGGCTCGAAGCGTTGCACATCATTGAGCAACATGCGCTCGGCCTGCTCCCTGCTGATCGACATACCGGACTTCACGCCGCGGGTCGTGCCATAGCCGATGGTCCAGACACCGACGGCATCTTGATAGGCTTGCAGGCGCAGGCCTTCGAACGACTTGATCAGGCTCAAGCCGCGTTGCGATGTACGCATTGGGTTTTCTCCAGGCATAAAAAAACCGCCAGTTGGCGGTCGGTGGTATTGGTACAAGTCAGGCCGGCGGCGATGGCCAGTCGATCTCTGCGGGGTAGCCCAGCTGATCAGGCAGCCGGTTGAGCGCAACTCGATACCGCTTCCAGTCCTTCAGTAGCGCAGTCTCGGCCTCAGTAGCCTCGTCCAGGTCTACGGCATCCTGCAGTGGAGCGATCGCTGCGTCTGCGGCTGCGCGCTTGTGTGCAGTCTCGGCCAGTACCAGCTCAAGTGGATCAGCAGCGCCCACTCTCGGCAGGGGTGGCCACTCAGTTAATGGCAGGTCCTCGACGGAGACGTGCAGCGTGATGCTGTGCAGCAAGTCTGCTGGCTTTCCCTCCTTCGCGACGCTCACTGCCAGCAGGCCATTGGCGAACGAAGTGGAAACCGATGCGCTGGCGTCCATCTGGTTGATCACAAAGCCCCAGCCTTCTGGCGGAGGGCACATACCAAAAGTGCCGGCCACTATGTACTGCCCAGGGCCGGTGTGATTGACGGTGATATCAGAGCTGCCAAGCGACGTGATATCGATGATCGAGCCATCACCCAGGATATTGATTGCTGCTCTTGCCATGTCAGATCGCCTTGAGTGTGCCGTCGGCCGCTCGGGTTGTGTTCATGTTTGTGTAGACAATGTTCCAAGGGCCGGGGACGCCGTTGGCGTTAAATTGGCGATAGCCCAGGGTCGGCCGCTCCGCACTGTTTGCAGCAATGACAATTTCATTGAACAACAGCCCACCGGTGTTCATCGTGATCCGAGATCCGCCAGAACCCGGAGATGGCGTTTGATCAGCGCCGGCCCCAGCTGTCACGCTAAAACCAACGAGGCTAGGTGTCGCCAACACTGGGCCAGAAGCTGCACCCAGGCCGAAGGCCCCCACAGGCATTGCGTTTCCTGCGCCGGTGCCAAGCGTCGCTGTTGCTGCCGTGCCAAGACCGAGCGCAGATCGCGCAGCTGGCTGGTCAGTCCCACCGGTGCCTCCTTTCGCCACAGGCAAGACGTCATAGTTCCCGGTAGTACCCAGGGCAGCCATTTTTGACCCGTACTGATTTGTCCAGTCGCGCACCTGATCAGCCAAGCCTTTCTGGTAGCCCTGAACAGGTACTACCGCATAGGGCTGCCCCGCTGCTGTCGGGCCAATGTATGCGGGAAAGATTGAGATTACCGTGTCGCTTGCGACGTTCTGCAGCTCGTACTGCCGGCCGTCTGGACCGATAAAAGCATCACCGACGCGAGTATTTGCGGATTCCACGCCATCCGGCCACCCAGTCCGCTCTCATCTGGCCAGGCATTCCACGGCC
>MCND01000372.1_pt1 | contig 13930 bp, 13 predicted proteins | sample 778211 | NCBI WGS metagenome assembly MCND01 (sample SAMN04296812, study PRJNA304217) | bioreactor metagenome | isolation source: activated sludge enriched with benzalkonium chloride | place: Turkey: Istanbul urban wastewater treatment plant
GGCATGGCGCAGCGCGTGGCGATCGCGCGCGGCCTGGTCAACCGCCCGCGCGTGCTGCTGCTGGACGAGCCCTTCGGCGCGCTGGACGCGCTGACGCGCGCCCGGCTGCAAACCGAGCTGCAACGCATCTGGCAGAAGGAACGCATCACCATGATCCTGGTGACGCACGATGTCGAGGAAGCGGTCTACCTGGGCGACCGCGTGGTCATCATGCAGCCGCGTCCGGGCCGCATCCGCCGCATCGTCGACGTGCCGCTGCCGCATGCGCGCAACCGCAGCGACCCGCGCTTCATCCGCCTGCGCGACGACGTGCTGTCCGATTTCCTGGAGCCGGACGGCGCCCCCGCCGACGACAGCGCGCCGCTGGGCAGCGCCGCCGGCGCGCTGGCGCCGCCGTCGCTGGCCTCGCTGCGCATGGCCTGGTAGGCCGCCCCAACGATCCCCCCCTCTCATCCGACTAGGAACTCCACGCCATGACCCGCCCTCCGCGCCAGATCAAGCTCGGCGCCTTCCTGATGCAGACCGGCCACCACATCGCCGCCTGGCGCCACCCCGGCGCGCAGGCCGACGCGGCCGTGAACTTCCGCCACTACGTGGATCTGGCCCGGCGCGCCGAGGCCGCCAAGTTCGACGCCATCTTCCTGGCCGACGCGGTCGGCGTGCGCAACACCGACCTGCCTTCCCTGTCGCGCACCGCGCGCAGCGACCACTTCGAGCCGCTCACGCTGCTGTCGGCGCTGGCCGCCGTCACCGAGAAGATCGGCCTGATCGCCACCGTCTCCACCACCTACAACGAGCCCTATCACGTGGCGCGCAAGTTCGCCTCGCTGGACCAGATCAGCGGCGGCCGCTCGGGCTGGAACCTGGTCACCTCCAGCGGTCAGGGCGAGGCCCAGAACTTCAACCTGGACGAACACGTGGAGCACGCGCAGCGCTATGCGCGCGCGGCTGAATTCCATGACGTGGTGCTGGGGCTGTGGGACAGCTGGGAGGACGACGCCTTCCTGCGCGACGCCGACAGCGGCCAGTACTTCGACCCCGCCAAGCTGCATCCGCTGCATCATCGCGGCGAGCACTTCAAGGTGCGCGGCCCGCTCAACGTGGCGCGCTCGCCGCAAGGCCGCCCGGTGGTGGTGCAGGCCGGCGCCTCGCCCGCCGGCCGCGACCTGGCCGCGCGCAGCGCCGAAGTCATCTTCGTGGCCCATCAGACCTTCGACGAGGCCCAGTCCTTCTATCGCGACATCAAGCGCCGCGCCGCCGGCTACGGCCGCGACCCCGACTCCATCAAGGTCATGCCCGGCATCTTCCCCGTGGTCGGCCACAGCCAGGCGGAGGCCGACGAGAAGTTCGCCCGCCTGCAGGACCTGATCCACCCCGTGGTCGGAGTGCAGCTGCTGTCGAACATGATCGGCGTCGACCTGTCGGGCCATCCGGTGGACGGACCGCTGCCCGAGCTGCCCGAGACCAACGGCGGCCGCAGCCGCCAGCTGCTGCTGGCCGATCTGGCCCGCCGCGACGGCCTGACCATCCGCCAGCTGTATCTGAAGATCGCCGGCGCGCGCGGCCATCAGCAAGTGGTGGGCACGCCCGCGCGCATCGCCGACCAGTTGCAGCAATGGTTCGAGGAAGAAGGCGCGGACGGCTTCAACATCATGTCGCCCTGGCTGCCCGGCGGCCTGGACGATTTCATCGAACTGGTGCTGCCGGAACTGCGCCGGCGCGGCCTGTTCCGGCGCGAGTACGCCGGCAGCACATTGCGCGAGCACCTGGGCCTGGCCCGGCCGGCGCACGTGCCGGCCAGCGCCCGCGCGCGGCGTCCCGCCATCGCCGCCTGAGGCCGCCCCCATGCCGGCCCCCGTCACTCAACCAGAACGCATCCGTCCCATGCCCAGCGATTCCACTCCCCATATCGCCATCATCGGCGGCGGCTTCGCCGGCGCCGTCACCGCGCTCAAGCTGGCCCGCGCCGCGCCCCGGCCCCTGGCCATCACCATCGTCGAAAGCCGCCCCGAGCTGGGGCGCGGCATCGCCTACAGCACACGTAACCCGGCGCACCTGATGAACGGGCCGGCAAAGAACTTCACGCTCTATCCGGACCAGCCCGAACACCTGGCCTACTGGCTGCGCAACCAGGCCGAGCGCGACGGCTGGCGCCCGCCCGCCGGCGTGGCCTACGCCGACAGCTTCGCGCCGCGCCATCTGTATGGCGACTACGTGCAGGCGGAACTGGAGAACGCGCTGGCGCAGGCGCCGCATCCGATCGCGTTCAAGCACCTGGCCGGACGCGCGCGGGATCTGGACGGCGACGGCGCGGCGCGCTGGGCCGTGCGGCTGGAGGACGGACGCCAGCTGCGCGCCGACTACGTGGTGCTGGCCACGGGCCTGTTTCCGCGCACGCTTCATGAAACGGGCCTGGAGCTGGACCCCGAACTGGTCCGGCGCGGCGCGGTGATCGACGACCTGTGGTCCGAGCCGCCGCCCAAGGCGCTGGCGCGGGACCGCGACGTGCTCGTCATCGGCAGCAACCTGTCGGCGCTGGACGCCATGATCCATGCCGACAGCCATGGCTTTCGCGGCGAGTTCCACAGCGTCTCGCGGCGCGGGCTGCTGGTGGCGCCACGGCGCGATGTGCAGCCCTGGCCCTCCTTCCTGGATCCGCAGGCCCTGCCCGCGACCCTGCGCGACCTGCTGCGCGCCGTGCAGGCCGCGCGCCGCGACATCGCCAGCGCCGGCGAGGACTGGCAGCGGCTGGCCGGCGCGGTGCGGCCACACCTGCCCGCGTTATGGACGGCGGCCAGCGCCGACGAACGGCTGCGCTTCATCCGCCATCTGCGCCCGTACTGGGAACTGGGACTGCACCGCGCCGCCCCCGAGTCCAACGCCTGGCTGCAGGATGCGCGCCGCGCCGGCCGCTTCCGCCATCACGCAGGCCGCGTGCTGCGCCTGTCGTCCGCCGCCGGTGGCCGCGTCGCGGTCAGCTGGCGCGCGCGCGGCGAATCGCGTCCGCAGACCCTGCTGGTGGACCGCGTATTCAACACGCGCGGTTTCGAGTTCGACTGGACCCGCATCGACGACGCGCTGCTGCGCAATCTGCTGGGCAAGGGCCTGGCCGTGCCGCACGAAACCGGTTTCGGCATCGCCGCCGACCCCGCCACCGGCGAGGTCGCGCAACGCCATGGCCAGCGTCCGGGACTGTATGCCGTGGGTCATCCCTTGCGCGGCGTGTCCTGGGAATCCAACGCCATCGGCGAGCAGATCGCCGGCGCCACCGCGACCGTGACGGCCTTGGCGGAACAGTTGCGGAGCGCGGCGGAAACCGGCTTCTTCCCGTCGGCCGGAACGGGCCTGGGCCGGCAGGCCGTCAGGGCCGCCTGACGTGCTCGCCCAGCAGGCGGTAGAACCAGAACGCTTCGTCCTGCGCGATGCGCGCCTCCAGGCGCGCGGGCGACAGCCCCGTCACGCGGCGCACTTCGCGGCCCAGGTGCGACTGGTCGGCGAAGCCCGCGCCGCCGGCCAGCCCGGCCCAGTCGATTCCGCCGTCCCGGCGATGCGCGGACATGCGCGCCATCGCATCCTCGACCCGCGAGTACCGTTGCAGATCGCGATGACTCTGGCCGGTCCAGGCCTTGATGCGCCGCTGGACCTGCCGCAGGCCCTGGCCAGCGCCTGACAGCACCGCCGTGCCCGCCAGTCCGCGCAGCCACTCACCGAGGAAGGGCGCGGGCGCGGCCGGGCGCGCATCGCGCCATAGCGGCGCCAGCGCGTTTTCCACGCGCGCGAACGGCCCGGCATCGGAACCTTCGAAAACGGACAGGCAGGCGTCCAGGAATGCGCGCGACGCAACCTCGGCCAGAGGTGCGATGCCGTCCATCAGCGCCGTGCCGCGCACGCCGGCCAGCCGCGCCAGGTCTTCCGGACGAAACGCCACCGACAAGGCATGCACGGGCCCGGGCGACCAGCTCGCGCGCGGCCGGCGCTGCGGTCCCGCCAAGGTCAGGCGCGGCAAGGGCGCGGACAGCGCCGGCTCGCCCGTCACCGTCCCAACCATCTGGACCGGGTACAGCGCGCCCTCGAATATCCAGGACACCACCGCCAGCGGCGTTGCCGGGTAGTAGTTGAAACGCTCGGCATCGGAGAGCGCCAGCGCGCGCGTGTCGCGCTCCACGGCGGCGAACACGCCGGAGGCCGGCGCGCGACGCGGCAACAGCAGGCGGGATGAGGATGAGCAGGACATGGCGCGTGTCGGAACGAGTGAAGAAAAGGGCTGTGCATACGCCTGACGCAAGCGCCCGGACGGCGCGTGCCGGACGCCGCCGCGCGCGTCGTTTCCGTTCTATACCCGGACCCGGGCCAGGAACAGAATCGGCGTCATGCGCGGCTGCGCCACGGCACTGTACTGCGGCGCCGGCGTTCCCGCCAGAATCCCGCAACCGCAAGACACGCATCACGGAGTTCACATGCCCATCAAGCACGTCGCCATCGTCGGCGCCGGCATCGGCGGCCTGGCCGCCGCGCTCGCCATCCGCCAGGCCGGCCTGAGCGTTTCAGTCTATGACCAGGCCTCCCGACTGGAGCCGCTGGGCGCCAGCCTCACCCTCTGGCCCAACGCCATGCGCTGCCTGCGCGCGCTGGGCGTGGCCGAACCCCTGCTGCGCGCGGGCGCGCGGATTCTGTCCACCGAGGCGCGCTCGCTGCGTGGCGACATGCTGGCCTGCGTGCCCATGCAACGCTTCTACGACGAAGCCGGCGAGCCGGGCATCTGCGTCACGCGCGCCGACGTACAGCGCGTGCTGCTCGACGCGCTGGGCGCGGAACACGTGACCTTGAGCCGCCGGCTGGAATCGCTGAGCCAGGACGCAGGCGGCGTGGCATTGCGCTTTCGCGACGGCGCCGAGGCGCGGGCCGATCTGCTGATCGGCGCCGACGGCCTGCGCTCCACAGTGAGACGCCTGCTGTTCGACGACGGCCCGCCGCGCTACGCGGGCTATGGCGCCTGGCTGGGCCTGAGCGACACCGACCATCCCCGCCTGTCGCGCGAAAGCGCCGTCGAGATCTATGGCGCCGGCGAACGCCTGGGCGTGATCGACTCGGGCGACGGCCTGTACTACTGGTATTTCATCGAGAACCGCGCGCAGCCGGTCGATGGCGTGGTCCATTGCACCGCCGGCAGCCTGCTGCCCCGGCTGGCGGACTGGCCGGACTATGCGCGCCAGCTGGCCACGTCGGCGCGCGCCCGCAGCCTGCAATACCTGTCGTTCTTTCACCGGCCGGCCCGCCGCGGCCCCTGGGGCCGGGACCGCGCGCTGCTGCTGGGCGACGCCATCCATCCCTACTTGCCCAACCTGGGGCAAGGCGCCTGCCAGGCCATCGAGGACGCGCATGTGCTGGGCATCATGCTGGCGCAAGGGCTGGAGGATCAGCCCTTGCTGACCCGCTATCAGTCCGCGCGGGCGCGCCGCACGGCCATGCTGGGACGCGATTCGGTCAGGCTGGGACGTTTCGCCCAGGCCGGCGGTCCCACATCGAGCCGCCTGCGCGACCTGGCGCTGCGCAGCGTGCCCGATTGGGTGCACGCGCGGCGGACACGGCAACAGTTCGGCATAGGCGAAACGCGCTAGCCGAAGGAGGACCCGCCACTGAACACCTCAATGCGTCTCTCGACAGACCGCCTGCATCATCACTTTTATATTCGGACACATTTATGGAAAAACTGATACGCAGATGATAGGATTGCGGCGCCCTGCATGTGCAGGGCATGCGCACGTCAATCAAACTCAATGGGACGCTATATGCTTATCTGGCGCGGGTATGGTCTTTTGGTCTTAGTCGCACTCGTCGTGGGCATCCTGCTATCCATCTACATCGAACGGCACTTTCTGGAAGCATCCGTTCTCGCGGCATATCCCAAACTCGCGGATTGCATTGGCTTGTGGCTGGGCGCGGCGATCCTCTATGGCATCAGCCGACTTGTCGATCGCAGCAACGAACCCCGCACGTTCATCGACAAGGCAACGGGCCGGGAAATCGTGGTCCAGGCCAAGCACGACCTGTTCTTCATTCCGCTGAAGTACTGGCCGCTACTGCTCATGGCGCTGGGCGTCGTCATGCTCTTCACGGAACGCAAACTCTAGCCCCCTTCCTGGCCCGCAAGCTCAATCGCGCGCCCTGAGCCACTGCCCCACCACGTCCAGCACCACGCGGCTTTGCTCGCGGTGCGGCACGTGGCCGCAGTTCTCCAGCAGCAGATGACGGCCGCCCGTCAGCGCGGCGATGCGCTCGGGGTGCGCGGGCGAGCCATACTCGTCCGCTTCACCATGCAGCGCCAGCACCGGGCAACGCACCTGGCGCAATGCCTCGTCCAGGGTCCAGTCGGTGAATGCGGGCGAGAGCCAGTTGTCGACCCAAGCGCCCAACACCCAGGCGGCTTTTTCGCCGTGGTATTTCTTCAGCCGGTCGAGCTGGCCGGGCTCGGCGAAGCCGCGCTTGGCGTCGGCCACGCCGGCGACCGTGCGGTCCTCGGCGAAGGCCTGCGCCGATTCGGTGATCAGCGCGCGGCAATCCGAGGCATGGCGCGCGGCGACATTGACGGCCATGCCGCCGCCCACGCTGTGGCCGAACGCGACAAAGGGACCGATGTCCAACGCGTCGCGCAGGCGGGCGAAATCACCGTCCGCTTCCTCTTCGATGAACCCCCGGACCAGCGTGGCGGGATTGGGGTCCGACAAGCCGAAGCCCAGCCGGTCGTAGGCGATGACCGCGCGGCCGGTTTCACTGGCCAGCTGTTCGGGAAAATCGCGCCACAGCGCCACGCAACCGAGCGAGTCATGGAACAGCACGACGGGCGCGCCGGCCGCGCCGGCCGGATCCCAGCGCCGCGCGTAAAGGCGGCCCTTGGCGGTATCCACGTGAACATCCTGGCTGGCGATGACAGACATGTAGCGATTCCTGTGCCTGCGCGCGGACCTTCCGCGCGCCATGGCCGGATTATAGGAAACGGTGGATCGCCTAGGCGGCGCGCCCCTGGGCATGCCGGCCGCCACGCGGCCACAACAGCGCCGCGATGGCCGGAACCAGGCAGCTCGCCGCCAGCAGCAGATTGGCTCGCAGGCCCAGCGCGTCCACCGTGGGCACGCCCAGCAGCGAGCCGGCGGCGATGCCCAGGTTGAAGGCCGATACGAACCAGGCCGTCGCCGGCTCGACCGCATCCGGCGCCGCGCGCAGCATCCACAATTGCAGCGATACCGACACGCCGCCATAAGCCAGGCCCCAGGCCAGCAGCAGGACGCCGGCGGCCAGCGGCCTGTCGCCCAGCCAGGCGTGCAGCGTCAGCACCAGGGCCAGCGCGGCGACGATGGCCAGCAGCACCGGCCGCTCCCGCCGCGCCGCGCCCAGGCCGGCGACGAAGTTGCCCGCCACGCCCGCGACGCCATAAGCGAACAGCAGCGGTCCGATCCAGTCCCCGGCGAAACCGGCGCGCGTTTCCAGCAGCGGCCGCACGAAGGTGTAGGCCATGAAGTGGGCGGCCACCAGCGACAGCGTGATGACGACGCCACGGCGCAATCCGGGGCTATGCAACGCGGCCATCAAGGCCGGGGCGCGCAGCGAGCGAGTCGTCGGCAGGGCCGGCAGCAGCCGCGCGTTCAGCGCCAGGGCCAGCAGGCACAAAGCGCTCATCGCGCCGAAAGCCGCGCGCCAGCCGGCCAGCGCGCCGATGGCCGCGCCCAACGGCACGCCCAGCACCGAGGCCACCGCCACGCCGCCGAAGATCACGGACGTGGCCAATGCCACGGCGGCCGGCGGCGCCAGGCGGCCCGCCAGCCCGCCCGCAATCGACCAGATGCCGCCGATGCAAAAGCCCACCAGCGCGCGCCGCCAGCAAGGCAGGCAGGTTCGGCGCCAGCGCGCTGGCCGCATTGGCCAGCGCCAGCGCCGCCAGCAAGGCGCACAGCACGCGGCGGCGATCAGCCCCGCCCGCCCATAGCACCGCCAGCGGCGCGCACAGCGCGGCCACCAGCGAAGGCACGAACAGCAGCAGGCCGCCCATGCCCGTGGACATGCGCAGTTCATCGGCGATGGGCGCCAGCAGGCCCACCGGCAGCATCTCGGACGTGACGACGCAGAAGGTGCTCAGGCCGGCGGCGGCCACGGCGGGCCAGTCGGCGCGTTCGGGAACAGCGGGAATGGCGGCGGCGGATGCCGGCGCGGCGGTCGTGGCGGTCGTGGCGGAATGCATGTCGGATCGATGGAAAAAACAGCGGCGCGGGAAAGCGGAACCTGTCGGCCTCTGATGTGCTGTCCCAGTCTACTGATTCCAGTGCGCTGATAAAGTATCTGGATTGCCAAACACTGGGGACAATCCGTGGACAATAAGACCCTGGCCGGCATCGACCACATCGGCGATCTGCGGGCCTTCGTGCGCGTGGCCGACGCCTGCAACTTCACGCTGGCCGCCGAACGCCTGGGCCTGACGCGCTCGGCCGTGGGCAAGTGCGTCGCCCGGCTGGAGGCGGGACTGGGGGTGCGCCTGTTGCACCGGAGCACGCGCAGCGTCAGCCTGAGCGACGAGGGCCGGCTGTTCTATGAACATGCCGCGCGCATCCTGTCGGAAGTGGACAACGCGGCCGGCGCGATGGCGCGCCGCAAACAGACGCCGCGCGGGCGCCTGCGCATCGACGTGCCGGTGTCGCTGGGCCGGCTGCACGTCCTGCCCCTGGTGCGCGAGTACCTGGACCGCTGGCCCGACGTCGAGGCCGAGCTGAGCTTTTCCGACGACTATTCCGACCTGGTGCGCGACGGCATCGACCTGGCCATCCGCATCGGCGGCGACGGCGACAGCCGGCTGGTGCGGCGCGTGCTGGCGCCGCACCGCCTGATCACCTGCGCGTCGCCTGCCTACCTGGCGCGTCACGGCATGCCGGCGACGCTGGACGAACTGCCACGCCACCAGGTCTTGGCTTTCGTCCATGCCGGCGCCGTCGTGCCGTGGCGCTACTCGGCCGGTGGCGAAGAACGCCAGCTGCATGTGGCGGGACGCCTGCGGCTGGGCAATACCGAGGCCTTGCGCGACGCCGCGCTGGCCGGCGCGGGCATCGCGCAGCTGGGCGCGTTCCTGGTCGGCGAAGACCTGCGCGCCGGCCGGCTGACGCCGGTGTTGGAGACCATCGCGCCGCCCGGCGCGCCGGTCTGCGCCATCTATCCGCACCGGCGCCATCTGCCGCCCAAGGTACGCCACCTGATCGACGCCATCGCCGCGCGCTGGCGGCAGTCGCTGCCCTGGCCGGCCTGAACGCGCCGGACAGCAAAATGAAACGCGGCGCGCGCGTTCTGTCCGACGCGCGCGCCGCCGCTCGCACCACCGCCACGGTGCGCGCCGGCGATTTGTGTCATCGACTCGCGCAACGGATCAAATCACGAACGTGGATCCCGCTATTACTGATTTTCCACGCACCAATTCAGCATTCAGACAGCAACTATTCAGCATCCAGAAAGCTTGCATTCAACTCTCGGACATCGATGGTTCAGCCGCGCGTCGGCTGGCGTTCAGCAGTCTGTTGCTTTGATGCTCTAGGTGTATACGCGTAGCCGTGTATTTCGCCACGTTCTCGACAGCCGACTGAAAGCGCCGCCCCCTAGTATCGCGCTCAGCGCAATCCAACGCGCATGCGCGACCGCATGCTTGCTGGACACGCGCGAGCCGCCGCGCAGCACAGACGTTACGTGCATGAGCAAGCCGCAAAAGACCGGCCCCATGCGCGTTGCGGCGGCAAGAAAACCAACCAGGGATAGTCGGAAGGAAAGAGGACATGAAGCTATGCGCAAGACGCCGCCCGTCACCGGCGGCACGGACCGGGGACCGTCCGTCATGAACATGAACAATCGCAATTTCGTCAGGGGCCTGTTCCTGATCGTCTTCGCGCTGATCTTTGGCGGCGTGGCAACCACCTATCCCCTGGGCACGCTCAGCCGCTCCGGCGCCGGCATGTTCCCGCTGCTGGTCAGCGGCTGCCTCGCCCTGATCGGCCTGATCACCGTCATCCGCTCGCGCTACGTCGAGCCGGTGCCGCTGAGCTACAGCGTCAAGAACATCGCCATCATCCTGGCCAGCCTGTGCGGTTTCGTGCTGATCTCGCACTTCCTGAACATGCTGCTGGGCATCGTCTTCCTGGTGTTCTGCTCGACGCTGGCCGGCACCTCGTACTCGGTGGTGCGCAACGTCAAGATTTCGGTCGGCCTGATCGCGGTCGCCTTCGCCTTCAAACATCTCCTGGGCCTGGGGCTGCCGATACTATGATGGAAATTCTGAACAACCTCGCGTTCGGCTTCGAGCACGCGCTGACGCTGGAAAACCTGATGTACTGCGCGCTCGGCTGCACGGTCGGCACGCTCATCGGCCTGCTGCCCGGCCTGGGACCGCTGTCCACCATCAGCCTGCTGCTGCCCATCACCTACACCATTCCCACCGGCGGCGCGCTCATCATGCTGGCGGGTATCTATTACGGCGCGCAGTATGGCGACAGCGTCAGCGCCATCACCATGAAGATCCCGCACGCCAGCAGCATCGTGGCGTGTATCGACGGCTACCAGATGAATCTGAAGGGCAAGACCGGGCTGGCGCTGTTCACGGCCGGCCTGTCCAGCTTCATCGGCGGCACCGTGGCCATCGTGGTGCTGTCGACCATGGCGCCGGCGCTGGGCGAAGTTGGCCTGCTGTTCGGTCCGGCCGACTACTGCGCGCTGATGCTGCTGGGCTTCTTCTGCGTCAGCTTCGTCAGCGCGGGCAGCCTGCTCAACGGCCTGGCCATGGCGCTGATCGGCATCCTGCTGGGTTCGATCGGCACCGACGTCAACAGCGGCCTGGCCCGCTACACCATGGACATGGCCTTCCTGCAGGACGGCGTGGGCCTGATCAGCATCGCGCTGGGCTGCTTCGGCATCGCCGAGATCGTCAAGAACCTGGACGCGCGCAACACGCTGACGCCCTTCAACGGCAAGATCAAGCTGCTGCCCACCTGGCCGGAATTCAAGCGCATCATTCCCAGCGCGCTGCGCGGCAGCGTCATCGGCTCGGTGCTGGGCATCCTGCCCGGCGGCGGCCCGACCATCGCGCAGTTCGCCGCCTATGCCGCCGACAAGCGCTTCAGCAAGCACCGCGAAGAGATCGGCAGCGGCGCGATCGAGGGCGTGGCCGGCCAGGCCGCGGCCGACGAGGCCGCCGCGCGCACCAGCTTCATCCCGCTCATGGCCATCGGCATTCCCGAGAACGCCGTGATGGCGCTGATGCTGGCGGCCTTCATCGTCAAGGGCATCCAGCCCGGCCCCAACATGATCGGCACCCACCCGGACCTGTTCTGGGGCCTGGTCGCCAGCATGTGGATCGGCAACTGCTTCCTGCTGATCCTGAACGTGCCGCTGGTGCGCTACTGGCTGTCGGTGTTCAAGATCCCGTACACGGTGCTGTTCCCGTCCATCCTGTTCTTCTGCTGCATCGGCACCTTCAGCATCAACAACAGCCTGGACGATATCTACATCACGGCCGTCTTCGGCGCCATCGGCTACCTGTTCATGCGCCTGGGCATGGAACCGGCGCCGCTGATGCTGGGCTTCATCCTGGGACCGATGCTGGAAGAGAACTTCCGCCGCGCCATGCTGCTCAGCCGTGGCGACTTCAGCACCTTCGTCACGCGCCCGATCAGCGGCACGCTGTTCGGCGTGATCGGCCTGATCGTGGTCTGGCAGCTGGTGTCCTTCATGCGCAACAGCCGCAAGAAGGACGCGCCGGCCCTGCATACACAGGAAGAGTAAGGGTCTCTCCGAAGACCGCGCCGGACGCCTTGGCGTCCGGCGTCCTGACCCGGCGGCTCGGGCATGCGGGCCGGAAGCGGATACGACAGGTTCAGAGCGAGTCGCTTCGTGCGGGCTCGCTTCCAGGCTCATGCGTATCCTGACAGCGGCGATCATGGAGCACCCGCCGCCTGCGCGCAGGGCGACGGCGCTCAGGACGACACATCGTCGTCCAGATCGGCCGGCAAGGCATCCAGCGTCTCCATGAGTTCGGCGCGCAGGGCCGGCCAGAGCCCGGCGAACACCTCGATGCCTTCCTCGCGCAGCACGTGCTGCAGGCCCTTGCACAGCTCGGCCAGTTCGACGCTGCCCAGCGACAGCAGCCCGCCGCAAAGCGCGTGCAGCTCGCGCCATATGGCTTCCGGATCATGCGTGATCAGGGCGCGGCTGATCACCCCGCAGGACGCGTCGGTGGCCTGGCGCATCGCCACCAGGATGGCCTTGGGAAAAACGTTGGCGCGCGTGCGCCTGTCTCGTGAACCGGCACTGCTGTCCTCGTCGGCGTCCATGCCTGTCTCCATGCTTCGGCGCGCCCGGTCGCGGCCTCAGCCGTCGGCCCGGGCGTCGGTCAGGCCTTCCACGTCCAGACCCTCGACCGTCTCGCGGTAGCGGATCAGGTCGGCATCGCGGGTGATGCCCAGCTTGCGCATGGCGGCCAGCTTCTGCGCGCTGATGGTCTTCTTGCTGCGGTGGAGCTTTTCGGCGATTTCGGTGACCTTATAGCCCTCTCGGAACAGGCGGACGATCTCGGACTCGCGTTTGGACAGGTTCGACGCGGCGCCGGATCCGGGCCTGCGCAGCAGCTCCACGACGGTCGGAGACAGGTACTGCCCCTGGGTCACGGCGGCATGCACCGCGGCCACCAGATGCGACATCGCGTCCGACTTGCTGACCACGCACTGCACGCCGATCTTCTGCATGGCGCGGAACACGGGAGGCGAATCCAGCATGGTCATGGTCACGATGCGCAGTTGCGGGTAGCGGCGGGCCAGATAGGCAAGCAGCGTCAAGCCGTCGCCGTACTGCTGTCCCGGCATCACGTAGTCCAGCACCACCACGTCGTAACTGCCGGCGTCCAGCTTCACGATCAGCTCGGTGGTATTGGAGACCACCGCGCCGACCTGGATGGTCGGCACCGCCGCAAGGGTCTGCGCGATGCCATGCCCGGTGACGGGATGGTCGTCCGCGATGATGACGCTTACTCCGAATTCGTTCATTGATCCCCCCACGCCAACGAGCAGGCGTTTCCCTCGATACCTGTCCGCGCGTCATGCGCGACCATCCACTGCGCTTCGAAACCTCTTGCCTTCCGCATCGAGCCGGCGCCGTCCGGAAGATGCGCGTCCGCGAAGGGCCTCGCCTTCATTGCGCCGCATCCGCCCGCGAGCGCTGTTCGCCGGATTATCCGGCATTCCGGCGCGCGGCGTAATGCCGGCGCGGCGCGATCACGGGCGTGGCGCGATGCCTTCTCGCGCGCGCCATTGTCGCCGGCCAGAACCTGCATCGCGGCGGGCTCGTGACGCGCGCCATGCGGCTCGAAGCCATGCGCCAGAAAACTTCGAAATCGCAAAGAGGCATGACCGGCGCGCGGCTCATCCGCGCCGCCAGGAGTATCGATTGACAGCCCAAGCCCGAAAAAAAGGCCCGATGCGGGGCCATGTATTTCCAACGCCATGCACCAAGCCTCTGTCGGATTAACTGTGAGCAAGTGTAGGAACTATCCGACTTTGCTCACATCAGACGAAGACCGATTCAAGCTTAGGTTTAATAAGACTAGTCTTATTAAATTGCGTGGAAATGGCAACTAGGGACATAAGATTCCCACCATCTGGCTCAGGATTTTTCCTATTTTTGGGACTTAGGCCTATGCCTTGAGTCATCCAATCCTGGCTTGCAATGTTGCATCCTGTCGCATTCCTCCCGCCCGCCCGGATTCGCTCCTCCCACGTGGGATGACCACCATGCGCCGCCGCCCCGCGCTCGATCCGACCGTCCTGCGCCGACCGCAAGTGCCTAGGCGCATTCCTTTTCATTCATTTGAACTAGAGATTTGATTCATTCATTTGAATGAACTATTCTGAATGCTCCA
>MCND01000373.1_pt1 | contig 13894 bp, 7 predicted proteins | sample 778211 | NCBI WGS metagenome assembly MCND01 (sample SAMN04296812, study PRJNA304217) | bioreactor metagenome | isolation source: activated sludge enriched with benzalkonium chloride | place: Turkey: Istanbul urban wastewater treatment plant
CGCCAGCAACAGCAACGCGATCAACAGGCGCAGCAACAAGCACGCCAGCAACAGCAACGCGACCAACAGGCGCAGCAACAAGCACGCCAACAACAGCAACGCGACCAGCAGGCGCAGCAACAAGCACGCCAGCAACAGCAACGCGATCAGCAGGTGCAGCAACTAGCACGCCAGCAACAGCAGGCGCGTCAGCAACAGCAGGCGCGTCAGCAACAGCAGCGCGATCAACCGCGCGGGGACGGAAACGGCAACGGCCGCGGCGGTCCCGGGCGCGACTAGGACCGGACGGCATCGGTCCGGGCCGCGAGCTGGACCCTGGCCTCCTGCGGGGCTACAGTAGGCCTGTCGCCGCGCGGCCGTTGAAACCTATGGAGATTCCGATGAAGCGTATTGCCCCCTGGTTACTGCTTTGCAGCCTGCTGGCCGGCCCCTCGGCCCAGGCCGCGCTGGACGTGGGCGCACCCGCGCCGGACTTCAGCACCCAGGCCTCGCTGGGCGGCAAGGTCTACACGTTCACGCTGAACGAAGCGCTCAAGCAGGGGCCAGTGGTGCTGTATTTCTTTCCCGCTGCCTTCACCCAGGGCTGCACGATAGAGGCGCACAACTTCGCCGAAGCCACCGACGAGTACAAATCCCTGGGCGCCACCGTCATCGGCGTGTCGACCGACAACATCGACACCTTGAACAAATTCTCGGTCAGCGAGTGTCGCGGCAAGTTCGCGGTGGCGGCCGACGGCGACGGCAAGATCATGAAGGCCTACGACGCCGTCCACGACAAGCGTCCCGAATACGCGCAACGCATTTCCTACGTGATCTCGCCGCAAGGCAAGATCCTGTACGAATACACGGACATGAACCCCGATTCCCATGTGGCCAACACCATGCGCGCGCTGCGCGACTGGAAGGCCAGACAGTAGGCGCCGCCACCTGATGCGGGGCCACCAAGGGCCGCCCCGCCCCAAGCAGCACTGGCCGGGTGGATCCGGCGCGTTCATGGTCGCGGCGGCGGAAGGGACTCCCGCGAAGTGAACTCCACGCGTACGGTCTTGCCCGTGTCCGCCGCAATTGCCCTTGCGGTCAGCACGGCCGTGCCGGTGGAGTCCGACGCGCGCAGCTCCATTGTGGCAATACCATAGTCGTTGGTGCTACTGGTCGTTGCGGCAAGCGTACCGCGGTTGGTCCGCCAGTTGACGGTGACCCCCGCCCCCTCCAGATTGCCGTTGGCATCTTTCACGGTCGCCGTGAGGATCAGCTTCTCCTGGCCGTTGGCCCGCGCGGAGGCCTTGTTGCTGACGAGGGAGGCGACGCGGGCGGTTGTCGGATCGGAGGTCAATGCCACGCGGACGGTTCGGCCGGAATCTCCAGCCCGCGCCTTGGCTGTCACTGTGGCTTGGCCCGCACGCTTGCCCGCCGTCAGCACCACTGTGGCCTCGCCGTTGGCGTTGGTCCTGGTCGATGACGCCTCCAGGGTGCCAAGATCGGTGCTCCATGTGACCTCCTGGCCTGCGCCTGCCGAATTGCCGTTGCCGTCCAGCGCCACCGCCGTAAAGGTCACCGTATCGCGAGCGTTGGCCACAATGCTGGCCTTGCTGGCGGAAGCGCTGCCGACGACAGGCGAGGACGCGCCGCTTTTGAATGTCACCACGGCGAAATTGTTGTTCTGATCATTAGCTCCTGCCTTGGCACTCACCGCCACCTCGCCCGCCACGGTCGGCGCGGTCAGCACGATGCTGGCCACGCTGGCGCCATCGGTCATGCTCGTGGGCGCGGCCAAGGTACCTCCCGTCGTCTCCCAGTGCACGGTGACGCCGGCGCCCACCGGGTCGTTGAACTGGTTCCGCACGGCGGCCGTGAAGGTAGCAGTGCTGCTGCCGTCCGCTACTCCCGTACTCTTGTTGGCGTTCAAGGTACTGACGTAGTCCCGGGACGGGTCCGCCATGTAGGTCATGGCAAGGGTCGTGCCCTGATCCCCCGCTACGGCACGGGCCTGCACCAAGACTGTGCCGGCCGCGTAATACCTTACCGTGTTGTTAGCCCTGCCGTCCTGATCAGTCCTGCTGGTAACCAGATCCAAGACAGCGAAATCGCTGCTCCAGGTGATGGTGACGCCCGCGCCGACAGGATTGCCATAGGCGTCTTGCACGGTGGCTGCCACGTTGGCCCCAACGCCGGCGGGGAAGGTGGTGCTGGTGGTGCGCATGGGAACGAGCGAAACCACGCGGGCGGTCGACACGTCGGCTATGAGCGTGACGATGGCGGCCCGGCCTACGTCTGCCGTGCCCCCCGTGGCGATGACGATGGCCCGGCCGATGGCAGTCGGCGCTGTAAGGACGACGGTAACCTGGCTGTTGGCATCGGTGGTGCCGCCAACACCGGCAAGCGTACCTGCGCTGGTGCTCCAGTTGATGGCGACGCCAGCGCCCACCGGGTTGTTCCGGATATCCGCAACCGTGGCCGTGAGGGTCACGGTATCGCTGCCGTTGGCGACGCCGTAGGTCTTGCTCGACCTGAGGTCGATCACGCGGACGCTGGAGGCGTCGATCGTGAAGGTGACGATGGCTTTCTGGCCTGCATCGCTGCCCGCCGCCCTGGCGGTTATCGTCGCCGCGCCAGCAGCCATCGGCGCGGTCAGCACGGCCGTGGCCTGGCTGCCCGCGTCGGTGGTGCTGGTGGCGGCCAGCGTGCCCAGGCTGGTGCCCCAAGTAACGGTGACACCCGCCCCTACCGGATTGCCCCCGGCATCCGCGACCGTGGCCTTGAACGTCACGGTATCCATGGCGTCGGCCACGCCGACGGTCTTGCTAGGCGTGAGCGCGACCACCCGGGCGGTGGACGCGTCGGAAGAGAAGGCAACGGAGGCGGCCTTGCCCGCATCTGCGCTTGCGCCCTTGGCGGTGACCGTGGCCGTGCCGACGGCCGTCGGCGCGGTCAGCACGACTGTGGCCTGGCTGCTGGCATTGGTTGTGCTCGTAGCGCCCGCAAGGGTCCCCATGCTGGCGCCCCAGTTGACCGCGACGCCCGCTCCTACCGGGTTGCCCAAGGCGTCCGCGACCGTGGCCGTGAACGTCACGGTATCCAGGCCGTTAGCCACGCCGGAGCTCTTGCTGGGCGCGAGCGCGATCACGCGAGCCGTGGAAGCATCGGCCGTGAAGGTAACCGAGGTAGTCTGGCCAGCGTCACCGCCAGCCGTCTTGGCGACGATGGCTGCCACGCCGGCCGCGGTCGGCGCGGTCAGCACGATCGAGGCTTCGCTCCTGCCATTGGTGACGCTGGTGGCGGCGAGCGTGCCCAGGCTGGTGCTCCAGTTGACGGTGACGCCCGCGCCTACCCGATTGCCCTGGGCATCTGCCACCAAGGCTATCAGGGTCACGGTATCCGTGCCGTTGGCCAGGCCCACCGTCTTGCTCGGACTGAGTTCTATGACGTGTACGCTGGACGTGTCGGAGGTGAAGGCAACGGAGGCGGTCTTGCCCGCGTCCCCGCTTGCGCCCTTGGCAGTGACCGTGGCCGTGCCGACAGCCGTCGGCGCGGTCAGCACGATCGTGGCCTGGCTGCTGGCGTTGGTTGTGCTGGTGGCGCCCGCCAGGATGCCCATGCTGGCGCCCCAATTCACCGTGACGCCGGCTCCTACCGGGTTGCCCGAGGCGTCCGCGACCGTGGCCGTGAACGTCACGGCATCCCTGCCGTTGGCCAGGCCGGTGCTCTTGCTGGGCGTGAGCGCGACCACGCGGGCGGTGGACGCGTCGGCCGTGAAGGTGACGGAGGCCGTCTTGCCGGCATCGCCGCCCGCCGCCTTGGCGACGATGGCTGCCACGCCGGGCGCCGTCGGCGCGGTCAGCACGATCGAGGTTTCGCTCTTGCCATTGGTGACGCTGGTGGCGGCGAGCGTGCCCAGGCTGGTGCTCCAGTTGACGGTGACACCCGCGCCCACCGGATTGCCCTGCGCATCTGCGACCAGGGCCATCAGGGTCACGGTATCCGTGCCGTTGGCCACGCCAACGTTCTTGCTCGGGCTGAGTTCGACGACATGGGCGCTGGACGCGTCGGCGGTGAAGACTATGGCTGCGGTCTGGCCAGGATCGACGCCCAAGCTCTTCCCCTGGCGGCCAGGCGCGCACTTGGCGGTGATGGTCGCCGGACCGGTCATGGTCGGCGCGGTGAGCACGACCGTAGCCTGGCTGCTGGCATTGGTGACGCTGGCGGCGGCAACGGTGCCCCGGTCGGTGGTCCACCTGACGGCAACGCCCGCCCCCACCGGATTGCCGCGGCCATCGTCGACGGTGGCCGTGAGCGTGACGGTGTCCGTGCCATTGGCCAAGCCGCTGGTCTTGCTGGGCGTAAGCTGGGCCACGCGCGCCATCAGCACGTTGGCAGTGAAGACTGCCGAGGCGGTCTTGCCTGCATCGCCATCCGCGGCCTTGGCGGTAATGGTTGCCACGCCGGGAGAGAGCGGCGCGGTCAGCATGACCGTAGCCTGACTACTGGCGTTGGTGACGCTGCTGGATGCGATGGTGCCCTGACTGGCGGTCCAGTTGACGCTGATGCCGGCGCCCACCGGATTGCCCCGCCCATCTTCAACCGTGGCCGTGAAGGCCAGGGTATCCGTGCCATTGGCCACGCCGCTGGCCTCGCTTGGCGTAAGCAGAACCACACGGGCGCTCGAGGCATCGGCCACGAAGGCAATCGCAGCGGTCTTGCCCGCATCGCCGCTTGCGCCCCTGGCGCTGACGGTCGCCACGCCGGCCACGATGGGCGCCGTCAATACGATCGTGGCCTGGCTGTTCGCGTCGGTGCTGCTGGAGGCTGCGCCCAGCGCGCCGAGGCTGGCGCCCCAATGAACGTCGATACCGGCGCCCACCGGATTGCCCCGCCCATCGGCAACGGTGGCCGTGAGCGTCACGGTGTCGATACCGTTGGCCGGGGCGGTGGTCTTGCTGGAAGTGAGCAGCACGACCTTCGCGTCGGATGCGTCCAGCAGGAAATCCACCGACAAGCTCTTCCCCGGATCCTCGGCTCCCGCCTTGGCGGTAATGACCGCGGTGCCGGGGGCGGTGGCGGAAAGCAGTTCCGCCACCGCCATGCCGCTCGCATCGGTATGGCTGCTGTGGCTGGAAAGCTGGCCGGCGGTGGCCGTCCAGTTCACCGCCACGCCCGCGCCCACGGCGTTGCCCTTGCCGTCCTTGACTGTCGCCCTCAGCACGGTCTTGTCCCGGCCGTTTGCCAGGATGGACGCTGGGGTCGCATCGAGTTGCGTAACGTTCGCCGAAGCCGGCGCCGCAAGGAATTCGGCTTCGCTCCTGCCCTTGAAGCCCTGAGCTTCCGTCGCCTCGACTTCGACCGTGGCCGCGACCGTGCTGCTGACCATGACGAACGCCAGTCCGTCCGCATCGGTCCGGTCCGAAGATTCCTTGATGGCGCCGGGCCCGCGCAAGGTCCAGGCAATGGCGCGCCCGGCCATGGGTTCAGCCGCGACGCCGCGGACCTGGGCCGTAAACCTGACGCTGTCCATGCCGTCGGCCATGGCGGCGGCTTTCGAGCGCGCGACGCTGAGGCTCAGCGGATTGACGCTCACTTCCATGATGTTCGAACTGATTTTCCGTCCATGCGCATCGATGGCCGTTGCCGCCAGGCGATAACGGTTGACGCCGCCGATGTTGTAGGCGGGCAGCGTTATCATCCCCGACCCGCCGCCATAGGGCATGGCAAAAGTCGCCGCCGAACCGGACCATTCGATCGTGGGCGCCTCGGCCGAGCCCGCAATGGTCACCGGAAAGCTGAGCACCGTCTGCGGATAGCCGCTGACGGCCGACGGCAACTGGATCGTCATTGGGGCGTTTTTCTTGTATTCCAGGACGATTTCGTTGTTGCGCTCGACCAGGTCCATGCGCATGCCGGCCAGTTGGCGGCTGCTCGCGACGCCCCCCGGCTCCAGCTGCTTGGCCAAGGGCACCCCGAACGCGACCTTCACGCCCAGCTTGAAGCTCGTGTCGGACTTGCCGCCCTGCCCCATGCGATGGTCCAGGCCCAGGGTGACGGCTTGCGCCGGCGTGTAGGAAACGCCCAGGGTCCAGGCGCTGGGATTCTTTTGCCGGTTGCTGGCGCCGAACAGCCCGACCTCATCGCCGTAGTACTTCTCGAACATCAGCTTGCCGCCCAACTGCGGATACTGGGGCAGATACCCTTCGGCCCTGATGTCCCAGCCGCTGGCCGGGCGTTCCTGGTAGTCCCGCGCATCGGGCGAGCGCTTCCAGTTGCTCAGCCTGAAGTAGCCGTTCATGCCGAGTTTCAGATAGTCCGCCCACCATTCGCCGCCCAGGCCCAGTCGGCGATGGCCGCGCGACACATCCTGGTCCAGGAAGGCATTGCCGCCGACCATGTAGCCGTCGGCGAAATGGCGGTATCCCAATCCGAGATTGACCGTGGTCCGATAGGACTCCTGCAGCAGGTTGGTCCGCCGCACGCCGAGCTGCGAAAAAACCAGGCCCGTCCCGGAATCGTGCACCGGAAACAGCATGTCCAGGGCCCCGCCATGGAAGCTGCCCAGCAGGTCCAGCCTGGCGGTGCCGAACTGGCCCAGCCAGCCTTCGGCCAAGCGCTTCGCTTCGCCGGTGGCCTTGCCGCCTGCCATGGCCCTGGCGTCGGCGCTGGCCATTTGATCGGGATTGGCAGGCAAGGGCCGCCCTTCCAGATCAGGCGCCGGATCCATGCCCCCGGGGATCGCGGCGCGCGGCGCGGCCGCTTCCTGCGCGCGCGCCCCTTCCAGAACCGCGACGGATGCGGATACGGCGTGGGCGTCGGCGGCGGACGGCTTGCGGTGTTCACCGGCCAGCGGCGCCGCGCATCCCTGGAACAGCAGGAAAACCGAAAGCGCCACGCACAACGTCTTTCTGGCTGGGCGCGCGACCGATCTGCGCCAAGCAAATGGCTTGGGTAGCTTCAGCATCGTCATGACCTTGTCTCAAAGGAATCCGCGGGGGGTGGGCGCGCTAGCCAGGCAAAGCCGCCAAGCTACTGAACTGCGGCGCGGCCGGTTCCGTTCTGGGTCATATCCAGGACGAAATCCCGCTCGCGCTCCAAGCCATCACGCCCGGGGATTCGTGTTGTTACTTACAAATGACAAAATATGACAATATGCTATTTATATGACTATTAATTTCAATATGTAATTTATTGATTCGACAACAGAAAACCTGATCACTGGCATCAGGCGGGGCTTGCGCGAGGAAGGCGATGGAGGCGGCTCAGTCAGGACTGAACGCGGAGAACGCGGGCCGTATCGAGCAGACACAGCCCGCAGGCCGTGCTACGGCCTTTACGTGAATACGCGGGTGTACATCAGACGGAACCGCGGATGAACCCGCGGCTCCAAGAGACGGCCCATTCCCAGGCGGACGCCGGGCGGCGTGCAGGGGCGGGCCGCAGTTCCTAGTTGAACGGCCAGACCGGCGGATGCGTGCCGGGCGGGCTGGACGGACGCGTCCAGCGGGCCGGCGTTGCGGAGAACTGCGCGGCGTGGCGCAAGGCCACCAGTTCGCCAAAGCCGGAGGGTTCGGTTTCCAGCAGGCCTTCAAAACCCGGCATCGGACAGGCGAGACCGCCCTCGACCCGGCCCAGGCCGCGCAGCCAATGCGCGGTCTGCGCCAGCGACACGCGCACGTGCCAGCTGCCGCCCTCGGTCGCCTGGCGCGCCAGCGCGGCCTGCGCGCCGAATGCCATCAGGTAGCCCGAGGCATGGTCCAGGATCTGCATGGGCATGGGCTTGGGCGCGTCCTGGCCCGCGGCCTGCGCTTCGGCATGGTTGAAGCCCGTGGCGGTCTGCACCAGGGAATCGAAGCCGCGGCGGCCCGCCCAGGGGCCCTTATCGCCATAGGCGGACAAGGACACGTAAACAATGCCCGGACGGATGCGCGCCGCGTCCTGCGGGCCGAAGCCCAGCGCGGCCAGGCCGCCGGGACGGTAGCCCTGCACGAACACATGCGCGCTGCGCAGCAGGTTGCCCAGCGCGATGCGGCCGTCGGCCGTGTCCAGGTCGGCCAGCACCGACAGCTTGCCGCGGCTGGTGTCGATGATGTTGTCGATGTTGGGCAGATGCGGGGAATTGAGCAGCATCACGTCGGCGCCGTAGGCCGCCAGCGCCCGGCCGCAGACCGGGCCGGCGATGATGCGGGTCAGGTCCAGCACGCGGATGTCCTTGAGCGGCCTGGCGCCGTTGCCATACTTGGGCAAGGGCCGCGGATCGGCCTCGCCGATGCGTTCGATGGTCAGCAAGGGCTGCGCGGCCACCGCCACGGCTTGGGGGTGGCGGTCCCATTCGTCGAAGCTGCGCATGGCGGCCACGGGCAGGCCCGCATCGGCGGCGACCTGTTCGAAGTCCAGGGCCTTCCAGCGGCTCAGGGCGCGCTCAACCGTTGCGCGGGTGGTGTCTTCCCCCGCGGGACAGCCCAGCAGCGCCAGCGCGCCATCCCGGTGATGGGCGAAATTGGCGTGGATGCGGACCCAGCCGCCGTCGCCGCAGCGATACAGGCCGGTGATGGGATCCCAGGGATTGGGGGTGATGCCGTTGATGGTGTAGTGGCTGCGGCATTCCTGCGCCGCGTGCAGCATGTCGACGGCGACCTGCTGCCTGGCGCCGCCGCGCAAGTGCCAGATTTCGGCCGCTGCCAGGGCGGCCGCCGCCATGCTGGCCTGCGCCGCCGCGCCGACGGCGAAGGACGATGGGAGTACCGGGTCGGCGCCAGTCAACACCACGTGGTCCAGCGACTCGTCCGGCAGGTCCACCGAGCGCCAGAGCTTCTGCAAAACGTCGCGCGACGCGTTGCCTGCGGGTGTGCGGCCCCTCAGAAAAGACGGGCGTAGGTCCATCAGATTTCCCATAGCGTTCATCTTGCTCTAGTCGTTTATTTGAATTACATGGCGGGGCCCTGGCCGCGTCAATACGCGCGGCGGGCCAGCGTGTTTCATGGTTTGACCGCAAAGCGCCGCGATCGGGCCGCGCCACGCGGATTCCCCTGCGAGGCCCGCGGCGCGGGCCTGCGCCGGCCAGGACACATCTACTCGTAGTTTTTACATCGTCTTCCAAGCCCGCACCGTCCGTGCGCCCGCGCGGCGGACGCAATATAGAATGCCAGCCTCGCCGCCTCCCTGCCCTGGACCGCCCATGAACACGCTGCTCTGGCTGCGCACCGACCTGCGCGCGCACGACAACCCCGCCCTGGCCGCGGCCGCCGAGGGCGGCACGGTCACCGCCCTGTTCCTGGCCGCGCCTGGCCAATGGCGCCTACATGGCGACGCGCCGGCCAAGGTCGATTTCTGGCTGCGCAACCTGCGCGAACTCGCGCGCGAACTCGGCCGCCTGGGCATACCGCTGCGGCTGCTGACCGTTCATGAGTGGAGCGAAGCGCCGGACGCGCTGGCCGCTTTCTGCCGCGACCACGCCATCGGCCAAGTCCACGCCAATGCCGAATGGGCCGTCAACGAACGCCGCCGCGATGCCGCGGTCGCTGCCCGCCTGCGGTCCATGGACGTGGAGTGGACGCTGCATCACGGCGCCTCGCTGCTGCGGCCCGGCACGGTGCTGACCGGCAAGGGCGAGTGTTATCGCGTCTACACCCCCTATGCGCGGGCCTGCCGCGAACGGCTGCGCACGGCGCCGCTGCGCGCCCTGCCGGCCCCGCGCGCACAGACGCCGCCGCCCTGGCCGGCGGATCCGTTGCCCACGGCCTTCGACGGTTTCGATGCGCCCGCCGAACCCGTGCGCGCGCTCTGGCCCGCCGGCGAGGACGCGGCCAGCGTACGGCTGGAAGCCTTTGCCGACGGCGTCATCGACGCCTACCAGGAAGAACGCGACTTTCCCGCGCTGCCCGCCACCAGCTGCCTCTCGCCCTATCTGGCGGCGGGCGTGCTGTCGCCGGGCCAGGCCCTGCGCGCGGCGCTGGCCGCCAATCATGGCGAGGTGGACGGCGGCAAGCGCGGCGCGGCCACCTGGATCAACGAACTGCTGTGGCGCGAGTTCTATCAACACCTGCTGGCCGCCTACCCCAGGCTGTCCATGCACCAGCCCATGAAGCCGGAGACCGCGGCCGTGCCCTGGCGCGACGCGCCGGACGACCTGCATGCCTGGCAGCACGGCCGCACCGGCATCCCCATCGTCGACGCGGCGATGCGGCAGCTGCTGGCGCTGGGCTGGATGCACAACCGCCTGCGCATGGTGGCGGCCATGTTCCTGTCCAAGAACCTGCTGATCGACTGGCGGCTGGGCGAAGCCTGGTTCATGGCGCAACTGGTGGACGGCGACCTCGCCGCCAACAACGGCGGCTGGCAGTGGAGCGCATCCACGGGCGCGGACGCGGTGCCCTACTTCCGCATCTTCAATCCGCTGTCGCAGTCGCGCAAATTCGATCCGGACGGGGTGTTCCTGCGCGAATGGCTGCCGGAACTGGCGCATCTGGACAGCCGCGCCATCCACGATCCCAGTCCCATGGAGCGCGCGGGCGCAGGCTATCCGCTGCCCATCGTCGACCTGGCCCAGAGCCGGCTGCGCGCGCTGGAGGCGTTCAGCGGACTGCCGCCGGCCTGACAGGCGCCTTGGCGCCGCACCGCGCGGACGGGCGTAGGCGGCGCTTGACCTAGGTCAACGCCGTTTCCGTCCGCGTCCTGGATGATGGTTGCGCGACTCCCCGCCAACGCCGATCGCAGGACGACACAGCATGCGCGACCATCCGCAGGTCCATGACCAGGAATACACGCTGCACGACGAGCAGTGCCTCATCACCCGCACCGACGCGCGCGGCCGCATCATCTATGCCAATCCCGCGTTCCTGGAAGTCAGCGGCTACACGCAAGCGGACCTGATCGGCAAGGGCCATGACACCATGCGCCACCCCGACATGCCGCTGGCCGCCTACGACGATCTGTGGCGCACGATACAGCGCGGCCAGTCCTGGACGGGCGTGATCAAGAACCGGCGCAAGCATGGCGGCCACTATTGGTCGCTGGCCAGCATCACCCCGGTGGTGGAACGCGGCGTCACCGTCTGCTATGCCTGCGTGCGCGTCAAGCCGACGCGCGCCCAGATCGAGACCGCCGACAGCGCCTACCGGCGCCTGCGCACCGGCATCACCGGCGGCTTGCGCCTGAGCGCGGGGCGGATCCATCCCGGGGGCCTGCTGGCGCGCCTGCGCGACTGGCGGGCGGCGGGCATACGCGGGCGCATGCTGGCCTGGGCAGGCCTGTCGTCCGCGCTGTTCCTGGCCGCCGGCGGCATTGCGCTGCATGGCATGGCAGCCAACCTGGACATCGAGCAACTGGCCTTGGCCGCGGCGGTGCTGGCCGCCGGCGTCTGCCTGATCTTCGCATCGGGCTGGGCCTACGCCCGCACGCTGTCCGGACTGCTGGCCACGGCCACCGACTTCACGCGGCAGATCGCGGCCGGCAATCTGGGCACGCCGCTGGCGCCCGCCAGCACGGATGATGAAATCGGCGCGCTGAGCTGGTCGCTGGAGGCCACGCGCAGGAATCTGGTCGGCCTGGCCCGCGACGTGCACAGCGGCATTGCAGATGCGGGGAGCCCCGACGCGGCGCCCACCCTGCCGCCATCCGGCGCGGGCGACCTGCGCCACGCGATCGAGGTGTTCAGGATCGGGCGCGTCCAGCCCCTGGGCACGCGCCAATCCTTGTAGCGCCACGCCGGCTCAGGCTTGCAGCGGCCTCAGGCGCCGGCCGCGGCCTCTTTGTCCAGGCGCTTGATGAACACCTGCAGCTCCTTCACCACCTGCTGGTCGCCGCGCGCCTGCGCGGCCTGCAGGCCCGATTCCCAGGCGGCGCGCGCACCCGCCCGGTCGCCCTGCCCGAGACTCGCCTTGCCCAGCCATTTCCAGGCCACCGAATAGGCGGGATCGAATGCCAGCGCCGCGCGCAGATGCGGCTCGGCTTCGCGGAAGCGGTCCTGCTCGGCATAGGCCTTGCCCAGGGAAAAACGCAGCAGCATGTTGTCCGTGCCCTTGGCCAGCATCGCTTCCAGCCGTTCGATCATTCCTTCCATTGCCAATTTCTCCTGCAGGCACGCCATTCGATCTGATGGCACATCATAGGACGGCGGTGCCCGAACCCGGGCAATGGCCCCGCGCGGCGCAGGCCCAAATGGGAAGCGCGGCCGGCGTCAAGCATGCTCAGACATTTCTCAGGGTATACCCTTAATTGCAATAGGGCTTTGCGCAAGCGCCCACAGCGCGCTGCCTTAGAATTCCGCCCTTGCCCTTTCTCTGCCGCCGGGGTTTTCCTCTTCGTCCCGGCCCTGTCTCCCATGCCCCTGCACCTCATCGCGCTGGCCGCCGCCGCTTTCGGCATCGGCACCAGCGAGTTCGTCATCATGGGCCTGCTGCCCAACGTCGCCGCAGACCTGCGCGTCAGCATCGACGTCGCGGGCCTGCTGATCACCGGCTACGCCATGGGCGTGGTGATCGGCGCGCCCATCATGGCCGTCATCACCGCCAGGCTGCCGCGCCGCGCCACGCTGATCGGCCTGGCCAGCACTTTCGTGGTCGGCAATCTGCTGTGTGCGCTGGCGCCGAACTACGGCTTGCTGATGGCCGCGCGCGTGTTCACGGCGTTCTGCCATGGTGCCTTTTTCGGCCTGGGCGCCGTGGTGGCCGCGGACCTGGTGCCGCGCAACCAGCGCGCCAGCGCCATTGCGCTGATGTTCACCGGCCTGACGCTGGCCAACGTGCTGGGCGTGCCGCTGGGCACGGCGCTGGGCCAGGTCGCCGGATGGCGTTCGACCTTCTGGGTGGTCAGCGGCATCGGCCTGGCCGCCGTGGCCGCGCTGGCCGCCTGGCTGCCGGCGCGCATTCCCATGCAGCCCGGCAACATCCTGCGCGAATTCAAGGTGCTGCGCGACGTGCGCGTGGTCTGGCCGCTGGCCGCCAGCGTGCTGGCCTCCGCGGCGCTGTTCTGCGTGCTGACCTATATCGCGCCGCTCTTGCGCGAAGTGACCGGCGTGTCCGAGCGCGGCGTGACCGGCGTGCTGCTGCTCTTTGGCGTGGCGCTGACCGCGGGCAGCACCCTGGGCGGCAAGCTGGGCGACCGCAACCTGGAAGTGTCGCTGCGCCGCATTTTCATCGGCCTGCTGCTGGTGTTCCTGGCGCTCAGCCAGGCCATCCACGCGCTGGCGCCCATGCTGGCCGTGACCTTCATCTGGGGCGTGCTGGGCTTTGCGGTGGTGCCGCTGCTGCAGACGCTGATCGTGGACCAGGCGGCCGATGCGCCCAACCTGGCCTCGACCTTGAACCAGGGCGCGTTCAACCTGGGCAATGCGGGCGGCGCCTGGCTGGGCAGCGTGGCGCTGGGCCACGGCCTGCCGCTGACGGACCTGCCCTGGATGTCGGCCGGCATCACCGCCGCCGTCCTGCTGCTGACCTTGTGGGGCACGCGCTACTACGGGCGCGGCGCCGGGGCTACACTCGCTGGACAACAAGCCGGCGCGCTGACGCCCTCGCGTTCGGACGCCTGACCTGGGAGCCCGCATGAGCACCATCCATGATTTCTCCGCCCGCGCCCTCGACGGCACGGAACAGTCCCTGGACACCTACCGCGGCCGCGTGCTGCTGGTGGTGAACGTGGCGTCCAAGTGCGGCTTCACGCCGCAATACACCGGCCTGGAAGAGCTGTACCGCTCGTTCCACGACGACGGTTTCACGGTGCTGGGCTTTCCCTGCGACCAGTTCGGCCACCAGGAACCGGGCGACGAGGCCGAGATCCGCAATTTCTGCACCACGCAGTACGACATCACCTTCCCGCTCTACGCCAAGATCAACGTCAACGGCGACGATGCCCATCCGCTGTACCGCTGGCTCAAGGGCGAGAAGCCCGGCGTCTTCGGCACCGAGGGCATCAAGTG
>MCND01000374.1_pt1 | contig 13858 bp, 11 predicted proteins | sample 778211 | NCBI WGS metagenome assembly MCND01 (sample SAMN04296812, study PRJNA304217) | bioreactor metagenome | isolation source: activated sludge enriched with benzalkonium chloride | place: Turkey: Istanbul urban wastewater treatment plant
CAAGCGCATCGCCTACGGCGCGCGCGCCATCACCGCGGGCGGCCTGCTGGCCCTGCCCAAGCTCACCGTGCCCGGCGGCGTACTGGTCGGCTGCGAGGCCGGCTTCCTCAACGCCTCGCGCATCAAGGGCAGCCATGCCGCCATCAAGACCGGCATGCTGGCCGCCGACGCCGCGTTCGACGCGGTGCAGGCCGACCGGCGCCAGGACGAGCTGTCCGCCTACCCGGCCGCGTTCAAGTCCTCCTGGCTGCACGACGAGCTGAACAAGGCGCGCAACTTCAAGCAGTGGTTCAAGAAGGGCCGCACCGTCGCCACCGTCATGACCGGCATCGAACAGCTGGTGCTCAAGGGCAACTTCCCCTGGACGCTGCGCAACAGCAAGCCCGACCACGCCAGCCTGCAGCCGGCCTCGCAGTGCGCGCGCATCGATTACCCCAAGCCCGACGGCAAGCTCACGTTCGACAAGCTCAGCTCGGTGTTCATCTCGAACACCAACCATGACGAGAACGAGCCGGTGCACCTGACGCTGAAGGATCCGGCGGTGCCGGTGCAGGTCAACCTGGCCAAGTACGGCGGCCCGGAATCGCGCTACTGTCCGGCCGGCGTGTACGAGTTCGTCAAGGACGACCACGGCGAAGACCGCCTGCAGATCAACGCGCAGAACTGCGTGCACTGCAAGACCTGCGACATCAAGGATCCCACCCAGAACATCGTCTGGGTCGCCCCGCAGGGCGGCGAAGGCCCCGTCTACAGCGGCATGTGAGCATGGCCGAGCGCGCGCTGCTCATCGGCTGCGGCGACCTGGGCCTGCGCGCCGCGCGGCGGCTGCGGGTCCAGGGCGTGGAAGTCCATGCCCTGCGGCGCCAGCCGCCCGCTGACGACGCGGACGGCATCGCCTGGCTGCGCGGCGACATCTCGCGGCCCGACGGCATCCCCGTCCTGCCCGCCGGCATCACCCGCCTGATCTTCCTGCCCGCCCCCGGCGCGCGCGACGAAGCCGTCTATCGCGGCGTGTTCGTCGACGGGCTGCGCAATGTGCTCGCCGCGCTGGACGCCTCCCATCTGCAACGCATCGTGTTCGTGTCGTCCAGCGCCGTCTATGGCGAACACCGGGGCGGCTGGGTCGACGAGGACACGCCGCCCGCGCCGCAAGACTTCAACGGCCGCATCCTGCTGGAAGCCGAGGCATTGCTGGCAGCCCGACCCGAATCCGCCACGGCGCTGCGACTGGCCGGCCTGTATGGCCCGGGCCGGCTGCAGCTGATCGAGCGGCTGCGTTCGGGCCAGGCCGGCGCGCCCGTCGAGCCCCCGCATTGGGCCAACCGCATCCACATCGATGACGCCGCCGCGGCCGTCGCGCATCTGGCCCTGCTGCCCGTCGTCGCGTCCGTGTACATCGGCTGCGACGATACGCCGCTGCCACTGCACGAGCTGTACGCCGACCTGGCGCGCATCATCGGCGCGCCCGCGCCACGCATCGCCCCCGCGCCCGCCAATGTGGGCAGCAAGAAACTCAGCAACGCGCGGCTGCGCGCCAGCGGCCTGCGTCTGCAGTGGCCGGACTCGCGGCCCGGCTATGCGGCGCTGCTGGCCGACAACGGACGCGCCTGAATCCTCGTCCCGCGCGCCATGCCCTGGCGCGCACGGCTCGTCCAGTGTTCGCTTGCAAGCGCATGCATGGTTCGTTCCCCATCGAATCATGGCCCGTGACGAACCGGGATACTGGCGGCTCGTTCCATCACGAGCCCGCGCCATGCCGCCCACCGATCCCATCGCCGCCGTCACCCACGCCGATCCCTATCCCTACTATGCCGCGCTGGCGCGCGAGCGTCCGCTGTACCGCGACGACACACTGAACCTGTGGGTCGCCAGCAGTCCGCAGGCCATCGCGCAGGTGCTCGCGCATCCCGCCGCCCGCGTCCGGCCGCCCGCCGAACCCGTGCCGCGCGGCCTGTGCCCCGGCCCCGCCGGCGCGCTGTTCGGCCGCTTGGTCCGGATGAATGACAGCGCAGAACACGCCAGGCTCAAGACGCTGCTGCGCGCCTATATCGACAGCCAGCCCGCGCCGGACCTGAACGGCGCCTGGCCGCTGCCGCGCATCGACGCGGCCGGCGTGGACCGCTACCTGACGCTCGCGCCGGTGTATGCGCAGGCGGCCTTCATGGGCCTGCCGCCGGACGTGCACGGCACATGCGCAGCCGACATCGCGGACTTTATCGCGGCGCTGCCCGCCACTGCCGACGCCGCGCGCATCGAACGCGCCCACCGCGCCGCCGAGCGCCTGCAGGCGCGCATGCTGGCCTATCTGCACGCGCCCCAGGCCGGCGAAACGCTGCGCCGGCTGCGGCAGGACTGCGCCCAGGCCGGCATCGGCATGGACCTGCTGGCCGCCAACCTGGCCGGGCTGCTGTTCCAGTCGTGCGAAGCGGGCGCGGCCCTGCTCGGCAATGCGCTGGTGCTGGCAGGCCGGCGCGGCCTGCGGCGGGCGCCGACACCGGACGCGGCGCGCGAACTGGTCGCCGAGACGCTGCGCACTGATCCGCCGATACACAACACCCGACGCTTCCTGGCCGACGAGATTAGCGTCGATGGCCAGCGCATCGCCGCCGGTCAGACCGTGCTGCTGGTGCTGGCCGCCGCCGCCCTCGCGCAACCCGACACGCCCTGGACCTTTGGCGCGCTGGGCCACGCCTGTCCCGGCCAGGACCTGGCGCGCCGCCATGCGGCGGGCGCGCTGGCCCATCTGCTGCGCGCCGGCGCCGACGCGCCCGCCCTGGCCGCGCGTCATCGCTACCGGCCGCTGCCCAACGCCCGCCTTCCCCTGTTTGACTGCGCCAAGGACGCACACCCATGATCGCCGTGATCTTCGAAGTCGAACCCGCCCAGGGCGATCCCAAGCCCTATCTGGACATCGCCGCCACCCTGATCGACGAGCTGAAGGCCATCGACGGCTTCATTTCCGTCGAGCGCTTCCAGAGCCTGAGCACGCCGGGCAAGCTGCTGTCGCTGTCGTTCTGGCGCGATGAGGATGCGGTGCGCCGCTGGCGCTCACTGGAATCGCACCGCCGCGCGCAAGCCGCCGGCCGCGGCGGCGTGTTCCAGGACTATCGGCTGCGCGTGGCGCAGGTGCTGCGGGACTATGGCATGGCGCGGCGCGACGAAGCCCCGGGCGACAGCCGCGAACGGCACGGCTGAAGCGGCTCGTCAGGCTCGCTTGACGCCACGCGCGCGGCCATCCGAGTCTGTCGGTCTCAGGCCAGATGCCGCGCCACCGAGGCCACCACGCGCCGCACGTCGTCGGCCGACACGTCCAGGTGCGTCACCAGCCGCGTCGAGCCGCCGTAGACGGCGCGCATCAGAATGCCGTCCGCCGCCACGCCCGCGTTCAGCGCGTCGCAGCGCGACGGCTCGAACTCGACGAACACCATGTTCGTATCCTGCGACAGCACCCGCAGGCCCGCGATGCCGCGCAGCCCCTCGGCCAGCAGGCGCGCATGCTCATGATCCTGCGCCAGCCGTTCGACGTTGTGCTCCAGCGCGTACAGGCAGGCGGCCGCCAGCACGCCGGATTGGCGCAAGCCGCCGCCCAGCATCTTGCGCCAGCGCAGCGCGCGCTCGATCAAGGCGCGGCTGCCGACCAGCACCGAGCCCACGGGCGCGCCCAGCCCCTTGGAAAAACAGAGGGAAACCGTGTCGAACGGCGCGCACAGCTCGGCCAGCGGCCGGCCGCTGGCGACGGCGGCATTGAACACGCGCGCCCCGTCCAGATGCACGCCCAGGCCCAGCCCGCGCGCCCAGGCGCTGGCGGCCTCGATATACGTGGCGGGAATCAGCTTGCCGTGGAAGGTGTTCTCCAGCGCCAACAGGCGCGTGCGCGCGTAGTGCGGATCGCCCTTGGGCTTGACGGCCTCGGCCAGCCGCTCGAGCGGCAGCGTACCGTCCGCGGCATGCTCGATGGGCTGGGGCTGGATGCTGCCCAGCACCGCCGCGCCGCCGCCCTCGTAGCGGTAGGTGTGCGCGAGCTGCCCCACCAGGTATTCGTCGCCGCGCTCGCAATGCGCCATCAGCGCGGCCAGGTTGCTTTGCGTGCCGGACGGGAAGAACAGGCCCGCCTCCTTGCCGGCGCGCTCGGCCACGGCCGCCTGCAGGCGGTTGACGCTGGGATCGTCGCCCATCACGTCGTCGCCGACCGGCGCGGCCATCATGGCCTGGAGCATAGCGGCCGTAGGCCGGGTGACGGTGTCGCTGCGCAAATCAATCATGGAAACAACCTTCGTGCGTGATGCGGATTCGGAAAAAACAACAGCGCCGCGACGGAAGCCTTCAACGCGGCGGGAGGTTCATTGCCTGCCCGGCGGCGCGGCGCGGCTCACGACCCAGATGCCGGCCAGGATCAGCGCCATGCCCGCCAGCTCGGCGCCGCCGGGCCGCTCGGACAGCAACGCCCAGGCCAGCAGCATGGCCACCACCGGCACGCCCAGGCTGGACAGGCCCGCGATGGACGCGGGCACCCGGCGCACCACCTGCAACCACAGCAGCCAGCCGGCCGCCGTGGCGATGAACACGATGTAGATCATGCCCAGCGACAGCTGCCAACCCCATTGCGCCGGAATCTGCGGCACCATCCAGGCCACCGGCGCCATGACCAGCCCGCCCAGCAGCATCTGCCAGGCGGTGAACACCATCACGTCGGGGCGATGGCGCTCGAACATGCGCTTGGACAGCACCGTGCCCACGCCCCAGCACAATCCACTGCCCAGTCCCAGCAGCACGGGCTTGATATCGCCCAACCCGTTCCAGGGCTCGACGAAACAGACCAGGCCGATCGCCGCCAGCCCGATGCCGGCGGCATGCCGGACGGTGGGACGCTCGCGCAGCAGCCACCAGGCGAACAGCACCACCCAGAAGGGCATGGTGTAGGCCATCAGCGACACCTTGCCGACGCCGCCCGAGACCAGCGCGGTCTGGACGAAGCCCTGGAATCCGGCCGTCTGCGTCAGCCCGATCAGCAGCGTCAGCCCCCAGGGCGGCATGGCCAGCGGCCGGCGCGTGGCCAGGGCCAGCACGAACAGCACGACGGCGCCGGTCACATAGCGCAGCGCCACGAAGTCGAAGGGGCCGATGTACGGCACGATCAGCTTCATCGCGATCCAGCTGCCCGCCCATACAAGGATGGTGCTCAACATCAGGGCCAGGCCGGCACGATCGAAACTGCTGCGGTTCACTGCGGGGACTCCAGGTGGATGGGGATCGGAAAACAAAGACGCCCGTAACGGATACCGTTACGGGCGTCTGCCATTATGCTCCCGGCGCGCGGCGCGGGCCGCCGTGCCCGCCCGCCGTTTCGTCCACGATGCGGACGGGCGGCGGGCAGGATCGGAAGGCATCGGATCTACAGCGACTTGGCCAATTGATCCAGGATGGCGGGGTTTTCCAGCGTGGACACGTCCTGGGTGATTTCCTCGCCCTTGGCGACCACGCGCAGCAGGCGGCGCATGATCTTGCCGGAGCGCGTCTTGGGCAGGTTGTCGCCGAAGCGGATGTCCTTGGGCTTGGCGATGGGACCGATCTCCTTGGCCACCCAGTCGCGCAGCTGCTTGGCGATGGCCTGCGCCTCTTCGCCCTCGGGCCGCGCGCGCTTGAGCACCACGAAAGCCACCACGGCTTCGCCGGTGGTGTCGTCGGGACGACCCACCACCGCGGCCTCGGCGACCAGTTCATGCGCCACCAGCGCCGACTCGACTTCCATCGTGCCCAGGCGGTGGCCCGAGACGTTCAGCACGTCGTCGATGCGGCCCATGATCCAGAAATAGCCGTCGGCGTCGCGCTGCGCGCCGTCGCCCGCCAGGTAGTAGCCGCGCAGCTCGGACGGGAAGTAGCTCTTCTTGAAGCGCTCGGGGTCGCCCCAGATGTTGCGGATCATCGCGGGCCAGGGGCGCTTGATGACCAGGAAGCCGCCATTGCCCTGTTCGACATCGGCGCCGGTCTCATCGACGATGGCCGCGGCGATGCCCGGCAGCGGCAGCGTGCAGGAGCCCGGCTTGGCCGGCGTGGCGCCCGGCAGCGGCGTGATCATGTGGCCGCCGGTCTCGGTCTGCCACCAGGTGTCGACGATGGGGCAACGCTCGCGGCCGATCTGTTTGTGATACCACATCCAGGCTTCGGGATTGATCGGCTCGCCCACCGTGCCCAGGATGCGCAGCGAATCCAGGTCGTAGTTGCGCGGATGGGCCTCGGGCGTGGCCTCGGCGGCCTTGATCAGCGAACGGATGGCGGTCGGCGCGGTGTAGAAGGTGGTGACCTTGTGGCGCGCGATCATGTCCCAGAAGCGGCCGGCGTTCGGGTACGTGGGCACGCCCTCGAACACGACCTGGGTCAGGCCGGCGGCCAGCGGGCCGTAGGTGATGTAGGTATGGCCAGTGACCCAGCCCACGTCGGCCGTGCACCAGTAGACGTCGTCCTTGCGGGCGTCGAAGGTCCACTTGACGGTCAGCAGGGCCCACAGCAGGTAGCCCGCCGACGAATGCTGCACGCCCTTGGGCTTGCCGGTGGAACCCGAGGTGTAGAGGATGAACAGCGGATGCTCGGCGTTGACCGGCACCGGCTCGCAGGTATCGGGCTGGCCGGCCTCGACGTCGTGCATCCACAGGTCGCGGCCTTCGGTCCACTGGATCTTGCCGCCCGTGCGGCGGTACACGATCACCTTGCTGACAGCCTCGCAGCCGCCCATGGCGATGGCTTCCTCGACCGCCGGCTTGAGCGGGATGACCTTGCCGCCGCGCACCTGCTCGTCGGCCGTGATGACGACCGTGGCGCCGACGTCGCCGATGCGCTCCTGCAGGCTCTTGGCCGAGAAGCCGCCGAACACCACGGAGTGCGTCACGCCCAGGCGCGCGCAGGCCTGCATGGCGACCACCGCCTCGATCGACATGGGCATGTAGATGATGGCGCGGTCACCCTTCTTGTAGCCCAGCTTGGCCAGGCCATTGGCGAAGCGGCACACGCGGGCCAGCAGTTCGCGGTAGGTGACGCGGTCGACCTTGCCGTCGTCGGCTTCGAAAATGATCGCGGTCTTGTCGGCGTTGCCATTGGTCAGGTGCACGTCCAGACAGTTGGCCGAGACGTTCAGCTCGCCGTCGCCGAACCAGCGGTAGAACGGGGCGTCGGACTCATCCAGCACCTGGGTGAAGGGCTTGGTCCACTTCAGGTTGGCGCGGGCCTGGCCGGCCCAGAATCCGTCAAAGTCGTTCTCGACCTGGGCGCACAATTCCTTGTAGGCGTCCATGCTCGGGATCGAGGCGCCTTGCGAAGCGCGCTCGGGCGGCGGAAAGACCCGGGTTTCCACCAGGACGGACTCAATGGCATTCGACATGATCTTTGTCTCCAATCGGTGATTCTGTTGTTGATGCTGCTCTTTTTCTACTCACCCGCAACCGTATCGCCACGCTCTTACGGGCACCTTACGCAAAATGCGGGCCGGAACTCACGCCCGGACCGGCATGGCCGCGGACGCGCGAGGCGGGGAGTGCGAAAAGGACTGGCGGCATCGACAAGCGACAGCTTATGCGCAACTGTGCCCGGCGGCGTCGCCGGGCACAGTTCGTAAGGATAGCAGCCGCGACGCTCCGATGTGGCGCCGATGGCGTCGCTCAGGCGGCGGCGCCCTGCCCTCGACGCGCCAGGCCGCGCGCCATGTCCACGCGCGACAGCAGCGCCAGGCCGCCGACGAAGAACAGCCCGGTCACCAGGATCGCGAGCCGGTGGTTGCCATGGGTGGCCCAGGTCACCAGGCCGTAGGTCAGCGGCCCGATCACGGCGGCCAGCTGCACGGCGAAGGTCCACAGCGAAAAGAATTCCGCCAGGCGGCCGGCCGGCGCCAGCGCCCCCGTCATGGCGCGGCCCGCGCTCTGCGTGGTGCCCATGCACAGGCCGGCCAGCGTGGCCGCGATCCAGAACACCGGCGCGGTCACGGCCGCATAGGCCACCAGCACCATCAGGATCCAGCCGCACAGCGTGATGGCCAGCGCGCGCTTGTGGCCGATGCGATCCTGCACGTAACCGAACGAGAAGGCGCCGGCCGCGGCGCCGATGTTCACGGTGAAGACCAGCAGCATGATCTGCGGCGTGGTGAAGCCCATCACTTCCGAGGCATACACCGCCGACAGCGTGATCACCACCGAGATACCGGCCTGATAGCAGGCGATGCACATCAACAGCCGGCGGAACTCCGGAAAGTGCGTGCCCGTCTCGCGCCAGGCATAGGCCAGCCGCCGCAGCAGATCCATGGCGGGCTGCGCCTGGCCCGGACGCGCGCGCTCGCGCAGCAGGAAAAAGGACGGCAGGGCGGCCAGCGCGAACACCGAGCAGGTGACCACGATGACCCAGGGCACGAAATGCTCGGCGGTCATGCCGCGGGCCTCGGCCTGCGTCACAACGACCAGCGACAGCCCCAGCGTCAGCATGCCGCCGCAATAGCCGAAGCTCCAGCCCCAGCCCGACACGCGCCCCAGCGCGGCGGGCCCGGCCAGTTCCGGCAGGAACGCCGCGACCACGGATTCGCCCACGCAATAGCAGTAGTTCGAAATGACGATGGCGACCAGCGCCAGCCAGACATCGCCCGGCCCGGCCTGGGTCAGCGCCAGCGTGGCGCCGACGCAGCCGACAGTGCTGGCGAACAGTAGCCGCCGCTTGGCCGCGCGCGCGTCGGCGCGGGCGCCCAGCGTCGGCATGGTCAGCATGATGAGCAGGTAGGACAGCGACAGCGCCGCCGTCCAGGCCAGCGTGGCCCAGGACGCACGCGCCCCCACCACACCGACGAAATAGGTGCTGAACACCGCCGTGAGGATGACGGTGGTGTAGCCGGAATTGGCGAAGTCATACATGGCCCAGGCCCAGACCTCGCGCTTGGCCACGCCGGGATTCAGGAGGCTGTCGCCCCCCGTATCCACGGCGCCGGAACCGCCCTGCGGCGGTTCCGTATTGCGGCTGTCGCTCATAGTCCCAGGGCGGCGATGCCGGCCTGGGCGATCTGGGCGTCCTCGCTGGACTTCACGCCCGACACGCCGACGGCGCCGACCACATGGCCATCGGCCACGACCGGCACGCCGCCTTCCAGCATGCCTTCGAGCAGCGGCGCCGACAGGAAGGAATAACGGCCGTTGTTGATGATCTCTTCGTACACGCGCGACTCGCGGCGGCCCAGCGCGGCGGTCTTGGCCTTGGCCGGCGCGATGTGCGAGGAGATCGGCGCCGCCCCGTCCAGGCGCAGCATGCCCAGCAGGTGACCGCCGTCGTCCGACACGGCGATGGTCACCGCCCACTTGTTCTGCAGGGCATGGGCTTCGGCCGCGGCCAGGATCTTCTTGACGTCTTCGGCGCTCAGCACGGGTTTGGTGTTCATTGCAGCGATTCCTTAATCTGTTCCAGGGCGGTGGGATCTTCTATGGTGGTCAGGTCTCCGGGATCGCGTCCCTCGCACACGGCGACGATCGCGCGCCGCAGCACCTTGCCCGACCGGGTCTTGGGCAGCGCGCCCACGAACCGGATCCTGGCCGGCTTCGCCACGGCTCCCAGCTGATCTTCCACCAGCCGCATGATATCGCCTTCCAGTTGCCGCGCGCCCTCCTGCGTCTCGGCGCCGGCGGGATTCTTCAGCACGGCGAAGGCCATGGCCACCTGCCCCTTGAGCGCGTCGGCCACGCCGACCACGGCGCACTCGGCGATGGCCGCGTGGCTGTTGACAGATTCCTCGATCTCGCGCGTGCCCAGGCGATGACCGGCCACGTTGATGACGTCGTCGGTGCGGCCCAGGATGAACCAGTAGCCGTCCTCGTCCACCAGCCCCCAGTCGAAGGTCGAATAGGCCTGGCGGCCGGGGATGGACGTGAAATAGGTCTGGACGAAGCGCTCGTCGTCGCCCCAGATCGTGGACATCGCGCCCGGCGGCAAGGGCGGCATGATGGCGACCACGCCCTTCTGGTCGGGACCGAGATCCTCGCCGGTGGTCTCGCTGACGATGCGGGCGTCAAAGCCATACACCGGGAACGAGGGACTGCCGAAACGCGTCGGCACGCTTTCCACGCCGGGCTGGGCCGACAGGATCGGCCAGCCCGATTCGGTCTGCCAGTAGTTGTCGATGATGGGCTTGCCCAGCCCCTGGGAGATCCATTGCGCGGTGGGCTCGTCCAGCGGTTCGCCAGCCAGGTACACGGCGCGCAGCGAGGACAGGTCGTGCTTTTTCAGCAGGGCCGGATCCTGGCGCTTGAGCACGCGCACCGCGGTCGGCGCCGAGAACAGCGTGTTGACCCGGTACTTTTCCACCAGCTTCCACAGGATGGCGCCGTCCGGCCGCACCGGCGTGCCTTCGTACAGGATGGTGGCCTGCCCGCCGATCAGCGGGCCATAGATGATGTACGAGTGCCCCACCACCCAGCCGATGTCGCTGGTGCAGAAGTACGTGTCGCCCGGCTTGCCGTTGAACAGGTACTCCATGGAAGAAGCCAGCGCCACGGCATAGCCGCCGGTGTCGCGCTGCACGCCCTTGGGCTTGCCGGTCGTGCCTGACGTGTACAGGATATAGCTGGGTTCGGACGACTCCAGCCAGGCCACCGGCACCCGCGCGCCCTGATGCCGGGCGCGCAGCGTGGCGTAGTCCAGGTCGCGCCCCGCCACCGGCTCGAAGGGCGCCAGCCCACGGTCGAACACCACCACGGCGGCCGGCGGGGTCTTGCACAGGCCCAGGGCCCGGTCCAGCAGCGGCTTGTAGGGCACGACCTTGCCCGCGCGCGAACCGCCGTCGGTGCACACGATCACCTTGGGCGCGGCATCGTCGATGCGCTGCGCCAGGTTGACCGAGGCGAAGCCGCCGAACACCACCGAATGCACCGCGCCGATGCGGGCGCAGGCCAGCATGGTGAAGACGGCCTCCGGCACCATGGGCATGTACAGCAGGACGCGGTCGCCGCGTTCCACGCCCAGTTCCTTGAGCATGGCGGCGGCGGCGTTGACCTCTTCATAGACATCCTGGCGCGTATAGACCCGTTCGCGGTCCACCTCGGTGGACACCCAGATCAGCGCCGGATCTTCCGCCTGCGTGGGCAGCCACCGGTCGACGGCGTTGTAACAGAGATTGGTCTTGCCGCCCACGAACCACTTGGCGAAGGGCGGCCGGGAGAAGTCCAGCACGGACTCGAACGGCGTTTCCCAATGCACCCGGCCGGCCTGCTCGCGCCAGAAAGCGTCCCGGTCGTGTATCGATCGGTAATGGAAATCCCTGGTTTTTTGCATGGTTGTCTCCTGTTATCGTGCATACGCCTTTTGGCTGATTGCTTTTTGCTTCAAGCTTTTGGGTCATTCTGGTGGGCAAACCTTGCACGAGGCTTGCCGCAGGTCAAAAAATTCTGCCACGCGTCTACGCCGCACGGGCGCCGGGCTGGTTACAGTAACGAACCAGTCTTAAAAGTTTGGTAGAATCCCCGCGAAGTTGTAGACAACATAACGTTGATTCGCTGTATTTATCAGCCGATTTCCGCGCTTTTGCGCGCAATCGACGCTAAACGCAGTGCATCTTCCCCAGGCGAATGCATCGACACTCCGTAAGCTCGCGACTCAATTCATCCACTGGCCAGGCAATCCGACGTATCCGGTTGCTGGCCCTGGCGGCATGTGTCGCGGGTTTGGCGGGTTGTGCAAGCACCAATCAGAAGTCAACCGCCCATACGTCCGAGATCGATCCCTACGAGATGGAATGGGTCGCCACGGCCGATGATCCCATCGGCATGCTGGTGGTGCAGAAGTTCAAGCGCGAACGCCGCCAGCAGGCCCAGACCGGCGTGGACAGCGACAACGCCCTGGTCAGCGAAGCCCTGACCTACCTGGGCATCCGCTACCGCTTCGGCGGCAACTCCCCCGATACCGGTTTCGATTGCAGCGGCCTGGTTTCGTACACCGCCCAGCGTTCGCTCGGCCTGAAGCTGCCCCGCAACGCCGCCGAGATCGCCCAGCACGGCACCTCGATCAACAAGAACGAGCTCAAGGCCGGCGACCTGGTCTTCTTCAACACGCTGGGCCGCCGCTATTCGCACGTTGGCATCTACCTGGGTGACGACCGTTTCGTTCACTCCCCCAGCGCCGGCGGCGTGGTCCGCGTCGAGAACATGACCATGGCGTACTGGGCCAAGCGCTACAACGGCGCCCGCCGCCTGGACGACCACATGGTGGCCTCGGCCCGCGCGGCCTCCCGATAAGCCGACGCATGCCGCGCCCCTGCGGGTGACATGGCGGCAAGCACGAATACGAAAACGCCGCCGGACCCGAAAGTCCGGCGGCGTTTTGCATTTCTCTTCGCGGCGCTTCGCGCCGCAGGCCCGCAGGCCTCCCCAGTCTTGATCTATTGTCGGCTGATCGCCCGGCCGGAACCGCGTCGGAATCAGTGCACCGTGCCCGAGCCCGCGCGCGGGCACAGGCCGCATTGCTGCAATGCCTGCTGCATGCTGCAGACCGAGCGGCGACAAGCCACGACCCTGATGCCGCCGCGTTGCGCCGCGTTGCGGAAGGTCTTCATCACGTTGTGACCGAGGAAATCGGTCAGCAGAATCACCAGCTGGGTGCCCGAGGGCAGTTGCAGCGTTTTCTTCTGATGCGAGGGATCCCGTCCGCTGATGTGATGCGTGATCGAGATATTGTGTCCCTTGAGCAAATCGGGAATGTTGCCGAGCCGGTCGGCGCCTACCACTACTGCACTCAGTCCTGCCGTCATGTTTAACCTCACTGGGTCGTTGAGACTGGATGTAATGATAATGATTCCTATCTTTTAGTCAACGCAAATGAGAGCCATTCTTATTTAATTATTTTTATGGACCAGCGCTTGCGGATAGTCGAGCGCCTCTGCCCCGACGCCCCCGCAGACAAAAAAGGCGCGGCACCTGACGGGGCCGCGCCTGATCCTCAGGGTCCGCCCGTCGGCGGACCACCTATTTCGGCGTGCCCTGCACCGCTTCCGTCACCACGGCGCGCGTCAGCGACGGCGCCAGCATCTCCAGGAACGTGTAGACATAGTCGCGCAGGAACACGCCCGCCTTCACGCCCACGCGGGTGGTATGCGTGCCGAACAGATGCCCCACCGGCAGGCCAACCAGGTTGGAGTCGCGGCGCGGGTCATAGGCGACGCCGGCGATGATGCCGATGCCCAGGCCCACGTCGACATAGGTCTTGATCACGTCCGCGTCGATGGCTTCGAGCACGATATCGGGATGGATGCCCTGGTTGGCGAAGATCTCGTCGATCGTGCTACGGCCCGTGAAGGCGCGGTCATAGGTGACGATGGGGTACTCGGCCAGCTGCGCCAGCGACAGGCGCTTGGCGGCGCTGGAGGTCAGCTCGGTCAGCGGATGGTCGGGACGCACCACCACCGTGTGCTCCCAGGCGTACACCGGCAGCGTGGCCAGGCCCGGCGTCAGCGCCAGCGATTCGGTGGCCAATGCCAGATCGGCCTGCTCGTGCAGCACCATCTCGGCCAGCTGCGCCGGGCTGCCCTCGGCCAGCGAAAGGTGCACCTTGGGGAATTGCTTGCGGAAGGCCGGGATCACGCGCGGCAGCAGATAGCGCGCCTGGGTGTGGGTGCAGGCGATCACCAACCCGCCCTCGTCGCGACGCGCGAACTCGTCGCTGACCTTCTTCAGGTTGTCGACTTCGCGCATGATGCGGTCGATCACCTGCGACACCGCCAAACCGGGCTTGGTCAGCCCCTTGATGCGCTTGCCGTGCCGTTCGAAGATCTTGATGCCGAGTTCGTCCTCGAACTCGATGATGGCTTTCGATACCCCGGGCTGCGAGGTGTAGAGCATCCGGGCGGCTTCGG
>MCND01000375.1_pt1 | contig 13844 bp, 10 predicted proteins | sample 778211 | NCBI WGS metagenome assembly MCND01 (sample SAMN04296812, study PRJNA304217) | bioreactor metagenome | isolation source: activated sludge enriched with benzalkonium chloride | place: Turkey: Istanbul urban wastewater treatment plant
TTCGCGCGACAGCGGCCACAGGCGCGAGCCTGAACCGCCGCAAAGAATGACTGCCCGGTACGCGGGAGGGGGATTGGTCATGGCGCTCACTCCTTGAAGTAGGCCTGGGTGTAGGGGTGCACGCCGGGATCGGCGGCGAGGGCCTTGGCCGGCAGCCAGCGGTAGCTGCGGTGCTGGGCCTGGGGCAGGCAGGAAACGTCCAAAGAAAGCTCGGCCTCATAGGCGAGGACGACGTAATGGGTGGAGCGTCCGGCTTCACCCGCAAAATTGGTGCCATAGAAATGCTCGTACACGCCGCGCGGGGTCCAGGCCAGCTCGCTGACCGGGATGCCCAATTCGTCGCGGGCGATGCGGCGCAGCGCAGCGTGCAGGGTTTCGTTCTTCCTGATGCGCCCGCCCGGCACGAACCAGGCGCCCTGGGCCGGGGGATTGGCCCGCAGGCCGGTCAGGTAGCGGCCCGCGGCGTCGCGCAGCAGCAGGTCGATGGAAACCAGCGGCAACATTTCGACCGCCTGGCGGAACTCCGCCTGCGCCAGTACGCCGTCGCGGACCGAGGCCCTGCGTTGTTCGGGCCATCCCAAGGGTTTAGTAGACATTGCGGCCCGTCCATCCCGACACCGCCGTGCGGGCGATGATCTGCAGGTCCATCCTGAACGTCCAGTGCTGGATGTAATAGATGTCGTACTCGACCCGGTCGCTCATCTTGCGCAGCGTGTCCGTCTGCCCGCGCAGGCCGTTGACCTGGGCCCAGCCGGTGATGCCGGGCTTGACGCGGTGGCGCATCATGTAGCGCTGCACCAGGTCCTTGTACATCTCGTTGTGCTCCAGCGTGTGCGGCCGGGGGCCGACCACGGACATGTCGCCCAGCAGTACGTTGATGAATTGCGGCAGCTCATCCAGGCTGGTGCGCCGCAGGAAGGCGCCGATGCGGGTCACGCGCGCGTCGCCCCGGGTGGCCTGCGTGACCACGCCGTGCTCCTGGTGCACCGTCATGGTGCGGAACTTGTAGACGCGGAACACCTTGCCGTCCACGCCCAGGCGGGGCTGGGTGAACAGCACCGGACCGCGCGAGGACAGTTTCACCAGCGCGGCCACGGTCAGCATGACCGGCGACAGGCCGATCAGCGCGCATAGCGCGAACACCCGGTCGAACGCTTCCTTGGCCAGGCCGCGCACGCCGGCGGCCGGCAGGGTGTTGAGCTGGATGGCGGGCAGGCCCAGGAAGTCGCCGATCCGATGGCCCAGCAACTGGATCGACAGCACGTCCGGGATCCAGCGCACGTCCACCAGGTCATTGCGCAGGTGATAGAGCACTTCGCGCAATTCCTGCCCGGCCTCCATCGGCAGCACGATCCAGATTTCGCGCACGCCATGCTCCAGGACGAAGGCGTGCAGCTGGTCCAGGCTGTGCAGGCGTCGCACCTGCGACGGCAGGTTCTCGTGCGGCTCGGCATAGATGCCGGCGACTTCGTAACCGGCCTCGCTATGGCGCCGCACCCGGCGCCACAGGTCGTGCCCCAGCGCGCCGAAGCCGACGATCAGCACGCGCTTTCTGTTCAGGCCGCGATCGCGCGCCGCGCCCAGGACGGCGTAGGCGCCGACGCGCGCGCCGACCAGCGCGACGGCGGCCAGCGCGAACCAGGCGCCGGCCCACATGCGCGACAGCGCCGCCGCCTGGTGCATCAGGAAACTGATCAGGATGCCCAGCGCGAACACGGTCGCCCAGGCGGCGACGCAGCGCGCCGCCAGATCGGCCAGGCGCCGGCCGCGCCAGGACTGGTAGAGGCGAAACGCGGGGAAGACGGCGATCACGCCCAGCCCGCACAGGTAGATGAGGAACAGATGGATGGGCGGCGGATCGCCGGTCATGTCCTCGGCGAACTTCAGCTCGGTGGCCGCGAGTCCGCAGGCGATCACGATCCCCGCGTCCAGCAGGCGATAAAGCAAGCTGGCGCCATTGAATCTTGCCGACGCGTCCGATTGGGGCGTGTCCATCGCGCACTCCTCTGTTCTTGGCTGGATGCCAGAAGGAACCGGGAACAGGCCGCTGCGTTGCCGCAAAGCCTGGGGCCACTGGAAAAATCTTATTGACTGGAGGGCGCACTCGAAACCTCCAAACGATGTAGGAGAAGGCTTAGGGCATCCGTCGAATGTGCGGGCCGGAAAAAAGAGAGTGGAATGTCGCAACCCGTTACGCATCGGGCTCTCTTGCTGGCAACGAAGTCATTCACCGTGGAGTCGCCATGACGACAATTTTCGGAACCGTGAGCCGGGCCCTGGCAGCCATCGCGCTCGTGTCCTCGTTGGGCGCTTGCGCCTTGTCCCCCGGCATGACCTTCAAGGCCGGCCACCTCGTCGATCCCAATGATCCGAATTCCGTCTCGGAGGTCCGCGAGCTCACGCCGGCGCTGGTCATGGACGACGTGCGCGCCCGCGACGCGCTGATCGACAACGACGGCGTGGACCGCCTGTACGGCAAGAGCGAGCCGTACCGCATCGGCCCCGGGGACATCCTTTCGATCGTGGTCTGGGACCACCCCGAACTCGTGCTTCCGACGCAAACCTACGCCATCGGCGCGGGGGCGACCGAACTAGCCATTGGGGACACCGCCTCGGGCATTCCGGGCTATGCCGTATCAGCCACTGGATTCATCCAGTTTCCGTACACGGGATTGCTGAAAGTGGCCGGGTTGACGGAGCTTCAGGCGCGCAATCTCATAGTCAATAGTTCGAGCAAGTACATCCAGGATCCGCAGATCACCGTGCGCGTGCTGGGCTACCGGAGCAAGCGTGTCTATGTGGAAGGCGAAGTGAAGACGCCGGGCGCGCTGGCGATCAACGACATTCCCATGACCCTGATGGAAGCGGTCAACCGGGCCGGGGGCATCCTGGCGACGGGCGATCGCAGCGGCGTGTATGTCATCCGCGAAGGCCGCCGCACGCGCATCAATCTGCCGGCTCTGATCGAACGCGGCAAGGACCTGAACCAGGTCCTGCTGAAGGCGGGAGACATCGTGCGGGTGACGCCGCGCGATGACAGCAAGATCTTCGTGATGGGCGAGGTGACCACGCCCACGGTGGCGGTGATGCGGGACGGCCGCATGTCGCTGAACGAGGCGTTGGGACTGGCCGGCGGCCCCAGCCAGTTGAACTCGGATCCGTCGCAGGTGTTTGTCGTGCGCAGCACGGAGGAGGCAAAACCGCTGGTCTTTCACCTGAACGCGGCATCGCCGCAGGCGCTCGCGGTGGCGGAGAAATTCGAGTTGCAGCCCAAAGACGTCGTATTCGTGGATACGGCCGGCCTGGTGCGTTGGAACCGTTTCATCAGCAACCTGTTCCCCAGCGCGCAAACGGTGCAGACCGTCAATTCCATCAAGTAGTCGCCTGACAAACAACGCCTTTGGAGGCGCCGCGACGGCGGCGGCGCCTTCTCCTGGAGAGCTGCATGTCGTTGCCCATCGAGTCCTTTGAACCCACGGCGCCTGCCCGTCAGCAGGAAACCCCGTTGTCCTCGCACGTGGACGCGATCTTCTCCAACCGCTGGATGATCATCGGCATCACGCTGCTGGCCCTGCTGGGCGCGGTGATCTACGTGATGATGACGCCGTCGGTCTACCAGGCCGACATCATCGTCCAGGTGGAGGAGGAGCAGCCCAACGGACAGGCCCGCAGCCTGCTGGGCGATGTGTCCGCGATCTTCGACACCAAGACCGAGACCTCTGGCGAAATGGAGGTGCTGCGTTCGCGCATGGTGGTCGGACCGGCGGTCGACAAGTTCTTGCTGTATATCCACGCCAGGCCGAATTACTTCCCGGTGGTGGGCGCCTGGCTGGCGCAGCGCCACGAGAGCTTTCCCTATCCTGGCGGCCTGCCCCGGGGCGGCTACGCCTGGGGCGGCGAGACCATTTCCGTGTCGCAGCTGGATGTGCCCAATGAATGGCTGGGCAAGCCGCTGCGGGTGACGACGCTGGGCGACGGGCGCTACACGCTGTTCGACAAGATCACCGGCTCGACCTTCACCGGGACCGTGGGCGCGCCGCAGCATTTCGTGCTGCCGGGCGGCGGCGCGCTGGACGTGCACATCGACGCGCTCAGCGGCCGTCCGGGCACCGAGTTCACCGTGTCGCGCAGCTCGCGGCTGGCGGCCATCGAGGACGTGCAGGCGCGCATGGGCATCTTCGAGCGCGGTCGCGCCTCGGGCGTGATCGGCGTCACGCTGGAAGGCAACGATCCCGCGCTGACCACCGCCGTGTTGAACGAGATCGGCGCGGAGTACGTGCAGCAGAACGTGAACCGCAAGGCGGCGCAGGCCGAGAAGTCGTTGAGTTTCCTGGAGCAGCAGCTGCCCCAGATGAAGAAGGACCTGGACGCGGCCGAGACCAAGTACAACGCCTTGCGCAACAAGCGCGGCACCATCGACCTGAGCGAGGAAGCCAAGCTGATCCTGGCCCAGTCGGTGGACGCGCAGACCAAGGTGATGGAACTGCGCGCCAAGCGTCAGGACCTGATCACGCGCTTCGCGCCCACCCACCCCAGCATCCTGGCCATCGACCGGCAGATCGCCTCGCTGACCGGCGACGTGAACCGCATCGGCAACAACATCAAGCAGTTGCCCGACCTGGAACAGGACGTGGTGCGGCTGGTGCGCGACGTGCGCGTGAACACCGAGCTGTACACCGCGCTGCTGAACAATACCCAGCAGCTCAAGCTGATTCGCGCCGGCAAGGTCGGCAACGTGCGCATCCTGGACGCGGCGGTGCAGCCGGACAAGCCGGTGCGGCCCAAGGCCGCCATCATCATCCTGGTGGCCAGCGCCATCGGCCTGATCATCGGCCTGCTGTCGGCCCTGGTGCGCAACGCCCTGTTCGGCGGCCTGTCCGAGCCGGAGGAAGTGGAGCGCTATACCGGCCTGCCGGTGCTGGCGGCGATTCCCTACAGCGACATCCAGGACAAGCTCTGGCGCCGCAGCCGCCGCAAGAATGCGACCGTGCCCGCGCTGCTGGCGCAGAGCCAGAGCAACGCGCCGCCCATCGAAAGCCTGCGGGGCTTCCGCAATGTGCTGCAGGCCTCGCTGCGCCAGTCGGCCAACAACATGGTCATGTTCACCGGCCCCGTGGCCGGGGTGGGCAAGTCCTTCCTGTCGGCCAACTTCGCCTTCATCCAGGGCGGCGTGGGCAAGCGGGTGCTGCTGATCGACGCCGACTTCCGCAAGGGACAGCTCAACCGCTATTTCGGCGTGCCCAAGGAGGACGGCCTGTTCGAGGTGCTGTCCGGCACGATCCCGCTGGAGCAGGTGCGCCGGCACAGCGTGTCCGAGGGCGTGGATTTCATTTCCACCGGCGCCGTCACCTTCGACCCGTCCGAGCTGCTGGCCTCGCCCGTGTTCGGCCAGACGCTGCGCGAGCTGTCCACCCAGTACGACATGGTGGTGCTGGATACCGCGCCGGTGCTGTCCTCGCCGGATGCAGCTGTGGTGGGCAGCCATGCGGCCGCGGTAATGGTGGTGGTGCGGTCCGGCATGAACACGGTGGGCGAGATCCGCGAGACGGCCAAGCGGCTCATCCAGGCCGGCGCGCCGGTGGACGGCGTGCTGTTCAACGGCCTGAAGCTCTTGCCCGAACGCTTCGGCCTGCGGTCCAAATATGGCGGATACCGCTACTCCAGGGCGGCGTACTACGGCGATTTCAAGCAGAACGGTCCCAAGTGACGCCAGCCGGAGGAAACGGACATGCACGGAACTTTTGGCTGGGACGCTCCGAACATCCTTGATTCGGTTTTCAAGGCCTACGACATCCGTGGCACGGTGCCCGAGGAGATCGACGCGCGCTTTGCCCACAGCCTGGGCATGGCGGCGGGCGTGAAGGCGCTGGAGCTGGGCGCGCGCGCGATGGTGGTGGCGCGCGACGGCAGGCTGAGCAGCGTGGAGCTGTCGGCCGCGCTGCAGGCCGGCTTGCGCGCCGCCGGCCTGCATGTGATCGACATCGGCATGGCGACCACGCCCATGCTGTATTTCGCCGCGCGGCTGATGGATACCGGCGCGGGCATCGCGGTCACCGGCAGCCACAATCCGCCCAACCACAACGGCTTCAAGCTCGTGCTGGATGGCGCTTCGCTCTACGGGGACGGCATCGCCGCGCTGCGTGACGCCATGCGGCGGCCGATAGAAGGCGCGGCCCATGCCGGCGGGCGCACGCAGATGCAGATGCAGCCCTGCTACGCCGCGCGCGTGATGGGCGACATCCGGCTGACCCGGCCGATGAAGATCGCCGTCGACTGTGGCAACGGCGTGGCCGGCGCGATCGCCCCGGCCCTGTTCCGCGCGCTGGGCTGCGAGGTCACCGAGCTGTTCTGCGAGGTGGACGGCGCCTTTCCGGGGCACCATCCGGACCCGGCCGATCCGCAGAACCTGCAGGACCTGATCTATTGCCTGCGCTATTCGGACTGCGAGATCGGCCTGGCCTTCGATGGCGATGGCGACCGCCTGGGCGTGGTCAGCAAATCCGGCCAGATCATCTGGCCGGACCGGCAGCTCATCCTGTTCGCGCGCGATGTGCTGTCGCGCAACCCGGGCGCCGAGATCATCTACGACGTGAAGTGCAGCCGCCATGTGGCCCGCGCCATCACCGAGGCCGGCGGCAAGGCCACCATGTGGAAGACCGGCCATTCGCTGATCAAGGCCAAGATGCGCGAGACCGGCGCGCTGCTGGCCGGCGAGATGAGCGGGCATCTGTTCTTCAAGGAACGCTGGTACGGCTTCGACGACGGGTTGTACGCCGCCGCGCGCCTGCTGGAAATCCTGTCCGCGGCGTCGGATCCCTCGGCCATGCTGGAGGGGTTGCCGCAGTCCTGCGCCACGCCCGAGATCAAGCTGGAGACCGCCGAGGGCGAGCAGTTCGCCCTGGTCGAGGCGCTGCGCGCGCAAGGCGGATTTCCTGGCGCGCAGTCGATCAACGATCTGGACGGCGTGCGGGTGGATTACGTCGACGGCTTCGGCCTGGCGCGGCCGTCCAACACCACGCCGACGGTCGTGCTGCGTTTCGAAGGGGACACGATGGCCGCCCTGGCGCGCATCGAGGAGGACTTCCGCAACGCCTTGCGTCGCGTCGCGCCTCATGTCCGTTTACCGTTCTAAGGAGCACTACGCGATGGATAGGGCTGAATTTGCGAGGGAAGAGGCGCAAGCCGCGGGATTGCTGGACTGCGCCGAATGGCGCGCCTTCGACCATGCGGCGCGTCGCGCGGAACTGGACGCCGGCGCGCTCAAGCTGATCGAGGCGGCGGGCCTGAGCCTGGACTTGTCCATGCAGCGCCAGTCGCCCGCGCTGGAGGCGGCGGGGTTGGCCCTGCTGCGCGCCCGTGGCGTGCCGAGGGCCGTGCAGGCGCTGTTCGCTGGCGAGGCGGTCAACTGGACCGAGGACAAGCCCGCCTGGCACACGGCGCTGCGCGCGGGCCGCACGCGCGAGCAGCCCGACGGCCAGGACGCCGGCTCCGTCTGCGAGTACGCGCGCATGCTGGACTTCGTGCGCGCGCTGGACCAGGAGGCGGACATTGGTGCCGTGCTGCATATCGGCATCGGCGGCAGCGACTGGGGGCCGAGGCTGGCGGTGCAGGCCTTTGGCGGCCCCACGCAGCGGCGTCAGATCCGTTTCGTTTCGAATATCGACGGCCATGCGTTCAACGACGCGGTGACCGGGCTGGACCCGAGGCGCTGCCTGGTGGTGGTGTCGTCCAAGTCCTTCACCACCGCCGAGACCCTGCACAATGCCCGCGCCGCCATCGCCTGGCTGCGGCGCGGCGGCGTGACCGATGTGGCGGCGCATCTGGCGGCGGTCACGGCCAACGCGGCGGCGGCGCGCGCGTTGGGCGTGCCGGCCGAGCGGGTGTTCTCGATGTGCGACTGGGTGGGCGGCCGCTATTCGGTGTGGTCGGTGGCGGGCCTGTCCATCGCGCTGACGGTGGGCGCGGAGGTGCTGATCGGCATGCGGGCCGGCGCCGAGGCCATGGACCAGCATTTCCGGCTGGCGCCGCTGGCGTCCAATGCGCCGGCGCAGCTGGCGCTTGCCGGTCTGGTCAATTGCAGCGTGCTGGGCCACAACTCGCTGAACATCGCGGCCTACAGCGCGCGGCTGCTGCACCTGGTGACCTACCTGCAGCAGCTGGAGATGGAATCGCTGGGCAAGCGGGTGGCGGGCGATGGCCAGGCCGTGGGCGTGCCGTCCGCGCCCATCATCTGGGGCATGCCCGGCACCGACGGGCAGCACACCTTCTTCCAGTGGCTGCACCAGAGCGAGAACGGCGCGCCGGTGGATTTCATCGCCAGCCTGCAAGGCTGCCCGGACAACCCGGACGCGCACCGCATGCTGCTGGCCAACTGCCTGGCGCAGCGCCAGGCCCTGTTGCGCGGCAAGAGCCTGGAGCAGGCGCTGCTGGACGTGGCCCATATCGACGACCGCGAGCGGGCGCTGCGCCTGGCGCGGCACATGGTGCATCCCGGCGGGCGTCCTTCCTCGCTGATCGTGCTGCGCAAGCTCGATCCGCGCGGCCTGGGCGCGCTGCTGGCCTTGTATGAGCACAAGGTGTTCGTGCAGAGCGTGGTCTGGGGCATCAATCCCTTCGACCAATGGGGCGTGGAGCTGGGCAAGCGGCTGGCCACCGGCATCGAGCGCGAGCTGGCGGTGCCGGTGTCGGCGGCCGTGGCCGACCGGGGGCACGACGCGTCCACGTCGTATTGGATCGATTGCTACCGGGGCCACGCCCAGGCGCCGCTGCCGCGCCATGCCTGGGTGCCGGGCGTCGCGGCGCATCTGTGAGCGGCGCCAGGGGGCCGGCGCCCAAGGGGACGACCCCTGCCGCATAACCCCTACGCCGTGTCGGGGGGATTCCGCGAAGAGGGCCCCAGCGGTTACAGTTGACGGGAATATTGCAAAGCAGCATCGGCCCGTCGGCCAGTCCGGCGGCCGCTGCTCCGTCAGCGAGGCACTTCATGTTCGACCTTCATTCCCACGCCGGCGCCGCCGGCATTTCCTTGCGGGCGCAGCCATGAGCGGGCCCAGCCACACCCCGCCCGCGCACTGGAACCTGGACGGCATCGTGTCCGGCCTGCGCGAGGCGCGCCTGGCCTGGCGCGGTCCGCGCGGCCGCCTGCGCGAGGACGCCGGCCTGCGCGAGTTTCCGTCGCAGGAAAGCCTGCGCCAGATCGTCAAGGATCTGAGCGGCGCGCTCTTCCCCATGCGCCTGGGGCCCATCGATCTGCGCGAGGAAGTGGAAGACTTCTACGTCGGCCACACCATTGGCGCGGCGCTGGACGCGCTGCTGCACCAGGTCTGTCTGGAACTGCAGTACGCCGGGCGCAATGATCCGGCGCTGCTGGCCGACACGCAGCAGCGCGCCATCGGCATCGTGCGCCAGTTCGGCGCCGAGCTGCCCAAGGTGCGCGAGGCGCTGGACCTGGACGTGACCGCCGCCTATCAGGGCGACCCGGCCGCGCACAGCGCCGACGAGGTGCTGCTGTGCTATCCCGGCGTGACCGCGATGATCCACCATCGCCTGGCCAACGTGCTGTACCGGCTGGGCGTGCCCATGCTGGCGCGCATGGTGGCCGAGATCGCCCATGCCGACACCGGCATCGACATCCATCCGGGCGCCACCATCGGCCGCAGCTTCTTCATCGACCATGGCACCGGCGTGGTGATCGGCGAGACCGCCATCATCGGCGACCGCGTGCGGCTCTACCAGATGGTGACGCTGGGCGCCAAGCGCTTCCCGCCCGGCGAGAACGGCGAACTCAAGAAGGGCCTGCCGCGCCACCCGTTGATCGAGGACGATGTGGTGATATACGCTGGCGCCACGATCCTGGGCCGCATCACCATCGGCAAGGGATCGACCATCGGCGGCAACGTCTGGCTCACGCGCAGCGTGGCGCCCGGCAGCAACGTGACCCAGGCGAGCCTGGTCAGCGATATGCCCGATTGCGGGCTGGGCGGCTGATCGTCGCGCCGGGCGCGTCCGCCGGTCCGCGCATCGGTGATTCTGGGAGCCTGGATGGACACACGCGTTTCGGATCTGGCCGCGCTGCGCGGCTTCGTCGACCGCCACCCGCGGCTTTTCGTGCTGACGGGGGCGGGCGTCAGCACCGATTCCGGCATTCCGGACTATCGCGACACCGAGGGCGAATGGAAGCGCAAGCCGCCCATGACCCTGCAGATGTTCATGGGCGGCGACCTGGCCCGCGCGCGCTATTGGGCGCGCAGCATGATCGGCTGGCGCCGCTTCGGCCGCGTCCTGCCGAATGACTCGCACCGGGCGCTGGCGCGGCTGGAATCGCGCGGCCGGCTCAGCCTGCTGGTGACGCAGAACGTCGATGGGCTGCACGAGGCCGCCGGCAGCCGCGAGGTCGTGGACCTGCACGGCCGGCTGGATCAGGTGCGCTGCATGCAGTGCGACTGGCGCGGCGGGCGGCAGGCCTGGCAGGACGAGCTGGCGGGGCTCAATCCCCATTGGGAGTCGCTGGAGGCCAGCGACGCGCCCGACGGCGACGCCGATCTGGATGGCGTGGATTTCTCCGGCTTCCGCGTTCCACCCTGTCCGCGCTGTGGCGGCGTGATCAAGCCCGATGTGGTCTTTTTTGGCGAGACGGTGCCGCGCGAACGGGTGGACCGCGTCAACGCGGGCCTGATGGCCGCCGACGCGGTGCTGGTCGTGGGGTCTTCATTGATGGTGTATTCGGGCTACCGTTTCGTGGCCGCCGCCGCGCGCAACGGCATGCCGATCGCGGCGATCAATCTGGGCCGCACGCGCGCCGACGCCTTGCTGACCCTGAAGGTGGAACAGCCTTGCGCGCTGGCGCTGGATGCCCTGTGAAAGCGCTCGCCGGCCGCCAGTTAGCGGCCGGTTTTTGAGCGGTTTATACAAGCCCTTGTCCTGCAAGGGTTTTTTTCTGCTGTTACAGAGCTTTCCATAGGGTTGTCCACAGATAGTGGGGATAACTCCTAGGGATAACCCGAGGCGGAGTCCCGGAAAATGGGACTCCGGACGGGGACGGACCCCGCCCGGGCTCAGCTTTCCGAGGCCACGAAATCCTCGCCCATCAGCGCTTTTTGCGCGGCATGCCAGCTGCCCGCGTCGGGCGCGTACAGCAGGCCGCCGTTGCGGTGCGTGGGCTTGTACGGCGAACCGTCAAAGCGCGCGGCGTAGCCGCCGGCCTCGCGGTGCAGCAGCCAGCCGGCGGCGTGGTCCCAGGCGGTGAGCTGGTTGTACAGCGCGACATGGCAATGGCCCGCCGCCAGCATGCGGTATTCATGGGCCGCGCAGCGCAGCGAGGCCGTGCTGCCCAATTTCGACAGGTTGCCGTTGACCGTGCTGCGCAGCGGCTCGGGCAGCGCGCCGGTGGAGATCAGGCCGTCCATGTCCTCGGGCGGCGCGGGACTGGCCACGGCCAGCGGCGCCTGCTTGCCGTTCTCGTATTCCATCCATGCGCCTTCGCCGCGCACGGCCAGCGCGCTGTCGCGGCTGACGGGGTCGTAGATCACGCCGGCGATCACGTCGCCGCGATGGCAGGCGGCGATCATCATGCCGAACAGCGGCAGGCCCGCCACGTAATTGCGGGTGCCGTCGATGGGGTCGATCAGGAAGGCCAGGTCGGCGTCGACCAGCATGTTCAACAGCGCGGGGTTGCGGGTCGAGGCTTCCTCGCCGATCAGCACCGCGCCGGGATACAGCTTGGCCAGCCGCGCGCTGATCATGCGCTCGGCGGCCTCGTCGGCATCGGTGACCAGGTCGCGCACGGAGGTCTTGCCGCGCACGGCGCCCTCGGGCAGGTTGCGAAAGCGTGGCATGACCTCGGCCTGGGCCGTATCGGCCAGGATGGACGCCAGCCGGCGCGTTTCTTCGCGGGTGAAAGATCTGCTCATAGTATTCGTCCTAGCAACGCGCAAATCTAGCATGCCGGCAAGGCAATTGATCGTGTCGGGGTAGGGGTTGAATCAAAAGAGCATTTCAGGGACGGCTTGGCGTAGCGCGCCTTCGGATTCATGATGTCGCGCGGAACGCGCCATCCCGTTGTGCGTGCCCTGACAGGATCAGATGAACAGGACCGTGGGCACGGATGATGGAAAAAAACCAGCATGGTCGGCATGCTGGCGGGGGTGGAGGCGCACGGGCTTCTTCTGCCCTGATCGGGGTACTTATCGCGCCCGCCCATGAAACAGCGCCGTCGGCAAGACGCGCGGGAACCTTCCCCACATGCCTTGCCGACGGCGCTGTCGCGTTCGTAAACGTCCGAAACGCGTAATGCCATTCGCCCCGAAGCGCCGTGCGCTCCAGGGCTTGGCCTTAACCCAGATCCAGGCAGAGGTACTTGATCTCCAGGTATTCCTCGATCCCGTACTTCGAGCCTTCGCGGCCCAGGCCGGATTGCTTGACGCCGCCGAACGGGCCGACTTCGTTGGAGATCAGACCCGTGTTGATGCCGACGATGCCGTATTCCAGCGCCTCGGACACGCGCCAGACGCGGGCGTAGTCGCGGGTGAAGAAGTACGCGGCCAGGCCGAAGATGGTGTCGTTGGCCTGTTCGATGACTTCCTGCTCGGTCTCGAAGCGGAACAGCGGCGCGACCGGGCCGAAGGTTTCCTCGGTGGCGAAGCGCATGGACTTGGTGACGTCGCGCACCACGGTGGGTTCGAAGAAGGTGCCGCCCAGCGCGTGATGCTTGCCGCCGACGATGACCTTGGCGCCGTGCGCGGTGGCGTCGGCGATGTGCTCCTGCACCTTCTCGACGGCGTTGGCGTCGATCAGCGGACCTTGCGTCACGCCCTCGCCGAAGCCGTCGCCGACCTTCATGGCCTGGACCTTTGCGACCAGGCGCTTGGTGACTTCCTCGTACACGCCGGCCTGGATGTAGATGCGGTTTGCGCAGACGCAGGTCTGGCCGGCGTTGCGGAACTTGGAGGCCAGGATGCCGTCCACGGCGCGATCCAGGTCGGCGTCGTCGAACACGATGAAGGGCGCGTTGCCGCCCAGTTCCAGCGACAGCTTCTTGATGGTGGGCGCGCACTGTTCCATCAGCGTGCGGCCGACTTCGGTCGAGCCGGTGAAGCTCAGCTTGCGCACGGCGTCGCTTTCGCACAGGGCCGCGCCGATCTCGCGCGAGCTGCCGGTGACGACGTGGAACACGCCGGCCGGCACGCCGGCTTCCTCGGCCAGCACGGCCAGCGCCAGCGCGGTCAGCGGGGTCTGCTGGGCGGGCTTGAGCACCATGGTGCAGCCGGCGGCCAGCGCCGGGCCGGCCTTGCGCGTGATCATGGCGGCCGGGAAGTTCCACGGCGTGATGGCGGCGGTGACGCCGATGGGCTGCTTGAGCGCCAGCAGGCGCTGGCCGGCCTTGGGGCTTTGCAGCACGTCGCCGTCGATACGCTTGGCTTCCTCGGCGAACCATTCCAGGAACGAGGCGGCGTAGGCGATTTCGCCGGCGGCCTCGGTCACGGGCTTGCCCTGTTCCGAGGTCATGATGGCGGCCAGGTCCTTCTGGTGCTGCATCATCAGCTGCGACCACTTCAGCAGGATGGCGGCGCGTTCCTTGCCGGTCTTGGCGCTCCAGGCGGGCAGGGCGGCCTCGGCGCTGGCGATGGCGGCCTCGGTTTCCTTGCGGCCGAACTTGGGCACGGACACGATGGTCTTGCCGGTGGACGGGTTGCTCACGGGAATGGACGGGCCATTGCCGGCGCCGACCCACTCGCCGCCGATGTAGCAGGCGTCGCGCAGCAGGTCGGGGCGGGTCAGATTGATTTGGGTCATGTTGTCAGTCTCCTAGAGTGTTTGGGCCAGTGTTGGGCCCACCCCCGAAGCGC
>MCND01000376.1_pt1 | contig 13798 bp, 12 predicted proteins | sample 778211 | NCBI WGS metagenome assembly MCND01 (sample SAMN04296812, study PRJNA304217) | bioreactor metagenome | isolation source: activated sludge enriched with benzalkonium chloride | place: Turkey: Istanbul urban wastewater treatment plant
CCAGGTTCACGCCGGTCAGGCGCGCCGCCTTGGGATTCATGCCGACGGCGCGCATGGCGCGGCCGACGCGGGTGTAGCGGAACATGCAGAACAGCAGCAGCATCACGGCCACCGCCACGGCGAAGATCACCAGGTCCAGCTGGGTCAGCACGGCGTCGCCGATGATGATGGCGTCGGTGGGCGCCAGCGGCGGCAGCGAGCGCGGCGTGTCGCCCAGGCCGCTCTGGCGCACCAGGCCCTTGAGCGCGTAGGCCAGGCCCAGCGTGGCGATCACCAGCTGCACGCCCACGCCCTTGGACGCGATCACGCGCTCCATCACCACGCGCTGGAACAGCGCGGCCACCACGGCCACCGCCAGCAGCGTGACGGGAATCACGACCAGGTAGGGCCAGCCCAGCACCAGGGTCAGGAACAATGCGATGTAGCCCCCGACCATGAAGATCTCGCCCTGGGCGAAATTCGGCACGTCGGTGGTCTTGAATACGATGACGACGGCGACGGCCAGCAGCGCGTACACGCTGCCCGTCACCAGTCCCGACAGCACCCCCTGCTGCAGGAACAACCAGATATCGGCAAAACTCATGATGGTCTCCGGCGGCCCGCGCGATGCTGCGCCATCGCGCGGGCGCTGCCCGTGTGATTAAGGCTGGTACTGCCAGACGCTCTTGAAGGCGCCCGGGACCAGCGACATGCTGGTGCCGTCGAACTTGATGTAGATGGCCGATTCCTGAGCGGCGCGGTCATTCGGGCCGAACTCGATCGGACCCGCCATCACGCCGGAATCGAACTTCATGGTTTCCAGCGCGGCCAGCACCTTCTCGCGGGTGGGCTGCGGGCCGGCGGCCTTGAGCGCGTTGACCACCGCCATCGCCGGCGGGATGCCGTAGGGCATGTAGGTCTGCGGATGGCCGGGCTTGGCGGCGAGGTCGGGATAGGCCTGTTTGTACATGTCGTAGACCCAGGTCAGCTTGGGCCCGCCGGGCAGGTCGGACAGCACGTCCTGGATGTAGACGTTCTTGAAGGCGTCCTTGTTGCCGACGTTCTCCACCAGCTGCTTCAGGTCGGCGGTGCCGTTGACGGCCAGCACGATGGGCTTGTTCCAGCCCAGTTCCTGCGCCTTCTTGATGATCAGCGCGGCCGGACGGGCGTAGGTGGTCAGCAGCAGCACGTCGGGATTGGCCGCGCGGATCTTGAGCATGGGCGCGGTCACGTCGGTGATGTTCGGGTTCACCGACTGCACCTGCAGGTCCACGCCGCCCAGCTGCTTGGCCTGGGCGCGCGCGGCTTCCAGGTTCCAGCCGCCGTAGGCGTCATCGTGGTTGATGTAGCCGACCTTCCTGGCCTTCAGGTGTTCCGAGGCGAACTGCACCATCGAGCCGCCCACGGCGTGCTGCGAGATCGAGAACGCGCCGTAGATGTACTTGGACGGCGGATACAGCGCGCCGTCGCCCGAGGCGTTCAGCATCAGCAGCGGAATCTTCTCGCGCTCGACGTATTCGCGCGCGGCCACCACGGCGGCCGAGCAGGAGCCGCCGTTCAGCATGAAGACCTTGTCCTGTTCGGTCAGCTTCTTCACGGCCGCGACCAGGTCGTTGGCGTTGCAGCGATCGTCCTCGATCACCAGCTCCAGCTGGCGGCCATGGATGCCGCCTTCCTTGTTGATCTTGGCGTAATACATCTTGGCCGCGTTCATCACGTCGAAGCCGTAGGCCATGCCGGCGCCGGACAGCGGCGCGAACACGCCGATCTTGATGGTCTTGTCGGTGATGCCCGGTTCCTGCTGGGCCTGGGCGCCGGTGGCGACCGCCCACGCGCAAAGCGCGGCGGCGGCGAAGCGACTGCTGGTCTTCATGGTTGTCTCCCGTTGCTGATCATTTTTTTGCCGTCAGGACCGTCCACGCCGGATGCTGCCCTGTGCGGCGGGCATGGCGCGAAGCGGACCGGGACTGGCGCTGGTCTGGGTACTGGCCTGGGTACTGGGCGGACATGCCGCCAAATTCGAACGACTGCGTGGAACGGCCGGGTGTTGCTACTGCATGCGGTAGCCGCCGTTGACATCGATGATGCTGCCCGTGATGTAGGCGGCGTCTTCCGAGGCCAGGAAGCGGACGGCGGCGGCCACGTCCTGCACGGTGCCGATGCGGCCCAGCGGGATGGCCTGCGCGGCGGCGGCGAGCGCGCCGCTGCTGGTGACGGTGCTGCGCAGCATGTCGGTGTCGATCAGGCCCGGGGCGATGCCGTTGACGGTGATGCCCAGGTGCGCGGATTCGCGCGCCATGGCCTTGGTCAGGCCCAGCACGGCGGACTTGGCGGCGATGTACGAAGCGCTGGAGCGGTAGCCGCCCAGCTGCGCGGCCACCGAGCTGAAGGTGACGACGCGGCCGTGCGGCACCGGCGCGGCTTCGCGGCGGCGCAGGAATTCGCGTCCGCACAGGAACACGCCGCGCGCGTTCACGGCGAAGCTGCGTTCCCAGATATCCAGCGTGGTGTCCTTGATCAGCGGGCGTTCGCCGTTGTCCTGGAACAGCAGCAGGCCGGCGGCGCTGACCAGCACCGAGATCGGGCCGTGGCGCGTCTCGATGTCGTCGAAGGCCGCCATGACCGAGGCTTCGTCGCTGACGTCGAAGGCGCGCGCGTCATGCGGCGCGCCCAGTTCGTCGGCCACGCGGCGCGCGCGGCCGGCATCCACGTCCGACACCACGACCCGGTAGCCGGCCTGCGCCAGCTCCTGGCAGATGGTGGCGCCGATGCCGCCGCCGCCGCCCGTGACCAGGGCAAGACGGGAAGCGGCGCCCGCGGCGGGCGTGGATACATTGGACATGCTGTCTCCTGGCGATCGTGCCGTCCGCCTGGGAAACGGCAACGGCGGCTTTAAATTTTTTGCGATTATGTATACATGCTGGTCGCGCATATATAAGGGCTTTCCCTGATCTTGCTTTGAGGGAAATCAGTCTTCATTGGGGAATTCACTGGGGAAAGCCCTGATGCGAACCCGGTGGCGGGAACGTATGTATTCTTCATGTATACAATGCGGCATGGATACGCTATCTCAACACGTGACCGACACGCTGCGGGACTGGGTGCTGCACGGCAAGTTCAGCCCGGGCGCGCGCCTGGAGGAAATCCCGCTGGCCGAGAAGCTGGGCGTGTCGCGCACGCCGGTGCGCGCCGCCCTGGCGACGCTGGGCAACGAGGGCCTGCTCGAACACCTGCCCAAGCGCGGCTACACGGTGCGGGCCTATGACATCGGCGAGATCGTGGCGGCCTACGAGGTGCGGGCCGCGCTGGAAGGGCTGGCCTGTCGCCAGGCGGCCATGCGCGGCCTGTCGAACGACGCGGTCGCGACCCTGCGCAATTGCCTGGACGAAGGCGACCGCATCCTGGGCAAGGGCGTGCTGCTGCCCGACGACCACATGCCGTACCAGCAGGTGAACATCACGCTGCACAACAGCATCCTGGAAGCCGCCGGCAATCCCTGGGTCAGGCGCTTCGCCACGCAGGCCCAGGCCATTCCCTACGCGTCGGACCGCATCGTCCTGTGGGAAGACCACGGCATCATCCTGCGCTCGCACGATGACCACCACCGCATCGTCAACGCCATCATCGGGCGCGACGGCGCGCGCGCCGAGGATCTGATGCGCGAGCATGTCTACTACGCCGGCATCATCCTGAAGAACAACTACGAGAAGCTGGGGCCGGCCGGAGCCAAGCCGGGCATGGCGCAGCTGGGCGGACGGGTCTGAGCGCCGGGGCTGATGCGCGGCGTCCCGCTACGCCGCATCCCGATACGTCACGCCCCGTGACGGCAAGCCCCGGGTCGGGGATCTAGCCTTCCTGCGCCACCTGGCGCAGCGCCTGTTCGAACACGCCCGTCGGCTGGCCGCCGGACACCAGGTACTTGCCGTTGAGGATCACCGACGGCACCGACGTGATGCCGCGATCGCGCCATTGCGCCTCCTCGGTCCTGACCGCATCGGCATAGCGGCCGGACGCCAGCACCTCGCGCGCCTGCGCCTCGTCCAGGCCGGCGTCGGCCGCCGCGCGCGCCAGCACCTCGGCGTCGCTCGTGTCCAGGTTGTCGTCGTGATAGACCGCCAGCAGGCGCTTCTTAAGCGCGACCTGCAGGGCGGGATCCTGCAGCCCGGCCCAATGCAGCAGCCGATGCGCGTCGAAGGTGTTGTAGGAGCGGTTGTCGTCGGCCATGCGCATCGGCATGCCGACGGCGGCCGCGCGCTCGCTGATCACCTTGCGGTTGGCCTGGATGCGCTCGCGGTCGTAGCCGTACTTGGCCATCAGGCGCTCGATGGTGTTCTGTCCGCCCTTGGGCATGTCGGGGTTCAGTTCGAAGGGCCGGAAATGCAGTTCGACCTCGGCCTCGCCGCGCAGCCGCTCGATCGCGGCCAGCAGGCCGCCCAGGCCCACCGCGCACCACGGGCAGGCCACGTCCGAGACGAAATCGATGCTTATCTTTGCCATGGAACGCTCCGGAGAATGTGGGCTGGGCGCGGCCGGGCATGAAAACCGCCGCGCGGCAATGCGGAAAATGGAAAATTGTTGCCCATGGGGCAGAGGAGTACAGTACACCTTCCTGTCAGGTGCATCCGATAAAGTAAACCGCAGTGTTTTACTGGAAAGGACAGATCACCGTGGAATCGCCCTCCTCAGGCACCCCGGCCCCGGATCCTTCCGAGACCGACGCGCAGGCTGCGCTGCCGCGCCGCCGCGCGCTCATGCTGGGCCTGGCCGGTGTCGCGCTTGAAGCCGGACTGCTGGCCTATCCCTCCCTGCTCTGTGCTCAACCCGCCGCGCAACCGTCTGCCGCGCCCGTGGCCGACGATGGTTTTCTCGCGCTGTCGCGCGCGCTGACCGACCACGCCCACCTGAACCCCGTCACCGCGCGCCGCATGCGCGACGCGCTGGAGCGTTCCGGCGTGCGTCAGGCCGGCGACTGGCCCAGGCTGGCCGCGCTGGCCGCCAGCCATCCCACCGCCGACGCGCTGATGGCCGCGGCCAGGCAGGCCGGGCTGCAGGACCTGGCCAGCGACATCGTCGCCGCCTGGTACACGGGCACCGTGGGACGCGGGCCGACCGCCGTCGTCGTCGCCTATGAAGAGGCGCTGATGTACCAGCCCGTGCGCGACGCGCTCACCGTGCCCACCTATTGCAGCTATGGCCCGCTCTGGTGGACGGCGGCCCCGCCGGATCCGGCGGCCATGCCGCCCGAGCCTCCCCTGATCGCTTCACCTGGCGCAACCCTATGAGACAAGCAGAATTCTCCGCCGACGGCGACGCACGCGCGGACATCGTCGTCGTCGGCTCGGGCGTCGTGGGCGCGATGATCGCGGACCAGCTGAGCGCCCGCGGCCACTCCGTGCTGATCCTGGAGGCCGGCCTGCGCATCGAGCGCGCCCAGGCCGTGGAAAATTGGCGCAACATGCCCTTCGCCAATCGCCTGGGATCCGATTTCCAGGGCCTGTATCCACAGTCCCCGCTGGCGCCGGCGCCGCTGTATTTCCCGGAAAACAACTACGTTCACCTGACCGGTCCCAGCGGCAGCGGCTTCAAGCAGGGCTATCTGCGCACCGTGGGCGGCACCACCTGGCATTGGGCGGCGTCCTGTTGGCGCCACCTGCCGGTGGACCTGCGCATGCAATCGGCCTACGGCGTGGGCCGCGACTGGCCGATCTCATACGAGGAGCTGGAGCCCTACTACCTGCAGGCCGAGAACGAGATGGGCGTGGCCGGTCCCAACGATCCCGCGCAGCAATCGCCGGTCGAGCGCAGCGGTCCCTATCCGATGGACATGGTGCCGTGGGCCTATGGCGACCAGCGTTTCGCCGACGTGGTGAACCCGCATGGCTACCGCTCGGTGCCCATTCCGCAGGGCCGCAGCACGCGGCCCTGGCGCGGCCGTCCCACCTGTTGCGGCAACAACAATTGTCAGCCTATCTGTCCGGTCGGCGCCATGTACAACGGCATCCATCATGTCCAGGCGGCCGAGGAGAAGGGCGCCATCGTGCTGCCGCAGGCGGTGGTCTACAAGATCGACACGGACGAGAACAATCGCGTCACCGCCGTGCACTGGTACGACCAGGCGCGCAAGTCGCACAAGGCCACCGGCCGGCATTTCGTGCTGGCCTGCAACGCGCTGGAAACCCCGCGCCTGCTGCTCATGGCCGCCAATGAACGCAACCCCGCCGGCATCGCCAATTCGTCTGACCAGGTGGGCCGCAACATCATGGACCACTCGGGCTTCCATTGCTTCTTCCTGGCCAGCGAACCGCTCTGGCCGGGACGCGGCCCGGCGCAGAGCAGCTGCCTGGTAGGGCCGCGCGACGGCGCCTTCCGTTCGGCCTATTCGGCCAACAAGATGATCCTGAACAACATCACCCAGGTCGCCTCGGCCGCGCAGGCCGCCATGGACATGGGACTGGCCGGCAAGGCGCTGGATGCCGAGATCCGCCGCCGCGCCGCGCATGGCGTGGACCTGTCGATCAGCCTGGAGCCGCTGCCGGACCCCAACAACCGCCTGACCCTGAGCAAGACGCGGATGGATCCGCTGGGGCTGCCCTGTCCGGACGTCAACTACGACGTGGGCGACTACGTGCGCAAGGGCGCCGAGGCCGCCCATGCGCAGCTGCGGCATATCGGTACGCTGTTCCAGGCCACCGAATTCCGCATCACGACACAGCTCAACGCCAACAACCACATGATGGGCAGCGTCATCATGGGCGCCAATCCCAAGGACTCGGTGGTGAATGGCGACTGCCGCGCGCACGACCACGACAATCTCTGGCTGCCGGGCGGCGGCGCGATGCCCTCGGCCAGCGTGGTGAACAGCACCTTGAGCATGGCCGCCCTGGGCCTGAAGGCCGCGGCGGCCATCGCCAAGCAGATGGATGCCGCCGCATGATGCCCGCCGCCCGCTCCGCGCATGTCGTTTCCGATCCGGGTTCCCCGCGCCCGCGCGCCTGGCTGCGCCTGGGCCTGGGCACGGCGCTGTGGCTGGGGCTGGCCGCCGGCGCCGCCGCGCAGGCGCAGGCGCCGGCCGAGGCCGACGCGCGCCTGCTCGAGCGCGGCCGCTCGCTGGCCATCGCCGCCGACTGTCTGGCCTGTCACACGCAGGCCGGCGGCGGCAAGCCATATGCCGGCGGCTATCCCATCAACAGTCCGCTGGGCGTCATCTACGCCAGCAACATCACGCCGTCCAAGACGGCGGGCATCGGCGACTACAGCGAGGCGGATTTTGCCCGCGCGCTGCGCGAGGGCGTGCGCAAGGATGGCGCGCGGCTGTATCCGGCCATGCCCTACACGTCCTACACATTGATCACCGACGAGGACATGAAGGCGCTGTACGCCTATTTCATGAAGGGCGTGGCCCCGGTGGATGAACCCGCTCCCGTCACGCGGCTGCCGTTCCCGTTCAGCGTGCGGGCCTCGATGCTGGGATGGAACCTGTTGTTCCTGGACAACCGGCGCTACACCCCGGATCCGTCCAAGAGCGAGCAGGTCAACCGTGGCGCCTATCTGGCCAATGCGCTGGCGCATTGCGGCAGCTGCCATACGCCGCGCAACGCGCTCATGGCCGAGGACGCCGGCCGCGCGCTGGGCGGTGGCCCCGTCGGGCCGTGGTACGCGCCGAACATCAGCTCGGATCCTGTTGCCGGCATCGGCGGCTGGTCGGAGAACGAACTGGTGCAGTACCTGCGCACCGGCCGCGTCGCCGGCAAGGCCCAGGCCGGCGGCATGATGGCCGAGGCGGTCGAGAACAGTTTCCAGCACATGCCCGAGACGGGCCTTCGGGCGATCGCGGCCTACCTGAAGAGCACCGCGCCGGTCGGCCCCGAGTCCGCGGCGGACGGCAAGCGCCCGGCCGGGACCGCCTATGACCAGGGCCGCGCGGCCAGCGACGAGGCGCGGCGGCGCGGCATGGACAGCCAGACCGCCACCGCCAGCCTGAAGTCCGGCGCCGCGCTGTTCAGCGGCTATTGCGCCAGCTGTCACCAGTCCAGCGGCGCGGGCAGCGCCAACCAGGCCTATCCCTCGCTGTTCCACAACACGGCCACCGGCGCGGGCACGGCGGCCAACCTGGTCGCGACCATCCTGTACGGCATCGACCGCAATGTCGGCGATCAGCACGTGCTGATGCCGCGTTTCGATCAGAAGTCCTATGTCAATCCGCTGACCAACCAGCAGGTGGCGGACATTTCCAATTACGTGCTGGCGAGCTACGGCAATCCGGATCTGCGGGTCACGCCCGCGGACGTGCAGCAGTCCCGCGATGGCGGCCCCGTGCCGCTGCTGGCGAAGGCCCAGCCTTATCTGGTGCCGGGCGGCGTCGCCGTCCTGGTGGTGCTGCTGCTTCTGCTGCTGGCGTGGCGGCGGGCGTGCAGGCGTCGGTCGCGCTAGGAGGGCCGGCTGTCCTTCTACGAAGCCAGCATCGCTGCGGCGGCGATCGGAGCAGGTTGCCGTACGCTTTACAGTGAAGACATGAGCCACGGGCAGATCCTCGAGGATGGCCTGACGATAACGAATCCGTTCCGGGCGCCGCGACCGTGAGAGTGGTATCGAACGCAAAAATTCGATATTTCTATTTTTGGATTCTTGTTTGCTCGAGCATTAACGAGGTATTGAGATACTTCCCCGACAGCAGCGTTGCTTGTCACCGTCGTTCGAGCTATATACTCGGCCACCTCCACGAAAATGAATAAGAATCGTGAACGACGTAGCGCCGTATTCCGCTCGCATACGCCGCATGGTTTTTGTCCTGGGCCTTGGCGTGCCGGTGGCTATGGCGATCATCGCGCTATGGCAATGGCAGCGCGTTGGCGCCTTGCCGACGGTGCCGGTGACATCCTTGCGTTATTACGGGCAGCGCAGCCCGTGGGTGCATGACGCGCTGGCGCTGCTGGCGCCCTTGACGCTGTTGCTGGGCGTCCTGGCGACCGCGTCCTTCTGCGCGGCGCTGGTGGCGATCCGCCGCGCCACGGCGCGGGCCATGCAGTCGCGCGACGCACTTATGCAGGCCTTCGAGAACGGCCGCCGCTGGCTGCCGAAGTTCATGCTGTCGCAGACCGTGCTGGTGTTCGGCGGACTGATCACCCTGCTGAGTTTCGAAGCCATCATCATCCTGAGCCGGCCGGGCGTGTCGGACGGCGGCGTCAAGCTGGGCGTGTTCCTCGCCATGGTCGCGCTGGCGCTGGCCTGGTACGGCTTCAAGATGCTGTATGGCGCGCTGCGCCAGTCCGAGCGCCAGGGCGAGCCCGAGCCCATTCTGCTCATGGGCCAGTCGCTGGCGCCGCATCAGGCGCCGCGCCTGTGGGAGTTCGTGCGCGAGATCGCCAAGCGGACAGACGCGCGCGCGCCCGACGCGGTCGTCGTCGGCCTGAACGAAGGCTTCTTCGTCACCGAGCATCCGGTGGCGCTGGTCAGCGGCCAGCCGGTGCCCGAGGGGCGCGTGCTGTACCTGCCCTTGCCCTATATGGCTTTCCTGGATCGCGCCCAGGTGTCCGCCGTGATCGCGCACGAGCTTGGCCATTTCACCGGCGAGGACACGGGCTACAGCCTGCGCTTCGCGCCCATTTACCGCAGTTTCCTGGACAGCATCTTCTCCATCGCTAACGAGCACGACGAGAAGGACGACGGCGCGCGCGCCTGGGTCGCCGCGCCGGTCACGCTGTATGGCAAATGGTTCCTCGCCAGTTTCGAGGAAGCCATGCATCATTGGAGCCGCGAGCGCGAGCTGGCGGCCGACGCTTTCGGCAGCCGCATCGCCGGCACGGAATCGTCCGCGCTGGCGCTGCTGCGCATTTCCGGGCTGCACCGGATCGTGGACGCGGCGCTGGCGCACAACCAGCAGGCGCCGGCAGAGGAGCGCGGCGGCGTGCTGAAGATGGTGCGCCGGCTGGTCGCCGAGCACGGGCTGGACGACCCGCAAGAGCGCCTGCAGGACCAGCAGGCGCATCCGCTGGACAGCCACCCGTCGCTCAAGCAGCGCCTGGACGCGCTGGGCGTGGCCATCACGCCCGAGCTGCTGGCCCGCGCGCGCGATCCGCGCGACGCCGCGCTGCTGGTCGAGCTGGGGCTGGAATCGGCCGTGTCCGCTTGAGCGCCGGCAACCGCGCCGCGCAGGTTTCGCTGATCCCATCCGGAGACGTCATGAATGACATCGCATCCTCGCTGGAACAAGAATTCACCATGCATGCGCAAGCGGACCGCGACGCGTATATCGCAGAGCTGAAGCGGCTGGAGGCGGCCGGACGCGGCAGCGTGGAGATCACGCCGCATTCGGTCGGACTGCCGGTGCTGTTCGGCGGCGCGGGCGCCGCGGTGCTGTATGGCGCGCTGTCTTCCCGTCATCTGACGACGATGGAAGTCCTGCTGTTCTCGTTGCTGGGTCTGGCGCTGCTGTCCAGCCTGTGGATGATGTTGGGCCCGCGCGAGCCTTGTTACACCCTGTGCGAGGAAGGCATACGGGTGCGCGGCGGCGACCTGACGCCCTGGGACAGCATTTCGGACTGGCGCGTCAATGAGACCCGCTACTCCTTCCTGCCCATTTCCGTTGCCTTGGTGCTGAACTACGAGGCGGGTTTCACGCCGCCGCCGCTCAAGCGTCCGTTCTCGGTCGGCGTGACGCGCCACAATCGCAAGACGGGCGAGTACGTGACCGACCTGACGCTGTACACCGGCCCCAAGGGCATGAGCGTGGCGCAGCTGACCGAGCGCATCAACGATTGCCACATGGCGGCGCAGGCGCGCGCCGAACTGGCGCGCCTGGGCTGATCGACAGGGAACACTGGCGGGCCCGGCAGGCGCGCCGCAAGGCGTCCGATCGCCGCGAGCGCGGCGGCTTGCCCCACGGCGCGTCGGGGCCGGTCCGGCTCCGACGCCCGCGACCACGCAGGCTTACTTCGTGACGCCGTTTTCCACGCAGGGGTGGAATTCGCCGCTGTCCTTGTCCAGCAGGAACAGCACGCCGGTGGCGACGCCGAAGTAGGTGCCGTGCAGTTCCAGCTCGCCGCTTTCGACGCGGCGGCGGATGAAGGGGAAGGTCAGCAGATTGTTCAGGCTCTGCTTGATCACGGCCAGTTCCAGGCGCTTGAGGTCGGCGTTGCGGTCGCCGGTGGATTCGCCCAGGCCTTCGGCCACGGGCTCGATCTGGGTCATCCACTTGCGGATGAAGTCGCCGCGGCTCAGCGGCTTGGCGTCGTCGTAGAACGCGCGCACACCGCCGCAGGACGCGTGGCCCAGCACCACGATGTGCTTGACGTTCAGGCCGTTGACCGCGAATTCGATGGCGGCGCTGGTGCCGTGGTAGGACGATTCGGTGTCCGGGTCACAGGGCGGCACCAGGTTGGCCACGTTGCGCACCACGAACATCTCGCCCGGTCCGGCGTCGAAAATCAGTTCCGGGGCGACGCGGGAGTCGCAGCAGCCGATGATCAGGATTTCCGGGTTTTGTCCGGTTTCCGCCAGCTTCTGGTAGCGCGAACGCTCGGCGGGGAAGCGGCCGTCGAGGAAGGATTGATAGCCGTCAGCGAGTCTTTTGGGGAACATGGTTTTCACATCCTAATAACTGGGCCAGGGAGACTGGCGAGCCGACAGACGCAAGAAGGGGCTTCGCGCGGAAGCCCCTGTCATCGAGTCGGCAATGCCAATTTTCCCATAAGTTGGGTCCCCCCCGAAGCGCCTTCGGCGCTCCCCCCAGGGGGCGCCGCTGCGGACCGGCGGAGCCGGATCCGCGCGGCCTGGCTTGGGGGGGCCGCGTTACGTGGCGGGCGCGGTCGCCGATACCTGCAAAATAAAAGGGTCGCATTGACGCATGGGCTACCAGGCCTGCACGTCCAGCGCCGTCACCCGCGCCGCCGGCAGCGGCGTGACTGCCCGCACCAGCCGGATCTGTCCCGGCGCCAGCGGTCCCGTCACGCCGTCCTGCACCCGGCCGATCTCGCGGCCCTGTTCGTCGTACAGCACGAAGGTCAGCATGACGCTGTTGATGGGACGGGCGGATTGATTGGCGAGCGAGCCGGTGATGGTGGAGCCGTTCTGGGCGTCGCGCACGGTCTGGATATTGCCCAGCGTGACGCCGTAGGCCAGGCTTTGCGCCGACGCGCCGCCGCCGGCCAGGCAGGCCAGCGCGGCAAGGAAGGCTAGGGCGGTTTTCATGGTCGTCTCCTTTCGGGGCTCGCCGCGGCGGGCAAGGCGCGCTGTGTCGCGGCGTTTCTATCTCACACCTTTACGCCCCGGCGCACAACGGGTGGCGAGGGGCAATGGGTAACAGGTTGCGAGGGTTGCACCCAGATTCGACAGGGGATGGCGCGGCTGCATCCGAATGTCTCCGGCTTGCGGGCATTCTAGCGTCGCCGGCGTGTCGCGGCGAGGGTGCGCGCCCGCCGCGTTTGTCTATGATCAGCCGGACGCGAGGCGGTCATTTTTCAGCTGCCAGACAGCTGGCGGGCGCCCCTGGCGCCTTAGCGTTTTTTAACTTTTTACGCTCTTGCGAAGCCTTGGTGTTTGCCCGATGATGAGCACGCCGGCGCCTTGTCCGGCGGACCGTGCGGCCCGATCCCGCGCCCCTCGGGCGCCCCGGGCGCTCAAAGAGAGGAATCCATGTTTTCCCGCACCAGCCAGCTGGCTTCGGCCTTAGTCCTTTCCGCTTGCTTCGCCGGGGCCGCGTTCGCGCAGACCGCCGCGCCCGCCGCCGCCCAGCCCGCCAAGACCCCCACGCCGCAGCAGCAGCGCATGGCCGACTGCAACAAGTCGGCCGAGGGCAAGAAGGGCGACGATCGCAAGACCTACATGAGCGCCTGTCTGAAGGGCGAACAGCCGGCGCCGGCCAAGCAGCTCACGCCACAGCAGCAGAAGATGAAGGACTGCAACGCCAAGGCCGGCGAGCAGAAGCTCACCGGCGACAAGCGCAAGACCTTCATGAGCACCTGCTTGAAGGGCTGAGCGCCTGCGCTTCAAACGCAACCGGGCCGCGCAAGCGGCCCGGCGTGTTTGTGGCGGTCCATTCCTATCCGGCGCGCAGCCGCGCGGCTGTCCGAGCCGGAAGGACGCGCCGCTTCAGACCGTGGCGATCGGCGTCACCGGCGAGCCGATGGCGTGCGGCAGGCGCAGCGGCGGCGCGGTCAGCATGAAGCGGTGGCGGCCATTGGCGCGCAGCCAGTCGGCCAGGTCCTTCAGGTACCACAGCTCGGCCAGCGGCAGGCCCAGCTTGAACAGGCAGTGGTGGTGCAAGGGCAGCATGGGCCGCGGGCCGCTGCGTTCGCGCGCGGGATAGGCTTCCACCGCGTAGTTGTCGGCGCAGATGGCGGCGATGCCGCTGTCGGTGATCCACTGCAGCAGCGCCTCGTCGGTGCCGTCCAGCGCGGCGCCGTAGCTGTGCAGCGTGTCGGCGTCGGGCTGGCCGTTCATGGCGACCACGGCCTCGGCGTAGCCGGTGCGCAGCACCAGCATGTCGCCCGGCTCGATCTCGATGCCGTCGGCCTCGATCACGCGCATCAGCTCGGCGTGGCCGATCAGCGTGCGGCCGGCGCCGTAGTGGCGTTCCAGGTCGACCAGCACGCCGCGTCCCTGCATGCCTTTCTGCGCCAGGTGCTCGATGCCCAGCTTCAGCGCCGCCGACGGGCCGCCGCTGTCGCAGCCGCAGCCCGCGTGGCTGCCGTCGGCCGGGCCGATCACGTCCACGCCGGCGGCATAGCCGTTGTAGTAGCGCAGCTCGGGCCGGCCGTCGCCGTCGGCGTCGAACAGCGCGCCGACGTGGGCCAGCGCGTCCCATTGCGTCGAGTACTGCATG
>MCND01000377.1_pt1 | contig 13784 bp, 10 predicted proteins | sample 778211 | NCBI WGS metagenome assembly MCND01 (sample SAMN04296812, study PRJNA304217) | bioreactor metagenome | isolation source: activated sludge enriched with benzalkonium chloride | place: Turkey: Istanbul urban wastewater treatment plant
CCCAGGTCGCGGTAGTTGATGCCCAGGGCGGCGATGCCGCCGCGCTTGACGCTGTCGGTGTCCGAGGCGACCAGCGGGATCTTGGCGTCGTTGCCGACCTTCACCAGCGACTCGTAGGCCGAGACCACGTTGTTGTCGGTGTTGGTGTAGATGACGTCGACCTTGCCGATCAGGCTGCGCGCGGCCGAGGCCACGTCGACCGAGCGCGGCGCGGCCGCCTCGACCAGGCTCATGCCGTACTTGGGCAGCAGCTCCTGCAGCTTCTTGACCACCACGACCGAGTTGGCCTCGCCCGGGTTGTAGACCATGCCGACGCGCTTGGCGTTGGGCACGATCTTCTTGATCAGGTCGATCTGCTTGTCCAGGGCCAGCAGGTCCGACACGCCGGTGACGTTGGTGCCCGTGGGTTCCATGCTGGCGACCAGCTGGGCGGCGACCGGATCGGTCACGGCCGAGTACACGACCGGCACGTCCTTGGTGGCCGCCACGACGGCCTGGGCCGACGGCGTGGCGATGGCGACGATGGCGTCGGGCTTGTCGCCGACGAACTTGCGGGCGATCTGAGCGGCGGTGCCGTTGTTGCCCTGCGCGCTCTGATACTGCCATTTCAGGTTCTTGCCCGGCTCATAGCCGGCTTGCTTGAGGGCGTCCTGCACGCCGTCACGCACGGCGTCCAGCGCCGGGTGCTCGACGATGGCGGTCACCGCCACCGATTTCTGCTGCGCCGACACGGGCGAGGCGATAGCCATCGCGAGCGCCATGGCGCCAACCGTCAGAAAATGTTTTTTTCCGATCAGCATAGATAAGCTCCTTGAACCTTCGGTGATTGTTCGTTGTTGGACTGTACGCCCAAGGCTGTCTTGGTTCTCTTTACGGCGGCCCCGGCGGCTTCCCGCAGGTCCGTCCGGCCGTAAAAGCCGTATAGTCTAACGTGGCGCAGATCAAAAGCCTTTGCGGGGAATCCCTGAATGGGTGCATGGCGCGCGCCGCGCCCCGGATCCCGGCGCCGCCGCCCGCCCCATTCCCGATACACTGGACAATCGGGACGGTCGTCCGGCCGCCCCCGGCGGCAACACAGAGGGCCTCATCATGATCAAGCGCGCGCTGGGCCGTTCCGGCCTGCAGATCCCTCCCCTGACCTTCGGCGGCAATGTCTTCGGCTGGACCGTCGACGAGGCCGGCGCCTGTTCCCTGCTGGACGCCATGGTCGACGCCGGACTGAACTTCATCGACACCGCCGACGTGTATTCGCGCTGGGCGCCGGGCAACCAGGGCGGCGAATCCGAAACCCTGATCGGCAAGTGGATCAAGCGCTCGGGCCGGCGCAGCCAGGTGCTGATCGCCACCAAGGTCGGCATGGAAATGGGGCCCGGCCGCAAGGGGCTGGCGCCCGCCTACATCCGCCAGTCGCTGGAAGCCTCGCTGTCACGGCTGCAGACGGACTACGTGGACCTGTACCAGTCGCACCAGGACGACCCCGACACGCCGCTGACCGACACGCTGGGCGCCTACGCCCGGCTGATGGAAGCGGGCAAGGTGCGCGCCATCGGCGCGTCCAACTACACGTCCGTGCGCCTGTCCGAGGCCCTGATCGCCAGCGAGCGCCACAACCTGCCGCGCTACGAAAGCGTGCAGCCTGAATACAACCTGTACAAGCGCGAGGGCTTCGAGTCCGGCCTGCAATCGCTGGTGCGGGCGCAGGACATGGGCGTAATCAACTATTTCGCGCTGGCCAGCGGCTTTCTCAGCGGCAAATACCGCAGCGCCGTCGACGCGGGCAAGAGCGTGCGCGGCCGCAAGATCGTCGACACCTATCTGAACGAGCGCGGCCTGCGCATCCTGAAGGCGCTGGACGAAGTGGCCGAGGACGCGAACTGCACGCCGGCCCAGGCCGCGCTGGCCTGGCAGATCGCGCAGCCCGGCATCACCTCGCCCATCGTCAGCGCCACCTCGCTGGAACAACTCGACGAACTGGTCAAGGCCGCCAGCCTGACGCTCAGCCGCGACCAGCTCGCCAAGCTCAGCCGGGCCAGCGACTGGCGCGTCTGAACGCCGGACACGCTAGAAGCGCTGGCTGAGCGTCAGCATCGCGGTCCTGCCTTCGCCGTAGAACACGGAGTTGTAGAAGCCCATGGACCGGTAGTACTTCTTGTCGGCCAGATTGCGGATATTCAACTGCAGCCGGGTCTTGTCGCTGAAGTCGTACTGCGCCATCAAGTCGAACAAGGCATAGGGCTTCTGCACGATGTCGCCCGCCTGCAGACCGTAATAGGTCTGCGCGCTGGTGCGACTCTGCCAGCGCACGCCGCCACCGACGGTCAGCTTGTTCCAGCTGCCGGGCAGGCGATAGGCCGTGCTGGCCTTGAGCAGTTGCTCCGGCTGCGTGGTCTGCACCTTCCTGCCCTCGTTGTCCTTGGACTGCCGGTAGGTATAGCCCAGGAACACGTTCCAGCCCGGAGTCACCTCGCCGGCCAGCTCGGCCTCGAAGCCGCGCGTGCGCGTGCCTTCCAGGATGTAGTACCAGCCGTCGTCATGCACCGGATCGAAGCCGCCGTACTCGGCCACATCCTTCTGGTCCGTCTGGAACACCGCGAGCGACGCGTTCAGCCGCCCATCCAGATAGGCGGCCTTGATGCCCGCCTCGTAGTTGTGGCCATAGGCCGGACCGGCCATGTCCCAGCTGCGGGTCTTGACCATCTGCGGCAGGAAGATGTTGGTGTAGCTGGCGTAAGCGGTGTAGGTATCGTCCAGGTCATACGTGGCGCCCAGATACGGCGTGACCTCGGAATAGGTATGCGTGTAGCCCGCCACGCCGCCGCTGGTCTCGCTGGACTGCCAGCGGGTCCAGCGCGCCCCGGCCAGCAGGTGCAGGCGATCGGCCAGCTGCAGGCGCAAGGTGCCGTAGATGCCCGTCTGCTCGTCACGGTGGGTCTGCGACAGCGCCAGGATGTCCCAGCGCGGCGCGGGCCAGTCGCCGGTCCAGTCCTTCACGTCCGGTATCGGGTAGCCGGCCTGGTCCGACGTGTCCCAGCTCTGGTTCCACGCCTTGATGATCGAATGCGAGAAACCCAGGTTGAACTGGTGCTTGCGGCCCAGCGCATCGAACGCGCCGTCCATCGATCCGCCATACACGTCCTGGTCGCTGCCGCCCTTGAACTTGCGCAGCAGCGGCGGCTTGGAGAACCCGTTCAACGTCACCGGCACGTCCGAGGTGAACAGCAGCGGCGCATCGAAGGTGTTCTCCAGCCGGGTGTACGACAGGCGCGCGTTCCAGCCATTGGAAAAACCGTGCTCGATCTGGGCGAAGTATTCATGGGAATCCGTGTCCCAGCGCGACCACTTCGCGCCCATGGCCTGGCCCTTGGGCCAGTCGATCGGCTTGCCCGAGGCGTCCAGCGCCGGCAGGCCGCCCCAGCTGATGCCGCGCGGACGCGAGCGCTGCACCGAACCGCCCGCGCTGATCGTCGTCGACTCGCCGATATCGGCCTCGACGATGCCATACAGCACGTCCCGCTTCTTGCTGTAGAGATCCATCGTGTCGCCACGGCGCTCTTTCGCGCCGACCAGGCGCCCCCGCACAGAGCCGGAGGCGTTGAACGGCGTCGACAGGTCGATCTCGCCCCGATACGTGTCATGGCTGCCGGCAGAGACCTTGGCCTCTCCGTGGAATTCACGCGTCGGACGCTTGCGGATGAAATTGACCGAACCGCCGGGATTGCCCGTGCCGCTCATCAGGCCAGTGGCGCCACGGATGATCTCCACGTGGTCATAGATGGCCGGATCCAGGTTGCCTTCGCCGAACTGGTACAGGCTGTTCAAGGGCTTGACCACGCCGTCGAACTGAAAGGTATCCATGGAAAAGCCGCGCGAGTAATAGGTCAGGCGCTCAGATTCGGCCTGCTGCACGTTCATGCCGGTGGCGTTCTCCATGACGTCGCGCACGCTGCCGATGGCGCGGTCGTCCATCTGCTGCCGGGTGATGACGCTGGTCGACTGCGGCGTATCGCGCTGCGACAGCACCAGGCCGTTGGCGGACCGCATCCAGTCGGCGGTATACAGGCCCGAGCCTTCGGTCGTCGCTCCCGCTCCCAGCACCACCACCGGCGCCAATTGCGCGGCCTCGGCGCCGGCGCGCCGCAGTTCGAAATCACCGTCCGCGCGGCGATGCGCCTGCAAGGAGGTGCCGGCCAGCAATGCGTCAAACCCCTCCTGCACGCCATGGCTGCCCTGCAGGCCGGGGCTCTGCAGGCCATCAGCCAGGGCGGGATCGAACGACAGCAGTACCTGGGCCTGCCGCGCGAAGCCGGCCAGCGCCGCGCCCAGCGGGCCAGCCGGCACATTGACCCGGACGCGCGGCGCGGCGGTCGCGGGCGTCTGTGCATGGGCCTGGCCGGCCGCCAGCGCGGCGCCGGCCAATGCCGCCATGACCAGCGCGACGCCGGTTTTCATGCGCAAGACGCGCGGACGGAAGGGAGCGGAAGGCAAGGACATATCGTTGGGTTCCAGGCGAAGAAAATCGAGGCTTCACCCGTATGCCAATCGAAAACGCAAAAGTGACAGTCCGGCCTGTGTTTTTCAGGCTCTGCCGCGCAGCACGACCCAATAGCGGGTATAGCGCAGCACCTGCACCGGCAAGGCGCGCTCGACAGCGGCCAGCGCGCGATCGGTGTCCGCCAGGGGGAAGGATCCCGAAATGCGCAGACCCGCCACGGCCGGATCGCAGGCCAGCCGGCCGCGCCGGTAGCGCCCCAGTTCCGCGATGAACGCGTCCAGACGCATGTTGTCGGCATATAGCGCCCCTTGAAGCCAGGCGTCTTCGTGCATCGCGGGTCCGGACGGCCGCGCCGCGCGCGCGTCGAACCAGGCGCCCTCGCCCGCCTCCAGCCGACACGCGCCCGCCGCGCCGGCGGCGGCGGGCTCGATCCGCACCGCGCCGTCATTCACCACCACCCGGACGCGGTCGTCGTGCAGGCGCACCGAGTAGCGGGTGCCCAACGCGAGCACGCGACCCATCGGCGTGTCCACGGCCAGGGGCCGGGCAGGCGTCATCGCGTCCCGGTGCGTGGCGATATGCAGCTCGCCCTGGCGCAGCACGATCAGGCGCAACGCGTCGCTGAAGCGCACGTCGGCCGCGCTGCCGGTATTGAGCGTGAGCAGGCTGCCGTCGTCCAGCGTGGCGACGCGCGTCTGGCCGATACCGGCGGACAGGTCCGAGGTCCAGGCACGCCACGGCAGGCCCGCCGCGGTCAGGCCGCCCGTGCCTGCCGCCAGCGAGAGGATTTTCAAGGCGCGGCGGCGGCCGCCGGAGGCAGGCCGTTCCAGCGCGGCCAGGCCGGCCCGCGCTTGCACCTGGCCGAACTGGCGGCCCAGCGCCTCCACCCTCTCCCAGGCCCGACGATGCCGCGCGTCGGCCGCGAGCCAATCGCGCCACGCGGCCTCGTCGGCCGCGCCGGCCTCCTCCGCGCCCAGCCGCACGAACCACTCGCTGGCCGCGCGTATCACCGACTCGGGCAAGGCGGGCTCCGCCATCGCGCGCGCGCTCACCAGGCCGCCAGGCAATGCTGCATGGCGCGGGCCAGGTACTGCCGCACGGAACTCACCGAGACCTGCATCCGATCGGCGATCTCGGCATGGCGCAGCCCTTCCAGCTGGGCCAGCAGGAACGCCTTGCGCACCTTGCCGGGCAGTCCGTCGAGCAGGCGATCGATTTCGACCAGGGCTTCCAGCGCCAGGGCGCGGCGTTCCGGCGATGGCGCCTGCCCGGCCTCGCAGGCACGCAGCGCGTCCAGATAGGCGCGTTCGATGTCACGGCGGCGAAACAGATTGACCATCAAACCATGCGCGATCGTCACCAGATAGGCGCGAGGCTCGCGGCAGGCATGGGCCTCGCCGGCGCGCAACAGCACTTTCAGAAAGGTGTCGTGGGCCAGGTCCGCGGCATCGAACGGGCAGCCCGTCTTCTTGCGCAGCCAATCGCGCAGCCAGGAGTGATGCTGGATATAGAGCCCTTCGACAGGCGCGGGGGAACCGCTTTGATTCATGGCCATTCGACGGACCGGACTCGAGATATATTAATGATAATAATTATCAATAATAATCCAATCCAGCCCGCCCTGGCGCGACTTCAGTCCAGCTGCACGCCGGAATCCCGCACCACCTTGGCCCAGCGCGCGACCTCGCTGTCGACGAACTGGCCGAAATCGGCGCCCGTCATGCCCGGAATGGCCGAGCCGTTGCTGGTCCAGATCTCCTTGATCTTGGGTGTGTTCAGGGCCTTGGTGATCTCCGCCGTCATGCGGTCCACGGCCTCCTTGGGCGTGCCGGCCGGCGCCCAGATCGCGTACCAGGTGGACACCACGTAGTTCGGCACGCCGGCCTCGGCGGCGGTCGGCACGTCCGGCAGCGACGGCGAACGCTCGGACGCGGCCACGGCCAGCGGCTTGATGGTGCCCGAACGGATATGGTTGGACGACGAGCCCAGTCCATCGAACGCCAGATCGACCTGCCCGCCGATCAACGCCGACAGCATCGGCCCCGCGCCCTGGTAGGGCACGTCCACCAGCTTGATGCCTGTCTGCATGGCGAACAGCTCGCCGGCCAGGTGGTGCGTGCTGCCCTTGCCCGCCGTGCCGAAGTTGATGTCGCCGGGGCGCTTCTTCGCGTAGTCGATGAATTCCTGCAGCGTCTTGACCGGCAGCTTGCTGGCGTTGATCACCACCACCTGCGGCGGCTGCGCCACCAGCGCGACCGGCACGAAGTCCTTCTGAATGTTGTAGTTCAGGCTCTTGTAGAGCGACGGCGCCAGCGCGTGATGGGCGCCGCCCATGAAGAAGGTGTAGCCGTCCGGCCGGGCCTTGGCCGCCACGCCGGCGCCCACGGTGCCGCCGGCGCCGCCCTTGTTGTCGATCACGACCGAATGACCGAGCTGTTGGGTCAGTTGCTGGGCCAGCGGCCGGGCGAAGGTGTCGGTGCCGCCGCCTGCCGGGAACGGCACGATCAGCGTCACGGGGCGTTCGGGCCATTGCGCGGCGGCCTGGCCGCCGGCCATCAGCGCGGCGGCGGCGAACAGGGCCGCCGCAGTCTTGCGGGTCTTCATATTGTCTCCTCTGGCATGCAGCGTGCGGACGGCGCGGAGGTTCCGCATCCCGTCTCGTTCTTCTTTCTAGTACTTGGGAATTATTGGAAAGCTGCGGGTGGGATGAGGGCTGGTGGGCGGATGAGGCTCCTTGGAAAAAAGGCGCCGGCCGGGCGGGCCGGCGCCATCACGGCGTTGCGGGTCAGAGCGCCTTGTAGGTTTCGCGCAGCACGTTCTTCTGCACCTTGCCCATGGCGTTGCGCGGCAGTTCGTCGACCACGTGCAGGCGCTTGGGCACCTTGAAGTTGGCGATGCGCGCCTTAAGTTCGGCCTGCATGGCGTCGGCGTCCAGCGCCGCGCCCGCCTTGGGCACGACCACCGCGACCACGGCCTCGCCGAAGTCCGCGTGCGGCACGCCGATGACGGCGGATTCGGCCACGCCGGGCATGTCGTCGATCAGCGTCTCGATCTCTTTCGGATAGACGTTGAAGCCGCCGGAGATGATCAGGTCCTTGCTGCGTCCGACGATGGACAGGTAATCGGCCGGCACGTCGCGCCCGGCCGATTCGCCGCCCCAGCGGCCCACGTCGCCGGTCTTGAACCAGCCGTCGGCGGTGAATTCCTCGCGCGTCTTTTCCGGCATGCGCCAGTAGCCCGAGAACACATTCGGACCGCGCACCTGCACGTTGCCGATCTCGCCCGGCGCCAGCGCCAGGCCGGCGTCGTCCACCACCCGCACCTGCACGCCCGGCAGCGCCCGTCCGACCGTGCCGGCCAGGCGCTCGCCGTCGCCCGGCGCGTAGGGGTTGGAGGTCAGCATGACCGTTTCGCTCATGCCGTAGCGCTCCAGGATCGCGTGGCCGCTGCGCTGCTTGAAATCGGCGAAGGTCTCGGCCAGCAGCGGCGCGGAGCCGGAGATGAAGAGGCGCATCTTGGCGCAGACCTTGCGGTCGAAGCGCGCATCGGCAAGCAGGCGCACGTAGTAGGTCGGCACGCCCATCATCACCGTGCTGCGCGGCAAATAGCGCAGCGCCTGCTCGATGTCGAGCTTGGGCAGCCAGATCATGCGCGCGCCGGCCAGCAACGCGCCATGCGAGGCCACGAACAGGCCGTGCACGTGGAAGATGGGCAGCATGTGCAGCAGCACGTCGTCGGCGCGCCAGCCCCAGTACTGGTGCAGCACGCGCGCGTTGGACGCGAGGTTGCCGTGCGACAGCATGGCGCCCTTGCTGCGGCCGGTGGTGCCGGACGTGTACAGGATGGCGGCCAGGTCGTCCTCCCGCCGCGCCACGGTCTCGAAACGCTGCGACAGGCCGCCGGCCGCGTCCAGCAGCGTGCCGCTGCGGTCGTCATCCAGCGTGTAGACATGGGCGCAGCCGGCCTTGTCGGCGGCGCGCTGGACCCACTCGCGGTTCTTGCTGGAACACACCACCACGGCGGGCTCGGCGTTTTCCAGGAAATATTCGATCTCGGCCTCGCGGTAGGCGGTGTTCAGCGGCAGGTAGACCAGGCCCGCGCGCAGCGTGGCCAGGTACAGCAGCAGCGCCTCGGGCGACTTCTCGGCCTGCACCGCCACGCGCGAACCCTCGGGCAGCCGGAGCGAGGCCAGCAGGTTGGCCATGCAGGCGGTGGCGCGGTCGATATCGTCCCAGGTGTATTGCAGGTCGGGCGTCTCCAGCGCGACCTTGCTGCGATCGGCGGGGAAGCCGCCTTGCAGGACTGCGTACAGATTGGCGTTGCTCACCTTGTCTAGTCTCCGGTAAAGGTGGGGTCCTCGCCGGCCAGGAAGGCGCGCACGCCTTCCTGGTGGTCGCGGCTCTCGGCGTAGGAAAAATAATCGCGGTATTCGTCTTCGCTCAGCGGGCCGCCTTCGGCCAGCCTGCGCGACAGGCGCTTGTTGATGCGGGCGGCCAGCGGCGCGCCCTGGGCGATACGCTCGGCGCTGCGGCGGGCCTCAGCCGCCACCTGGGCATCGTCGACCACGCGGGTCAGCAGACCCATGGCGCGCGCCTCGTCGGCGCCGAACACGCGGCCTTCCAGCAAAATGGCCAGCGCGGCCGCGCGGCCCGCCAGCGCGATCAGGCCGCGCATCTCGTCGGGCGCCATCGGAAAACCCAGGCGGTTGATCGGCACGCCGAAACGCGCGGACGCGCCGGCGATCCGCAGGTCGCACTGGCTGGCGATCTCCAGTCCGCCTCCCACGCACACGCCCTCGATCTGGGCCACGACCGGATGCGGGCAGGCGGCCACGGCCGCCAGCGCCGGCGCCAGCACCTCGCGGTGATAGCGCTGCACGCCGGCCATGTCGGCGCGCTCGGCGGGGAACTCGCGGATGTCGGCGCCGGCGGCGAAGTTGCCGCCCTCGCCGCGCACGATCACGCAGCGCAGCGCATTGTCGGCCGCCAGCTGGTCGAACACCGCGCGCAGCTCGCCCCACATGCCCACGGTGATGGCGTTGAGCCGCCCCGGATGGGACAGCGTGACCCAGGCCAGATGGCCGTCGATTTCCAGCCGCACGCGGCCGCCCTGCCCTGCGCTCATGTCCGTCCGCCCCTCATGTCCGCTCCGTCCTGGAGCTTGCCTCTTGTTCTTGCACGGTCGTGCTTGCCTAGTCGCCCCGGCGTCACCGCTGTCGCCGCGCCGCCTCAGCCCGCGCGGCTGACGCCCCGGCTGACCTGCGGCTTGCCCTCGCCCAGCCGCGCCAGGTTGTCATCCAGCTCGTCCAGCTCGTACAGGTAGTTCACCATCAGCCCGCAGGACTGCTTCAGGCCCTTGGCCGAGGTGTCCGCGGCCCAGTTCAGGCGCTCGATGCGAGCGCCATTGCCCAGGTGGAAACGCGCCACCGCGTCCAGCGGCGCGCCGTTCTTCATGGATTGCAGGTAGTGCGCCGCCAGTCGGAAGCCGGCGCGCCGCAGCGCCTCCGGCGCCTTGCCCGCGGCCGCGCGCGACAGGTGCGCGACCCAGCGCTGGCCGTCATGGCCGCCGTCGCGCTCGCGTCCCTTGCCGTCGCGCAAGATGCCCTGCACCGCCTTGGCTTCCAGCTTGCCCAGCCAGTCCGAGAAACCGGGGATCGGCGACAGCGTGGCGAAGGACTTGAGCTTGGGCAATTCCTGCAGCAGCTGCTCGACCACGCGCTTGAGCAGGAAATTGCCGAAGCTGATGCCTTTCAGGCCGGGCTGCGTGTTGGAGATGGAATAGAAGATCGCCCAGCGCGCCTTGTCCAGGTCCTGCGGCGGCGCGGAGCTGTCCAGCAGCGCCTGCACATTGCCGGCCATCTGCCCGGCGAAGGCCACTTCGACGAAGATCAGCGGCACGCCCGGCATCTGCGGATGGAAATAGGCATAGCAGCGGCGGTCGGGCGCGACGCGGTGGCGCAGGTCGTCCCACGAGGTGATCTCGTGGACGGCTTCGTAAAGAATCAGTTTCTCCAGCAGCGAGGCGGGCGAGTCCCAGGTCAGCGGACGCAACTCCAGCAGGCCCACGTCGAACCAGGCCGACAGCAGCCCTTCCAGTTCCTTGTCCAGCCCCTGCAGGCCCGCCACCTGCTTGCGCCAGCGCAGCATGTCAGCGCGCAGGTCCACCAGGAAGCGCAAGCCCTGCGACTGGGCGTTCAGGCGCTTGAAGAAGCGCACGCCCTCACCGCCGTCGCCGGCATAGGTGGCGCGCACCTGGGCCAGCGCCGACAGCATCAGGCGGCGTTCCTTGCCGGCCGCGGCGGTGTAAAGCTCGACCCAGCGCCGCGCCAGCTTGTTGGCCGCCACGTCGGTGAGCCGCGCCTCGAACAAGCGGCGGACTTCGGATTCGCTGGGCAACCGGCCGCGTTCCCACAGGCGGCCCAGGCGCGCGATCAGGCCATCGGCGGCGTCATTGGCGGCCTCTTCGTGCAATCCGGTATCGGACTCAGGCGTGCGCGCGACGCGCGCGAGCGATTCGGGTGCGGACATGGGCAGGTTCCTCCATGACGATGGGGCCGGACGGATCGGAGGCGCCGGCGGTCTCGGCCAGCGCCAGGGCGCGCAGCACTTCCAGCTGGCGCATCAAATGATTGCGGGCAAGCGCCTCGGCGCCCTGGGCATCGCGCGCCTTGAGCGCCGCGTAGATGGCCAGGTGCTCGGCGCAGGATTCCTCGATGCGCCCCGGCCAGGACAGGCTGCGATGGCGCGACAGGCTCAGCACCTTGCGCAGTTGTCCCACCATGTCCACCAGCCATTGATTGCCGGCCAGGGCCTGCACGGCTTCGTGGATCAGGTAGTTGGTGTGGTAGTACTCGTCGATGCGGCCGGCCTTGGCATGTCCGGCCAGATCGTCGTGCAAGGGCTGCAACGCGGCCAGTTCGGCATCGTCGGCCTTGCGCGCGGCCTCGAAGGCGCAGCGCCCTTCCAGCATGGCCATGAGCGGGAAGATGTCTTCCAGGTCTTGCGCCGACAGCTCGTTGACGAAGCAGCCCCGGCGCGGCTCCAGCCGCACCAGCCCTTCGGTGGCCAGCACCTTGAGGGCCTCGCGCAGCGGCGTGCGGGAAATGCCCATTTCGCCGGCCAGCCGAAGCTCGTCGATCCATTCGCCGTTGCGCAGGGCGCGCACGCGGATCATGTCGCGCAGGCGATCCGCGACTTCCAGGTACAAGGCTTGCCGGACGATGGGAGCGGTCATGGTCGGACGGCCTGGACTGCGCCGTAATTCATAATTATGAACACGGACATAGTAGACCCCGGCGCGGGGCCGGTAAAGCCCCGCCCGCCCCCGGGACTACCCTGAATGAGGGGAAAGGATGCGTTCCCGTGGACTGGCCCGGGCAGCGCCCCGCCCCGGCAGGATCGCTGCCGGCGCGATAGCGGCTCGGACGCGTCCTACAGGTGCAGAACCCCGTCCACGGCGTGCGCCGTCAACGCCCGCGCCCAGCGGCGCGCCGGCAGGCCGTAGCGCGCCTCGACGATGGCCGCGCGGCCCAGCAGCTCGGCCGGAGTGACGGCCAGGCGCGGCCCCGAGAAGGCCAGCACGATCTGGTTGCCCGCGTCGATCTCGGGCAGCAGTATCACGCGGTCGTCGAAGGCCTTGGACAGGTTGTCGATGTTCTTGCCGAAACTCTCGTGGCGGCCGAACAGGTTGACCGCCAGCACGCCGACCTCGCCCAGCACACGCCGGCAGTCGCGGTAAAACTTGACGCTGTCACGCACCGGCCCCTGGGCCTGGGCGTCGTACAGGTCCACCATCAGCACCGGGCAGCGCCCGGCGTTCAGCGGATCGGCCACCCAGGCACCGGCGTCGGCATGCTCGACCTGCAGCCGGTTCTGGCCGGGCAGGCGGAAGAACATGTGGCCGGCGGCGGTGACGGCCGGGTTCCATTCCACCGCCAGCAGCGGGCTGCGCGTGTGCTTGGCGCAGAAGCGCGCCAGCGAGCCGGCGCCCAGGCCCAGCATGCCGATGGCCTCTTCCTTGGGCGGTTCCAGGAACAGCAGCCAGGCCATCATCTGGCCGGTGTATTCCAGCACCAGCTCGGCCGGGTTCTTGACGCGCATGGCGCCCTGCACCCATTCGGTATTGAAATGGAGGTAGCGCACGCCATCCGATTCGGAAAGCGTGGGCTGGTCGAATTCTGAGGGAGAAGAAGATCTGCGCATGGCCGCGATTGTAGAGGGTGGAGCCCCCCCCGAAGCGCTGCGCGCCTCCCCCAGGGGCATGCCTACGGACCGGAGAGATGGCCCACCCCCGAGGCGCTTGCGCGCCTCCCCCTCAAGGGGGCACGCCTGCGGACCGGCGGAGCCGGATCCGCGGCGTCCCGATGAGGGGCACCCGTTTTCATAGGGGCCCTCCGCTTGTCGGACGCGTTCCTTTCCCGCCTGGTGGGCCGCGTCCGTTCAACGGTTGGTGCGCCGTGGGGGGCTCAGATGCGTTCGAAGATCGCGGCGATGCCCTGGCCGCCGCCGATGCACATGGTCACCAGCGCGTAGCGGCCGCCCACGCGTTGCAGTTCGTGCAGCGCCTTGACGGTGATGATGGCGCCGGTGGCGCCGATGGGGTGGCCCAGGCCGATGCCGCTGCCGTTGGGGTTGACCTTGGCCGGGTCCAGCTTCAGCTCGCGCGACACGGCGCAGGCCTGGGCCGCGAAGGCCTCGTTGGCCTCGATCACGTCAAGCTGGTCCACCGTCAGGCCGGCGCGCTTGAGCGCGGCCTGCGTGGCCGGCACGGGGCCGATGCCCATGATGTTGGGATCGACGCCGGCATGGGCGTAGGCCACCAGCCGGGCCAGCGGCTTGACGCCGCGCTTGGCGGCGACCGAGGCGTTCATCAGGATGACCGCGCCGGCACCGTCATTCAGGCCCGAGGCGTTGCCGGCCGTGACGGTGCCGTTTTCCTTCTGGAACACCGGCTTCAGACCGGCCAGGCTGTCGGCCGTGACGTCGCGGCGCACGTGCTCGTCGGTGTCGAAGACGATGTCGCCCTTGCGCGACTTCAGCGTCACCGGCACGATCTGGTCGCGGAAATGGCCGGCCTCGATCGCGGCGGCCGCGCGGCGGTGCGATTCGGCGGCCAGTGCATCCTGGTCCTGGCGGCTGATGCCGAACTTGGCCGCCACGTTCTCGGCGGTGACGCCCATGTGCATGCGGCCGAAGGGATCGGACAGCGCGCCGGTCATCATGTCCAGCATGACGCTGTCGCCCATGCGCGCGCCCCAGCGCTGCGCCGGCGCGATGTACGGCGCGCGGCTCAT
>MCND01000379.1_pt1 | contig 13744 bp, 8 predicted proteins | sample 778211 | NCBI WGS metagenome assembly MCND01 (sample SAMN04296812, study PRJNA304217) | bioreactor metagenome | isolation source: activated sludge enriched with benzalkonium chloride | place: Turkey: Istanbul urban wastewater treatment plant
AATTTGCAGAGACGGTTATCATAGCCAAGTCTGTCATTGCGCAGTTTTCCATGAATTCCCATCCCGAAGAAGAATCCGTCGACGAAGGCTACGACGAGAACGGCTACGACCGTCCCAGCAAATCCCAGGTCAAGCGCGAGATGCACGCGCTGCTGGACCTGGGCAAGCAGCTGATCGCCCTGTCGCCCGAACGCCTGAAACAGCTGCCGCTGGCGGAACGCCTGTACGAAGCCATCCGCATGGCCCAGCGCACCACCAGCCGCGAGGGCCTGCGCCGCCAGACCCATTTCGTGGGCAAATTGATGCGCGACGCCCCCGCCGAGGAAATCCGCGCCCAGCTCGACGTCTGGGAAAACGGCTCGCGCGAGGAAACCGCCGCCATGCACCGGCTGGAGACCCTGCGCGACCGCCTGCTCGACGACGACGAGGCCCTGACCCGCCTGCTGGAGAACAATCCGCAGGCCGACGCGCAGCACCTGCGCGCCGTGATCCGGGCCGCGCGCAAGGAAAAACAGGCCAACGCCGCCCTGCTGCAAGGCCAGGAGCCGCAAAAGAAGCAGTACCGGGCGCTGTTCCAGGCGCTCAAGGCCCTCATCCACTGATTCCATCCATGACCGCCACGACCGACCTGCTCGACTGCATCGAGATCGAAACCGCCCCCAATCCCACGCACGCCGTGATCTGGCTGCACGGGCTGGGCGCCGACGGCAACGACTTCGCGCCCATCGTGCCGGAGCTGGACCTGCCGGCCGGCAGCAAGGTGCGCTTCGTGTTCCCGAACGCGCCGGTGCAGCCGGTGACCATCAACAATGGCATGGCCATGCGTTCCTGGTACGACATCCTGGTGATGGACCTGGTGCGCGTCGAGGACGGCGCCGGCATCCGCCGCTCGGAAGCCGAGATCCACAAACTGATCGCGCGCGAGAACGCCCGCGGCATCCCCACGTCCAACATCGTGCTGGCCGGCTTCTCGCAGGGCTGCGCCATGACGCTGCACACCGGCCTGCGCCTGCCCGAGAAGCTGGCCGGCATGATGGGCCTGTCGGGCTACCTGCCGCTGCTGGACACGGCCGAGGCCGAGCGCCACGGCGCCAATGCGCGCACTCCGATCTTCCTGGCCCACGGCACTTTCGATCCGGTCGTGCCGCTGGCGCGCGCCAAGGCCACGCTGGCCGAGCTGCAGCGCCTGGGCTGCGACGTGCGCTGGCACACCTATGGCATGCCGCATTCCGTGTGCGCCGAGGAAGTGGCCGACATCTCGCGCTTCCTGCGCGAAGTGCTGAGCTGAGCAAGTCAACGACCGCCCCCCGGATACGCCACCTGCAGCATAAATAGCAGGCGCTACCCCATCGGGGCCGCACGGAGCCGGCTTCGCCGGTCCGTAGCGGCGCCCCCCTGGGGGGGAAGCGCGCAGCGCTTCGGGGGGGACTAAACCTCTAGCCAGACCCGCCGCATGGTCGGGTCTTCCGGGTCGGGATCATTGGTGAAACCCAGGCTGGTCATCAGCGCCAGCATGGGCCGGTTGGTCGACAGCACCAGCCCGTCGATGTATTCCAGCCCCTGCTCGCGCGCCGCGTCGATCAGCGCCGACATCAGCTGACGCCCCAGGCCGCGGCGCTGCCAGTCGTCGCCGATCACCAGCGCGTACTCGGCGCCGCGCCCGTCCGGGTTGCGCAGATAGTGCGCGAAGCCCACCAGCACCTCTCTCGGATGGCCGCGATTGGCGGGATTGGGCACCAGCGTGGCGGCGACCAGCGCCAGCTCGCGGTGATAGTCCACCTGGGTATAGCGCGACACCATGCGCGGCGTCAGCTCGCGCATCATCGACACGAAACGCATGTAGCGCGAGCGCTCGGACAGGCCACGAATGAACTCCTGCAAGGACTCGGCGTCCTCGGGACGGATCGGCCGCAGCACCCACGGGATGCCGTCGTTGAAGCGTCGCACCTGCACCAGCCGCGCCGGATACGGGTGAATCGCCATGTGCGGGTAGCCGGCGGTCTGCGGCGTGGCGCAGCCGGGCGTCTCGGTCAGCGTCATGCGCAGTCCGCCCGCGCGCAGCTGGGTTTCGCCCGCGTAGAGCGGATCGATGTCGAGCGATTCGATGTCCGGCAATTCCGAGACCAGTTCGGACACCTGCACCAGCGCCTGCTGCAGCGCCTCGGCCGCCAGATGGCCGACGCGCGGCGCCAGCACGCGGCGCCATAGCCGGCTGCGCTCGATCAGCTGGCGCGCCAGGAAGCCGTTGAGCGGCGGCAGGTCCATGCCACGATCGGACTGCGACAGGAAGGCGTCCGGGCCGCCCGCGCCAAAGCGGATCACGGGGCCGAATTGCGGATCGCGACGCACGCGCACCGCCATGGGACGCGACTCGGGTTCGGCCGAGGCCACCTCCAGAGGCGCATCGCGCAAGGGCACGTAGAACAGCGCCAGCAGGGTACGGATCTCGGACGTGTTCAGCTCGCGCCGGCATTCGGCGCGCACCCGCGCCAGCAGGTCCCGGGCCGCGACCAGGTCGGGAACATGGCTGGCGGGCTCGGGCGGCTGGGTCTGCAACAGCAGCTGCTGGTTGTAGTGATATGTGGCCAGCACGCCGAAGGCGTCAGCGGCGGATTCTGGCGTGCGAAACGCCGAAGTGCCGGCATCGTCCAGCATGCGCCGCAGCGGCCGCATGCCGGCGTCGCCCATGAAACAGGTCACCACGGGCTTCCTGGCCTTGGGCGCGACCTGGGCCAGCTCGCGCGCCACGGCCGGCATGTCGGCCAGCGCGTCTGGCGCCAGCAGCACCAGCACGCCGTCCACGCCGGCATCGTCCAGCACGGCGTCGAGGATCGCGCGGATGCGCTCGGGCGTCAGCGGCACATAGGTGATGACGGGATTGGCGATGGCCGCGTCCGGCTCCAGCATGGCCGCCAGCGCCCGCTGTGTCGCGGGCGTCAGCTCGGCCTTGAGCACGGCGGCGTCGGGGCCGATCAGGTCCAGGGCCAGCTGCGGCGGTCCATTGCCGTTGGAGATCAGCGCCACGCGCCGCCCCTTCGGCCGCCGGGTATAGCCCAGCACCTTGACCGCCGAGAACAGCTGCACGAAGTAGCGCACCCGCACCGCGCCGGCACGCCGCAGCGCGGCGTCGAACACCGCATCGCTGCTGTCGGCGCCGTGCTGGCCGGCCTTGAGCACGATGACCGGCTTCACGCTGGCGGCAGCGCGCAGCACGCTCATGAACTCGCGCGCCGGCCCGACGTCCTCCAGATAGAGCACGATGCTGTCGGTGCGCGGGTCGCTGGCCAGGTAGTCCAGCACCTTGGACAGGCCGACCACGGCCTCGTCGCCCAGCGAGACGGCGACGGAAAAGCCGATGTGCACGTCCTCGGCCCAGTCCATGACCGCCGCCATGATGGAGCGCGACTGGGCCAGCAGGGCCACCCGGCCCGGGCGCGCCAGCACCGGGTGCTGGCTGAGGTTCAGGCCGGCGTGCGGGCGCTGCGCGCCGAAGGAGCGCGGCCCCAGCAGCTCGCAGCGGTTTTCCTCGGCCCAGGCGCGGCACAGCGCCAGCGTGCCGCGCGGATACGGATCGGGCAGTTCGTGCGGCAGCAGGATGACGGAGCGGGGCGACAGCGCCGCCAGCCGGCGCAGCGTTTCCGGCAGCACTGCCGGCGACACGCAGACCAGGGCTAGGTCGGGACGCTCGCCCGGCGCCAGGCCGTTCAGGCTGGCGGGCAGCTCGGGCGCCTCGCCCACGGCGCAATCGACCACCGTGCAGCGGGCCTTGAGCGCCGGCGACAGGGATCCCGCCGCCGGCAGGGGCCGGTCGGCCACGATCACCAGCGAACCGGGTTCGAACATCGGGGCCAGGGCGTGTCGCAGCATGGGGTGGCGGGCGCGATTCGGGCGCTAATCTAAAATAGCGTCCATCGTAACAAGACCAGCCCGCCGCATGTTTGATGTGGCCCCTGCCGGACGCCGCTTTGTGGCGTCGCCGCCATCACCGCTACGCTTCCTATGACCGCCAACGCTTCCTCCCCCATCCGCACCCGCTTCGCGCCCTCGCCCACCGGCTTCCTGCACCTGGGCGGCGCGCGCACCGCGCTGTTCTCGTGGGCCTTCGCCCGCCACCACCAGGGCACCTTCGTGCTGCGCATCGAGGACACCGATGTCGAGCGCTCCACGCCCGAGGCGGTGCAGGCGATCCTGGACAGCATGGACTGGCTTGGCATGCAGCCCGACGAAGGCCCGTTCTACCAGATGCAGCGCATGGACCGCTACCGTGAAGTGGTCGCGCAGATGCTGGCCGCCGGCACCGCCTACCATTGCTACAGCTCACCCGAGGAAGTGGAAGCCATGCGCGAGGCCGCCCGCGCCCGTGGCGACAAGCCGCGCTACGACGGCACCTGGCGACCCGAGCCGGGCAAGACCCTGCCGCCGGTGCCCGCCGGCCGCCAGCCCGTGGTCCGCTTCAAGAACCCGCAGGACGGCGCCACCTCGTGGAACGACATGGTCAAGGGCGTGATCAGCTTCGACAATACCGAGCTGGACGACCTGATCATCGCCCGTCCCGACGGCACGCCCACCTATAACTTCTGCGTGGTGGTGGATGACTGGGACATGGGCATCACCCACGTGCTGCGCGGCGACGACCACGTCAACAACACCCCGCGCCAGATCAATATCCTGCGCGCGCTGGGCGCCGCGCTGCCCGAATACGGCCACGTGCCCATGATCCTGGGCCCGGACGGCGAGAAGCTGTCCAAGCGCCACGGCGCGGTCAACGTCATGGAATACGACAACGAGGGCTACCTGCCCGAGGCCATGATCAACTACCTGGCCCGCCTGGGCTGGAGCCACGGCGACGACGAGCTGTTCAGCCGCGAGCAGCTGGTGAGCTGGTTCGACACCCGCCACCTGTCCAAGTCCGCCTCGCAGTGGGACCCGAAGAAGCTGAACTGGGTCAACGCCCACTACATCAAGCAGATGGACGACGCCGAGCTGGCCGAGCGCGTCGCCCCCCGCGTGGCCAAGCGCGGCGGCCACCCGGAAAAGACCAACCTGCCCGGCATCATGGGCCTGCTCAAGGACCGCGCCGAAACGCTGGAACAGCTCGCCGACGGCGCCATGCTGTTCTGCGGCGAATTCAAGCCGGCCCCCGCCGAGCTGGCCGAACAGCACCTGACGCCGGCCGCGCGCGAGGCGCTGGCGGACTTCGCGCAACGCGCCCAGGGCACCGAATGGACCCGCGAGGCGCTGTCCGCGCTGATCAAGGCCGTGCTGGCCGACCGTGGCCTGAAGATGCCGCAGCTGGCCATTCCTCTGCGCGTGGCGGTGGTTGGCCAGACGCAGACGCCGGCGGTGGACGCCGTGCTGGCGCTGCTGGGCAAGGAAACGGTGCTGACGCGCCTGGCCTCGGTCTGAGGCGCGCGCCCGGTCATGCAACTGTCCCTGGACGACCTGACCAATCTGGCGTCACAACGCCCGATCGGCGGCCGCCATCCCTGGGACAGCAACGACGAAGCCCAGGTCGATGGTTTCTACCGGCGCGTCTGCGCCGAACTGGAGCGGACGCTGCCCGCGGCCTCGCGTATCGCCTGGGGACACTATGGATCGGGCTACGCGTCCTTCGTCGACGCCTGGTTCTACCGCGAGGAGCGTGATTTCAAGACGGGCAAGGGCGACCAGCATATCGGCCTGGTGATCCTGCTGTGCCGGCTGGCGCCCTGCTTCGTCTTCATGCAGGGCGAGAAATGGCGCCATGCCACGGGCGGCAGCAGCTACCTGCCCGCGCTGGACATGGTCGACCGGCTGGACTCGCCGGCGGTCGCGGCCCTGGCCGAGCGCGCCCAGCCCGTGCTAGAGCGACACGGATTGGCGCGCGCCAGGCGTGCCGAACTGGAAGCGCCGCTGCCGCCGGATCTGAGCATCCCCACGATACTGTCCGATCCGCCCTACGCCGTGTTCGACGCCTTGTTCCACTGGGAAGACTGAAACACGCGGCCAACTGGCCGCGTGTTTTCTTGGGCGCGCCCGCCGCCTCAGGCCGTGGCCGGCGCCGCGCGGCGCTTGAGCGCCCAGGCGAAGCCCGCGCCCAGCACGGGCAGCATCACGGCCGAACCGCCGAACAGCGCGGCCGCCCCGATCTCGTCCACCACCGCGCCGGCCAGCGCCACGCCGGCGGCCTGCCCCATGAACAGGCAGGACGCGAACCAGGCCACTGCCGTGCCGCGCGCGGACGGCACCATCTGGGTGGCATTGGTCTGCAAGGTGGCGTGCAGCAGGTAATAGCCGAAGCCCGCCAGCACGCTCGCCGGCAGGCTCCACACCCAGGCCGGCCCCAGCAGATAGGACAGGAAGGCCACGCCCAGCACCAGCCCGCCCGCCACCGCCAGTCCGCGCTCGCCGAGCCGCTTGAGGATGCGACCGGCCACCACGGTGTACAGCAATCCGCCCACCGCATAGACCGCCACCAGCGCGCCGGCGGCGGTCAGCGAAATATCGAAGCGCTCGTGCAGATAGGACGGAGCGAAGGCCAGCGCGCCGAACACCAGCAGCCCCTCGATGAATACGGTCGCCAGCACCACGCGCGGCCAGGGCGCGGCCAGCACCAGCCGCGCCTGCGCGACAAAGCCCTGGCGCGCGCCGGCGGCCAGGCCCGCGCCCAGGCCGGCCGCCTGCTGGCGCCGGACTTCCTGGCGCAACAACAGACCAACTATCAGATAACCGCAAACCAGCGCCGCGAAAGCCCAGCGCCAGCCCACCGTGTCGGCGAACAGGCCGCCGGCGAGCTGGCCGGCGGACATGCCGAGGATGGTGCCGGTCAGGAAACGCGCCAGCGTGGCCTGCCGGCGCTCATAGGGAACGGTGTCGCCGATCCAGGCCATGGACAGCGGCACGATGCCGGCCCCGGCCGCGCCCGACAGGGCCCGGCACAGCACCAGCACATCGAGCGACTGGGCCATGACGGCGCCCGCGCTGCCCAGCGCGCAGGCGAAGGTGGCGACGCTGACCACGCGGTACTTGCCATAGCGGTCGCCCACGGGACCGAAGAACATCTGCAGCACGCCATAGGCCACGGCGAAGGCCGTGACGGCGCGCGCGGCCTGCCCGGTGGTGGTGCCGAACTCCGCCGCGAGCTGCGGCAGCATGGGATCACAGATGCGGAAGGCGCTGGCGCTGACGAAGGCAGCCAGGGCGAGCAGCGCGATGGCGCGCGCTTCGGAGGACAGGGCGGGCATGATGGCCGGGACGTGGTGGCAGGCGAAACCCGCACCTTACCGCAGCCCGCCGCGGCCGACCCGGCCGCCGGGCGAAATGTCCGCCCGGCGCAACGCTCAATACGGCAGGCGGTAGCCCTGCGGCATGCGGCGGGCGGTCACGACCTGCCCGCCGGACTTCAGCTCGCGCAACGTCAGCTTGGCCTGTTCGACCTTCTCGACGCGGTAGCGGTTCAGGTAGATGGGATCGTCGAAGTCCACGATCTCGCCGTTCGAGACGGTGGTGCGCATGGTGTAGACGCCGTCGGCCACGGTCCAACAGCCGCTCTCGCGCAAGGCCGGACGCGTCTTGCGGCCGATCTTGAGCTGGGTCTCGTATGCCATGGTGCCGTCGGCGCGCAGCACGGTCAGCGACTGGAAGTCGCCGCTCACGCCACGCGGCTTGGAACTCGAATACCAGGTGCCGACCATCGGATCACCGCTCTTGACGGGCACGCAGGCCGGCGGCTTGGGCGGTCCCTCGGGCTTGGCCTCCGTGATGGCGGCGGGCTTCCTGGCGGCGCAGCCGGCCAGGATCAGGGCGACGCCAAACGCGCCGGCCATACGCAAATACAGACTGCTCATGAATTCCTCAACACGTCCGCCGACGCGCCGCGCCGATCCCCCGGCGCGCCCCTCGCGCGACAAACATCAGGCACTCTAAAGAGGGCAAGATGAAGAATCAACGACGATTGTTGCGACCGCGCGCGCCTAGTGCAATTGCGCAACAGTCGAGCTGGCGCAGCGCCAGTTTTAGCGCTGGAACCCGCAAAAATGCGTTGGTTTCAAGCGACATGGCCTCGGGGCGCGCACGATGTCGACGCGCCGCATGCGCCGCCCTGCCACGTCGCGGTCCTCTCTATATAGAGAGGAAGAGCGCCGCGCATGCGCCGCGACATCCACGCCTCACAACGGCAGGCGCTGCTCATGCTTGATCTCGCGCAGCGCCACGATGGTGCGGGTCTGGCGGATGCCCGGCATGTTGAACAGGAAGCGGTGCAGGAAGCGGTCGTAGGCTTCGGGGCTTTCCACCAGTATCTTCAACAGGAAATCCGAGTCGCCCGTGACCGCATAACATTCAAGGATCTCGGGCGCGTCGCGCACCGAGCGCTCGAAGTTCTCGACCGTGTTGGCGGAATGCCGCTCCAGGCTGATCTGCGCGAACATGCAACCCAATCCGACCTTGGCCCGGTCCACCTGCGCGCTGTAGCCCTGGATCACGCCGCTGGCTTCCAGCGCCTTGACCCGCCGCCACACCGGAGCGGCCGACAGGCCGACCTTGTCCGACAGCTGCTGCGCCGAGGCCCGGCCGTCCTCCTGCAGGGCCTTGAGGATGTTGATGTCGGTCTTGTCCATATGGGTTTGTCTCCTGTTTTGATCTGATTATCGGGAAAACGAAATATTCATTGCGAATTATAGGGATAGCACGATCCGATAACGCAATAAACCCGATGCTCCGCGAACCTATCATGGTGCCAAACTAGGAGCATCAACCATGGACGGCACCCCCGCCCCCGAACCTCAGCTGGATCTGGACTACCAGCTGGGCGACAACCTCACGCGCAGCACCGGCCGCATTTTCCTGACCGGCACCCAGGCGCTGGTGCGCATCATGCTGACGCAGCGCCGGATGGATAAGGAGCGCGGCCTGAACACGGCCGGCTTCGTGTCCGGCTACCGCGGATCGCCGCTGGGCGGCGTGGACATGGCCATGTGGAAGGCGCAGAAGGCGCTGGACGCCAACCAGATCAGCTTCCTGCCCGGCATCAATGAAGACCTGGCGGCCACGGCCGTCATGGGCACGCAGCAGGCCGGCATGCGCGCGGACCGCAAGGTCGATGGCGTGTTCGCCATGTGGTACGGCAAGGGTCCGGGCGTGGACCGCGCCGGCGACGCCCTGCACCACGGCAATGCCGCGGGCGCCTCGCGCAACGGCGGCGTGCTGGTGGTGGTGGGCGATGACCATACCGCCGTCTCGTCCTCGATCCCGCACGCCAGCGAGGCCTCGCTGATCGGCTGGCAGATGCCCATCGTGCATCCCTCGTCCATCGACGAATACGAGACCTTCGCGCTATGGGGCTGGGCGCTGTCGCGCCACTCGGGCGCCTGGGTGGCGTTCAAGGCCGTGTCCGAGACCATCGAATGCGGCCATTCCTTCACGCCCGCGCCGCCGCAACACTACGACATGCCGGCGGATCCGGACCTGCCGCCCGAAATGCTGGAGTACTCGGCCCGCGACTTCCTGTCGCTGGCGGTCGAGACGCGCATGAACCTGCGCATGAAGGCGGTGGCCGCCTTCGCGCGCCGCCACAGCATCGACAAGCTCGCCTGTCCGGCGCCCAAGGCCGTGGCCGGCATCGTCACGGTCGGCAAGGCGCACCTGGACACCATGGAAGCGCTGGCGCGGCTGGGCGTGGACACCGTCACCGCCAACGCGCCTGTACGCATCTACAAGCCCGGCCTGACCTGGCCGCTGGACGCCGGGCGCCTGCTGGAATTCGCGCGCGGCCTCTCGCACATCCTGGTGATCGAGGAAAAGGGCGCGGTGGTCGAAAGCCAGATCAAGGACCTGCTGTTCAACCAGCCAGACCGCCCCACCGTCATCGGCAAGAAAGGCTTTGACGGCGAAGCGCTGGTGCCCTCGGCCGGGCAGCTGCGCCCGTCGCTGCTGGCGCGGCCGCTGGCAGCCTGGCTGGCCCGCGCGGCCGGCCTGCCCGCCGCCGGCGACCTGGCCGGTTTCGAGTGCCAGGCGCCGCTGTCCAACGAGGCCGACGGCATGCGCCGCCGCCCCTACTTCTGTTCGGGCTGTCCGCACAGCACCTCGACCAAGGTGCCCGAGGGCAGCCAGGCCCTGTCGGGCGTGGGCTGCCACTACATGGCAGCCTGGATGGACCGCGACACCGGCGGCCTGACCCAGATGGGCGGCGAAGGCGTGGACTGGATCGGTCTGTCCCGCTACACCAAGATGCCGCACGTGTTCCAGAACATGGGCGAAGGCACGTACTACCACTCCGGCTACCTGGCCATCCGCCAGGCGGTCGCGGCGCGCGCCAACATCACCTACAAGATCCTGTTCAACGACGCCGTGGCCATGACCGGCGGACAGCCGGTGGACGGCCCGATCTCGGTGCCGCAGATCTGCCAGCAACTGCGCGGCGAGAACGTGGCCCGCATCGTCGTCACCTCCGACGAACCCGAGAAATACCAGGGCGTGGACCTGGGCGGCATCCGCGTGCACCACCGCCGCGAGCTGGACGCGCTGCAGCGTGAACTGCGCGAGATTCCCGGCGTCACCGTGCTGATCCACGACCAGACCTGCGCCGCCGAAAAGCGCCGCCGCCGCAAGAAGAACCAGTTCCCCGACCCGGCCCGCCGCATGCTGATCAACAGCGCGGTCTGCGAAGGCTGCGGTGACTGCGGCGTGCAATCGAACTGCCTGTCGGTGGTGCCGCTGGAAACGCCCTACGGCCGCAAGCGCGCCATCGACCAATCCAGCTGCAACAAGGACTACTCCTGCGCCGAGGGTTTCTGTCCCAGCTTCGTGTCCGTCATGGGCGGCAAGCCGAGGAAAAGCGCCGCGCCCAAGGCCGACCAGGAGCGGCTGCAGCAGCTCATCGCGCAACTGCCGGCGCCCGCGCCGGCCGCGCTGGACCGGCCGTACCGCCTGCTGGTGGCGGGCATGGGCGGCACCGGCGTCATCACCATCGGCGCGATCATTTCCATGGCCGCGCACCTGGAAGGCCTGTCGGCCGCCGTGCTCGACCTGACCGGCCTGGCGCAGAAAGGCGGCACCGTGGTCAGCCACATCCGGCTGGCGCCGGCCGGCGCCCAGCCCGGCCCCGTGCGGCTGGACTGGCAGCAGGCCGACGCCGCCATCCTGTGCGACCCGGTGGCCTCGGTGGCGCCGGACTCGCTGGGCGCGCTGCGCCACGGCCACACCCAGGTCACCGTGAACACCTATGTGGCTCCGGTGTCGGAGTTCACCCGCAATCCGGACGCGGCCATGCGCCCCGAGGCGCTGCTGGCCAAGATCCGCCACGCCGCCGGCGATGCGCATACCGCCGCGATCGACGCGCACGCGGCCGCGCTGGCCCTGTTCGGCGACAGCATCCTGTCGAACATGTTCATGCTGGGCTATGCCTGGCAGCGCGGCGGCGTGCCGCTGTCGCACGCCGCCATCAACCGCGCCATCGAGCTGAACGGCGTGGCCGTGGCCGCGAACCGGGCCGCCTTCGACAGCGGCCGCCTGGCGGCGCACCAGCCCGACGCGCTCTCGACCGCGCAGCGTCCGCGCGCCCAAGTCGTGCAACTGCATGTGCCGGAATCGTTCGAGCACGCCGTCGCGCGCCGCCTGGCCGACCTGACCGCCTACCAGGACGCCGACTACGCCCGTCAATATCAGGACGTGGTCGAGCGGGTCGCGGCGCGCGAACGCGAACTGGCGCCCGACGCCAAGCCGCGGCTGGCGCTGGCGGTGGCGCGCAGCCTGTTCAAGCTCATGGCCTACAAGGACGAGTATGAAGTGGCGCGGCTCTACACCGGCGACGCGTTCCGGGCCCAGCTCCAGGACCAGTTCGAAGGCGAATACAGCCTGCGCTTCCACATGGCGCCGCGGATCTTCGCGCGCAAGGATCCGCGCACCGGCGTGCCGCGCAAGATGACGCTGGGTCCGCGCACCATGACCGCGCTCAAGCTGCTGGCCCGCTTCAAGCGTGTGCGCGGCACCTGGCTCGACCCGTTCGGCCGGACCGCCGAACGCAAGATGGAACGCGCCCTGATCGCCGAGTACCGCCAGACCGTGGATCAGTTGCTCGACGGCTTGAACGCGGACAAGCTCGGACAGGCGGCCACCATCGCCGCCCTCGCGGAAACGGTACGCGGCTTCGGCCACGTGAAGGCCGCGAACGTCGAGAAGTACCGGACCGAGTTGGCGCGCTTGATGCAAAGCTATACGGCGCCTGCGCCTCGCGACATGCCCCTGCGCAAAACCGCGTAAACACTCGCTCTCACGAGTCCGATCCTGGGCGCGCCTTGCTGGGCGCGCCCAGTGCATTTCGTAACAATCTTTTGGAGGCATGGTCACATCTTCTTCTTGTAGCTGTCTTAGTCGATCACTAGAATTAGTGCGAAATGAGGGGTGCTACACTACATGTTGTGGTCGCCCAAGCGCTGATTCCCGTCGGCCACGCCATCCGGACGACACCGTCCCAGCGTCGCGATCCCCCTCAAAACAGAACCCATTCCGTATCCGGCGCGATGCCGTCGCGCCCTATCTACGCGCTTTCCACACAGGAGCTTCCATGCAGACTACGATCGCCTCTGTGACCCGGCCCACGGCCGTGCCGCCCTCCCAAACCGATGCTTCGACCGACGCCAACGGCGGTCAGTGGGGCAGCTACAACCTGATCCGCCGCAATGGCTCGGTGGTCGGTTTCGAGCCCAGCAAGATCGCCATCGCCATGACCAAGGCCTTCCTGGCCGTCAATGGCGGCCAGGGCGCGGCTTCGGCCCGCGTGCGCGAGCTGGTCGAATCGCTGACCAAGCAGGTCGTCAACGCGCTGGTGCGCAACCGTCCCGGCGGCGGCACCTTCCATATCGAAGACGTGCAGGACCAGGTCGAACTGGCGCTGATGCGCTCGGGCGAGCATGACGTGGCCCGCTCCTACGTGCTGTACCGCGAGAAGCGCACCCAGGAACGCGCGGCGGCCGCCGCGGCCGACGCGCAGCAGCAGGCCGCCGCCCCCGCAGCCGGCCCGTCGCTGAACGTGACCGACAACGGCGTGCGCCGTCCGCTCGATATCGCCGGCCTGCGCGCCACCATCGAAGCCGCCGGCGTGGGCCTGACCGAGTTCATCGACACCGAAGCGATCCTGAAGGAAACCGTCAAGAATCTGTACGACGGCATCCCCGTGGACGAAGTGTTCAAGTCCGCCATCCTGTCCGCCCGCGCGCTGGTCGAGAAAGACCCGGCCTACAGCCAGGTCACTGCCCGCCTGCTGCTGCACACGATCCGCAAGGAAGTGCTGGGCCAGGAAGTCTCGCAGGCCGACATGAGCCAGCGCTACGCCGACTACTTCCCCACCTTCATCTCGCGCGGGATCGAAGGCGGCCTGCTGTCGCCCGACCTGTCCCAATACGACCTGGCCAAGCTGGGCCAGGCGCTGGACGCCAGCCGCGACCTGCAGTTCGGCTACCTCGGCCTGCAAACTCTGTACGACCGCTACTTCCTGCACATCCGCGGCACCCGAATCGAACTGCCGCAGGTGTTCTTCATGCGCGTGGCCATGGGCCTGGCGCTGAAAGAGACCAACCGCGAAGCGCGCGCCATCGAGTTCTACGAGATCCTGTCCTCGTTCGACTTCATGAGCTCCACGCCCACGCTGTTCAACTCGGGCACGCTGCACTCGCAGCTGTCGTCGTGCTACCTGACCACGGTCTCGGACGACCTGGAAGGCATCTACGACGCCATCAAGGAAAACGCGCTGCTGGCCAAGTACGCCGGC
>MCND01000383.1_pt1 | contig 13645 bp, 9 predicted proteins | sample 778211 | NCBI WGS metagenome assembly MCND01 (sample SAMN04296812, study PRJNA304217) | bioreactor metagenome | isolation source: activated sludge enriched with benzalkonium chloride | place: Turkey: Istanbul urban wastewater treatment plant
ACATCGCATCCATTCGGGGAGGGGTCGCCATGGTCGAGCGTAATCGCCAGCATGCGAAGTGGCTGCTGCGGGCAGTCTTCATCTCATGCGCGGCAGGCTTCGCGCATTCCGCCAACGCCCAATTGGTCTCCGGCAGCGGCGATGTGCAGCCCGGGCCGATCCAGACGCCCAACTGGACGGTCGGCGGCGACCTGACCGTCGGCGACACGGCCACGGGCGCCTTGACGATCGACGCCGGCGCCACGGTGTCCAACGATCTGGCCACCATCGGCAATCTCAATGGCGCCATCGGCACCCTGACGGTATCGGGCCGGGACGGCGCCGGCGCGGCATCGACCTGGACCAGCACCGGCCTGGTGTCCGTCGGGGTCGAATCGGGCAGCCAAGGCACGCTCAAGGTGCAGGCCGGCGGCCAGGCACGCAGCGATGCGGGCATCATCGGCCGCGATAGCGGCAGCGTTGGCACCGTTACCGTGTCGGGCGTCGGATCCGTCTGGGAGCTTTCGACGATCAACTCGTTCCAGATCGGCACCGCCGGCAGCGGCACGCTGCGGATCGACGATGGCGGCGCGGTGCACAGCGGCCAGGGCATCATTGGCTGGCAACCCGGCGGCAACGGGCGCGTTACCGTGACGGGCGCCCGATCGGTCTGGGATCCGCTGAACAACATCTATGTCGGTTTTGAAGGAACCGGCGAGCTGCAGGTCCAGGACGGCGCCGCCGTCCACACCCAGGGGCCGAGCGGGCCGACTTCCGCCGCGTCGATCTATATCGGGCTCCAGGCGGGCGGCGTGGGCACGGTTAACGTGTCCAGTACGACGGCCAACGCCTCGACCCTGAGGGCGAGCGACCGCATCGAGATCGGCTCGGCGGGCACGGGCACGCTGACCATCGACAAGGGCGGGATCGCGGGCGCCGCCGCCGATACCTGGATCGCCGTCGCCGGCGGCTCCACCGGCACGTTGCACCTGCTTGGCGATGCCGGCGGTCGCGGCGCGCTGGAGACCGGCTCCGTCGTCAAGGGGGCCGGCGCCACGGCTTTCAACTGGAATGGCGGCATCCTGCGCGCCATTCGCGACCAGAACGACTTCCTGAACGGCTTCGCCACGCAGGCGATCGGCGCCAACGGCGCCTGGTTCGACACGAATACCTACGACGTGGTCATGGGCACCGCCTTCTCGGGCACGTCCAGCTTCAACAAGCTGGGCGCCGGCACGCTGACGCTGTCGGGCAACAGCGCGGCGTTCACGGGGAACACCGCCATCCGCGCGGGCACGCTGCAGGTGGACGGCATTCTGGGCGGACCCATGAACGTACTGGCGGGCGCGCGGCTGACCGGAACGGGACGCGTCGGCGCGACGGCCAACCAGGGCGTCATCGCGCCGGGACCGCGCAGCGGCTTCGGCACGCTGACGATCGCCGGCGACTATGCCGGCCAGGGCGGCGGCCTGGAAGTCCGCACGCGGCTTGGCGCCGACAACTCGCCGACCGACAAGCTGGTGATCACCGGTGCGACCGCCGGCGCGACGCCAGTCACGGTGAAGAACATGGGCGGCGCGGGCGCGGCGACCCAGCGCGGCATACAGATCGTGCAGGTCAATGGCGTCTCGGCGGGCCAGTTCAACCTGGCCAACGGCGATTACGTCATCGACGGGCGTCCGGCCCTGGTGGCCGGCGCCTACGGCTATGTGCTGCAACAGGATCCGGCCGACGGCGGCTGGTATCTGCGATCGTCCCTGACCGATCCCGGCACGCCCCAGCCGGGAGGCGGCACACCGGGCGCGAAGCCGCCCTTGCGCTACCAGCCCGGCGTGCCGGTCTATGAAGCCTACGCCAACACGCTGCTGCAGCTGAGCAAGCTGCCGACCCTGCGCCAGCGGGTCGGCAATCGTCTCTACGACCCGGCGGACGTCGGCCGCAGCGGCGTGTGGAGCCGCATGGAAGGGACGGCAAGCCGGTACGACCCCGCGACGTCCACGACCGGCGCGCGCCAGGACATCGACAGCTGGAAAGCACAGTTCGGCGTGGATCGCATCCTGAACGGCGAGCGCGACGGCTCCCGCCTGGTGGGCGGCCTGGCGTTTCACTATGGCAAGGCCGACACGCGCGTGTCGTCGGCCTACGGCAACGGCAACGTCGACACCACCGTCTATGGCCTGACGCCCACGCTGACCTGGTATGGCGCGAACGGCGTCTATGTCGACGTCCAGGCGCAGGCGAACTGGTTCGACAGCGACCTGAAATCACGCCCGGCGGGCAAGCTCAGGAATGGCGAAAAGGCGCACAGCTACGGGCTGGGCATCGAGGCGGGCAAGGCCTGGGACTTGAGGCAGGGACTCGCCCTGATCCCGCAAGCGCAGCTGGCGTACCTGTCGACCCGCTTCGACAGCTTCAACGACAGATTCGGCGCGCGCGTCGAAAGCGACAAGGGCGACAGCCTGCAGGGCCGCGTCGGCATCGCGCTGGACTACAAGCGCGACTGGCAATCGGGTGGCGTGAGCAAGGAGGCCAGCGTCCATGGCGTCGTCAACGTCAAGCATGAATTCCTGGACGGGACGCGCGTGCGCGTGGCCGACGTGCCGGTGAGCAGCCGGATGGCGCGCACCTGGGGCAGCGTGGGCCTGGGCGCCAATTACGGCTGGGGCGGACGCTATGCCCTCTACGGCCAGATCGACGCGGATGCCGATTTCTCCGGCAGCCATGTCGTCACCGCGACCGCCGGATTCCGGATGATGTTCTAGCGGCGGCGGGCCGGTGACGACGACCGCCGCCGCCCCGGGCGACGCTCAGGCGGCGGTTGTTCCGGCTCTCACCCCATCCTGACCATGACGTGCCGCGCGACCGTGTAGTCCTCCAGGGCGTACATGGAAAGATCCTTGCCGTAGCCCGAGGACTTCAGGCCGCCGTGCGGCATTTCGCTGGTCAACATGAAGTGCGTATTGACCCAGGTGCAGCCGTATTGCAACCGGGCGGCCGTCGCCATGCCGCGCGAAATGTCGCGGGTCCAGACCGATGAGGCCAGACCGTATTCGGAGTCGTTGGCCCAGCGCACCGCCTCGTCGGCGTCGTCGAACCGCGTCACCGAAACGACGGGCCCGAAGACTTCATGCTGGACGATTTCGTCGCCTTGCAGCGCGCCGGCCACCACGGTTGGCTCGTAGAAAAAGCCGCCGCCGTCTCCCGCGCGACCGCCCGCCGTGATCTCGATGTGCCTGTTTTCAGCGGCCCGCCGGACAAAGGACTCGACGCGGGACTGCTGCCTGGCCGAGATCAGCGGCCCCAGGTCATTGTCGTCATCGTTGGGCTGATTGAACTTGAGGCGCTTGACCGCGTCCGAAAGGTCGGCAACAAGCTTGTCATAGATCTTCCTGCCGGCATAGATGCGGCAGGCGGCGGTGCAGTCCTGGCCGGCGTTGTAGTAGCCGTAGACCTTGACGCCTTCCACCACGCTGGCCAGGTCGGCGTCGTCGAAGACGATGACCGGCGCCTTGCCGCCCAGCTCAAGATGGGTTCGCTTGACGATCCCGGACGCGGCCTGCAGCACCTTCTTGCCCGTGCCGATATCGCCGGTGAGCGAGACCATCGCCACCTTCGGATGATGGATCAGCGCGTTGCCCACGCTCGCGCCGCGCCCCGTGACCACGTTGACGACCCCGGCGGGAAAGATGCCCGCGATGATCTTCGCCAGTTTCAGCAAGGTCAGCGGCGTCTGCTCCGATGGCTTGATCACGACGGTATTGCCGCCGGCAAGCGCGGGGGCCAGTTTCCAGGCCGCCATCATCAGGGGGTAGTTCCACGGCGCGATGGACGCGACGACGCCGATCGGATCGCGACGGATCATCGACGTGTGGTTGGCGACATACTCGCCGGACGCAGCGCCGTGCATCGTTCTCGCGGCGCCGGCGAAAAAGCGGAAGCAATCGGCGATCGCCGGGATCTCGTCCTCCAGCACGCGGATACGCGGCTTGCCGCAGTTGAGCGCCTCGAGCGTCGCGAAGTCCTCGCCCGCGCTCTCGATGGCGTCGGCCAGCTTCAACAGCAGGCGCGAGCGCTCGGCGGGCGTGGTCCGCGCCCAGGCGTCGAAGGCCTTCGACGCCGCTTCGACCGCCGCGTCGACCTGCTCGACCGAGGCTTCGGCCAATTCAGTCAGCAGCGCCCCGGTCTTCGGATTCAGGATCTTCTCTTTGGCTTCCGCGCCCGCGACAAAGGCGGAACCGATCAGCAGTTCATGGTCAAACACGCGACTCTCCTGTTTACGAAATTAGCTTGCGGACGGGCCATGGGCCATCAGGCCGGAACGGCGGCCACCGCGTCCACGGCCCCGGCGCCCCGGACGCCCGCGGCAAGAATGAAATCCGCCGCCTTCTCGGCGATCATGATCGTGGGCGCATTGGTATTGCCACTCACGATGGTCGGCATGATGGAGGCGTCGATGACGCGCAGGCCGCTCACGCCCCACACACGCAGCCGGTCGTCCACGACGGCCATCTCGTCGCTGCCCATCTTGCAAGTCCCCACCGGGTGGTAGACGGATTCGACGTTCTCCCTCAGGTACTGGTCGATCTGGGCATCGGTCGTGGCCTGCGGGCCGGGGGCATACTCCACGCCTCGATAGGGGTCGAACGCCTTTTGCGCCAGGACTTCCCGGCCTATGCGTATCCCCTCGCGATACACACGGATGTCATCCGGATCCGAGAAATAGTTTGGCTGAATGCGCGGGTGCTGCGTGGGATCCGCCGACTGGATCTTCAACCAGCCCCGACTCTTGGGGCGCGAAATATTGAACAGCGGCGTGAAGCCGTGCTCGGGAATGACGACCCGACCGTTTTCGCGGTACATGATCATCTCGAAGTGGTACTGGATGTCCGGGGCGATCAGATCGGGCTGGCTTTTGACGAAGGCCAGCGCTTCCACGCCGTGATACGCGCCCGGGCCTCCCTTGTCCCACATATAGCGCGCCAGGGCAGCGGCGGCGCGAACGGGACGGATGTAGGTCAGGAGCGAGTTCGGCAGCGTCGAGCGGCATTGCACGCCCACGGACAGGTGATCGTGCAGGTTCTGGCCCACGCCCGGCAGCGCCGCCGTGACCTCGATGCCCAGCGAGCGCAGATGCGCCGGATCGCCAATGCCGGACAACTGAAGCAGCTGCGGCGAGTTGATCGCGCCGCCCGACAGCAGCACCTCCTGATGCGCGCGGAGCACTTCCTTGCGGCCACGGCGAAGGAACTCGACGCCGACCGCGCGGCCGCGCTCGACGATGACGCGCGTGGCCAAGGCCTTGGTGATGATCCTGAGGTTCTTCCGCTCCTTCACCGGATGCAGGTAAGCAAAAGCCGTGCTCGCGCGGATTCCCTTGTCTTCGACGGCCTTGATCGTGCTGTCGCAGGGCCCGAATCCCTCCTGCTCGCCGCCATTGAAGTCATCCCGGTACGGGTATCCGGCCTGTACGCCAGCCTCGACGAACGCCTTCGACAAGGGGTGATGAACACCGTAGCGGCTCGTATGCAACGGTCCATCGTGCCCATGGATCGGACTGCGCGGTCCGTTCCAGTTCTCGGCGCGAAGAAAATAGGGCAGGCAATCCCGGAAGGACCAACCGCTGTTTCCCAACGCCGCCCAATGATCGTAGTCCGTGGCGCTGCCTCGGATGTAGATCATGCCGTTGACACAGCTGCATCCGCCCAGGACCTTCGCCCGTGGCCAGAACAGCCGTCTGCCGGCCAGGTGCTCCTGGGGCTCGGTGTGGTAGCCCCAGTCGATCTGCCCGGTTTTCATCAATTGGAAATAGCCGGCCGGCATGCCGATGAAGGGGCTGCGGTCCCAGCCGCCGGCCTCGATCAGCGTGACGTCGACGGCCGGATTCGCGGATAGTCGATTCGCCAGGACACAACCCGCGGACCCGCCGCCGACAATGATGTAGTCCGTCACAGTGCTGCCCTCGCTCGCAGGTTATGGGGGAAAGTCATGACACCAGACCCGCGCTCATCGGCTCCAGCCGCGCATCGACGATGCGGTTGACGGCGTCGATGAAGCTATCGATGTCCTCGTCGGTCATCGGGGTCGACAGGAATGCCTTGCCGGTGCGGGCGATATGGAAGCCCGCCAAGGTCAAGGCGCGCTGAAGCGCGACAACGCGCCTGGTTTCCTCGGGAGTGGAGTAGCCCGAGCGGTAGTCGGTCACTTTGCGGCCATGGCCGAACACCATGAAGCTGGACCCGAAGCCGGTGACCTGTCCTGGAAAGCCGGACCGCGCGAACGCCTGGTTCAGCGCCGCCATCAGCCGGGAATTGAGCTGCGTCATGCGATCAATCGCGGCGTCGTCAAGCAGATCCAGCGTGACCTTGCCCGCGGTCATCGTGACCGGATTGGCCGTGAAGGTGCCGCTCCACGGCAGGCCGGGCTTGCCCTGGCGATGGTCGTAGATCCGCATGAACTCGCGCCGCCCCGCCACCGCGCCGACGGGAAAGCCGCCGCCGATGATCTTGCCCAGGGTAGTCAGATCCGGCTGGATGCCCAGCAGCGTCTGGACGCCGCCGGTGTGACACCTGAACGAGATGACTTCATCCAGGATGAAAAGCGCCCCGATCTCGCGAGTCACGCGTTCAATCATGTTGGTGAAGCGCTGGGTCGCCTGCACGAACCCCAGATAGCTTGGCACCGCGTCGAGCAGGACGGCCGCGATGTCCGCGGCATTCGCCCGGATGATCCGCTCGGCGGCTTCAACGTCGTTGAAGGGGATGACCACCACGTCGTCCGTCACCCCTTTGGGCACCCCTTTTGAATAGCCGATCGAGTTCGGATCCTCGCCCCAGTTCGACGGGGAAGAATCCAGGCTGACCTCGGCGTAGTCATAAGCGCCGTGGTAAACGCCTTCCGCCTTGACGATCTTGGATCGGCCCGTGATCGCGCGGGCGGCTTTGATCGCGCTCATGACGGCTTCCGAGCCAGAGTTGCAGAATCGCACCTGTTCGAAGCTCTCGGCCCTTGCGCATATCGTTTCCGCCAGCGCCACCTCCTGCTCCGTGGGAAGCGTAAAGGCGGTTCCATTGCCGACCTGGCGCCGAACGGCCTGCACGACGCCCGGATGCGCGTGGCCGTGGATCAGCGAGGCGAAGTTGTTCAACAGGTCAAGGCGGCGCGTGCCGTCCACATCGACCACGTAAGCCCCTTGGCCATGCGAGGCGTAGACCGGGAAAGGCTCCTGCCATGGCAATGTGCGCGTGATACCGCCGGGCAGCACTTTCAAGCCGCGTTCATACAGGTCCCGGGAACGGGAAGCCAGGTCTGGCCATTGAGCCATGATTGCACTCCAAAGGGTTGAAGAACGATGAGGACGTCGCGCGCCGTCAGGCGTGACGGCGCACACGGGTATTGGCGATCGGCTCGCTGGAATAGACGCCGAACCGCGGCTGCGTGGCGCGTTCCAGCGCGCTGTAGCCGTAGTACAGCTCGGCCATCATGAACGTCCAGGTGAACAAGGCCGCGGTGTAGAACAGCGTGCGGTCCGCGTCATCGCCGGGCAACGGGACATAGTCGTACAAGACGGCGATGGCCAGGCCGCTCAGCGCCACGACAGCCGTGCCCATCGCATGCAGCGTCTCGCCCGCCTTCTGCAGCCGCCAGGCGAAGTACGCCAGAAAGACCAGGAAGACCAGGCCCATCAGCAGGTAGAACGGCGGTTTGTAGACCGCCAACGCCGGCGCATGGTCGGCCGCCACCAGCGCGGCGGCGCCCGCGAAGCCGAGCAGGAAATAGAGGACATCCGCGAGGCGCGACGGCTGGTAGTTGTGGGTCACCGCCATCATGCCGGCGACCGCGACCACCGGAAAGCCGAAGGACCGCGAGAACGCATCGAAGAAATGCGCGACGCTGTAGCCGGACTCCCACCCGAAAAGCGCCCACAGCAGGAAATGAGAGCCCGAAAGGGCCATGATGAACCATTCGATCCCGCACAGATAATTGCGCTTCCTGAGGAACTTCACGCCATAGATGACCCCGGCAAGAATCAGCAGGACATCGGCCAGCAAAAGGAAAATCGCATTCATGATGAAGGGGCCTCGGTGAGAGTCGAGCTGATTGATCCCGAGCCGGCAGCGGCGTGCCGGCCCCGGACTCATTCGTGCAGCATGGCGCCGAATCGCTTGATGCCGCGCCGCATCAGCTGTTGCGCGCCGGGCGACCACGGTCCCATTTCGAAGAAGCCATGGATCATTCCCGGACCTGGCATATGCTCCGCCGGGCTGCCGGCCGCGTTCATGGCCGAGGCGTAGGCAGCGCCCGAGTCGCGCAACGGATCGAATTGCGCCGTCATCACCAGCGCCGGCGCCAGCCGGCTCAGATCCTTGGCCCGCAGCGGCGCCAGGCGCGGATCCGTCGGGTCCAGATAGGCGCCCGCGTAATGGCGGTAGAACCAGTTGATGGTGGCCACATCGAGCAGGTATCCCTCGCCGTTCTCCACGACGCTGGGGTACTGCGCCGTCACATGATCCACGGCGGGATAGATGAGGAACTGCGCGGTCAGCGCGATACCTTCATCGCGCAACCGCTGCGCGACGACGGCCGAGAAATTGCCGCCCGCGCTGTCGCCGGCGACGCCGACATTGTGGTTTCCGCCCAGCTCGTGCGCATGCGCCACGATCCACTTCGTGGCCGCGACGGCATCTTCAACGCCGGCGGGAAATGCATGCTCGGGCGCCAGCCGGTAGTCCACCGCCACCACCACGGCCATCGCGCCGCGACAGATCTCGCGGCAGATGTTGTCGTGCGTGTCCAGGTCGCCAATGACGAATCCGCCGCCGTGGAAGTAGGCCACGGTCGGAAACGGCCCGTCGCCTTCGGGCCAGTACACGCGGGCCTTCAATGGCCCGGCGGCGCCGCCGACGGTCGTGTCCCGCACGCGGGCCACGGGTACGACCTGCTCGGGCGTCAGCGCGCCGGCCGTCGTTGCCAGATAGAAGGCCCGGCCTTCCTCCGGCGTGCCTTCGTGCAGCGGCTTCGCGCCGGCCTCGGCCAGCAGCTGCATGGCGCCGGCTATATGGGGATCGAGAGACATGGAATGACTTCCTTTGTTCAGGGATGAGGGGGTCGCCAGCGCGCCGGGTGCTCAGCGGTAGGCCAGGGCCGCTTCGTCGGGCCGTGCCGCGGGGAACGAGACCCGCTCCTCTTCGTACTCCAGGCCTTGCTTCCAGGGATGACGATCGCCCTGGCGAGGCAGCAGGTGCAGCGCCCGCATGATGTAGCCCGAGTTGACGTTCTCCGGATCGATCCAGGGCAGGCGCGGCATGTCTGCGTCCGCGACAGGCACGGTGGGAACCACCATGTCGTGGCCCGCCTGCGCCATGTGCTCGACGATGCGGCACGCCAGATCGGTGACCAGATCCGCGCGCAGCGTCCAGCTTGAGCGGAAGTAGCCCATGACGTAGGCCATGTTGGGAACGCCTTCGATCATCATGCCGCGATAGCTGACGCGCTTGGCGAAGTCCACCGATTCGCCATCAACGAAAAATGGCACGCCGCCGAATATCCGCATGTTGAAACCCGTCGCGGTGACGATGATGTCGGCGTCAAGATGCGCGCCGCTGACCAACCGGACGCCCGTGGCGTCGAAGCGCTCGATGCCGTCGGTGACCACTGACGCCTTGCCGGAGCGGATGGCGGCGAACAGGTCGCCGTCGGGAACCAGCGCGATGCGTTGCTGCCATGGGCGATAGCTCGGGTTGAAATGCTTCTCCACGTCGAAGCCCTCGGGCAGGAGCGCGCGCGCCTGCTCGACGATCCACGCGCGCATTTCCTCGGGATGTTCGAAGGACATGCGAACTTCGCCGTCCACCTTGGCGACGAAGGCGCGCCGCATGATCTCGTGCACCCAGTCGGGGCGCACGCCCAGTTCGCGCAGCTGGGTCTCCAGCGGATGGATGGGAGAATCCGCCGCGAAAAACGTGGGCGAACGCTGCAGCATGGTCACGTGCGCCACGGCGTCCGCCAAGGACGGGATCAAGGTGGCGGCCGTGGCGCCCGAGCCGATGACGACCACGCGCTTGCCCGTGCAGTCGAGTTCTTGCGGCCAGTGCTGCGGATGCACCCACTGCCCCTTGAAATCACGCATGCCAGGCCACTCGGGCGTATAGCCCTTGGCGTGATCGTAGTAGCCCGAGCACATCCAGAGAAAACCCGTCGTCAGCGTCAGCGTCTCGCCCGAATGCGTGCGCGTGACCTCCAGCGTCCAGCGCCTGTCCCGGGACGACCACCGGGCGGCCGTGATCTTGTGCCCGTAATGGATATGTCGCGCCAGATCATTTTCCTCGATCAGCTCCCCCAGATAGGCGCGGATCTCGTCGGCCGTGCCGATGGCGCGTCCGGTTTCCCAAGGCTTGAAGCTGTAGCCGTAGGTGTAGCAATCGCTGTCCGAACGCGCGCCGGGGTAGCGATGCGTCCACCAGGTGCCCCCGAAGCCGTCCATCGCTTCGAGCACGGCGAATGAGTTATCGGGAAATCGCTTGTGCGTGTTGTATGTGGCGCCAAGACCCGAAATGCCGGCGCCCACAACGATAAAGTCAAGATGCTGGCCGTTCACGAGCGCGGCCTGAGGTTGCTTGATCACGGTTCTCTCCAGGTTGCCTGCAATTGGAAATCAGAGCTTGAGGTAGTCGCCCAGTTCGCTGTAGTTGACCTGCCAGAGGCCGGGCGAACCGATGGGGTACTGCGAGCGGAATCCGAGCAGGCGCTGGACGCGCGGCGAAAGCTGTCGAACGATGTCCATGCTGACCAGGAAGGGGTAGGCCTCTTCGCCGGTGAGAAAGCCGGGGTTGAAGGCGAAGGCCACGCCTCGGCGGTACTGGTCCGTGGTCAAGTTGGCGCCGCCGCCATGAGCGGTCTTGCCGCTGTACAGGAGCACATCTCCAGCCTTCATCCTGGCGGCGATGGTCTGCTCCGGCGTGCCGCGATCCTCGAAATCCTCCCAGTGGTTGCTGCCGGGGATGATCCGGGTGGCGCCGTTCTCTTCGGTGTAGTCGGTGAAGGCGATCATGAAATTCAGGGCGGCCTCGGGCCCCTTGGGTCCCATGCCGATGAACGGATACCAGTTCTCCAGGTCGCGGTGCAGCATCTGCGCCTTGTTGCCGGGGCCGATTTCGATCACCTGCGCGGTGGTCATCCAGTACGAACCGGATTCCTCAAGGAAGATCGCGTCGAGCAGGTCATGCACCAGATCACAGTCGAGGATTTCCTCGCGGAAGGTCTTGCTGTACGTGACCAGATTTGTCAGACGCTTGGTGTTTGCGCCGTGGAATTCGGCAATCAACTCGATTTCGTGCGTCGATCCCGGCGCAAGGGCGTCCATCGGCCCCTGGATTTCGGCGTTGAAGCTGTCGATCTGTGCCTTGGCGAGGAAGTTCTTGATGATGACGCCGCCATCTTGCTTGAGGATCTGGAGGATCTCCGCGATGGGCGTCGAGGTCGTGACGGTGCGCAAAGCGCTGGTGGGCCGGGTCATGAAGCATCTCCTTTGTGTCGGATAGCGTTGACTTATTTTGTTGGTCAAATGACCAACTGAATGCATCATGAAATATGCCAAACCATACCGTCAAGGCCGGGAAAACCCGTCCTTCGGAGATAGAATTTCGCGTTTATTCAGCTGTTTTAAACATATTCTTCGATCGCGACCTGGAAAGAAATGCCCGAAATCGCCATAAGAAATAGCCCGCTATTTAATTGGTCAATTGACCTTTAATTATTCAGGACGTCTACATGGCGCCGCAGGGCTGAGCCGACCGTTCCCGCAACGGGAAACGCGAGGTCGCCACGCCGATGGCCAGCCTGATCGCTCATGGGCGTGACGCGATGACCGCTCCAGGCCGATGTATTCGTCCCTTGCGACTGGCGCGGCGGGCGGCCCGGCGAAGAAATGCGCCTGTTACGATACGAATTTCCGACATCGTCAGCGCTTCCTCATTCCAGGCGCGCGTCAGTCGCCCGTCATGCCGACCCCGCAAGCCCCTTTCATCCACGAAGGGATCGCGGTCGCTGGGGAGCAGCTGGAGCGCATCGGGCCTGGGCTCCCTCGATCTGGGGCGCGATGGATTCGATGGCCGCCCGCCACGATGCGTACTCCCCTCGCGCCGCCTGCCCCAGCCGAGGGCTCACTCGCCTCGGGCGAGAACTTGGTTGACAGCCTCATGGCGCCATCCTCGCTCTTTGCGAAACCCGGGACGGTCCACCGGATTCACTGATTGCATGCCGCCAGAATCACCAGGGATCCGACAGACTTCCATCCGTGCCATGACCAAACACCAAAGCGAAAACACGTCGTCCGCCGCAGCCAGGACAAGCGCGCAGGGCGTGCGAGCCGAGCAGTCCGAGCGCAAGCGCGCGGCCATCCTGAAAGCGTCGAAAGAGGTGCTGGCGCAAGGCTATGCAGAATTTTCGCTGCGCAAAGTGGCCGCCGCCGCCGGCGTGCGACTCAGCACCGTACAGCATCATTTCGGCGATCTGGAGTCGCTCATTCTTGCAACGATCGACTCCTCGACCGAGGAGTTCATGCGCTATTCCAGACAACTGGCGCAAGGCCAGTACGAGTCCCCGACCGATGACCTGAAGGTCTTCCTCGACGACGCCTGGACGTTTGTCCGTAACGTCAACGTGCGAAACCTCTACCTGGAAGTGTGGGCAATGGGCCGCCACCGTCCCGTCGTCGCGGACTCGATCAAGCGGATCTACACCGAATACATCCAGGCGTTGATCCTCATCCTGCGCAGGATCAACCCGAACCTGACGCAAACCGAAGCCCACACCACCGCCACGTTGATCTCCTGCCTGACCGAAGGCGCCATCGTGATGGCCCACTGGGGCAGCCAGGACGCCCCCGCCCTGGGCCTTCTTGGCATACGCCTGAAAACCGCATGTCTTGCCCTTGTGGAACCGTCTGATGAAGAGGCCGGAAAACGCGCTTGATGCCGGCGTCAGACCGGCGATGCGCAATGGACGTGCCTGCACTGCGTGGCGCCAACGCCCGCGTCGCGCAGGCCCATGGTCTGCCGGGGCTTGCGCAAGGACCGAGATTGCAGGGGAGAGAAAGGAAGAAGCAGAGAAATGCGCGACGTAGAGGATTCGAACCTCTGACCTATTGCTTAGAAGGCAATTGCTCTATCCAACTGAGCTAACGTCGCCCTGAAACCCGCCCCTCCCGACCACGCGCCGGGAAGATCCGCGCCCTATGCGACCAAGTTGCGGTCACGTTGCGGCCAAACTGCCGCCGCGCGATGGGTTTGATGCCCGGAAAGGCTCCGGGCGGGCGCATTTTACCTTGTTGCGCGAAGCAAGGGAAAAAGACGGGAAGGCTCCCCTATTCCTCGCCCAGGTCCGTGTGCGTGGACACCCAAAGCACCAGCGCGTCTTCCTTGCTGACGCTGATGACGCGGTGTCCCATGCGGCTGTCGATGTAGAAGCTTTCGCCCGCGCGCAGCCGGGCCGGCTCGTAGAACTCGGTGTACAGCTCGACCTCGCCGCTCAGCACGTAGACGAATTCCTCGCCATGGTGGCGGCTCCAGTCCTGGAATTCCTCGAACGAGCGCGCCTTGACCCGGGTGTGGAACGGCATCATGCGCTTGTGCGACAGCGCGGTGCACAGCAGGCGGTGGTCGTAGTACGG
>MCND01000384.1_pt1 | contig 13633 bp, 13 predicted proteins | sample 778211 | NCBI WGS metagenome assembly MCND01 (sample SAMN04296812, study PRJNA304217) | bioreactor metagenome | isolation source: activated sludge enriched with benzalkonium chloride | place: Turkey: Istanbul urban wastewater treatment plant
TAAGGGTCGCAAGGAGGGGGTGTTTCACGTACAGCCTTGGATGGAAGGTGGAAAATGCTGCAACGCAGCAGACGGTATGCTGCGAGGCAGCAACCTCCATCCTATCGACTTGATCTGAGTCAAGCCTGCGACGAATGGTCGCATTGCCCTGCGTGGCGCCAGCCCCATATTGCGGGATTCAGGGTTTTCCCAGGGAGCGGTGCGGCTGTCGCGGCGGTGGGCAGGTGCGACGATATGTCGCACCTGCACAAATCAATCCAGCAACACTTCGCGTTCCGGCCCCGGTTTCTTGGCCAGCTTGCGCTGCAGGGAGCGCCGGTGCATGCCCAGCAGGCGGGCGGCGGCCGAGACGTTGCCCCCGGTCTCGTGCAGCGCCTGGTGGATATGTTCCCACTCCAGCCGGTGCAGCGGGGTCATGGTGGCCTCGATCTCGACGCTTTCCGGCTTCACCAGGCCCAGGGTGCGCAGGATCATGGGGGCGGTGGCCGGCTTGGGCAGGTAGTCGTCGGCGCCGCGCTTGATCGCCTCGACCGCCGTGGCCACGCTGGCGTAGCCGGTGACCAGCAGGATCCGCATGTCGGCGCGCAGCGCGCGAAGGGGACGGATCAGGGTCAGGCCGGAGTCCTCGCCCAGGCGCAGGTCCACCAGGGCGAAGGCCGGCCGGATCTCCTCGGCCACGCGCAGCGCCTCGGCGATGCCGGTGGCGGTGCGGGTTTCCAGGCCCCGGCGCGACAGGCTGCGTTGCAAGGTGCGCACATACAGCTCGTCGTCGTCGATCAGCAGGCCAAGGTCGGTAGGATTCATAGTCAGGTCCCGGATGTGCCGAGAGGCAGATAGAAACGGATGCGGGTGCCCCCGTCTTCGGCGGCCGTCATGGTCATTTCGCCGCCCAGCTGTTCGACCGTGGCGTGCGACAGCGCCAGGCCCACGCCCAGGCCGCCCGGCTTGCCGCTGTTGAACAGGCTGGTGGCCGGCAGCAGGGTCCGGTCGGGATCGAAGCCCCGGCCGTAGTCCCGCACTTCGCCCCGCAGCGCGCCGTAGCCATATTCCAGATGCAGGTCCACGCGCGGCGCGCCGGCGGCTTCGCCGGCGTCGGCGGCATTGTTCAGCAGCGCCTGCAGCAGGTGGGCGATGGCCGGATCCACCCGCAGGCTGGACGGCAGGCTGCCCGAGCGCTGCAGGTCGATGGTGGGCCGGATCAGGCGCCACTGGCCCACCACCCGGACCAGGTCAACAGCGGTTGGGACCGCCAGATTGCGGATGCGTTCCCGGCACAGCGCCAGTAGCTGGCTCAGCGTGGCCACGTCGGCGCGCAGGTCGGGATCCTTGACCTCGGCGGAGATCTCGTCGGCCAGCAGGGTCATGGTGGCCAGCGGCGTGTTCAGCTCATGGGCCATCGCGGCGGCGTGCGTGGCCAGGGCCACGATGCCTTCATTGCGGGTGAAGCGCTCGCGCAGCCGGGCCAGTTCGCGCTCGCGGGCGCGCAGGTCGGCCGCCATGCGGGTCGAGAACACCAGCACCACCACCACGGAAATCAGGAAGTTGGCGCCCAGGCCCCACAGCAGCAGGGTGTGGGCGTCGATGCCGCCTTGCAGCGGCCGGCCGAACAGGGCGGCCAGCACATAGCCGCTGATGCCGGCCACGGCGGCGGCCAGGGCCCAGTTGCGCGGCAGCGCCAGCGCGGCCAGCGCCGTCAGGATCAGGAACATCATGCCGAACGGATTGCCGATGCCGCCGCTCCAGCCCACCATCCAGGCCAGCACCGCCATGTCGACCAGCAGGTGGGCGAAGGCCGTCACGTGGGACAGGTCGCGGCTGTGCCGCAGGCGCAGGATGGCGTAGAGGTTGAAGCCGATCAGCACGCCCACGCCGGTCCACAATGGTTCCAGCGGCAGGTCCAGCCGCAGCAGGCTGCTGGCCAGCAGGATGGTGGCGGCCTGGCCCGCGATGGCGAGCCAGCGCAGGCTGCATAGGGTACGCAGGAATGAAAAGGCGGAACTACCGGGCATGTCCAGACACTGATGAGCCGGCGCTTCCTGCCGGCGGGTACGGGCGCCCGGCTGCGCCAAACGCTCGCGTCCGCGGGGCCGGCCGGGGCGGCCAGGCCATGCCCGGGCGTGGTCGGCGCGGGCGGCGGATGCGGGCTTATTGTAGGCGAATCACAGGGGGCCGCCGGTCGGCGGGCCGGCCAGGCTGTCCCCGATAGCTGGCCTGCCGCGCTTACTGCATGCCGGCGGTGCCGCTGTGCGCCATCATGGGCGGCGGATAGTCTTCCTCGTCCGAGGCCATCAGGCCGGCGACCTCGGCCTGCTGCAGTTCCTGCTCGACCTGTGCGCGGCTTTCCGGCATGCCTGTCGCCGCGATGGCGGGCGGGTAGTCTTCCTGGCCGAACGAATACTGGCCGCTGGTCTTGGCCTGGGCCAGTTCGGCGGCGACCTGATCGGACGTCTTGGGCGCGGGCGCCGCGTAGCTGACGCGCCAGTCGCCGTAGAGATCGCGCTTGTACTGGGCCGGCTGCGCCTGCGCGGCGCCGGCGGCGGCCAGGCCCGCGCAGAGCCAGAGAGTGGCTGTTAGGGATTTCATGAAACGCTCCTTGCTGTCACAAAGCATGCGGCCTCGGAGCGAACCGGGCCGCGCCGTCGCCCGCGCGGCTGCCTGCGGGCGATTTCCCATTGCCGGTTGGACCGGCGGGCGGCAGTGGCGTTGCGTGGGGGACGGCGCGGTTACACAAGAAGCGTTTCAAGAATGCAGCAGAACTGTCGCGCCGCTTTCAGGGGGGCGGAGCGGCAGCGCCGCGGACGGTCGCCTACTTGGCCGGCGCGGCGCCGTGGCCGCCGGCGCCATGGCCGGTCGCGGCGGCGCCCAGCGGACGGGCAATGGCATTCACCGGCACGCGGCGTTGCTGATGCTTGTCGTCCTCGACCACCAGCGTCAGGGCGACGTGGTCGCCTTCCTTGATCTGGCCGGGCAGGTCGAGCAGCATGATGTGATACCCGCCAGGCTTGAGTTCGACGGCCTGTCCGGCGGGCAGGTCGATACCGCTGACCTGGCGCATCTTCATCACGTTGTCCTGCATAGCCATTTCGTGGACTTCGGCATGCTTGGCCGCCTGGGACTCCACCGCCACCAGGCGGGCGGGCGTGGCCGAGGTCAGGCGCATGAAGACGCCGGTGGCGTGCTGGCTGGGCACGGTGGCGCGGACCCACGGGTCGTCGATTTTCAGGCTGGCTTCCTGCGCCAGGGAGGGAGCGGCGGCGGACAGCGCCAGCGTGCACAGGGCGAGCGCGGCCAGGGGCTTGAAGAATTTGATCGCTTGCATGGTGTATTCCTGATTCGGTGCGGTTGGGTCAGATCACGGTGCGCAGGTCCTGCGCGCATTCCTCGGCGCTTTGCTGGTGGCGCAACGCCAGGCGCAGCTTGCCCTTGGCGTCGATCACATAGCTCAGCGCGGTGTGGTCCATGGTGTAGGAAGAGCCCGTGGTGACCTTCTGGTAGAAGACCTTGAAGGACTGGGCGGCGGCGCGGGTCTGCTCGGCGTCGCCGCGCAGGCCGACGAATTCCGGGTCGAAGGCCTGGGTATAGGCCTTCAGGATTTCGGGGGTGTCGCGCTCCGGGTCCACGGTGATGAACAGCACGCGCAGCTTGCCGGCGTCGGCGCCCAGCAGTCGCTTGATCTCGGTGGCACGCGTGAGCGCCGTGGGGCAGACGTCCGGGCATTGGGTGAAGCCGAAGAACAGCAGCACGGCCTGGCCACGGTAGTCGGCCAGCCGGCGCTCGCGATCCTCGGTGTCACGCAGCTGGAAATCGCCGGTGGGCATGCCGGACAGGTCCATGCCGTTGAGCTTGGGGGCTTCCTGGCCGCAGGCGGCCAGGGTCATGAGGCCGGCCGCGGACAGCAGCAGCCGGCGCCGCCGCGTATCGGGCGCGCGTGCCGCGCCGGTCGGCGCGGACAGGATGGGGGAACGCATGGAAAACCTCGGGTCGGACGGTTCGACAGGGCGCGCGGCGACAGGGCCGCGCGGTCAGTGCGAGTCAGGCCAGGGGAGGTGGCGCCCGCGAGCCCAGCGGCGGACCGTGGGCGACTGTCGCGGGCAGGGGAGGTTGCGCGGGTTGCGCCGTCGGCGTCGTGTCGGCCGGCAGCGACAGGGGATTCAGGGAAAACGCGGGCGCGGGCGTCAGGTGCGCCAGCAGCCCGAACGGGCATTGCGCGCCCGTCTGCGCGTCATGCGCGGGCTTGCCGTCCTTGAGCGTGCTCAGCGCCGCGCTGAGCGCGGCAGGCGCGCCGGCGGCGGTGCAGAACGTGACTTCGAAGCGGCCGGCGTCCAGGGCGCGGGTGTCGGGCATGTAGCCCGCTGGCACCAGCGCGCGCAGCAGCAGCGTCATCAGCGCCAGCCATAGCACCAGGCGGCCGCGCGTGGCGGTCCGGTTGCTGGGCGGGGCGTTGTAGCGGGACATGGCCGTATTCTAGGGCGGTTTTCGCGTCGGCAGTTTGCGCCGGGCCGTGTTGCCGTCGTATATGGGCGAGCCGGCGTCAGGCGTCCGCGTCCAGCCGCCGCACCAGGGCGATATAGCGCCGCCGCGCCTGGTCGGCGGGCAGGCCCGCCAGCAGCCGCCAGGCGGCGTGGCGCACCTGGGCGCGGGCATCAGCGTCCGTGGGCGCTTCGGGCGGGGCGTCGCCTCGCCGGACCTGCCATTCATACGCCTGCAGCCGGATTTGCACGGCGGCCGATGGCGGCTGTTGCAGCGTGCGCAGTTCGATCATGGCGGCCTCGAAGGCGTCGGCCAGTTCCTCGGCCGGGATCGCCAGCGTCTGCGGATCCATGGCGTCGGCCTCCGGCTCCACGCCGCTGGCGGCCGCCAGCCTGCGCCATAGCGCGTCCGCGCGCGGCGGATCGTCCGCCACGGAATTGACGCGGGTGATGACATTGGCGCGCAGCCGCAGCGTATGGGTCGCGCCGCTTTCCTGCAGGCCGGGACCGTCCTGGACCTGGAAGCGCAGCGGCATGGCGAAAGCGCGGCCGCGCGGCTCCGGCGCGCCGACCTCGAGAATGCGCAGCGTGTTGCGCGAATAGTCCATCAGCCGGGAGAACAGATCGATCAGCGCGCTCTTGCCCCGATAGACGCCGCTGAGCGGGCTGTCGCCTTCCTCGGTCCAGACCACGTTCTCGGCGAATAGCGGGAACAGGGTTTCGAACTCGCCCGCCCGCAGCGATTCGCGATAGGTCGACAGCAGGCGCTGCGCGTCCTCGCCTTCCAGCGATTGCAGCCGGCTCGGCTGGGAAGCTTCGGCGACGCGGTCCATGAAGCGCAGCACCTCCGCCGCGACGCGGTCGCGGTCATTGTCCACGCAGATCATGTGATAGCTGTTGTCCAGCAGGACCAGGCGGCTGTCCGCGATGCCGTCGCGCAGGAAATGCGCCGACCGCGCCGAGGTCAGCTCGTCCTCGTGCGCGTGCATGATCAGCGTCGGACAGGCGATGGCGTCCAGGCCGCGCATGACCCAGCCGCGCAGCCGGTCGACCTCCCGGACGCAGGACAGGGGCACCCAGCGGTAATGGAAGTTCTCGCCGCGCTCGAACTTGGCCTTGACGATGGAGCGGACCAGCTCGTTCTTCAGGCCATAGGGTTCTTCCTCTTCGACCCGCATGCCGTCGGCCAGCCCGGGAATGCGGTAGACCAGGTGGCGCAGGCCGCGGTACCAGGGCGTGCTCCAGCCGTCGATGAACACGGGGGCGGCCAGCGACACCAGCCTGCCCTTGCGGTGGTTTTCTCGCTTGCACAGTTCCACCGCCAGCAGCCCGCCCAGGCACATGCCCATGACGTGCAGCGTGTCGTGGCGACCGGCCACTTCGCGGTATTTCGCCGTGACGGCGTCCAGCCAGGATTCCGCGCGCACGCCGATCAGGTCTTCCGGCGCGGCGCCGTGGCCGGGCAGCGTCAGGGCATGGGTCTCCACGCCGGCGCGCCTGAGGATCTTGTGCATGGCCCCCAGGTCGTACTGCGTGCCGCCCAGCCCGTGGATGAGCAGGACTCCGGTGTCGGTGTCAGCGGACATCGCCTGTTCCCGGCTCCATCTCGCCGAGCCGCCACATGCCGGCCACCACGGCGACGCTGCCATCGAAATCGTCCAGCGGCGATCCCTTGTCGCTGATCAGCCGCCAGCCGCCCGCGCCATGCGCCAGCCGGAACAGCAGCGGCGTCATGTCCTGCGTGCCGGCGCGGCGCGCGGCCCAGTGCAGGGACAGGCGCGATCGGTCGTCCGGATGGGCGCGCGCCAGCAGCGCGTCCAGGTCGCGCATCGCATCGGCCGGCGCGCCCAGCGCCGCCTGCACGTCGCCGGCCAGCTCCAGCGAGCCGTCTTGCGGGTTGTAGCGGTACATCAGCTGATGGCTGCCGGCCAGCGCCAGCTCGAAGCGGCCACGCCATTGCTCGGCGCGCTCCAGCGACTGGGCGCGGGCGCTGCGCAGCGTGTTGACCAGCAGGATCAGCAGCGCGGTGATCGCCAGGTAGGCCTGGGTGGCCAGCAAGGCCTGCCAGGGATTGTCGGGGGCGACGAAAGGGCCTTCTCCCTGGCCGCTCTGGTAAAGCACCATGAACGCCAGCGTGACCACGGCCAGCGAACCGCCCAGCGGGCCCCAGACCAGGGCGACCAGCACCGCGAACACCAGTGGCAGATAGGTCAGCTCGAAGGTGACGACATAGGGCAGGTTGCGGATCATGTCGCCGTCGAAGGTCATGAAGGTGGCGCCGATCAGCAGCGCGTAGGCGACGGCGCCCAGCGCCAGGTCGCGCGCGCGGGGCCCGCCGGAACGGCGCGGCCGGAAATGCGCCAGGCCCAGGAGCGCCGGCGTCATGATGAGCACGCCGGCCAGGTAGGACGAGACCCAGTTGCGCAGCCGCAGCAGCGCGTGCGCCTCGTGCGCCAGCCAGAGCCAGCCGCCGCCCAGCAGCGCGCTGCTGGCCGCGCCCGCGACGGCGCCGGCCAGCAGCGCCGCGACGAAGCTCACGTCGCCCTCGCGCGGCGTCAGGCGCTGCACGGTCCAGGCCGCCAGCAGCGAGGACAGCGCCGCCGTGATGGCGAACACCAGCGCCGTCGCGGCCTGTCCGCGCCAGAGAAAGCTCAGGATCAGCTGGGCGCAGAACAGGCCCGCCATCAGCATCGGCCAGTGGCGGCGGGCCGTCAGCAGGTAGGCGCCCACCGCCACGCCCGAGGGCAGCCAGACGAAGCTGGCATGGCTGACCGGGTCGTTGAACAGATGCGAGAACGCGGCGCACAGCAGGTAGGGGATGGCCCAGAGCAGGCAGAGCGGCTGGCGTGGTCGGGTGTCGGGCTGGCCCATGGCTATCCTTGCGAGCGGTCGTGTCTTATTGGTCTGTTACGGCGAGATTGCGTCATCTTGCCATTTTGCGCGTTATACACGGCCTTGGGGGATGCGCGCAGCCGGCGGGCCGCGCCGGCCTCCCAAAATCTTGGTACGCTAAGGCCTGCCTGCATCCAGGGGCGCGCCCCGCGCGGGGCGCGCCTCCGGTTCCCCATCCGCCTTCGCCGCCCGTCTTCAGTGCCTTCGCCGACCGCTCTGCATCCTGCCTTTTCAGCGCCCGCTTCTGATCGGGCCAGTCCTCATCCGCGCCTGATTTCCTGGATACGCGTCGCCTGCGTGGCGGCGCTGCTGGCCGTGCTGGCGGCCTGCGGCACGACCAAGGTGCAGCCGGGTTACTACCGGGTGCAGTCGGGCGATACGCTGACGCAGATCGCGCGCAAGCAGGGCGTCAGCGTCGGCGACCTGGTGCGCTGGAACAAGCTGTCGAATTCCAACGCGATCGAAGTCGGCCAGACCTTGCGGGTCGAGGCGCCGGCCGGCCAGCAGGCTTCGTCCCAGCCCAGCCGGGCGCGCGCCAAGCCCTCAGGCGGCGGGCGCCAGGCCACGGCGCAGCCGCCGCGCCGGCGCACCGCGCCGCCGGGCGCGATCTCGCTGGTGTGGCCGGCCCAGGGCAAGGTGACGCGCGGCTACGACGGCTCGGGCTCGAATGGCATCGTGATCTCCAATGCCTCGGGCACCTCGGTGGTGGCCGCGGCCGCCGGCACCGTGGCCTATTCGGGCAGCGGCCTGCGCGGCTACGGGCACCTGGTGATCGTCAAGCACAACGCCAGCTTCCTCAGCATCTACGCGCACAACAGCAAGCTGCTGGTCAAGGAAGGGCAGCGCGTGACCCAGGGCCAGAAGATCGCCGAAATGGGCAATAGCGACAGCAAGCAGGTCGGCCTGTATTTCGAGCTGCGCTACGACGGCCAGGCGGTGGATCCGGCCGGATCGCTGCCGTCGCGCTGAACGCGCGCGGCCTGGACCTCTGTCGACGGTTGCCCGGGCGCCAGTGGGCGCTACCGCTTCCTGATGTGCCCGGCGGCGCGCCGCAGCAGCGTGCAGTAGTGTTCGGCCGCCGGCGTCAGCGGCAGTCCTGTGCGCTGCACGATGCAAACGGGCGGCGCGGGCAGCTTCTCCCGGACCTTGATTTCCTGGAACGTGTCCCGCAGCAGCGGGTAGCGCAGCCATTGGACCGGCAGCATCATCAGCAGGTCCGAACTGGGCAGCGCCGTCAGGAAGGTCAGCGCGGATTGCGCCCGCATCGCCAGCTTCGGCGCGGGCAGGCCATGCTTCTCGAACAGCGGGCCCAGTTCTTCCTCGGCCTTGTGGGTGATGGACGTGGTGATCCAGTGGGCGTCTGCCAGTTCGCGCAGCGATTTCGCCTGCGCCAGCGGATGGCCCTTGCGGCCCAGGATGACGCGGGTATTGTCGAACAGCTTCTCGACCCGCAGCTCGCCCGGCACGCGCGCGGGCGCCGGGCCGACGTAGAAATCCATGGAACCGTCCAGCAGCGCGCCCTCGACCAGCGGATAGACGCCGTCGACGATTTCCAGGTGGATGTCGGGAAAGCGCGCGCGGAACGCCGGCAGCACGTCGGGGAACAGCTCCAGGTGCGGGGCGGTGGACATGCCCAGCGTGACGCGGCCGTTGACGGCGCCGCGCAATTGGCCCGCCTCGTCGCGGGCGCGCTGGATCTCATGGTGGATGGCGGTGGCGCGGCGCAGGAAGGCCTGTCCGACCGGCGTGAGCTGCACGCCCTTGGCGTGGCGCTCGAACAGCGCCGCGCCCAGTTCCTTTTCCAGTTCCGCGATGCTGCGGGAAATCGCCGGCTGCGCCAGCCCCAGGTGGCGGGCCGCCGCCCGCACGCCGCCGCGTTCGGCGACGGCCAGGAAATCGCGCAGCGCGTTCAGCTTCATGGTCAGGGTGATACGAATTTGATATCGGCCTGGAAATTTTGCCATCTTTTTGTATCGAAGGGGGCTATCTAAGATACGCCGCAGTCCCGCAACATGGCGGGCGACCAGGGAGACGGCAAGGTGGAACAGCAAGCATCGCCACGGGTTCTGATCGTGGGCGCGGGACCGGCCGGTCTGAGCCTGGCGATCGAGTTGGGGCAGCGCGGCATCGCCTGCCTGGTGATCGAGCGCAACGACCGGGTGGGATACGCGCCGCGCGCCAAGACCACCAATGTGCGTACGCGCGAGCACTTGCGGCGCTGGGGCATCGCGGACCGCTTGCGGGCCGCCTCGCCGTTGGGCGTGGACTACCCGTCCAATGTGGTGTTCTGCACGCGCCTGGCCGGCGTCGAGCTGGCCAGGCACGAGAACGCCATGTACTGCGCGCCCGGACGCAATCCGCTGTATTCGGAGCATGCGCAATGGATTCCGCAATACACGGTCGAGGGCGTGCTGCGCGATCACGCGCAGTCGTTGCCGGGCGTCCAGATCCGCTACTGCTGCGAACTGCTGGACCTGAGCCAGGACGCGGACGGCGTGCGGGCCAGGCTGCGCGATCTGTCGGGCGGCGCGGAATCGTCGGTCCGTGCCGACTACCTGGTTGGCGCCGACGGCGCGCGCAGCCGGGTGCGTGACCTGATCGGCACCCGCATGCTGGGTGAGTACGGCCTGTCGCGCAACCGCAATATCGTGTTCAGCGCGCCTGGCCTGGACCGCGCTCACCGGCACGGGCCGGCCATCATGTACTGGCAGGTGAATCGCGACGCTCCCAGCCTGATCGGCCCCATGGACCGGGGCGACACCTGGTTCTTCATGCCCACGCACGTCGATGCGGCGCGGCAGGCGGGTGTGGCCGATGAGCGGGCGTTGATCGCGCGGGCGACGGGCATAGACCTGCCCTATCAGGTGCTGAGCAGCGACGAATGGGTCGCCAGCAAGCTGTTGGGAGACCGCTACCGCAAGGGGCGGGTCTTCCTGGCGGGCGACGCCTGTCACCTGCACCCGCCCTTCGGCGGCTATGGCATGAACATGGGCATCGCCGACAGCGTCGACCTGGGCTGGAAACTGGCCGCCGTGCTGCAGGGCTGGGCCGGGCCGGGGGTGCTCGACAGCTACGAGGCCGAGCGTCGTCCGGTGCATCAGTGGGTGATGGACGAGGCCGAGCGCAACCACGCGGTCCTGGGCAACCAGTTGCTGGCCGACGGCATCGAGGATGACGGCGAACGCGGGCAACGGATCCGGCGCGAGGTCGGCGGCCGCATCCAGGCCGCCAAGATGCGCGAGTTCGCGACCCTGGGCGTGGTGCTGGGCTACCAGTACGAGGATTCCCCCGTGATCGCGGCGGAGTCCGGCCCGCGTCCGGCCAGGGACTTCATCAACTACGTGCCGACCTCCAGGCCGGGAGCGCTGGCCCCGCATGCCTGGCTGCACGACGGCAGCTCCCTGTACGACCATTTCGGCCAGGGCTACACGCTGCTGGCGGCTTCGGCGTCGCTGGACGATATCGCGGCGGCCAGGGCCGATGCCCGGCGCGCCGGCGTCCCGCTGACCGTGATCCAGCCCGCCGAGGGCGCGATCGCCAGCCTGTATCCGGCCCGCCTGACCCTGATCCGCCCCGACCAGCACGTGGCCTGGCGCGGCGACGCCTGGCCGGGCGAGGGCGTGCTGGCCCGAGCGTGCGCCCTATCACTTCACCCACAACGAGGCGCATAGCCCGACGCAGGAAGCACGAGGAGACAACCATGCTGCGAAACGAAGACATAGCGGGGGCGACGCAGGCGGTCGCCCTGTTCAGGAACCGGGTGCTGCCGCTGCTGTTCGCGGGCTACCTGCTCAATTTCCTCGACCGTACCAACATCAGCTATGCCCAGCTGCAGATGGGCGCCGACCTGGACATTTCGCTGGCCGCCTACGGCCTGGGCGCGGGCCTGTTTTTCTTCGGCTACGCCAGCGTCTGCGTGCCGGCCAACCTCGCGCTGCAGCGCTTCGGCGTCCGGCGCTGGCTGGCTTTCATGTTCCTGGCCTGGGGGCTGGTGTCCTGCCTGATGGCGGCGCTGCAGGGCGTGAAGTCGTTCTACGTGTTGCGATTCCTGCTCGGGGTCGCCGAGGGCGGCTTCATCCCCGCCGTGAACTTCTACCTGGCATCGTGGATTCCGCCGCGTTTTCGCAGTCGGATCAACGCGGTGTTCATCATGGCGCTGCCGCTGGCCATGATATTCGGCGGCCCGCTGGCGGGCGTCCTGCTGAAGATCGATCTGGGCATGCAGGGCTGGCGCTGGTTGTTCCTGCTGGAGGGCCTGCCGACCGTGTTGCTGGGCTTGCTGATCCTGCGCTTGCTGCCGGCCACGCCCGAGGAAGCCCATTGGCTGAGCGACGCGCAGCGGCGCGGCCTGCGCGCCGTGATGGAGGCCGAGGCCGCGCCGCGCCAGCCGGCCGGGAGCCTGCCCTGGACCCACGGCTTCGCCGTGTTCCGCCAGCCCTTGCTGTGGGGCCTCTTGCTGATCCTCCTGAGCGCCTATGCGGCCACCTTCGCGCTGGCGTACTTCCTGCCGACCATCCTGAAGAACCTGTACGGCATCACGCCGCTGGAAATCGGCGCGCTGCTGATGATCCCGAACGTGGTGGCGCTGGCCTTCAGCTATGTGGTCGGACGCAGCAGCGAACGCAGCGGCGACATCCGCTGGCACCTGGCCGTGGTCTGCCTGATCGGCAGCGGCGGCTTCCTGCTGCTGCCCGTCGCGGCGACCGTGTCGCTGGCGCTGTTCCTGGCCGCGGTGTCCATCATCACCGGCTACACCATCGCCTACTACGGGCCGCTGAACACGGCGCTGCAGAACCGCATCGGCGCCCATGCCGGGCCGCTGGCGCTGGTCACGACCATCGGCTCGCTGGGCGGCTTCTTCGGCCCGACCCTGACCGGCTGGGTCATGCAGGCGACCGGCGGGCAGTGGACGCTGGCAGCGCGGATATTCGCGCTGACGACGCTGGCCAGCGCCGCGCTGGCGATCGTCTGCGTGCGCAATCTCGGCGGCGCGCGTCGGGCGGCCGCGCCATCGCGCGCCTGAACACGCGCTTCGGAACAGACAAGGAGACAGGACCATGAGCAAGGATCAAACCCGGATCGCCGTCGTCACCGGCGGCGCCAGCGGCATCGGCGAGGAGTGCGCGCGCCAGTTGCGCGACCAGGGCTGGCGCGTCGTCGTGTGGGACCGCCACGCGGCTGACGGCGAGCCGACGGTGGACGTGGCCGACTACGCCTCGGTGGCGGCCGCCGCGTCCCGGCTCGACGGCGTCGACCTGCTGATCAACGCCGCCGGCATCGCCGGCAGCCGCGATCCGGTCGCGCGCAAGGATCCCGCCGAATGGGCCCAGGTGATGGCGGTCAACCTGAACGGCACGTTCCACTGCGCGCATGCGCTGTATGAAGCGCTGCGCGCGCGCCACGGCGTGGTGGTCAATATCGCGTCGGTGGCGGGCATGGTGATGATGAAGGGCCGCGCCCACTACGCTGTGTCGAAGGCGGGCGTGGCGACCTTGACGCGCTCGCTCGCCAATGAATGGGCCGAGGATGGCATCCGCGTGATCGCCGTGGCGCCGGGCTACGTCAAGACGCCGATGATCCAGCGGTCGATCGAGGCGGGCGAACTGGACGAGCGCAAGCTGGCGGCCATGCATCCGCTGAATCGCCTGGCCACGACCCAGGAGATCGCCGCGGCCATGATCGCGCTGGCCCGGCCGCCGTTCCTGTTCATGACCGGCGCGGTCGTCACCATCGATGGCGGCATGACGCTGGGCAAGTAGGCCTCAGCCGCCCGCTTCCTGCGTCAGGGTGGAGATGAAGGCGGCCGTGCGCGGGTCGCGCGGCTGCGTGAACACGGTCTTGGACGAGCCGGATTCGATCACCGCGCCGTCCAGCAGGAACACCACTTCGCGCGACACGCTGGCGGCCAGGCGCAGGTCGTGCGTGGCCATCAGCATGGTCATGCCTTCTGCGGCCAGCTGGCGCAGCACCTCGACCACCTCGGCGGCCAGGCCTGGGTCCAGCGCCGAGGTCGGCTCGTCGCACAGCAGCACGCGCGGCGCCGGCGCCAGCGCGCGGGCGATGGCCACGCGCTGCTGCTGGCCACCGGACAGGTTGGCCGGCCAGGCGTCGGCCTTGTCCTGCATGCCGACCTTGCGCAGCAGCTCCTCGGCGCGCGCGCGGGCGCGGTCGGCGGACCATTTCTGCACCGTGACCAGCCCTTCCATGACGTTGCCGATCACGGTCTGGTGCGGGAACAGCTGGAAGTTCTGGAACACCATGCCGGTCTGCTT
>MCND01000385.1_pt1 | contig 13626 bp, 8 predicted proteins | sample 778211 | NCBI WGS metagenome assembly MCND01 (sample SAMN04296812, study PRJNA304217) | bioreactor metagenome | isolation source: activated sludge enriched with benzalkonium chloride | place: Turkey: Istanbul urban wastewater treatment plant
GGACATAGTGGCAGCACCGTACCGGAAAGGTCAGGTGTTGCACTCAGTTTTTGCGGCCGCCCCTATAAATCTTATGCATAGACCTCCTTGCAAATAATCTTTGCTTGCACGGAACGTATCAACCCTACAGTAGAGGAGATTGTCGTCTGAGTATTCTTCTGGTGGCACACTATCCATAGCTGCTCTCTACTAAACTACAAGCGATCAACACCCCGAAAATTGGGAGCATTATGTATCGAAATCAACGAAAAGTCAGTGCTGAAGCGTTATGAACTCTCTATCGTATTGCTGAGTCTGGTGGCTCCCACGGGGTCGGAGCTACTGTATGCACTCACATCATCTGGCTGAGGGCGAGACGCTGATGTAAATTTTATCTCAGACTTAACTCTGGCCTAGGCTCAATGGATATTGAGCCAGCCCGGATCACTCCTCGTAATACGCAGCCCGGACCGCATCTCTGGGCTGGTTCAGCTTTCCTCCCTGCCAGATAAAAGTGGGTGTTGAGCGCCTCAGTAATGACCGTTTGTCGCATGGCTATTTGCTATTAACCATGCCTACTACAGTGATCTTGCGTCACCGTCGGGTACCAGAAAGCTGGGCACCCATCGTAATCGCCAGTCAATGCAGAATGGAGTTCTCATAATGGCCATCAGCGCTGTCGTAAACGCAGTCTTCAACATCGATAACAAAACCTACACTGCCTCGCTCGCCATCCCCAGTTCCGCCCCTACAGCGGCAGCACCGTTCCTGTTCAGCGTCGTTTCCCAGGCTCCCGAAGCTGGCGGCAAGACGCCGGACCCGGAAACCCTGCTGGAAGTCGCCGTGGGCACGACCAATCAGGTGTACGTCGCCGTGTCGCCACCGATGGACGTGATCTCGGGCGCGATCGGCAGCGATGTGGTCAAAGACCTGAACGTGGTCGTCTCGGAAGGTACCTACAATTCCAAGACCCACACCTTCAGCTGAATCACGCTCGCCTACGTGGAGGGGCAAGAGTCATTGCCCCACTACTTCGTACCTCGCCTGCGGGAGGGCCGCTCGCCCATGGATATCCGCGTATCGGCACATTTTGCTTGGTCAGAGATTTTCGGTGGCAAGTTCGCCACCCAGAGCAAGTGCCAACTGGACTTGTCACGCCAATACAGCCTGATCTACGCGGACCTGGCCTCCGCTAGTTCTGGCGGGATGGATGTTCTTGAGCTGATCAACAACGCCTTCAATACGCAACTGCCCACCGGCCGCTTACTGGTACAGGATGCAGGCTTCTTCACCTTCAGCCATTTCGGCAGCGGTACGCCGCCCAGCGGCACGAATCTGTTCAGCATTTTTCCACAAACGCCGGTTCCCACGAGCGTGGCGAAAACCACGCTGACCATGGATAACACCTGCGGGTTCTGGCTGACGGTCAGCCTCAAGGACATAGAACTGTTCGGCAGCCTGGTGCAGATCGGTTACGACACCTCGGCAGGCGCCGGTGACACGCTCTCCTTGTCCGCCGTACTTGCCAGCGGCAGCGCGGCTGGCACCGCAGTCAAGCAAGCGTTCTACACAGCGGCGCTTCCCAATATCAAGCTGTTTGGCCTGTTCGGTTTTGAGAACATCAAAATCAACTATCAGTTCACCACGGCCAGGCAACTGAGCGTCATCGGCAACCTCAGCGTCTCGGTGTTCGACAACAACTATGCCTTTAGCGGTGCGCTGGTTTCCGACGATGTAAACAAGACCTTCGCCGCCTGCCTGCAGTCGGCTACGCCTGACGCCAGCATCCCCACATTGTTCGGTGGGGCCATGACCGGCATATCGTTCAGCAACCTGATGTTCGGCGTCTTCGCTCGCTATGGTGGCCCCAGCGCACAGAAGAACTTTCAGGTACAAGGCACCGTCAAGGTGGGGTCGGCCCAGCTCACCGGATACATCTACCTGCAGAACACCACCCCTCAGGTGGCCAGTGTCAAAGTCGACAAGACCCTCTCGATCGGTGATGTGTTCAACCAATGCATCGGTGAAGCGGTGTGGCCCAGTTCGCTGGTCAACATCGTGTTCAAGGCCGGCAGCCAGCTCTACTACTGCAAGACGGCCGCCAGCCAGCCATTGAGCCTGGATACGTTCGCCTGCCCCATCGCGCCGGGCACATTGCCTGCCGCGCCTCCGGCCAGCAGCATCGCCTACCAACCGGGTTTCAATATCCAGGCGCTGTTTGACCTGACGCTGGTCACCACCTTCGAGGTGGTTGGCAACATCCAGATCGCCAAGGACGGTGTCACCGCTTCCATCGCCCTGGGCAATCCCATCGACATCTACATCCTGACCATTGCCGCGCCGAAGGCGACCAGCGCCACTGGTGGCCCGGCACTCGCCATCTCCACGGTCTCGGGCAAGCAGTCGATGGGGTTTGCTGGCAGCTTGTGGTTCATGCAGGCATCGTTCGGCGTCGATGTCAGCGTGATGACCAGCAAGAACAGCAAGGGCAACATGCAGATCGACGGCACGCTCACCTCTCTGTCCGATTACTCGCCGTTTCTGCCGAAAAATGTCTCGCTGGGTGTGCGCTACAGCAAGGATGGTGGTTTCCAGGTCACCAACTGGCCAAGCTTCGACTACCTGACCCAGGCGATAGACTTCATCAAGACACTGCAAAAGCTGTCCGAACAAGGCAGTTCCGGCTGCGGTAAGTTGGTAGATTTCGCCTTCAAGACCTTGCTCAAATCGACATTCAAAATCAGCGTGTCGTTCAGCACGCAGGACAACGGCGTCAGCCTGCAACTGGATGGCAAGTACACCCTGACGATCGCCGACACCTCGTTGACCGCCGCAGCGATCCCCTTCCCTGGCATTGTCTCGATTCCCCTGCCTAACTCGATCAAGATGTCGGAGCTCGGGGCCTATATCGACCGCGCGCTGGCCAGCGCGGCGGAATCGTTCGTGCAAGGCCTGCTCAAGAACAGCGAGGCCATTGCCACCTTGATTGCGCTGACGGCGGGCAAGGCTGCCGCCTCTTACGCAGCCACGCTGGCATGCCAGCAACTGATAGACGGCGCCGCCGCCGACGCCGTGGCTTCAACCGCAGCTTCGGCACTGGCCGCATCCGAAGCGGCCGCCGCTGGAGCCGCGGGCGCCGCGGCGGCGGTAGCAGGTGCGGTTGCGAGCATCATCGCAATCGTTGGCGGAACCGGTACGGGGACGGGCACTGGAACCGGCACAGGCACTGGAACCGGTACGGGCACAGGCACTGGAACGGGCACCGGAACCGGCACGGGGACGGGCACCCAAAGCCCGCCCGACCACCCCAGCGTCAGCGTCGCCAACCGGGTAGTGACACTCGCCTGGGGCGGTGGCCAGGGGAACGCCGGCTATCATGCGCAACTGCTCGACAGCGCAGCAAAAGTCCTGCTCGACCAACCTGGCCTGGACGTCGCCGCGCGCGACACCCATTTCGATTTCGACGCCCAATGGCTCCCCGGCCCTTACAAGGCCCAGGTGCAGGGTACTCATGGCGATGCCAAGACGGTATGGGTCGGTGCATCATTCCAGCGTCTTGCCGCACCAACAGCCCTGCAGGCGCACAACGAGAGCAGCATCATCGCACCTGACTGTGGAGTGATGCTGAGCTGGGCGGCCGTGTCCGAAGCGCAGTCTTATGTCCTCTCCAGCGTGCATGGCGGTAGCACCTGGGTCCCCGACCGGAACATTACGCCCCCCCAACCGCAACAGCCACCGCCTACGCAGTGCGTCGTCACCTTCGAGGCGGCGGCGCCTGCCGGCAACTTTGGCTTCAGCCTGGTGACACACGGCAGCAGCACCACCGTGGCTAGCCCGGCCAGCGACGTGCTGACCCTGGTTCGCCTGGACCAGCCGTTGAACCTGCAAGCCAGCAGTGCCGGCAGCAACGTCACCCTGCGCTGGCAAGCAGTGGCCAATGCCACACGCTATCAGGCGGTCATACACAGCGCCGGCAGCCCGTTGCAAGTGACCCCGTTGCAAGCCAGTGCCCAGGGCCAAGAGTGGGTTGCGAAACTGACCCTCACCGGTGCCGCCGGCTCGCCACGACTCTACCAACTACAGGTCCAGGCCATCCCTGCCGAGGGCCAGAACGACATCGTGCCCGGTGTGCCTTCGACCACGGTCGACGTCACCATCACGCTGTACGCCAGCGCTCTAGAGATGGCGACGGCTCTTAACAGCCAGAAGGTCGATGGAGTCCATTGCGCCCAACAATTGCTGGACGCCTTCCCGAGCCTGACCCTCGACACCCTGGCCAGTGCCATGGCCGGGGGCGGTTACGCCATGGCCGACACCAGCAAGGGCCTCATGGCCGTTTGGCCGCAGACCTCGCCCCAGGACTTGGCGGCCGCGCTGGCACAGGCCTACCCGGACCCGGTGCAGATGGCCAGCCGTCTGCGGGCCCAAGGCGTAGCCGGTGTCGACTGTGGGCCGCAATTGGTCCACGCGTTCCCTGCCCTGACCCTCGACACCCTGGCCAGCGCCATGGCTGGGGGCGGTTACGCCGTGGCCGACACCAGCAAGGGCTTGCTCGCGGCTTGGCCACAGACGCCACCGCAAGCCTTGGCGGAGGCGCTGATCCAGGCGTACCCCGGTCCCGTGCAAACGGCTCGTGCGCTACGAGCCCAGGGTGCGACCGGCGCGGCCTGTGCAATCGCTCTGCACAAGGCATTCCCCGAACTGCTCGCCAAGGACTTGGCCGCCGCCATGGCGCAAGCCGGATACCCCGCCGAAGATACCGGCGCGGGGCTCAAGGCGGCGTTGCCCGGCTTGTCTCCCTTGGATCTGTCCACCGCGCTGGTCAGCGCTTACCACTGAAGCAAGGAGCCCTGTATGACAACCGATGTCCCGAGCCTGATCCGGCTCCTGCAGCCCTTGCGCCAGCAAGGCATGACTGCCGTGCAAGCCGCGAATACCGTGCTGGCACAGTTCAACACCGGCAGCGCTGGCGCACGCCTAGCCGATGCATTCGGACCACACGTATCCCTGGTCCAGGCGCTGGTTCAGGTCTATGCGCCTGTCACGCTCCCCGAGATGGCCAGCATCCTGCACCAGCTCTATCCGGACCTCGGGCCGGTAGCGGTCGGCAAGATCCTGCTGGCGCCGGGTGTGTTCCCCCATACCACCGCCGAGCAAATGCAGAGTGCGCTGGTTTCGGCAGGCTTTTCACCGGCAGCAGTGGCGCAGGCCATCAAGGAGCTCTACCCCGCTCCACCCGTCCAGGAGCCCTTCGCGGCGATTGCCACCTCGATGCAAGGCGGCAACCGAGGCATCGAATTGTGGGTAGCCGGCACACCCGGGCAGGTATGGACCTTGTACCAACGAACCCCAGGCGCAAACTGGAGCGCCTGGGAGGGGCCGGGCTTCAAGAACCAGCCCAAGCCATTGATGCAACTGGCCGCTGCGCTACAGAACAATGGAAACGTACTGTTTGCCGGGCTGGACGGCGCAGGCAGCGTCTGGACCTGTGGCCAGGGCAGTCCCGGCGGCGACTGGAACGCCTGGAATGGTCCCAACGTAGGTGCCCAGCCTTGTGCCTTCGAGCAACTGGCGGCCTCGCAACAAGGTGGCCACAGGGGCGTCGAGCTCTGGGCAGCCGGTGCTGACGGGCAAGTCTGGACCTTGTACCAACTCACTGCAGGCGGCGCCTGGAGCCATTGGGAGGGCCCCGGGTTCAAGGGCCAGCCCACTCCCCTGTTCAAGCTGGCAGCCGCGCAGCAGAACAATGGCAACGTGATGTTCTGGGGGCTGGACCGCGAGGGTCGGTTGTGGGGCATCGGCCAACAGTCGCCGGGTGGCGACTGGGGTGCTTGGCAAGGCCCTGGCTTTGTCGGCCAGCCCGAACCCTTCACCGCTATCGCTGCCTCGGAACAGCTCGGCAACCGGGGTGTGGAACTATGGGGCATTGGTGCCAGTGGCCAGCTGTGGACGTTGTACCAGACCACTGCCGGCGGCCCCTGGAGCCGTTGGGAAGGCCCCGGCTTCAAGCAACAGCCGGCGCCCATGAAGAAAGTGGCGGCGGCCTTGCAGAACACGGGCTGCGTACTGCTCTGGGCTGTCGACAACGATAACCAGCTGTGGCAGATCGCCCAAGGATCACCGGGTGGTGACTGGGCCGGCTGGACGCGCACCAGCCCTCCACCGCAGGGCTGATCGGCCTCTCTGCCCCTCCTTAATCCTTAAGAGGAATACCCGCATGACAATCGACGTACCAACCTTGAGCAAGCTTCTGCAACCCCTCAAGGAGCAGGGCATGGGGCCGGGTGAGGCCGTACGCGTGGCGCTGGCATCGGCAACGGCATCGGCTGCAACCGGCGTCGGCGCCAGGGCGTTCTCGCTACCGCAGCAGGCGTTCGTTCACAACGGCGCCGTGGTGGCCGAAGCGGTACACAACGTGTTCTCGCCCATCACTGCCGCAGCACTGGCGATCATCCTGCGCGAGACCTATCCGAATCTGACTGCCCTTGAAATAGGTGGAATCATCCTCGCGCCCAACGTCTTGCCCGGCACGCCAGCGCCCGAAATGGCCAGTGCCCTGGCTGGCGCGGGTTTCGATGCCAATAGCACCAGCGATGCCGTCAATGTGCTGTACCCGATCACCCTGACCGTACAGGCCAACCAGGCCTGGCAGGCCAGCGGGCTGAATGTGACCGGCCGCCAGGTCACGCTGATCAGTGCCCAAGGGTCGTGGACCGCCAACCCCGCCAACGGCATGGTGGGTCCCGCCGGCGACTCTCGCTTCAAAGCCCCCGCACGCTACACCTTGCCGGGTGCACCGGAAGGCGCACTGATCGGCAAGATCGGCAGCAATGGGCCATTTCTCGTAGGAGCCTACGTGCAAGCGCCAGCGGGTCAGTCGGGACCGCTGCAATTGTGTATCAACGATGACTTGGATGGGGTCTACGGCGTAGGTTTGCGCGACAACGTCGGCACACTGCAAGTAAACCTGCAAACAAAGGGGAACTGAGCACGCCAGCCTGGTATCGCAAGGTGCCGGGCACGCCTGCACTCCCTACTATCCCTGCCCTGCACGCTCGCGTTCACCGTAAAGCAGCGTGATGTTGATGCGCGCGCTGGTGTAGCCAGGACGGAACGCCAGCGGCGCAGTGGCATGAAACAGGTCCGAATTGAAGATGACCGCACGATTGCAGCGATAGGGAATCACCAGCGGCTGTGCCCCTGAGGCCCGCAGGAAAGCGTCGATCCGATCACCCTGTCGGTTGTACGTTTCGAAGTCCCAGTCCATTGGGGCCTCGACGTCGTAGATCACCAACCCACCCGAGTTCTTGTCCAGGTTGGCGTCGTCGGGGGTGATCCAGAAATTCACGTTCACCGCAGCGAAGTCGGCATGCGGATAGGTCGCCGGCTGGTCGTGCCCATATTTGAATCCCCACAGTTGCAACAGCGGATGCCGCGTGCCGATCACCTTGGGAAAGTACTGCTGGATCTGCTCAGCAACTTGCAGCAGCAACGGGCAGTTGAAGCCTTCCCTGAAGAACGCCCCCAGGCGGCCATGGGCATAACGGTTGGTGTGCCAGACAGTGGATTGCAGGCAAAACGCTTGCAACTGCTGCAATGCTTGCGGTGTTAGAAAGTCATCGATCACTACGATGCCCAGCGGGCTCTGCTGGTAATCCTGCTCCGCTCCACGCAGCGCCGGGCTATCGTTCAACGCACCTTCATCCAGATGTGCGGCCGGCAGATGATGGATGACTCGACCATAGGTGGAGGACAGTGGCCATGACGCGAGCAACTGCTGTTGCAAGAGGCTGTCGCTCTCGTTGAAGCGCTGCAACGCGGTTTCATAGCCGTCGATCACGGCATCCAGTTGCGGACCTATCAACTGCCGATCACGCAGGTAGCGCATCTGCTCAAGGTCATGGCTCAGCTTGCTCCGGCTGAGTTTCGGCACAGGCGTGGGAACGTTGGGTATATCGCCTGGCAGCGAGTGCCAGGTACTGCCGCGAGTGACCGCGGCATGACGCAAGGCCCAATGTCCCGCTGCGCCAAGGTCATTGACCCGCAGCGCCGTGCTCGTGAGGTTGTCCAGCACTTCAGGATCCTGCGGATACAGCTCGACCAGCACCTGCCACATCCCCCGCGCGGCGTCGTACTGCCCCAGATGCACATACAGGTGGGCAAGCAGATAGGCCAGATTGGCCCGGGCCAGCACATAACCGGGTTCCCGGCGCAGGGCGCACTTGTAACTGCTGATGGCGTCTTCGTTGCGGCCTTGGGCTTGAGATACCCAACCCAGGTTGTTGTGCGCAATGGACCAGTCCGGTTGGTGTTCCACGGCGTATCGAAAGCAGGCTTCGGCGGCCTCGAAACAGCCTTGCAGGCACAACCGATGACCTTCGTCGTTCTGCGCCAGCACCTGCTCCGCAAAGCGTTTTGCGGCCCACAAGGCCGAGGGGGCTTGTGCCGTTCCGTAGCGCGGGCTCGATGCGGGTGCCGTCAAGCGAACCCCCGGGATTGTTTCAGTCTCTGGCTCAGTTGCATGGCATCGATAATGGCCTGGTTGACGGTCGTTTCCAGCGCAGGACTCCCAAGATCGATCTGTTGCCCGGCCTGGCGAGTGTCGTTAAGCGCAGACCCGCCAGGCTCCCGGCCTTGGGTTGCATGCAGAAACCGCCTTTGGTCGTTTAGATCATCTTGGTGTGTTGGCTCAAGTGCAGTGCGTGAACGATAGACAGGGCGCGCAATCTTGCAAGGGAACCGCAGCAAAAGTGGCGGCCAGAGGTTACTTACAGTCCTGGTTCAGTACTTGCAGTCTTGCCAAGGCGCGTCGGAGTGGCCGACCTGATCGCCGTGATGGATGCGGTCGCAGGCAGTGAGCCGGCCATAACGCTTGTTTCACTACTAGGCTTAGACCCGGACGCATTCCTGGTCCAACGGCGTTACCAAGATATCGGGGATGCACCTGCACTCCCCGCCCGGGTATTGGGTGTCACTCGATCCACAAGTACAGATCATGAAGGAACTCGGAATATGAGCACTGTCACGACCAAAGATGGCGTTGAGATCTACTACAAGGACTGGGGCCCGCGGGACGGCAAGGTCATCCATTTCCACCACGGTTGGCCACTCAGTTCAGACGACTGGGATGCGCAGATGCTGTTCTTCGTGAACAAGGGATTTCGCGTGGTCGCGCACGATCGACGTGGCCATGGCCGCTCCAGCCAGGTTTGGGACGGCCATGATATGGACCACTACGCAGACGATGTCGCGGCGGTCGTCGAGAAGCTCGGGACCCAAGGTGCAATGCATGTCGGGCATTCGACGGGTGGCGGGCAAGTGGTGCGCTACATCGCTCGACATGGACAGGACAAGGTGTCAAAAGCCGTGCTGATCAGCGCGGTTCCACCACTGATGGTCAAGACGGCAAGCAACCCGGGTGGAACGCCCAAAGACGTGTTCGACGGTTTCCAAGCCGCGCTCGCGGCTAACCGCGCCCAGTTCTACTACGATGTTCCCGCAGGTCCCTTCTATGGCTATAACCGCCCAGGCGCCAAGCCATCGGAAGCGGTGATCTGGAACTGGTGGCGCCAGGGAATGATGGGGAGCGCAAAAGCGCATTACGATGGCATCGTCGCGTTTTCACAAACCGATTTCACCGAGGACCTGAAGGCTATTTCCATCCCCGTCCTGGTGATTCATGGCGACGACGATCAGGTCGTGCCTTACGCGGATTCCGGCGTGCTCTCTGCCAAGTTGGTCAAGAACGGCACACTCCACACCTATAAAGGAGCGCCGCACGGCATTCCGACTACCCACGCGGACCAGGTCAATGCCGACCTGCTGGCGTTCATAAACGCCTGACGCAATAGCACGTACTCCAGCCACTGCCGGCCTGCAGGATGCGGGTCGGTCTAGGCTTTGATGCTAAAAATGCTCCGTTCTGAAGAAAATACTCGCGTAGTGTTTGTCGTTGCTGACAAGACACCCATGAGTTTTGGGGATAACGCATTTAGCCTCATGTAAAACTTACCCGATGGTTGATTCGGGCAGAAAACCTTCTGGCCCCATGCTCCAGGTATAAAAGCGCAGTAATGGATGCCTCAATGCCCCCCAGGAACTATTCCCCAAGTTCCAGCCGCGAACCCGCCATACGCTGGCGAGCCGCCGACAGCTGCGACTGGTACGCAATCATCAAGGCGAAAAAACTCACCAGCGCAGCGGCCAGCAAGTAATACGCCGCCATCATCGGGTCGCCGGTATAGCGGTAGAGCACAGTCACCAGGGTGGGTGTGAAACTGCCGAACAGCACCACAGAACTGGCGTAGGCCACGCTGATGCCCGTCGAACGCACCGCCACCGGGAATAGTTCGGCCAACGCTGCCGACGCCGGGCCGGCGTACAACACCATCAACATGGCCAGCCCGGCTTGCAGCAGCATCAAGCCGCTGTCCTGCGGATTGTGCTTGAGTGCCAGGAATGCCGGGTACGCCAGCAGCAACACTCCCAGCGCCCCGAGCAGCATGACGTTGTATCGCCCCCAGCGATCCGACAGCCAGCCACCCAACGGGCTGAGCAAGGTGATGAAGCCGACCAGGGTGATCCCGTAATAGGCTTTCCCGGCATCCAGGTTGAGCATGGCCTGGGCGTAGGCCGGCATGAAGTTGATCAGTTGGGTGCACACCGTCCACAAGGCAACAAAGCCGATTCCCAGGGCAAGGCTGCGCCAGTGCCGGAGGATTTCCCGGGCTGGCACCTCTACCCCCTGGCGGGCATGGGCCTGGAACGCATGGCTCTCGTCGAGGGTGCGGCGCACATAGACACCGACAAAATAGATGAGCACACCCAAAGCAAACGGAATACGCCAGCCCCAACTGCCAAGCTGTTCAGGCGTCAGCAGCGTTGCCAGGATGCTCGCGAACAAGCCACAGAGCAAAAAGGACCCCGCCTGGGCGACCTGCTGGAAGGCGGTAAAAAAGCCCCGGCGCGAAACCGGCGCCGCTTCACACAGGTAGGCCAGCGCACTGCCGATTTCGCCCCCTGCCGCCAGGCCCTGGACAATCCGCGCTACCACCAAGAGTACCGTGGCGCCATAGCCCAGCATGCTGTAGCCGGGACACAGGGCAATCAGCACCGTGCTGGCGGCCATCATGTTCATGGTCAGGATCAGCGCTTTCTTGCGTCCGTGGCGATCGGCATAGCGACCGATGAGAAACGCCCCCAGCGGCCGGGCAACGAAACCCACCGCGAGGGTGACGAAGGTGGCCAGCAGCGACATCAGTTGGTCCTGGGCCGGGAAGAACGCCTTGGCGATGTACAGAGAAAAGATCGCGAACAAGGTGAAGTCGAACCATTCCAGGGTCGTGCCTATCCCTACGGCCAGCAGCATCCTGCGCTGCTGCCGCGGCGAGTCCATTGGCTTCATGGCGATGATTTCCAGACGTAGACGCGCAACCCTGCGCACACGGGGGGCTTGGATGTGGCGGCGTACCGGGCCCTTGAGCAGGCCCGGTCAGCAGTCACCCTCCCAAGGCTACTGGACGGTGAACAGGCGCGAGGTGCGCTCCCACTCCCGGACAGTCTTGTAGTCCTCATGCAGGACATTGCTGTCGGCATGGCTCATGAACACAATGCCGGGACTGGAAAACAGGTCGATGGTCTTGACCACCGTGTCGCCTTCTTTCGGCGCACGCTGCAGCCAGGCCTTGCTTTTGAACGTCTTGAGCAACTCGTCGTACGAGGAGCGCGCGACCACGCCTTCCTGGTTGGAGATGAACTGCACCTGCCACAGCGGATAGCGATGGGGTTGCCAGGTTTGGAGAATGTCATCGATGGCCGACTCCCCTTCCCTGACCAGCTTGCCCACCAGGTCCAGCTGGCTGGAGCCGACCGCGTAGTTGGCCGCCGGGCGATTTAGCCCGCCGGACAACCGCGAGGCACACTCGATCAATGTCGGGCCGTCGGCGGTCACGATCAATTCGGTGTGGTTGGCCCCGTAGCGGATGCCCAGGGCGTCCAGCACGCCGTGGACATACTCGACGATTTCCTGCATTTCAGGGGAAGTGGGATCGAACAGCACGGCACGGTCATAGATCCAGCCGCCATCCGGTGCCGGCAACTTGTCGGCGCGCCAGATTTCAGTGATCAGATGCTTGCCATGGCCACTGACGCCGTTGATGAAATACTCCGGGCCAACCAGCAGGCGCTGCGCCAGGACCGCGTCGTTGCGTTCACCCAGTTGATTGACGGTACCGAACAGCTTGTCGAAGCTTTCCAGCAGCTCACGCTGATCGGCACAAAAAGTCACCGAATCGGTGCCCGCACTGGCCTGAGGCTTGATCACCACCGGCCAGCTACCGCGCTCGGCCCAGGCGCTCAGGGCACTGCGCTCGACAGCCAGGAAGTGGTCCATGCTGCGCAGGCTGGCAGCCTTGAGTCGCTCGTGCATGGTGTATTTGTCACGTCGAGCCAGGCTGGTCGATGGGGCGTTGCCCGGTAGCTGCAGAGCCGCGGCCAGGAGGTCGGCGACTATCACCCCGCTCTCGGTCCCCGGCAGTACCGCCGCCGGGCGCCAGGCCTCCACGGCATCGGCCAGCGGCTGGATGTCGCCCTGATACTCGAAGTGTGCGATGTACTCATTCTTGTGGTAGGTGCGCAGGTAGTATTCCGGCGGATTGGCCGAGCTGCTCACGTGCAGGCACTTCCAGCCGGACTCGGCCATCAGCGTCGGCAGCTGTGAGCCCGATGAATAACCATCGACTACCACGAGGATCTTTTCCTTGGCTTGTGTCATTTTCTGTCTCCCTTGAATTTCATCCATGTGCCGAACACCGTGACCAGGGCGATCACGGAGCAGCCCAACGCAGAGGTCATCGACCACTGGATTCGCGCATCGAATACTTGGAATACGTAGGTGAGCAGCGGTGCCCACGCGAGCAGTGCCGCCACGGTAAAGGGTTCCGAAAGCAGGATGCCACGCTGCAGCAACCACAACGGGATGATCACCCCGAGCAAGGTGGCGATCGCCAGGCCGCCGACTTGCGTGCCGGAGGCGATCACAAGGCCCGGACCGTTGTAGGCCAGTACGGCGGCGACAATGATCAGCAAATAGAAACGGTGGGCCATGATTCGCGTGGCGGTCCAGCTGCGCTCACCCAGTTGCTTGGTGGCGATGGTGTTCAGCGCCTGGGACGCACCACCGGCTGCCGCCGCGGCGAGGCCGATCAGGGTGTCACCGACGTTGATCGGACGAATCCCCGCCAGCCCCACCAGCGACGCCCAGGCCAGCAATGCCGTGCCCGACAGGATGCCCGCCGCCACCGCGTAGGTGTAAAGCGGCAACTGCCGGCGACGCACCACTCGCTCCAGCAGGATCGTGCTCACCGGGCCGAGTCCGCCCATGATGGCGCTGACAATCGCCGGTTCGATATAGCGCAAGGCGTAGAAATAGCCGATCCAGTTCAAGGCGCTGGTGAAATTCAGCACGGTCAGCGGGCCTGCGGCGTTGGTGCCGATTGCCAGTCCGCGAGTACCGGAACTGAGCAACAAGCGCGTCAGAAAGAAGCCGCTGGTGATGACGAAACTCCAGAACAGGAAGGTGAACGGATGCAGCTGCTGCAGCAGGTTGCCGGAAAAGACCGCGTTCGCGTTGGCCAGTACCAGGAAGGC
>MCND01000387.1_pt1 | contig 13584 bp, 13 predicted proteins | sample 778211 | NCBI WGS metagenome assembly MCND01 (sample SAMN04296812, study PRJNA304217) | bioreactor metagenome | isolation source: activated sludge enriched with benzalkonium chloride | place: Turkey: Istanbul urban wastewater treatment plant
CCCCGACTACAAGATCGGCCGTCCCCGCCAGCTGTTCACCGGCTCGGTCACGCGCGACGTGCCCCCGATGGACAAGCGCTGATCCTTCCGCGCTTGCGCAGACAAACCCGCCCGCTGTGGCGGGTTTGTTTTTTTGGGCGCCCGGGATCAGGCGCTTGCGCGTGGCGTCGAGCCAGGCGGCCCTGGCATGGCCGGCGCTGTCAGATCTGACAGGGAACGGGTAAACACCAATTCAAAGGCATATGCCTTTTGGCAGAATCCACCGAAAACAGCGAGGGCGGAAAGCCCCTTGCGGCAGCACGCAGGCAGCAGCATCAAGCATCAGGCAGCAACTGGCGTCGGGCCGCGGCAGCGGGCGGGGCCAGCCGCAGTCCCGTAAAGACAGCGCCGCTCGCCGGCGTCAGCCCTGCCGGGGGGAAAATTGAAGCTGAACTATTCAACCGAGGCGCTGACCGAGCGCCAGCGGCCGGAATACTGGAACGAAGTCGTCTGCAAGCATTGCGTCCTGGCAGACAGCACCATCGAAAGCCCGCGCAAGTTCATCGGCAAGTACGCCGCCAAGTCGATCGACGACATCGAGATCTCCCGGATGTCCTCGCCGCGCCATGTCTGGGAGCGCGAGGTCACCCATATGCGCAAGGACTCGAACGAGGCCTTCCTGCTGACGCTGATGGAATCCGGGATCGGCCATCTGTCGCAGTCCGGCCGTTCCACGCAGGTCAACAATGGCGACATCGCGCTGTACGATGCGGAGCGCCAGTTCACCTATGACGTGACGCCTGAGTCTGTCCTATTGTTACGTATCCCGCGCAAACAGCTGCTGTATCGCGCGCCCCTGGCCGAGCGCTACACGGCGGTGCGCTTCACGCCGGACAAGCCCATCACCGGCCTATTGGCCAGCATGCTGCGCGAAGCCGCCAGCGCAAATTTCACCGAAGACCTGCCCGCCGGCGTGCAAAAGCAGTTTGCCGCGTCATTGCTCGATCTGCTGGCCGCGACCATCCAGGTGCAGATGGCCGGCTGCGATCCCGAGGCCGACGAACGCGAGCGGCGGTTGCAGCGGGTCAAGCAGTACATCGAATCGCAGCTGGATGATCCGCTGCTGACCGTGGATCGCATCGCCAGCGCCCTGAACATGTCCGAGCGCACGCTGACCCGCCTGTTCGCGCACAGCGGCAGCACGCCCATGCGCTGGGTCTGGCAACGGCGTCTCGAGGCCGCGTATTGCGCGTTGAAGGAGGGCCGGGCGCGGCAGGTGACCGTAGCGGCGTTCCGCAATGGCTTCAACGACGTCGCGCACTTCAGCCGGCTCTTCAAGCTCAGCTACGGCCATTCGCCGAAGGATCTGCTGAGCCGCCCGAGGCGCTGAACGGCGTCGGACCACACCGACCGCAAGGCCGGCCGCGAGCCCAGGACAGGGCCGCGCGCCGGCCTCTTTCATTGCCTCGGGCCGCCCCAAGATGAAAAGCGCTCCCCTCTCGGGGGGGTAGCAAGCGCGCGTGGTGTGCCGCACATGTCTGCATGATTTGTCCGTGGCGGCCACAGTCAAGCGCCGTGGCCGTCACGAGCAAGAAATCCTGTTCCGAGCGCCTTAGTCTGCATGCAGGCAAGCATCTGGGCATTTCAGTGTGTTCACGGCGCGGGCGCGCCAACTGCACGGACAGGGAGAACGGGATGAATCACGATGATCTGCACTACATGGGCATGCGCGAAATCGGCCTGGCCATCCAGGCTGGCGAGCTCTCCTCGGAAGCCGTCACCGAACGCCAATTCGAACGCATCGCCCAGCTTGACGGCCGGCTCAAGAGCTACGCATTGCTCATGAAGGACGGCGCGCTGGCGGCCGCGCGCCAGGCCGACAGGGAAATCGCGCAGGGCCAGCTGCGCGGTCCGCTGCATGGCGTGCCCGTGGCCGTCAAGGACCTGTGCTGGACCGCCGACGCGCCGACGGCCTTCGGCACCACGATCTACCGTGGATTCCAGACCCACGAGGACGGCACGGTGGTGAAACGCCTGCGCGAGGCGGGCGCCGTCATCCTGGGCAAGGTGCAGCTGACAGAGGGCGCGCTGACGGATCATCATCCTGATATCGATCCGCCCGTGAACCCCTGGAATCCCGCGCACTGGACCGGCGTGTCCTCCAGCGGCTCCGGCGTCGCGCCGGCGGCGGGCCTGTGCTACGGCGCCATCGGCACCGACACCGGCGGCTCCATCCGCTTTCCCTCGGCGGCCTGCGGCGTGACTGGCATCAAGCCCACCTGGGGCCGCGTGAGCCGCCATGGCGCGTTCGAGCTGGCGGCCTCGCTCGATCACCTGGGTCCCATGACCCGCAGCGCGGAAGATTCGGCGGCGATGCTGGGCGTCATCGCGGGCGCCGACGAGAACGATCCCACGGCCAGCCAGTTGCCGGTGCCTGACTATCTGCGCGAAATGGAGCGCGGCGTCCGGGGGCTGCGCATCGGCGTCGACACACGCTGGAACCACGATGATGTCGACGCGCCCACGCGCGGCATGATGGACGAGGTTGTGCGGGTAATGACGGAGCTGGGGGCCGAGATCGTCGAGGTCCGCGCGCCGGACGCGGTCGACGTGCAGCGCAACTGGTTCAACCTGTGCGGCATCGAGGCCGCCGTGGTCCACGAAAAGACCTACCCCTCGCGCAAGGACGAGTACGGCCCGGCCTTGGCCAACCTCATCGAAACGGGTCGGGCGCTGCGTGGCACCGACTATCAGAAGATCCTGCTGCAGCGGGCCGCGTACACGGGCCGGATGCGCGCGCTGATGCGGCAGGTGGACGCGCTGCTGGTGCCGACCACGCCGATCGCCTCGCCGACGGTGGCGCAGATGCACGTCTCCGGCCAGGAATACGTGGACATCTGGTTCGCCATGATGCGGTACACGGCGCCGCTGGACATGGCCGGCGTGCCCACCATCACGCTGCCGGGCGGCTTCCTGGCGGATGCGGGCACGCCCATCGGCTTTCAGTTCGTCGGCGCCGATTTCCGCGAAGACCTGATCGTGCGCGCCGCGCACGCCTATCAGCAGGCCACCGACTGGCATCGCCGTCGCCCCGACCTGGCCTGGGTCTGATACGTCCTGGTCACGGACTCTCTCAATGGAAGGAGCCTCCATGTCTCTCAATCGACGCGGTTTCATCAAGACGGCCGCCGGCGCGCTGGCCTACGCCAGCAGCTTCGACCTGCTGGCGCAGGCGAAGATCGATTCGTCCAAGTCCATCAAGGTCGCCAACCTGCTGGACAAGACCGGCGTGCTGAACAACTACTGCCTCAAGCAGATCAAGGCGGTGGCCATGGCGGCCGACGAGATCAACGCCGCCGGCGGCCTGCTCGGCCGCAAGGTGGAAATCATCTTCTATGACACGCAATCCAGCAATCGGCTCTACTCGCAATACGCGACCCAGGCCTTCGTGCGCGACAAGGTCGATGTGATTCATGGGGCGGTCGCCAGTTCAGCGCGCGAGGTCGTCCGACCCATCGTGCAGCGCTTCAAGGGCCTGTACTTCTACAATGCACTGTACGAAGGCGGCGTCTGCGACCGGCGTCATGTCTGCCCCGGCATGGTGCCGGGACAGGAGCTGGATCCGCTGGTCGACTACGTGATCAAGGAGCGCAACGCCAAGACCCACTACATCCTGGCCGCTGACTACAACTATGGCCAGATCACCAGCAAGTGGCTGCAAAAATTCATCCGCGAAAAGGGCGCCAGGGACGTCGCGGTCGAGTTCTTTCCACTGGACGTGACCAACTTCGCGCCCGCGCTCAGCCGCATCCAGGCGGCCAGGCCGGACGCCGTGTGGTCCGCCCTGGTCGGCGATGCCCACATGAGCTTCTACCGCCAGTTCGAATCGACCATCGGCAAGAAGAACATGACGCTGGTCGGCACCGTGTACGGCGCGGCCCGTGAAAACGCCATGCTGAGCGCGCAGGAGAACGACGGCACCATCATCGCCGCGTCCTTCATCGACACGCTGCCCACGGAAGCGGCAAAGGGCTTCGTCCAGCGCTTCGCGCGGTTCACCGGAGAATCCGACTACATCGGCGAGTATGGCGAGTACGGCTATCGGGGCATGATGCTCTGGGCCGAGGCCGTGCGGCGCGCCGGCAGCGTGGAACCCGACAAGGTGATCGCGGCGCTGCCGGGCACGCGCTACGACGGTCCCGGCGGGCTGTATTCCATCGACGAACAGGCCAACCACACCGTCATGGACATTCATATCGCCATCGGCAACAAGGACAAGGGCTTCGACGTCGTCAAGTCGTTCCCCCAGCGTCAGCCCAGCGATACGCAGGCGGTATGCGACCTGCGCCGCAACCCCGACGACACCCGTCAGTACGAACCCAAGCTCTAGATCCGGATGCGCCCGCGCCGCCCATGCCGGCCGCGCGGACGCGCCCCTGCCTTACGCTGCGGAGAACGCCTTGGCATCGATCTACACCAACCTCTACCTCATCGTCTTCTCGATCTCGTTGATGCTGCTGATCAGCCTGGGACTGGCGGTGATCTTCGGCATGATGAAGGTCATCAACCTGGCCCACGGCGAATTCATGATGGTGGGCGGATACGCCTGCGTGCTGTCCGTCAACGCCGGCGCGCCGCTATGGCTGGGCGTGCTGGCCGGCGGCGTCGTCACGGGCCTGGCCGGCATCGTGGTCGAGCGGCTGGTGATCCGCCACCTCTACGGCAGGATGATGGACACGCTGCTGGCCACCTGGGGACTGTCGTTGCTGTTCGTGGGCGCGGCCACCACGGTGTTCGGCGCCTCCAGCATCGGCCTGTCGACGGACTTCGCCAACGTCGCCATCGGCGGCATGAACGTGTCTTCCTACAACCTGGCGATCTGCGCATTCTCCCTGGCCCTGGTGGCGCTGTGCTGGTGGCTGGCGGTGCGGACCAAGGCCGGCCTGATCGTGCGGGGCACCATGCAGGCGCCGGAAATGGCCAGCTGCCTGGGCGTGGACAGGAACCGGGTTTACATGGCCACCTTCGGGCTCGGGTCCTGCCTGGCCGGGCTTGCCGGCGCGGCGCTGGCGCCCCTGACCGGCGTCAGCCCGGCCATGGGCGGCTTCTTCGTGGCCAAGGCCTTCATCACCGTCATCGTCGGCGGCCATCTGCCCCTGGTCGGCGCCAGCGCGGCGTCCACGCTGTTCGGCGCGATCGATGGCGCGGTGTCCTACGCCTACAGCTCCGTGCTGGGCGAGGTCTCGATGCTGATCGCCGCGGTCCTGCTGCTGCGCATGCTGCCGCTGGGCATCACCGGCCGCATGAAGCGAGGTATCTAGCATGAGCGGTTCCACGTTTTCCATGGATTTCGACGCGCATGCGGGCCGTTCGCCGCGGCGTCCCTGGTGGTTCTCGGTGCTTGCCTGCACGGCGCTGATGCTGGCCGTGCCGCAGTACGGCGACACCGCGATGCAGCTCGACCTGTCGCTGGTGATGATCCTGTCCCTGCTGGCGCTGAGCATGGGCTTCCTGTGGGGCTACGTCGGAATCCTCAGCTTCGGCCAGACCATCTTCTTCGGACTGGGCGGCTATGCCTACGCGCTGTGCAGCCTCAACACGGACCTGCCGCTGGCGGCGTTCGCGCTGGCCGCCGTCGTGCCCATGCTGTTCGCGCTGCTGCTGGGCTACTTCATGATGTACGGCCGCATCAGCGACATCTACCTGAGCGTCATCACGCTGGTCGTCACGCTGATCTTCGAGAAGGGCGTGCGCGCCACCTCGGGGCCCGAGTACGTGATCGGCAGCGTGCGGCTGAACGGCCAGAACGGGATACCGGGATTGCCGGGCCTGCCGCTGCGGATCGGTCCGCTCGACCTGCAGTCCATCGAGGGCATTTTCTATCTGGCACTGGGCTTGCTGGCGCTGGCGTACATCGGCATCCGCCTGTTCCTGGCCAGCGCGCCAGGGCGCGTGATGGTGGGCCTGCGCGAAAACGAGCGCCGCATGGAACTGCTGGGGTACGACAGCCGGCGGTACAAGCTGATGGCCTTCGTCATCGCCGGCGGCCTCGCGGGCCTGTCCGGCGGCCTGTACGCGCTGTGGGGAAACTTCGTCGGCCCGGAAATGTTCAGCCTGAATCAGGCCGCGATGGTGGTCATCTGGGTGATCGTGGGCGGGCGCTCGCTGCTGCTGGGCGCCATCATCGGCACCTTGCTGATCCAGTATCTCACCACCTGGCTGGGCACGGTGGGCGTGGGGCAGGTCACGCTGACCCTGGGTTTCATATTGATTCTCTGCGTGCTGCTGTTTCCGCAGGGGCTGGTGCCGGCATGCAGGAGCCTGCTGGGCCGGCTGCAGCCGCGGCGGCGCGAAGGGAGCGACTGATGACGCAGCCAGACATCATTCTCGAAGCGCGTGGCGTGGGCAAGCGCTTCGGCGGCGTCAGGGCGTTGGGCAATATCGACTTCACCCTGCGGCGAGGCGAACTGCGCTGCCTGATCGGGCCGAACGGCGCGGGCAAGAGCACCTTCTTCAAGCTGCTCAGCGGTCAGATGGCGCCGTCGGAAGGTGACGTCCTGTTCGATGGTCGCAGCATCCGTCGCGCGCAGCCGCATGCCATCGCGCAGCGGGGCATGGGCATCAAGAACCAGGTGCCCACCGTGCTGGACGGCCTGACGGTGGACGAGAATCTGTGGCTGGCGGCCAGGAGCGCCTGCGGTTCCCGTGCGGCCCGGGACCGGGCGGAGCAACTGAAGGCGCGGCTGGGGCTGCGCGCCGTCGCCCGCAGGCTGGTGGGCGAGCTGGCCCACGGCCAGCGCCAATGGGTGGAGATCGGCATGGTGGTGGCGCGCGAGCCCAAGGTGATTCTGCTCGACGAGCCGGCGGCTGGCATGAGCGACGAGGAAACTGTGCGCATGGCGGAGCTGATCCTGGAACTGAATGCGCGGGCGGCGGTGGTGGTGGTCGAGCACGACATGGCCTTCATCGGCAGGATCGCGCGCATCGTCACGGTGTTTCATCAAGGCGGCATCCTGAAGGAAGGCTCATTCGCGCAGATCATCGCCGACCCGAGGGTGCGCGACGTTTATCTGGGACGGGGGCGCGGCGCATGAACCTGCTGACGGTCAACCATCTGTCGTCCGGCTATGGCCGCATCCCGGTCCTGGACGGCGTTCGCTTCCATGTCGGCGAATCGGAATTCCTGGGCGTGCTCGGCCACAACGGCATGGGCAAGTCCACGCTGCTCAAGACGCTGATGGGCGTGCTGCCCGCCAGCGCGGGCGAAGTCTGCCTGCAGGATGCGGACATCACCCGCCTGCCTGCGCATGCGCGCGCCCGCCTGGGCATGGGGTATGTGCCGCAGGGGCGCGGCATCTTTCCCGGCCTGTCCGTGTTGGACAACCTGCGCTTTTCCGCCAAGGCCAATCCCGGTCGCAGCATGGACGTGGAAGAGATCCTGGCCGAGTATCCGCGCTTGAAGCCCCTGGCTAGCCGCCCGGGCGGCGCCCTGAGCGGCGGCGAACAGCAACTGCTGGCGCTGGCGCGGGCCCTGGTCGCTCGGCCCCGGCTGCTGTTGCTGGACGAACCCACCGAAGGCATCCAGCCTTCCATCATCGACGAGATCGTGGACAAGCTGAAGGAGTTGCGCGCGCGCCTGGGGCTGACCATCGTGCTGGTGGAGCAGAACATCGACTTCATCCGCCAGCTGTCGGATCGTGTGCTGCTGATCCACAAGGGCGTCATCACGCGGGCTTTGCAGCCCGATGAGCTGACAGACGAGTCGGCGCTGGATCATTTCACCTAGCAGAAAGGAGGGCGAGCCGCTCGCGCAGCGGATTGAAACGCTGGGATACACAGGAGCGGATACGTGTATCGACTCGCGTATCATGCTCAGCCATGATTCCCGTCGCGCTACCTTCGATCGAATCCCTGCTCCTGCTGTTCGCCTCGATGGGCGCGGGAGTGTGTCTGCTGATATGGCTGTTGCGGTTGCTGTTGAGCCGGCGGGCGCGTTCCCGCTTCGCCGCCAGGCCGGTGCTGGGCGTCGTGCTGATGCTGGTCCTGGCGCTGGCCGCCAGCTTCTACCTGTCATTCCAATACCAGGTGTGGCAGATTGACCGCGAATTCGCGCGCCGCGATGCCGCCCGACGCGTGACGCTGGCCCAGGCGCAGACGCTGGGCGGCGTGCTGATGCCGGCCGGCGCGCGGCTGACGCTGGCGAAGGAAGGTGAGCTGGAAACCTTCACCGAGGCGCTGTTCGACCCGCCGGCGCCGGCCTTTGGCCTGCGTGTCTCCCGCATCGAACGCTACCTGCACACCGACTACGATTCCAAGACTTACGAGGAGCTGCGCCGCTATCCGCACACCATCCACCTGTGGGGCGAGGGCCCGCAGCAGGTCGAGGGCTGGTTGTGCGATACGAGCCAGAAACTGCGCCTGCGCGTGGAAGACGAAGGGACGCGGCCAGAATTCGCCGAATGCGTGCTGGCCGGGGGCAATGCCATCGACGGGGGCGTGGGGCGCTGGCCGGCCGGAACCGAATTGCTGCGTATGGGGGGAGGCGTCGTCTACACGGATGGGCACCGCGAGCCGGTGAACTGGATGGTTCGCGTGCGCGATCCGCTGGGACTGCCGCTGGCGGGCCTGACGCTGGGCCGGCCCACGGTTCAGCTGGATGAAAACCGCCAGCTGCTGGCGGTGTCGGATGCCGAGCTGGCCTGCCCCTTGACGCTGGGCGAGATGCGCTATCCGGCGGGCACGCAGGTGAAGACGGCGGGCTATCCGCTGCGCCAGCGCTTTCCGTCGCAGTCCTGGGTGTTCAGCCCGGTGGCGCCCGGCCAGGCGACGCGCGCGGGTCAGTCGCAGCCGGTGAACGATGGCACGTCGGTGGTGCAGGCGCCGGACGGCGCAGTGCTGGGCGTGCTGTCCAACGAAGAGGCCGGCGTGCTGCGCTTCGCGCGGATCATCGTCAACGAGACGGATCCGCAGGAACCGCCGGTGCGCTGCCCCTGATGCGCGGGCGCCGCGACGTCAGGGCGCGGACGACGGGAACGTGACGGTCAGCGCGATGCCTCGGTCCTGCAGGCCGGCCCCCAGCGTGATGTCCGCGCCGTGGCGCCGGGCGATCTGCGCGACCAGCGCCAGGCCGATGCCGCTGCCGCGCTCGCCGCTGCCCGCCACGCGGTGGAAGCGGTCGAAGACGCGCTGCCGTTCCTGCGGCGCAATGCCGGGGCCGTTGTCCGCTACCTTCAGCACCGCGCCGCCGTCTTGCCTGCCGCGGCACGACACCATCACCTGGCCGCCCGCGGGCGTGTAGCGCAGCGCGTTGTCCAGCAGATTGCGCAGCAGCACGCCCAGCGCATCCAGGTTGCCCATGACGGCGCAGGGCTGCGTGTCCAGGACGATGCGCTGTTGCTTGCGCTGGGCGGCGGCCTCGTAGTCGCGCGCGATCATGTTCGCCAGCTGGTCCAGGCGCAGCGTTTCCGGCACGCTGTCGCACAGGGTATCGGTGCGGGCCTGGTCCAGCAGCTGTTCGGTCAGGCGGCCGGTGCGTATGGCCACGGCGCGCAGCTTGTCCACGGCTTCGGCGCGTTGCGGCGTGTCGGGGCTGCGCGCCACCAGTTCGGCCTGGGCGCTGAGCGCGGCCAGCGGCGTGCGCAGCTCATGGGCGGCGTTGGCGAGGAATTCACGCTCGCGCTCGACCGTCGCGCGCTGGCGTTCGAGCAGCTGGTTGATCGAATCGATGAACGGCCGCAGCTCGGCCGGCATGCCCGCCAGCGGCACCAATGTCTGATCCTGCGGCTGGCGTCGCAGGATCATGTCGCCCGCGCGGTCCACCGGCTTGAAGGCCCGGCGCATCACGCCCAGGGCCGCGGCCACGAGCAGCAGGAACATCAGCGTGGCGAAGATCAGGCCGCGCGTCAGGCGGTGGACATAGTTTTCCCGCAACGCCTGGGTGGATTTGGCGGCCTGGACCTGGACGCGGCCGCTGGCGTCGTTGAGGGCATAGACACGCCAAGTCTGTCCGCCAGAATCAGAAGTGGCATAGCCGGGTTTGAAGTCGACGACGAAGGGCGCGTCCGGCGTGTCTGGCGTGCGCTGCAGCAGCCGGCGATCAGCCAGAGACCAGACCTGCACGCGGGTCTGATCGGCGTCCTCCTCGGGCGTGGTGGCGACCGCCAGGCCCGCGCCGGGCGCGCGTTCGAGCAGACTGTCCGGCGCCAGCGTCATGGCCTGCACCGCCGCATCGCGCAGGGACTGGTCCCATTGGCCGGTCTGCTCGTCGGTCACCATGCGGTGCTGGAGCGCGAAGGCCGCGAACCAGGCGAGCGTCATCGTCAGCAGCAAGGCGGCCGCCAGGCGCTTGCGCAGGGATTTCATGGCGTATCGCCTGTTTCGATGCGGTAGCCCACGCCGTGCGCGGTGACGATCAGGCCTTCGCCGAGCTTGCGCCGCAACTGGTGGACATAGACCGCCACGGTATTGCTCTCGATGGTGCCGCTGCCGCCATATACCGCCACCTCCAGCTGTTCGCGGCTGACGGTCTGGCCCATGCGCTCCATCAGGGCCAGCAGCGTGCGGTATTCGTGGGCGCTGAGGCTGACTTCCCTGCCGGCGCGCGTGACGATCTGGCGGGCCGGTTCGATCGCCACATCGCCCCGGCGCATGGCCGAGACCACGGTGTTGCTGCTGCGGCGCAGGACGGCGCGCAGCCGGGCCTGCAGTTCGTCGAGCTGGAACGGCTTGACGATGTAGTCGTCGGCGCCGGCGTCCAGGCCGGCGACGCGTTCGCTCAGGCGGTCGCGCGCGGTGATGATGAGCACGGGCGTGGCGTCGTAGCGCGCGCGCATCGAGGCCAGTACCTTCAGGCCGCTGCCCTCGGGCAGCCCCAGGTCCAGCAGCACCGCCTTGTAGTCGTGCTCGACCAGGGCGAGGCGGGCGTCGGACAGGCTGCGGACCCAGTCCACCCGCGCGCCGTCCTGCGTCAGGCCGGCGCACACCGCGTCGCCGAGCATGGCGTCGTCTTCAACGAGCAAGATCTGCAAGGGGCCTCCGGGCCGCCGGGACAGGGCGCGAGGCGCGGTCCCCGGGGCTTAAAAAATTCTTAAAAGGTCCCCGCCAGAATGCGGCGCTGGGGTTACAGGCCCCTGGCCGGCGACGTTCCCGGCCGTGATCAACCGCCTGGAGCATGAACCTTGATGAAAACAAGTATGGGCATATTAACAAGCCGTTTCCTGGCAACCGCGGCATCGATGCTGGCGGCGGCCGCCGTCCAAGCCGAGGGCGGCGGCCGGAATGTCGTGGGGCTGGGGGTGGGCGTAGTGCCGGTCTACCAGGGCTCCAGCGAGTACCGCACACTGCCGGTGCCCATGCTGAACTATGAGTCGGGCAGCTTCTTCGTGACCCCGCGCGCCGGCCTGCCGGCCATGGGGTTGAAGACGCGGCTGGCGCAGGATTGGGAGGCCGGCGTATTCGTCGGCATGGGCCTGAACCGCGATTCCAGCGATGCCGATCGCCTGAAAGGACTGGACGATATCGACTACCACGCGACCTATGGCGCCTTCGTGGAATGGCGCCCCGGCCCCTACGCGCTGGGCCTGGCCTACCGCCAGGCCGCCCATAAAGGTTATGGCGGCGTCATGGAGCTGCGCGCCAGCTACCTGGCCTGGCGCGACGACAGCAATGCGCTGCGCGTGGGCGTCAACGCCGAATGGGCCAACGGCGACGCCATGCAGACCTGGTACGGCGTCACGCCGGGCCAGGCCGCCCGCAGCCGCGCCGGTCTGCACGCCTATTCCCCGTCTTCGGGCTTCCAGTCGGCGTCGCTGTATGCCGCCTGGTCGCATCAGTTGTCCGCGCGCTGGAGCACGGTCGCCACGCTGGGCGTATCGACGGTGCTGGGCGACGCCCGCGACAGCCCGTTGGTCGAGCGCGACAGCAATGTGTTCGGCAGCGTGGGCATGGTCTACGCGTTCTGAGTGGGTCCGATGAAGCGCTTGCAGGACATGGAAATGTTCGCCGAGGTCGCCGCGCGCGGCAGCTTCAGCCTGGCGGCCGCCGCGCTGGGGCTGCCACGGTCCACGCTGTCGCGCAGGCTGGCGGGGCTTGAGCGCTCGGTCGGCCTGAGCCTGCTCAGCCGCAGCACGCGCAAGCTGGCGCTGACCGAGGCCGGCCAGCTATACCTGAAGCGCTGCCGGCGCATCCTGGCCGAGGCCCGGCTCGTCCATGAGGAACTGCAGGACGGCAACGCGCCCTTCGAGGGCCTGCTGCGCGTCAATCTGCCGGCGGGCTTCGCCACCGAGGCGCTGGCGGGGGCCTTTGTGGACTTCACGCGCCACCATCCCGGCATGCGGCTGCAGCTGAACCTGGCCAATCCGGAGCACGCGGGCCGCGTGTTCGACGCGGCGGACCTGACCCTGTGCGTGGGCGAGCCGCCGGTATCGTCGCGCGTCGCGCATCATCTGGGTTTCGTGTCCGGCGGGCTGTATGCCGCCGAGGCCTATCTGGCGGCCAGGGGCGAACCGGCGCATCCGTCGGACCTGCGCGAGCAAGATTGCATCGGCTTCAGGCTGCGCGCCGATGGCTTGGCGGCGCGCTGGCCGCTGGCCTGCGGCGACGAGCGCGTCGAGGTGCGGCCCGCGAGCCGTTTCTCGGTCAATGAAGCCGGCATGGCGCGGCGGCTCGCGGCGCTGGGCGCCGGCGTGGCCGCGCTGGGCGGCGACCAGGAGCCCTATGTGCGCGCGGGCATGTTGCGCAGGATCCTGCCGCAATGGCGCGTGGCGCCGCTGCCCGTCCATGCGCTGACCGAGACCCGTCTGCTGCCCGCGCGGGTGCGGGCGCTGGCCGGGCATCTGGCGCGGCGCCTGGACTGAGCCTGGCGCGGCGCTACATGCCGATGCCGCGCGCCATCAGCACCGCGCACAGCGGCAGCAGGATGAACAGGTGCGATTCGATCATGACCCAGCGCCGGGCGCGGCGGATCTCGGGCTCGGAGGGCACGAAGCCCGGCTGCTGGCGCGCCTGCTTCTGCCAGCGCAGGAAGCTGAGCGTGGGCGGGATCGAACAGAGCCCGATCACGATGAAGAGCGTGATCTTGGCGTGGAACCAGGGATTGGACATATAGAAGGCGGCGCCCTTGGCGCCCAGCGTCAGGCGCAGCAGGCCCGTGGCCAGCACGGCCAGCGCCGAGAACATGTAGACGCGGTCATAGAGCGCGAGCCGGCGCACCGTGTCCGGCGCCAGGCCGGGGCGCAGCAGCACGGCCTCGGCGGTCATGACGACCACCAGCACGAAGATGGCGAGATAGTGGATCCAGGCGAGCAGGGCGTCTTGCAGCATGACGGTGTCCAGAAACGGGGAGTTGGGATGCCCAGTTTTTAACACCGAGGCGCGGGACGGCACCAGCGCGCCGGCATGACAGCGGCCGTCAGTGGGCATTCTTCGCGTGGCGCGAGGAGGACGGCGCGCCGGCGTTCCCGGCCAGACCGTGCGCGCGAAAAAAAAGGGCGCCCCCTTTGGGGCGCCCTGCCTGCGGTACCGCGTGCCGGCCTAGCGGCGGCGGGCGGCCTCGGCGGCTTCCTGCTGCGCGTCCACCACGGCCAGCGCCGTCATGTTGACGATGCG
>MCND01000388.1_pt1 | contig 13489 bp, 13 predicted proteins | sample 778211 | NCBI WGS metagenome assembly MCND01 (sample SAMN04296812, study PRJNA304217) | bioreactor metagenome | isolation source: activated sludge enriched with benzalkonium chloride | place: Turkey: Istanbul urban wastewater treatment plant
ATCATGGAACGCCTGAAGCTGCCCGAGGGCGAGCCCATCGAGGCCGGCATGGTGACGCGTTCCATCGAGACCGCGCAGCGCAAGGTCGAAGGCCGCAACTTCGACATCCGCAAGCAGCTGCTCGAGTACGACGACGTCGCCAACGACCAGCGCAAGGTGCTGTACTCGCAGCGCAACGAAGTGCTCGAAGCCGCCAGCGTGGGCGCGATGGTCGAGAACCTGCGCGACGCCGCCGTCACGGAGATGTTCAACACCTTCGTGCCGCCGGAATCGGTGGAAGAGCAGTGGGACGTGCCGGCCCTGCAGAAGGCGCTGGAAGCCGACTGGCAGATCCAGCTGCCGCTGACCGAGATGCTCGAGAAAGAGCCGAACATCACCGACGAGGACCTGCGCGAACGCGTGGTCGCCGCCGCGCGCCAGAACTACACGGCTAAGGTCGAGCAGGTGGGCACGGAATCGTGGTCGCAGTTCGAGCGCTCGATCATGCTGCAGGCCATCGACACGCACTGGCGCGAGCACCTGTCCTCGCTGGATTACCTGCGCCAGGGCATCCATCTGCGCGGCTACGCACAGAAGAACCCCAAGCAGGAATACAAGCGCGAAGCCTTCGAGCTGTTCTCCGGCATGCTGGACCGCATCCGCGACGATGTGGTGCGGGTGCTGATGACGGTGCGGGTGCAGTCGCAGGAGCAGGTTGAGCAGGCCGAGGCCGAAGCGGCGCAGCCGCACGTGCAGAACGTGCAGTACCACCACTCCGACTACGACGAGGCGCTGGCCAGTTCCGCCGACGACAGCGGCGCCCAGCCGGTGCGCAACGTGCTGCCGAAGGTCGGCCGCAACGATCCCTGCCCCTGCGGCAGCGGCAAGAAGTACAAGCAGTGCCACGGCAAGCTGGTCTGAGCGGAGCCTGAGACCATGCTGCATGCAGTCGGCCGCACCGAATTCGACCACGCCGTGGTCATGGTGCGCGACCGGCTGGATGCGCTGGCGCCGCATTTCGAGCGCCAGGGCTTTCACCTGAGCGACAAGGCGGTGCACAACCTGGGGTCGTGCAACCGCCTGATCGTGCTCGAGGGCACGTACATCGAGTTGCTGGGCTGGCCGCCCGGCGCGCCGCCGGCGCGCAAGGAAATCGCCGGTTCGCCGTTTGGGCTGGAAGCCCTGGTCTTCCGCACACACGACGCCGAAGCCACCTACGAGCGGCTGCGCGCCGCCGGCTTTGCCGTCAATCCGGTGCAGGAACTCAGCCGTCCCGCTCTGTTGGACGGACGTGAAGTCACCGCGCGCTTCCATACCGTGCGCTTCGCCGAGCAGCCCTTGCCCGGCATCCGCATGTATTTCTGTCGTCACCTGACGCCCGAATGCGTCTGGTCGCCGGCGTTGATGTCCCACCCCAATGGCGCGCGCAGCCTGCTGCGCATCGATGCCCGCGCGGCCGACGCCCATGCCGCCGCGCAACGCCTGGCGCTGGTCGCCGGCGTGACCGCGCAAGCTGGCAAGGACGGCGGCTGGGACGTGCCGCTGGCCAATCTGCGGATCCATGTCAGCGAGGACCCGCAAGCCGCGCAGCCGACTCTGTCGGCCTTGACCCTGGAGAACCGGGACGGCGCGCATTACGCGTTGGATACCGGGCTCTGATCCCCGGGCGCCGTTGGCGTCCAACTGCATTTCCTTCCCGCGTGTTTTGCCTCTGATCGGCCAGCCTTCGGCCGTCGGATCGTTCTGGCCACCGCACGCCGGGTGATGTGATCCGGCCGCATTCCTGTGCGCTACCGTCCGGGCAAACCCGGGTTGTCGGTCAAAGTGTATGCACTTTAGTATGCACTTTGATCCCAAGGCGCGCGGCGCCGGAGACCCGACCATGACGCAGACCCGCCTCGCGTCCCGCACCTCCGAAGGCCAGGCAGAGCTTTACAACACCGTCAAGGCGATGGCGGTGCGTTTCGACTTCAAGCCCGGCGAGCGCATCAACGAGGTTGAACTGGCCCGGCGCCTGAACGTCAGCCGCACGCCCTTGCGCGAGGTGCTCAACCAGTTGATGGTGGAAGGCTTCCTGACCCGGGCGGTCAACCGGGGCTTCATCGCCCGGCTGCTGGACGCCAAGCAGATCCATTCGCTGTATGAGTACCGCGCCGTGCTGGAGTCCGGCATCGTGCGCGCGGCCTGCGAACGCGCCAGCGATGCGGAGCTGGCCGAACTGCGGGCCTTCGTCGAGCGTTCGCGCGACGTGCCGGAAGACAGCGAGGCCACGCGCCTGCTGGAGCTGGACGAGGCCTTCCACCTGATGCTGGCGCGTTACTCGCGCAACGAGGAATTCGTGCGCGCGCTGGAAAGCGTGAATGCCCGCATCCATTTCGTACGCTGGATCGACATGCAGCAAGGGCGCCGCGCGCACACGCAGGCCGAGCACATGCGCATCGTGCAGGCGCTGGAACGCCGCGACATCGAGGCCTTGCCCGCGATGATGGGGGCGCACATCGGCCGCCGCCTGGACCAGATCACCGACGTGATACGCACGGGTTTTTCCAACATCTACATGCGGGACCAGGCCGACCCCGCGCAGGCAGCGCAGGCCGACACCACAACAGGGGAACACCGATGATCCATACGTTGTACAGACGCGCGCTGGCCATGGCCTGCGCGGTGGCGGCGATAGGCGGCCTGGGGATGGCGGCCGACGCGGCGGCCGAAGAGCGGCCGTTGATCCTGGTGGTGCCGTATCCGCCGGGCGGCAGCACCGATATCCTGGCGCGCATCCTGCAGCCGCGCCTGTCGCAGGAACTGGGCGGGCGTGCGGTCGTGGTCGAAAATCGACCGGGCGCCGCCAGTCAGATCGCCACGGCCTTCGTGGCCCGGGCCGAACCCGATGGCAACACGCTGCTGGTGAGCTTCGACAATCACGGCATCAATCCCGCCGTGAAACCCAAGCTGCCCTATGACACCTTCAAGGACTTCGTCGCCATCACACAGACCGTGCGCTTCCCGCTGGTGCTGGGCGCCAATCCGTCCGTGCCCGGCGACAACCTGAAGGACTTCCTGGCCGCCGCAGCCAGGCAGCCGGCCAATCGCTACAACTACGCGTCGACCGGCGTGGGGTCGCTCAATCACCTGGCCCCCGAAGAGCTCAAGCGCCTGTCCAAGGTGGAACTGTTGCACGTGCCTTATGGCGGCGGCGGACCAGCGATCCAGGCCGTGGTGGGCGGTCAGGCCAACATGACCTGGCTCAGCTTCGCCGCGCTGCGTGGCCAGATTCAGGCGGGCAAGATCAAGCCGCTGGCGGTCGCCGGCGAAAAAAGGCTGGCCGACCTGCCCAGCGTCCCTACCGTGGCGGAGTCCGGTTTTCCCGGATTTGTCGCCTACTCATGGAGCGGCATGTTCGCGCCCAAGGGCACGCCCGATGCCACGATCAAGAAGCTGACCCGCGATTTCAAGGCCGTGCTGGCCGACCCGGACGTCCGCAGGAAATTGGGCGAGGCGGGCTTCGAGATCGTGGCCTCCGACGGCCCTGCGCTGGATGCCTATGTGAAGGCCGAGTACGAACGTTGGAACGCCTTCATCAAGACCAGCAACATCAACCTCGAAAACTGACGCGCCGGCGGCCCGGCGGGCCGCCCCCCAGCGTCAAGCAAGCACGGAGACGATATGAATACCCTGACCGGCGCGGAAGCGATGGTGCGCATGCTGCAGCACAACGGCGTCCAGCATATTTTTGGCCTGTGCGGCGATACCAGCCTGCCGTTCTATGACGCCTTGTACCGGCTCGACCACGGCATGCGCCACATCCTCACGCGCGACGAACGCAGCGCCGGCTACATGGCCGACGCCTACGCCCGGGTGACCGGCAAGGTGGGCGTATGCGAAGGCCCCAGCGGCGGCGGCGCGACCTATCTGCTGCCCGGCCTGGTGGAGGCCAACGAGTCGTCGGTGCCCGTGCTGGGCATCACGTCGGACGTGGCGGTCGGCTCGCGCGGCAAGTATCCGCTGACCGAGCTGGACCAGGAGGCGCTGTACCGTCCGTTGACCAAATGGAACCGCACGATCGACCGCGCCGACCAGATCCCGGGCATGGTGCGCGCGGCCTTCCGCCACATGACCACCGGCAAGCCGGGCGCGGCCCACCTTTGCTTTCCCTATGACGTGATGAAGCAGCAGGTGGATGCGGCCGACATCTGGGCGCAGCCCGAGCACGGCAGCTATCCGGCCATGCGTTGCGCGCCGGACCCCGCCGACGTGGCGCGGGCCGCGCAGCGGCTGGCCGGCGCGCGTTCGCCCGTCATCATCTGCGGCGGCGGCGTGGTCATAGCCGGCGCCAGCGCCGCCTTGCAGGATCTGGCGGAGATGCTGAAGGCGGCCGTTTGCCTGACGGTCAGCGGGCAGGGCAGCCTGGCCGACACGCATCCGCTCAACGCCGGCGTGGTCGGTTCCAACGGCGGCGTCATGGCCACGCGCGATGTGGTGGCCGCCGCCGACGCCGTGCTGTTCGTGGGTTGCCGCGCGGGCTCCACGTCCACCGAGCACTGGCGCTTTCCGAGTCGTGACGTGCCGATCCTGCACATCGACGTGGATCCCTCGGTGATCGGCGCCAACTACCGCACCGAAGTCGGCATGGTGGGCGATGCCCGGCTGGCACTGGAGGCCCTGGCCGTCGAGGTGCGTGAACGCCTGGCGCATCGACCCGCCGACGCGGTCGACGGCTCGGTGCTGGCCGGCCGGGCGAAGCAGGCGCGGCGCGAACAGCTGGAGACGCTGGCCGCCAGCCTGGATACGCCGATCCGTCCCGAGCGCGTGGTGCAGTCGCTGAACCGCCTGCTGCCGGACGACGCGGTGGTCTGCGCCGATCCTGGCACGCCGTGCCCGTATTTCTCGGCGTACTACGACGTGTCGCGTCCCGGCCGTCACTTCATCACCAACCGCGCGCACGGGGCGCTGGGCTTTTCCATGTCGGCCGCCATGGGCGCGTGGGTGGGGCGGCCGCAGTCCAAGTGCGTCGCGGTCATGGGCGACGGCAGCTTTGGCTTCACGGTCGGTGAACTGGAAACCATCGTGCGACACAAGGCGCCGCTGCTGATGGTGGTGTTCTCGAATTCGGTCTATGGCTGGATCAAGGCCAGCCAGAAGGCCGGCTACGACAAGCGCTACTACAGCGTGGATTTCGATCGCACCGACCACGCCCGCATTGCCGAAGCCTATGGCGTGAAGGCATGGCGGGTGGAAGATCCGGCCAAGCTGGACGCGGCGATCAAGGCCGCGCTGGCGCATGATGGCCCGGCCCTGATCGACGTGCTGGCACAGCCGCTGCAGGATGCGGCGGCGCCGGTCAGTCAGTGGATGGGGTGATGCGCGGACATCGGGCTGGGCGGGAACGTCCTGCCCGGGCGTGGCGCCTTGCGGGCATGGGCCAGGCGGCAAGACCGCCTGCGTGCGAGGAAGGCGTTCGGCGGAATCAGCGCCTGGGCGACGCGTCCAGCACCTTGTCGATCAGATGATTCACGCCGCTGCAGATATCGGCCTGATCGACGCCGTAGATGTGCAGCGAGATGGCGACTTCGGGACTGGCGTTGCCCAGCCTGTGGATCTGGTGCAGGCCCTGCGTGGCCGTGACGATGTCGCCCGGCCGGCGCGTGGTTCCGCCGCAAGCAATGGCGGCGGATGCCTCCGCGTCCCAGCGGTAGTGGGTTTCGGACAGCTCGCCCTGCAAAACCTGATAGGTGCACCAGGTCTTGTGGCCATGCACGGGACTGAACTGCCCCTGGCGCCAGACCAGGTAGGCGATGGTGAAGGCGCCGTGCGGATCCGCGTAGGCGATGTGCCGCATGTAGGATTCGGCACGGCCGGCGCGCAGCGCGTCGGGCAGGCCCTGCAGGATGCCATTGGCGCTGGCGACGCTGGAGGCCAGGTCGCGCAGCAGCGCGCGGGCCGCGTTCATCTGCGCGGTTTGAACCGACTCGCACAGCGTGCGCAGATCGGGGCAGGCAGTTTGGACGTCGGACATGGGATCGGTCGCGGTGTGGACAGACCTTCATCTTAGGGATTCGGGCTGGAATGCCTTTGCCAAATCGGCGGATGAGGCGGCGAAGATTAGAAAAAAATTCCACGCCGTCCGCGGGGGCGCGCTCCTATACTGATTGGCTTCGGCCGCAGACAGCCGGCCATGCAGCAAGCCCGCCAGATAGGCGATGCGGCATGGACCGGCAAGGGGAAAGCATGGATCTGGGAATCAAGGGCAGGACGGCGCTGGTGTTCGGCGGCAGCCGTGGCATGGGGCGCGCCTGCGCGCAGCAACTGGCGCGCGAGGGCGTGTCCGTGACGATCGCGGCGCGCAATCCCGAGCGGCTGGAACAGGCCGCCGCCGAGATCGCGCGCGAAACCGGCATTGGCGTGGGCTGGGTCTCGGCCGACCTGACGCAGCCGGCCGGACGCGACGCGGCCATCGCCGCCTGCCCGCATCCGGACATCCTGATCAACAACGCGATGGGCCGCTGCCCGGAGATTTCCGCGACTGGTCGCACGAGGACTGGGTCGCCGCCCTGGACGCCATGATGCTCGGTCCCATCGACATGATCCGGCGCGTGGTCGACGGCATGGTCGAGCGCCGCTTCGGGCGCATCGTCAACATCGTGTCGCGCAGCGTCAAGGCGCCGCACGCCGAGCTGGGGCTGTCCAATGGCGCGCGCTCCGGCTTGATCGGTTTCGTCGGCGGCGTCGCGCGCCAGACCGTGCGGCACAACGTCACCATCAACAACCTGCTGCCGGGCGTTTTCGCCACCGACGCGCAGGCCCGCCACATCCGGGGCATGATGGACCAGTTCCCGGGCAAGAGCTTCGAGCAGGTCTGGGACGAGCGCGGGCGTTCCAATCCGGCGGGCCGCTATGGCGAGCCCGAAGAGCTGGGCGCTTTGTGCGCCTATGTTTGTTCCGCCCAGGCCGGCTATCTGACCGCGCAGAACATCCTGCTCGACGGCGGTGGCTATCCCGGAGTGTATTAGGTCTAGGTCCCCCCCGAAGCGCTGCGCGCTTCCCCCCAGGGGGCGCCGGTGGCGGACCGGCGGAGCCGGATCCGCGCGGCCCCGATTGGGGGCGGCCGTGCCGGGGGGGGCGCAGTGCCCGGTGGCGCCAGCATTGCCGTTTTCTTGGCAGGATCGGGGCGGACACCGTGCCGAGGATGATGGTGCGACATTGAGGACAAGGAAAGGACATTCATGAAAGTGCTGGTGTTGGGCGCTGGCGTCGCGGGTGTGGCGGCGGCCTACTATCTGTGGCGGGACGGGCATGAGGTCGTCGTGGCGGACCGCCAGCCGGCCGCCGCGCGCGAGACCAGCTTCGGCAACGCGGGCGGGCTGTGCCCCAGCTTCGCCGGGCCCTGGGCCGCACCGGGCATGATCGGCAAGGTGCTGAAGATGTCCCTGCAGCGCAATTCCGCCATCCGTTTCTCGCTGTCGCCCGAGCCGCGCAAGCTGGCCTGGCTGGCGCGCTGGATGGGGCAGTGCAATGCCGAGCGATTTCGCGTCAACAAGCTGCGCATGCAGCGGGTGGCACACTACAGCTTTGCCTGCCTGAAGGAGATCGCCGGCGCGGGACTGCCCATCGATTTCGATTTCCATCAGGATGGCACGCTGCAACTGTTCCGCGACGAGGCCGGCCTGAAGGCGGTTCCCGGCATCACCCGCGCGCTGGATGAATTCGAAGTGCCGTGGCGTTTCCTCGAGGGGGCCGACGCGGCCAGCGTCGAGCCGGCGCTGGCGCACACGCGCGCGTCCATCGCGGGCGCGCTGTTCCTGCCGGCGGACGGCTCCGGCGACAGCTACAAGTTCGCCACCGGGATGAGCGCCTACCTGCAAGGTCAGGGCGTGGACTTCCGCTATGGGGTCCAGATCCGGCGCCTGGCCGGGCAGGGAGGACGCATTGCCGGCGTTGAGACGGATCAGGGCACGCTGACGGCCGATGCCTATGTGGTGGCGCTGGGCGGTCAAAGCCCCTTCCTGCTGCGACCGCTGGGGATGACGCTGCCCATCTATCCGCTCAAGGGCTATTCCATTACCGCCGACGTGACCGATGCGGGTCGCGCGCCGCAGGCCGCCATCATGGATGAGCACAACAAGGTGATGATCTCGCGGCTGGGCTCGCGGATCCGGGCCGCGGGCATGGCCGAATTGAAGGGTTATGGCTTGGAGGTGGACGCGGGGCGGGTGGCGTTCCTGACGTCCGTGGTGCGCGAGTGGTTTCCACAGGGCATCGCGCTGGACCGGGCCCAGCCCTGGGCCGGGTTGCGGCCGATGACACCGGACGGCCCGGCCATCCTGGGCCGGACGCGCTACGACAACCTGTTCCTGGACTGCGGCCACGGCTCCAATGGCTGGACGCAGGCATGCGGAACGGGCAAGATTGTGGCCGACATCGTGGCCGGCCGGCCGCCGGAGGTGGACATGGAAGGCCTGACGGCGGAGCGCTACGCGTCATGACCCGGTCCGCCGGTGCGTTGGAAAGTCGAGGAAAGGGCATGGACCAGACAGACATCAAGATTCTCGCGCTGCTGCAAAAGGACGCGACCTGTTCCGTGGCCGAGATCGCCGAGCAGGTGAACCTGTCCGTCACGCCGTGCTGGCGGCGCATCCAGAAGCTCAAGGACGATGGCGTCATCGCGCGCAACACGATCCTGCTGGACCCGAAGGCGCTGGGCCTGAACCTGACCGTGTTCGTGTCCATCAAGACCAGCCAGCACAACGCCAAGTGGACGCAGAGCCTGATCAACGCGGTGATGGCGCTGCCCAATGTGGTCGAGTTCCACCGCATGGCGGGCGATATCGATTACCTGCTCAAGGTCGTGGTCGAGGACATGGCCGCCTACGACCGCTTCTATCGCCGCCTCATCGACGCGGTGGACCTGCTGGACGTGAGCGCCAGCTTCTCGATGGAAGTCATCAAGAGCACGACCGAGCTGCCGCTGGACGCGGTCTGACGGCCGGTTTCGCGTCCGGAAAGGGGCTGAAATCCGTTCGCGCAATTTTTTTTCTCTCAGGGCCCCGTCCGCGAAACACAAATTTCTTTCGGTGCGTTGCTTAAGCCTTATCTCGCAATGCTTTTGCGCACGGCCCGGCGTAGGATATCGCCCATTCCCCGGATGGGAATGAATCGGGATATCAAAGGGTCCTCATGGCTTTGGCAGTACCCGCCGCCGGCGATTGCGCCGGTCTGGCTCAGTCGCAGCAATCCCCGGCCCGGCGCGCGGCGTCGGTGGACGATCTCCTGACCGATTGGAACGGCAGCGATGATCTCTGGGTCTTTGCCTACGGTTCCCTGATCTGGCATCCCGGCTTTGCCTGGCGCGAGCGGCGGCTGGCGACGGTGCGCGGCTATCACCGGTCCCTTTGCCTGTGGTCGCACGATCATCGCGGCTCGCCGGACAATCCCGGCCTGGTGTTCGGCCTGGATCGAGGCGGCTGTTGCCGTGGGGTGGCCTTCCAGATCGCCGCCAGCGACGTGCGGACGGTCTTCGAGATGCTCTGGCGCCGCGAGATGGTGACGGGCGCCTATTGCCCGCGCTGGCTGACCTGCCACACCAAGGAAGCGCCCGTGCGCGGGCTGGTGTTCCTGCTCAACCGCGCCTGCCAGGAATACGCGGCCGACGTCAGCGACGACCGCCTGCTGGCGTCGGTGCGCAACGCGGTGGGCCATTCCGGCCCGTGCCTGGACTATGTGATCGAAACCGAGCGCGCATTGCGCGCGCACGGCATCGACGATATGCGCCTGGGCGAGCTGGTGCGACGCCTGGGCCAGCCCTGCTGAAACCCCCTGCCTCTGGCCGTCAGAAGGACCAGCGGCCGAACATGAACAGCACGTTGCCGTTGCCCTTGCCGCCGGGAATGTAGGTGGCGTAGAGCATGGCGTCCTTGTAGCCGGCCGAGACCAGCGGCAACACGCCGGGGAAGGGGATGTAATGCATGATGTCCTGGCGCGAGGTCAGGAACACGGTGTAGCCGGCGCCCAGGCGGAAATTCTCGCTGACCCGGCCGATCTTCAGGAAGCCGTAGCCGGCGATCGGCTGGACCTTGCTGTGTGAGTCCAGGAAGGCCATGCCATACAGGCCCTGCCAGTCTCCGTCCTCGTCGTAGATGCTGCGGCCGTAGCCACCGCCCCAGGCGCGCTCGTTGAAGCTGCGGATCTTCTCCGCGCTGTACATGGAGCGGTTGTGCCAGGAATAGCCGCTGATATAGAGGTCGTTGTTGCCTTCGGACCAGATCTGGTCTAGCCGGGCACAGGCCGATTGCGCCCAGGAGGGCAGGTTGTCACAAGCCTGGGCGCTGACGGTGAAAACCGAGAGCGCCAAGCCAAGCAAGGCAATCCGGAGTCTGGCGATCATTGCAGGGATAGGCGAAGAAAATGACAAGCCTATTACTGTACTTGATGATCTAGGGTTTTCCCTGTCGGTTTTCTGTCAAGGTTGGTCAATAAGTGTGCAGTGCAGCTGTTTTCAGCCAAGTCTGTTGGGCTGGCGCTACAGCAGGAAAAGCGTGGCCAGCCCCAGGAAAATAAAGAAGCCCAGCGAGTCGGTGGCGAAGGTCAGCAGCACTGACGAGCCCATGGCGGGATCCTTGCCGAAACGCGCGCGCACCATGGGCACCAGCACGCCGACCGAGGCGCCGACCAGCATGTTGCAGATCATTGCGGCCATCATCACGAAGGCGATGGCGAAGGAATGCGAAATCGCCCAGGCGAACAGCGCCGCCACCAGACTGCCGCACAGTCCTACCATCAGCGTGACGAACAGCTCGCGCTTGACCAGCTGCCAGAGGTTGCGTCCGGTGATCCGGCCCATCGCCAGCGCCCGGATGATCAGGGTCATGGTCTGGTTGCCCGAGTTGCCGCCGATGCCGGCGACGATGGACATCAGGAAGGCCAGGATCACGATCTGGCTGACCGTGCCCTCGAACTGCGACGCCACGAACGAAGCCGTGGCGGCGGTACAGAGATTGAACAGCAGCCAGGGCGCGCGGTTGCGCAACGCGGTGGACACGGGGGCGAAGATGTCCTCTTCCTGCAGACCGGCGCGCGACAGCGCCTGCTCCTGCGAGTCTTCGCGCATCACATCCACCACGTCGGCGATGGTGACGCGGCCGATCAGACGGCCCTGGTCGTCCATCACGGGAGCCGAAACCAGGTCATAGCGTTCGAAGGCGCCGGCCGCGTCGGCGTCCGAATCCAGCGGATTGAGCGTCAGGAAGTCGGAATTCATGACCGCCCGCACCTCGGTTTCCGGTTCGCTGACCAGCAGGCGCGACAGCGGCAGGATGCCCTGCAGCTTGTCCTGGCGATCGACCACGAAGATCTGGTCGGTATGGTCGGGCAGTTCGTGCAGGCGGCGCAGGTAGCGCAGCACGACCTCCAGCGTCACGTCCTCGCGCACCCGGACCATCTCGAAGTCCATGATGGCGCCCACGCTGTCCTCCGGATAGCCCATGGCTTCCAGCAGCTGCGCCCGTTCTTCCTCGGTCAGGCCCTTCTGGACTTCCGCCACCACGTCGGGCGGCAGGTCCGGCGCCAGGTCGGCCAGCTCGTCGGCGTCCATGTTGCCGGTCGCCGCCACCAGGTCCTGGCGGTCCATCGCCTCGATCAGCGATTCGCGGACCCAGTCCTCGACCTCGAGCAGCACGTCGGCGTCGTGTTCGGGGCTGACCAGCTTCCAGATCGTCTGCCGTTCGTCCTTGGGCAGCGATTCGAGGATGAAGGCGATGTCGGCCGGATGCAGGCCGTCCAGCAGCGTCTTGAGCTCGGCTTCGTGCTGCCGGTGAACCAGGTCCTCGACCAGGTTGGCCTTGGCGTCGCCTTCTTCCTGGCGATGCACCAGGTCGGCGACCAGCTGCTGGCGACGCAGGCGTTCCTGCACTTCGGCCAGGGCGTGCTGGGCGTCTTCCGGGTCGAGGCGGCGGGGCGTCGCGGGCAGCTTGTGCGCGGCGGCGGATGGCGTCATGCGTTACGGCTCAAAGTTTGGGTAGGGGGCGGCTGCGGCGGGCTTCGTCGGTGGCGACGTAGGTCAGGACGGCCTCGGTGACCTTGACGACTTCGGCGTCCAGCCGCTGGCGCTCGGCATAGACTTCGACGGACACCGTGATCGAGGTGTTGCCGGTCTTGACGATGGCGGCGTAGAAGCTGAGCAGGTCGCCCACGAACACGGGCTCCTTGAACTGGAAGGCGTTGACCGCCACCGTGGCCACGCGGCCCGCGGCGCGGCGCGCCGCCGGGATCGAACCGGCGATGTCCACTTGCGACATGATCCAGCCGCCGAACACGTCCCCGTGGATATTGGCGTCCGCCGGCATCGGCATGACGCGCAGCACGGCGTCGCGATTGGCGGGCAGGGTGGTGAAGGGGGTGGGGGTGCTGGAGGACATGCGGCTGGCTCCAATGCCTGGAAACCAGCCGATTATGCAGGAAAAACAAGACCGCGGCGCGCGCGCCGCGGTCGTTGCGGGCCGGGCCCGGCTCAGGACGCCAGCTTGACGATGCCGTAGCCGCCGACCAGCAGCCAGACGTACAGGATCAGGCCCAGGGCCATGACGCGGGGGCCGGCCTTCTTGATCTGCGCGAAGCGGGTTTCGATGCCCAGCGCCGTCATGGCCATGGTCAGCGCGAACACGTCCAGGCGGCGCAGCGCGGCCACGGCGTCCGCCGGCAGGATGTTCAGCGAATTGATGATGGCCAGCGCCAGGAAACCGATGGCGAACCAGGGGATGGGCAGCTTGGCGCCCTTGCCCTGGCCGCCGGCGTGGCTGGCGGCGTTGCGCAGGTACATGCCCAGCACCAGCAGCACCGGCACCAGCAGGGCCACGCGGGTCATCTTGACGATGGTGGCGACTTCGGTGGTGGCCGGGTCCACGTTGCTGGCCGCGCCCACGACTTGGGCGACTTCATGGATGGTGCCGCCGATGTAGATGCCCAGCGCCTGGGTGTCCAGGTTGAGCCAGCCGGCGTGGTAGAGCACCGGGTACAGGAACATGGACAGCGTGCCGAACAGCACCACGGTGGCAACGGCGACCGCGCTCTTGTGGGGCGCCGAGCGCAGGGTGGGCTCGAAGGCCAGCACGGCGGCCGCGCCGCAGATGGCGCTGCCGGCAGAGGTCAGCATGGCGGTGTCGCGGTCCAGGCCCAGCAGGCGCTGGCCGACCACGGTGCCGATCAGCAGGGTGCCCAGCACCACGGCCACGGAAACCGCCAGGCCGGGCAGGCCCACGGCCACGATCTGCTGGATGCTGATGTTCAGGCCATAAAAGGCCACGGCGATGCGCAGCAGCCGGCGGGCGGTGAAGTTCACGCCCACGCCCCAGTCCGCCGGCATGGTGCCGCGCAAGAAATTGCCGTAGAGCATGCCGCAGACGATGCCGACCACCAGCGGCGAGAAACCCATGTGCCGGATGGCGGGCAGGTCCGCCAGCTGCATCACGGCGGCGGCCATCAGGCCGACGAACAGGACGCCGTTGAGTTTGTCGCGCCAGGG
>MCND01000390.1_pt1 | contig 13444 bp, 11 predicted proteins | sample 778211 | NCBI WGS metagenome assembly MCND01 (sample SAMN04296812, study PRJNA304217) | bioreactor metagenome | isolation source: activated sludge enriched with benzalkonium chloride | place: Turkey: Istanbul urban wastewater treatment plant
CTGGTCGGATACCGAGGGCTGGACCGCCGATATCCGCAGCGCCACCGGCGAACGCCGCGAGATCCGCCTGGACGACGGCACCCGCCTGACGCTGGACACGGCCTCCGCCATCGACGTGCGTTACGACGCGGGCCAACGCATCGTCCTGCTGCGCGCGGGCGAGATCTACATCGAGACTGCCGGCGACCCGCGCCCCTTCGAGGTGCACACGCGCGACGGCAAGCTGCGGGCATTGGGTACCCGATTCTCGGCGCGCTTGCAGGACGGCGGGACGCGCCTCGCGGTGCAGGAAGGCGCGGTGCGCGTCGCCACGGAACACGACACGCTGGTCCTGAACGCCGGCCAGCAGACCGCCTTCTCGGCGCGTGGCATCGACGCCGCCGCCCCATCGGACCCGGCCGCCATCGGCTGGACGCGCGGCATGCTGTTGGCCGACGGCATGCCGCTGGGCGCATTGGTGGCCGAGCTGGCACGCTACCGCAAGGGCGTCACGCGCTGCGATCCCGCCGTTGCCGCGCTGCGCGTGTCCGGCGCCTTCCCGCTTTCAGACACCGACCGCTCGCTGGCGATGCTGGCCGCCACCTATCCGGTGACGGTCGCCTCGCGCCTGGGCGGCTACTGGATCACGGTAGGCCCGGCCTGACGCCGGCGGGACGCAGGCCGCTCCGCCTGGCCCTTCACCACTTGTACGATACGTTGGCGATCACGCTGCGGCCCGCGCCCAGCAGGCAGGCATTGTTCAGGAAGCAGCCCGCGACGTAATACTTGTCCGTCAGGTTGCGTACATTGACCGACGCGCTCAAGCCTCTCAAAGACGGATTGGCGCGGCCAAAGTCATAGCCCACCATCGCGTCCACCAGCGTGTAGGCCGGCACCTTGAACGTATTCTGCGCATCGCCAAAGGTGGAGCCCGTGTAGCGCACCCCCGCGCCCAGCGTCAGGCCTTCCAGCGCACCGCTGGACAAGGTGTAGTCGGTCCACAAGGACAGGAGATGCCTGGGCACGCGCACCGGCGCCTTGCCCTTGTTGCTCAGGCCCGCGAAATTGGGATTGTCCTTGGTCACTTCCACGTCGTTGTAGGTATAGGACGCGATCACATTCAGCCCGCGCACCGGACGCAGCACGCCCTCCAGCTCGATGCCGCGCGACGTCACCTCCCCTTCCTGCACACTGAAGGAAGTGTTCCGCGGATTGGTGGTCAGCACGTTCTGGCGCCGCAGGTCAAACGCCGCCAGCGTCACATAGCTGTCCGAACCCGGCGCCTGGTACTTCACGCCGACCTCGTACTGCTTGGCCTTCTCGGGCTTGAATTGCGCGCCGTTGATGTCCGTACCCGTCAGCGGCGAGAACGACTCGCTGTAGCTCACGTACGGGAAAAACCCGCTCTCGAAGGCATAGCCCAGCCCGGCGCGGCCGGTGAAATCCTCCGCTGCCGTGTCCGTGCGCACATCCCGCAACACATTGGTGGTGCGCTGGTTGACCCAGTCATAGCGTCCGGCCAGCGTTGCGACCCACTGGTCCAGTTTGACCTGATCCTGCAGATAGACGCCCAATTGGCGGCTGCTTTCATCGGTGCTCAGCAGCGAGGTATAGCGCGACGTATCGATGCTGACCCGCACCGGATGGTAGATGTTGATCGGCGGCGCATTGCCCGTCTGCGTATCGGCAGTACGTTTGCTGTACTGATAATCCAGGCCGACCAGCAGGGTATGGTCCAGCGCGCCGGTCGCGAACTTGCCCACCAGCCGGTTATCCACGGAATACGTATCGCTGTCGTAATCGCGCAGCTGGTAATAGCGCGCGATGTCCGTGCCATTGATCACGCCGCTGTTGCGGAACAGCTGATCCTCGTAGCCCTTGAAATGCCCATAGCGGAAATTCTGCTGGAACGTCCACGCGTCCGAAAACGCATGGCTCAGCTCATAGCCGATGTTGGTGAGCTCGCCCTGCTCCTTGTCGAAGCCCGGCTGGTTCAGCGAGCGATGCCGCGGCACGCGGCCATTGGGGTTGGAACCGTCCAGCACCGAATATGGCAGATTGCTGGTGAACAGGTTGCGGTTGCGCTGGTACGAGGCCAGCAGCGTCACCGAGGTGCGCGCACTCGGCGCCCAGGTCAGGCTGGGAGCCACATACACGCGATCGTCCGGCACGCCGTCGATATTGCTGTCCGCGTTGCGGCCCAGGGCCACCAGGCGGTAAGCCAGCGTGCCCGGCTCATCGATCACATCGCCAATGTCCATCGAGCCCTGGATCCGGTCATTGCTGCCCGTGGACAGCCCGACCTCGCGATGCGACTCGAACAAGGGGCGCTTGGACACGAAATTGATGATGCCGCCCGGCGAACCTTGGCCGTACATCACCGACGACGGCCCCTTCAGCACCTCGATGCGGTCCATGCCGTAAGGCTCCGGCGCGAAATAGCCGGTGTTGCTGTTGCGCAGGCCATCCGTATAGGCGTTGGTCGAAATCTGCTGGAAGCCGCGCACCATCAGCGTATTGTCGGTGGGGTTGTCCCCCGCCACATTGGCGTAGACGCCCGCCGTGTAGCTCAGCGCGTCGCTGACGGTCTGCACGCCCTGCACCGTCATGCGCTCCTGCGTCACCACGGAAATCGACTGCGTCGTCTCCATCAAGGGCGTCGCCGTCTTGGTCGCGGACGTGGCGCTGCCGACCAGATAGGGATTCACGCCCGAATAGCCCGCAGCCCCCGTCACCGTAATCGCCGGCAGCGTCGCCGCATCCGACGCCGCCTTGCGCAGGGTGTAGCTGCCATCGGTCCGCGCCACCATCTCCAGCCCGCTGCCAGCCAATAGGCGCCGCGCCGCCTCGGCCCGGCTCAACTCGCCCGACACGCCCGGGCTTTGCAGGCCGTCGGTCCAGGACGGCTCGAAGGCCAGCGAAATCCCAGACGCCAGCGCAAAGCTCGCCATGGTCTTGCCCAGCGGACCGGGCGGAATGTCATAGACCTGGCGGGCCTGGACGGTGGCGGGGGCCGCAACGCCCTGGCCATGGGCCGCGCCTGCGGCCAGGGTGCCGGCCAACACGGCCATGGAAATCGCGCGGCGGCGCCTGGTGGAGGGGAAACGCATGAAGAAAGCCTCTCGAACTGGGATGGATAGTTGCTATGCCAGTTGAGAAAGCAAAAGGTATCAGGGGACAGGAGAATATTTTGGAATGCGGCTGGCGACGGTTCAGGCAAGCGGCGTCAGCGCGCGCATCAAGCCGCGTTCAGCGCCTTGGCCAGGACCGTGAACACCCGCTCATCCGTGGACTGGGCGACGTTGAACCGCAGGAAATCTCCCGCAGCCAGCGACTGGCTGAACGCATTGCCAGGCGCCACCACCACGCCTTCCTTGAGGCACAGCCGCGCGACGGTGGCCGCGTCCTTGCCCTCGGGCAGGCGGCACCACAGGAACATCCCCGCCCGCGGCGTCAGCCAGGGCTTGATGCCCAGTTTCTGCAGCTTCGCGGCCGTCTTGTCCATTTGCTGCGCCAGCCGCAGCCGGGTCGATTCCATATGCCTGCGGTAGCCGCTCCCCGTCAGCGTCCTGAAGATGATGTCGGCCGCCAGGCGGCTGCTGCCGAAGGTCGTGGCGACCTTCAGGTCGGTCAGGCTTTCCACCCAGTCGGAGCGCACCGCGATATATCCGCAGCGCACCGACGCCGATACCGTCTTCGAGAAGCTGCCGATGTGTATGACCCGCGACAGCCCGTCGAACGCGGCCAGGCGCGGCGCGGGCGTATTCTCGAAATCCGCGAAGATGTCGTCCTCGACGATCACCAACTCGGAATCGTCCGCCAGCTTCAGCAGACGGTGCGCGACCAAGGGCGACAGGGTGGCGCCCGTGGGATTATGGATGCCAGAGTTCGTGATGTAGAGCCGCGGAGAATGCTCGCGCAGCGCCGTTTCAAATGCCCGCACATCCGGACCGTTCGGCGTGTACGGAACCCCCACCGCCTTGACGCGATGCGCCTTCAACAGCGCATGGAAATTGAAGTAGCAGGGGTCGTCCACCAGCACCGTGTCCCCCGGCTCCAGCAGAAAGCGCAGGATCAGGTCGATGGACTGAGTCCCCGAATCGGTCAGCATGATCTGCTCGGGCCCGGCCTCTATCCCCATCCCCGCCATCCGTCGCGCCAGCAGCTGCCTCAAGGGCGCGTGGCCCAAGGGCGTTCCATACTCGGTCAGTTCCGCGGTCTCGGCCCGCGCCATGCCGCGCATGGCGCGCCGCAGCCCGTCCTCATACATCCAGCTGACCGGCAGCCAGCCGCAGCCCGGCCGCAAGCTATCCGCCTCCGCCGCCAGCGACTGGCGCGATACCCACAGTGGGTCGACTTCCCGGTCCAGCTTCGGTCCCATCTCGGTAAGCGCCAGCGGCGCCACCTGCCCGGCCACGTAAAATCCCGAACCGGGACGCGACACCAGCACGCCCTCGGCCGCCAGCCGTTCGTAGGCCTCCACCACCGTGGACACCGACACGTCCAGCGCCTTGGCCTGCACTCTCACCGAAGGCAGCCGGGCGCCGGGCAAGGCCACGCGCGCCGCAATCCGCGCCTGGATCTCGCTCATGACTTTCTTGATGAGGGTACCGCCACGCGCCATGGAATCCTCCACCGTACTGGCTTTTAATACATAACAGTTCCGTAAAATTGTACTGGATTGTGCGTGGACTGCACACGGCCGCCGTGCTGTACTGAAGCCCGGTATCAAGGAGCTTCAGATGCAAAAGGCCACCAGCGGCTGGGTAAACGGTTTTATCGGTGTCGTGATTTTCGCGGGATCCCTGCCCGCAACGCGGGTCGCCGTGGCGGACCTCGACCCCATATTCCTGACCTGCGCCCGAGCCGCCATCGCAGGCCTGCTGGGCCTGGCCCTGCTGATGCTGCTGCGCCAACGCCGGCCGTCCCTGTCCGACATCCCGTCCCTGGCGCTGACCGCGCTGGGCGTGGTCGTCGGCTTCCCCTTGCTGACGGCGCTGGCCCTGCAGCACGTGACCTCGGCCCACTCCATCGTCTTCCTCGGCCTGCTGCCGCTCAGCACCGCCATCTTCGCCGTGATACGCGGCGGCGAACGCCCGCGCCCGCCGTTCTGGATGTTCTCCATCGTCGGCGCCGCCTGCGTTGCGGGCTACGCCGCCTGGGGCGGCCTGGAAGCCTCGCCCACCGGCGACCTGCTGATGCTCGCCTCCATCATCGTCTGCGGCCTGGGCTACGCCGAAGGCGCCAAGCTCTCCCGCAAGCTGGGCGGCTGGCAAGTCATCAGCTGGGCGCTGGTGCTGTCCCTGCCCGTCATGCTGCCCATTGCGCTGCTTACCATGCCCGCCACGTTCGAACACGTCGGCACGCCCGCGTGGATAGGCCTGGCCTACGTGTCGCTGTTCAGCATGCTTATCGGGTTCGTGTTCTGGTACCGCGGGCTGGCGCAGGGCGGAATTGCCGCTGTGGGGCAGTTGCAGCTATTCCAGCCTTTCATGGGGCTAGGCTTGGCGGCGCTGCTGCTGCATGAGAATGTCAGCTGGACGATGTTGATCGTGACGCTGGCGGCGGTGGTTTGCGTGGCGGGTGCGAAGCGGTATGCCTAGGAATGGTGGGATAGGCGTGAAGCTGACGCCATATCCCAGGCTGGCCCGCGGCTAGTGACGAGGCGCTTCGCGATTCTCAGCATATGCTTTAAGTGATTGCATGGTTTGAGGAAGCCCCTCCCGAATCTGCTTGGCGACACGTGGCCCGAAAATAACCGCAAGGGCGCCAGAGAACCATACGCGGTGAGCGACTTCCGAGCCGGCATCCACCGGCGTAACGGTGTGCTCGAAGTGCATGCGGAACAGAGGGATGTAACCCTCTACGGTGAACGATCGGCCCTCGGATCGCTCTGTGACAACCATGGGCACGCCCATGCCCTTGCGGGGAACTATCCGGCCTCTTGTTCCAACGACGAATGGCCCGTTCAATTGGGCTTGCTTGGTGTCCGGGTCCCACAGGTGCCATCGGTCGACTTCGCTCCAAATATGGTCGATGACCATGGGAGGCACTGCGATTTGGATGCGTTCTTCGATGTGCATGAACGGGTAGATTCCTCGGCAGGATAACGGTGTCAGACTACGATTTCGCAGTATTTGGATAGGCAAATTGTAGTCTGGCACCCATTTCCCACACACGGACGGGTCTATAGCTCCACGTGCTCAATTCGGTTTCGCCCGTTGTTCTTGGCCGCGTACAGTTGCTGATCTACGGCCTTGACGAAACCAGCACGGTCTGTCTGCCCGTCTGGCACCACCGTGCCTGCTCCGATGCTGACGGTAACGCACCCGCCATGCGGTGACAGCGCGTGCACGATAGCCTTCTTCTGGAGCAATCGCTGGCAGCGTTCAGCGACTTTTCGCGCAACTTCGGCATCGGCTTCGGGCAGCAGCACGACAAACTCTTCTCCGCCGTATCGCGCAACCAGATCGCGCGGGCCGTCCAGCGCAAGGCTCAAGGTCTGCGCGATATCCACCAGGCACTGGTCGCCCTGGGTGTGGCCATACAAATCGTTGTACTGCTTGAAAAAATCGACGTCGAACAACAATACCGACAACGGCTTTCGTTCGCTGCCCGCACGCTCCCATTCCAGTTCAAAACCGCTATCGAAGCGACGCCGGTTGGCAATATTCGTCAAGCCATCCTTGAAGGACAGCGCCTCCAACTCCTTTTGCAAGGTCAGCAGCTTTTCCTCTGTCTGCTTGCGTTCGGTGATGTCGAACATGAAGCCGATCAGCGCTTGGACCTGGCCGTTGTCATCGCGCATGACGTGCACGACGTCGCGGATCCACACGTAGCCGTTGTCCTTGGTCAGCGCCCGATAGTCGGCCTCGTGGTCCACGCCGGCCTGGGATTGGCTGACGCAAAAATTCACCACGGCATCGCGATCCTCCGGGTGCATGCGCATGGCCCAATCCTCCACGCTCACCCAGCTTGCTACGGTCCAGCCCAGCAACGCCTCGATCTGCGGACCGATATAGGCGAACTGCTTCGTGGCCCAATCAATCTTCCAGGGAATCGCCTTGGTCGACTCCAGCAAGGTCCTGTACACCGCGTTGTCATCAAGAAGCGGGCTTTCGTTGGACATACCCTATCCATCCTCGATCCAAATGAACGGGCACTTTAGCCTGAATCCGTCTGCTGCGGCGGTATACGCGGCGCGCTCCAATAGGTATGCGTAATGAAAGGGCCGCCCCGGCGGTCCTTTCGGAATCCATCACGGCGCCAACACCTCGATGATCCGGCGTCCGATATGCCCCGCATGCGTCTCGAGCGCAAAATGCCCGGTATCCAGCAGCTCAACCTGCGCGTCCGGATTGTCCCGCTTGAACGCCTCGGCGCCAGGCGGAATGAAGAACGGATCGTGGCGCCCCCAGATTGCCAACGTCGGGACTTTCGCCGCGCGGAAGAACGCCTGGAAATCCGGATACCGCTTCAGGTTGTTGGCGTAGTCCAGGAACAGATCGAGCTGGATTTCCTTGTTGCCTGGCCGTTCGAGCAGGGCGGCATCGAGCGTGTAGCTTTCCGGAGCCACGTCGTCCGGATTGGCGACGCCATGCAGGTACTGCCACTTCGTTCCCTCGAGGTTCAGCACGGCATCCGCGATGACCTGCCGGTTGGCCGCGGTCGGCTCTGCCCAGTAGGCCCGGACTGGCGCCCAGGCGTCGCCCAGCCCTTCGAGATACGCGTTGCCGTTCTGCGAGACCAGGCCGGTCACCCGCTCGGGGTGGGCCAGCGCCAGTCGCAGCCCGACGGGCGCGCCGTAATCGAAAACGTACATCGCATAGCGCTTGAGGCCCAACGCATCGACGAACGCGCCGAGCGACACGGCCAGGTCGTCAAACGTGTACCGGTAGCGGCGTTCCTCGGACACTTCGGTGAAGCCGAAGCCGGGCAGGTCCGGCGCGATCACGTGAAAGCGTGCCGCCAGAATCGGGATCAGGTTGCGGAATTGATGCGAGGAACTGGGAAAGCCGTGCAGAAGCAGCAGCACGGGCGCGTCGGGATCGCCCGCCACGCGATAGAAAAAATTCAGGCCGTCGGCTTGCACGCGACGCGTTTGGATCTGGTTTTCAGGGGTGCTGGACATGACGATCTCCGGGTTCAAGGACTGGATCAATGGCCAAATTCCTACTGGCTGTGGAAGCCATTCTTCTTCTTTCTAAGTAACCTGTCAATTTAATTTTTACCGGTTACCAAAATAGATGGAAGCTATGGTCAGCAGAGGTACACCCAAAAAAAATCCGGCCAGAGCGGCCGGATGGTTGAGCGAAGCAGAACTCAGGAAGCCGCGTCCTGGGCTTCCCTCTGGCGAAAGGCTGCCACTTTGTGGCGGTTGCCGCACAGCGCCATGCTGCACCACCTGCGGCGATGGGATCGCGTGCGGTCATAGAACCAGAGGGAACAGAGCGGGCTCTCGCATTTGCGCACCAGGTCGAAATCCCCGTGCACGAGCAAGTCCGCGGCGGCCTCCGCGGCGGGAAGCAGCCATTGATCAGGCGTAGCCGCCTCATAGCGGCGCGCCAGGCTGGGCGCGCCCGCCACAACGGCGACCTCGAGATGGCTGCCTCCGGCCGCGAGCGCCTGGTTGAGCGCATGAAGCTTGAGCGGCAATCCCCCCTTTCTTTGCGCCACCAACGTGCGCACTGTCTCGCGCAGGGTTCGCGCGGATTCGAGCAGGCCCTTGGGGGCCTTGCGCTGGGTGGGCGCAAAGCCCGAAGCTTGCAGCCAGGCCAGCACGTCGTCGTCCGATTGCAGTCGGTCGAGGGGACCATCATCGGATTGTTCGATGGTGTTGATCAGATCCAGGGCGGCGTGGTCGCCCAGCAGGCGGAATTCGGGCGAGGGGGTGGCGGTCATGGTTATCTCCGCCTTCAATGTAACCACTAAGTTATTATCTATCAAGTTACAAAATAGCTATACCACGCCAGCCATCGCGCGATACCCGCTCCCCGCACGATCCACACCGTAAACTGACAGGCCAAGGATCCGTTGGAAAGCCGCATGTCCTTCATCCCGTTTTCGATCCCTCGCCCTGCCCGCGCGCAGACCTGGCGCGTCATGCACAGCCGCCAACGCTCGCAATTCCCAGGCGCGGATGAACGCATCGTGTTCCACGACGCCCCGCCGGGCGAGGCCGTCCTGGCCTCGATCGAAGACGCGCACCTATGGGCGCCTCATGGCGACCCGCTGCACGAGCTGCCCGAACTCATCGCCCGGCTGCCATCGCTGGCGCATCTGTCTGTCGGTCCCGGCGCCGTCTCAAGCAGCGTCCTGACCGGATTGCGCGCAGACATGCTCCCGGCCAGCCTGCGCCATCTCTCTCTCCATCCCGCACCCGGCACCTACACCTGGCAGGCTGGCCCGCTGCCCAGGCTGGAAGCGCTGACAGTCGACGCAACGTTGCGGTTCGATCCGGAGGATTTCCCGGCATTGATGTCGCTGTCGATGGTTCCAGACCGGCGCGGCACGCTGCTGGACCGCGCCTTGAGCCTGCCGCTCAGGGAACTGAACCTCTGGAACGTGCCGTTCGATTCGTCGGTCTTCGGTCGCATCGCGGGACTGCCGCTGCTGGCGCTGGGCCTGGTGGCGGGACGCGGTTTGAAGACGCTGTCCGGTATCGAGCAACTGGCGGGATTGCGTTCCTTGCGGCTGAAGAACCAGACTGCACTGGAGATGATAGGTCCTGTCGCCGCACTTGAGGGCTTGGAGCGGCTGGATATTCAGTACTGCAAGCGGATTGCGGACATCGGCGTGCTGGACCAACTGCCCCGATTGCAGGAGCTGACGCTGGTCGGCTGCGGCGACGTGGGACTGGGCGAGTTGGCGCAAACCTTGAATGCGCGCTTGCGGCGCGTGAACATCGCGGCCACGCGATAGCCATGGCGGGCCTGATGAACATCCTGCACGAACGTTTCCTGGACTTTCTTGCCGCGCGCGGCTGGACGGTACTGCGCCCGGAGCCCGGCCCCGCGCCCATGGCCGCGCCGGCTGGCAGCACCGAACACGCGGCGTTCCTGTCCTTGTACACGCACCTGAGCAACGCGGACGACACGCGCTGGTTCCTCTGCGCGGCCGACTATGCCGCAACCACCGGTAGCGCCTTTGGATGGGACGCCTTTCGCGGCATGAGCCTGGAAGCCGCCGTGAGCGAGGCCGGCCGGCAGGAAGTCGAGGCCTTCTGGACGCGTCATGTACCGATCTTCATGAGCGTGGACGGAGACTACGAATTTCTCGCGATCGACAGAAGATCCGGTCAGGTCGTGCATGGCGTCGAACCGGAGTTCGAGGCGGTCAGCGAGGTGGCTAGCGACCTCGATGACCTGTTCGAGCAGATGCTTGCGGACGGCCAGGCGGCTGCGATGCTGGGCTGACAGTTCCGGTATATTCAGCCGACCCTACCCCTTGTACCCTAGGCCCTCTGATGCTTCGCTCACCGTTCCGTATGCATTGCAACGTCCGCACCGCGCTTACGCTGGCCGTCCTGTCCCTGTCGGCCGCCCCGGCCTGCGCCGCGCCCCGCACCGTCTACACCGGAACCCTGCAAGGCGCCGGCGACATCGTGCTGGAGCTGGACACCGAAGCAGCGGCCAACGGCACATTGACCGGCCGCTACTTCTACGCCAGGCACGGCGTGGACATCCCCCTGCGGGGAACGGCCAAGGAACTCTTCGAACCGAAGCCCCGCCAGGAAGGGGCTTCGGCTCAAGCCGCGACCTGGCAGGGCACGCTCGACGCCAACGGCTACCGTGGTCTCTGGACCGACACAGGCACCGGCAAGCAGCGCCGCTTCGATCTGAAACAGGTTGCCCAGTACGACACGGAGCAGCTGGAAAAGGACCGCAAGCAGGCACGCGCCAACCAAGTCAATCTCGGCGATATCGACGTCCAGGCGGGCATCGACGCTGCCCGCGCGCCCTACCAGACGTTGAAGCTGGCCGGACACGCCCAGCCCGTCGGCAAGGAGATCGGCGACGGCGTGGTGGCCTACCGCATGTGGCAAGACCCGCGCACCAAGTTCGTTTACCCGCGGCTGAGCCGGCATCCCGATGCGCAGGTCCTGCAGCGCACGAACCATCTGCTGGAACAGCGCCATTGGCAGAAGAGCCTGGGCGCACTCGATTGCATGGCGTCGGCCTACACCAGCAGCAATCCCGGCGCCGGCACGCTGGGCGGGTTCGATGAAGAGGACGTAACAGTCACCTGGCTGTCGCGCGCGCTGATGACCGTGACCGAATCGGGCAGCCTGGACTGCGGCGGAGCCCATCCCTACAACCATTTCGAGCCCTACACCTACGATCTGCTGCGCGGCGAGTACCTGGACTGGAATCGCGTGTTCGACGCGTATGCGCCGGGCAAGCGCAGCTTTGGCGGGGAAAAGAGTCCTGCCCTGCTCGGGCTGGTGCAACAGGCCGTCAAGGCGGGAACGGCCGCCCAGCAGTCCGAGGATCGCCCCAATCTGGAAGACTGCGCGGACCTCTGGCCCGACTACCTGGCGCTGGGCGTCCAGGCGCCCGGCGCGCTGAGCCTGTCAGTGTCCGGAGTTGGACACTCGGCGGGCGCTTGCCTGGGCACGCACGCCAGCGTGCCGTTCAGGGCATTGGCGCCCTATCTGAAGCCAGGCGGGCAGGCGTATCTGGTTTCCGACTGAACGGGACGGAGGCTCGCGCGCTTGCACAGCCTCCGATCAAACACGGCTGGACCGCCCTACTTGCGCCGCGGGACCGGGAGTGGACTGCGCGGACATCGTCCGAATCATGGGCACGCTAACGACGGAAACGCAACCCAGCCCGCGTCCTGGCCCACGGCAACTAACGGGCAATGCGCTACCATCTTCGCCTTCCCGCAACCGATAGGATCCGCGCGCCATGGCACTGCACTGCTCATCATTCATCGCGACCAGCCTGGACGGCTACATCTCCCGCGAGGACGGCGGTCTGGACTGGCTGGACAGCGCCAACCAGACCGTGCCTGCCGGCGAGGACTGCGGCTATGGCGCGTACATGAAGACCGTGGATGCGTTGGTGATGGGCCGCGCCACGTTCGAGAAGGTCGCCTCGTTTCCGGAATGGCCTTACGGCGGAATGCCGGTCTACGTGCTCAGCCGCAGCATGGCCAGCCTGCCAGCAAGCGCGCCCGCTTCGGTCCGGCTGCACGGCGGCTCGCTGGAGGAGTTGCTGGAACGCGCCGGCGCGGACGGCTGCAAGAGCCTGTACATCGACGGCGGCAAGACGGTGCAGTCCTTTATCCAGGCTGGCTTGCTAAGCGACATCACTATCACGGTGATCCCCGTGCTGATCGGCGGCGGGCGCCGCCTGTTCGGTGAATTGGCGAAGGACGTCGCCCTGCGGCATGCAGCGACCGTGGCCTATCCTTTCGGCTTCGTGCAGAGCCGCTACGCGCTGGAATACGGCGCGGCGCGATAGCGCCTGCCGCACACATTCTTCAGGGCCGGGCCGCTGCGCAGTTACGGCTGCGGCGCGTAGTCCGCGATATCCGCCAGCGGCCAGTATTCGCCTGCCAGCCGCTCCCGCGGGAACGAAGTGATGTCGGCAGTGCTCAAGCCCACGCTATCGACAGAGATGATCTGCGCCGCAAGCCGGCGGTAGCCCGCGCGGAAGTGGTTGGCGCCTTTGATGGCGATCAGCTTGTACGCGGTCACGTCGATGCCATGCAGGAAGAACGGTTCCTCGTCGTAGATCTGTTCGGCGCGCGAGGCGACGATCACGTCCACGCCCTGGATGACCAGGCGGCACATGGCGCCAAGGTCGAAGCGCACGCCTTCGAACATCGAGCCTGCGCGATTGACGAAGCGGCCGTCGGTGATGGCTTTCACATAGGCATGCACCCGCAGCGGCTGCCCCTGGAAGCGGCCCTGCTTGGCGCCCAGCGACACGCTGATGGTCGCACCGACGCCGGCCTGGCGCGCCTGCTCGACCACCGACGCATCGTTGATGGAGGCAAAGCAGCAGACGCCGGGCGCGGGCTTGGCGTCCAGAATGGCGCGCAACAGGTAAGTGCCATCGCCGGGCGTGCCGCCGCCGGGGTTGTCCGCGTACTCGTTGACGACGACGGGACCATGCGCGGCGGCCAGCGCCATGGCGACGCCCTGCTCCGGGCTAGGCAGCGATGGCCGGAACGCCTCGCGGTGCGACCAGATCCATTGCGCGACTTCATTCGCGCAGCGCTCGGCCAGCGCCTGATCGCCCGCCGTGGTGCAGACCACGGCCGGGCACGGCGCGGCGATATCCGCAAGGGGAAAGCCATGGAACCACGAACAGTCGATCACGCCCGGCAGCGCGGCCAGCTTGGCGCATACGGCATTGACCTCGGCGGGAATGAAGCCTTCCTGCGTCGTGACAATGTAGGGCAGCATGGGCAGGCGGCGCATGGCGGTTACCGGCTTGAGCCGGCCGCCGATGAT
>MCND01000391.1_pt1 | contig 13441 bp, 8 predicted proteins | sample 778211 | NCBI WGS metagenome assembly MCND01 (sample SAMN04296812, study PRJNA304217) | bioreactor metagenome | isolation source: activated sludge enriched with benzalkonium chloride | place: Turkey: Istanbul urban wastewater treatment plant
AGCACCATGGCGAACAGCAGCGTGGGCAGCACCTGGAAGAACTCGGTGACGCGCATCAGCGCCTCGTCGATCCAGCCGCCGTAGTAGCCGGCCAGCGCGCCCACCGTCACCCCGATCAGCACCGACAGCACCGCCGCCACCACGCCCACCAGCAGCGTGGCGCGGCCGCCGTGGACCAGGCCGGTCAGCACGTCGCGCCCCAGGTAGTCCGTGCCCAGCAGGAATTCGGCGCCGGGCGGCTCCATCGGCGCGCTGACGATCTCGAAGGGATCGGCCGGCATCAGCGCCGGGCCGAACAGCGTCACCGCCAGCACGGCGGCCAGCAGCAGCAGGCCGACGACGGCCGAGGGATTGCGCAGGAAGGCGCGCAGCGCCTCGCGCGACCGGCGGACCGGCGCGCGGCCGGACGTGGCGGCAGCGCCCGTCGCCACGGCGGCTGCGGATGAAACGGACGAGATGGATACAGCGGATACGGCGCCCGGCGGCGCGGCGGGAATCTGGCTCATGATGTCTTGATCCGGGGATCGACCAGCCGATAGGCCAGATCGGTGAGCTGGTTCATCACCACCACCAGCAGGGAGGCGAACAGCAGGATGCCCAGCAGCGTCGGATAGTCGCGCCGCAGCACCGAGTCGAAGGCCAGCCGGCCCAGGCCGGGCCAGTTGAAGACCGTCTCGACCAGGATGGCGCCGGCCAGCACGTTGCCGAACTGCAGGCCCAGCATCGTCACCACCGGCAGCACGCCGTTGCGCAGCGCGTGCTTGTAAAGCACCGTGCGCTCGGGCAGGCCCTTGGCGCGCGCGGTGCGGATGTAGTCGGCGGACAGCGCCTCGATCACGCTGGCGCGCGCCAGCCGGCTGTATTGCGCCAGGTAGACGAAGCCCAGCGTGCAGGCCGGCAGCACCAGGTGATGCAGCACGTCCAGCGCGCCGGACCAGCCCAGCTCGGACGCGCCCGCCGTGCGCATGTCGGACACCGGGAAGATCGGCAGCATCGACGCGAACAGGATGATGAGCAGGATGCCGGTCCAGAACACCGGCGCCGAGTACCCGACGATGGACAGCAGCGTGATGCCCTGCGACAGCGGCCCGTTGGGCTTGCGCGCGGCCAGCGTGCCCAGCAGCGTGCCGGCCAGGAAAGCGCCCAGCACCGAGGTCACGACCAGCAGCAGCGTGGCCGGCACGCGGTCCCAGATCAGCTGCGTCACCGGCAGGTTGAAGAAATAGGAATGGCCCAGGTCGCCGCGCAACACCTGCCCCAGGTACAGCCCCAGCTGCGCGATGAAGGGCTTGTCCAGCCCGTATTGCGCGCGCAGCTGGGCGCGCAGTTCCTCGCTGATGCCGCCCATCGAGCCAGCGATGGTCTCGACCGGATCGCCCGGCGAAATGTGGATCAGCAGGAAATTCAGCGTCACCACCGCCAGCAGCAGCGCCAGCGCATAGGCCAGCCTGCGTCCCAGGTATCTCAACATGGCGCCCTCCTCGGCCTTATTGCAGCCAGGTCTCGTCCAGCGGCGACAGCACGCCCCAGATGCCATCGGGCAGGCCGTGGACCTTGCGCGAGGCCAGGGTGTGGTACGGGATCACGGTCAGGAAGTCGATCGGCAGGTCTTCCGTAACCAGCTTCTGGAACTCGGCGTACAGCGCGCGGCGCTTGCCCTCGTCGGTTTCCACGCCCGCCTGCTCCAGCAGCGCGTCGACCTTGGGGTTCCTGTACGACTGGGTGTTGGTCCAGACGATGTCGCGGATGTTGCTGGACAGATAGGTCCGGTGCACGCCGATCACCGGGTCGCCCCAGTTGAAGACGATGTCCGTGGTCAGGTCGAAATCATGGCTGGCGATGCGCTTGGCCCAAGTCGGGAAGTCCGGCGAGGCGCGCACCTGCACCACGATGCCGACCTTCTTGAGCTGGCTGCGCAGGTATTCGGCCACGTTCTTGCCCTGCACGTCGCTGCCCGGCATGTAGTCCACCGTCAGCGTCATGCGCTCGCCCTTGCCGTCCTTCTTCAGGCCGGCCTCGTCCAGCAGCTGCTCGGCGCGCTTCAGGTCCAGCGGATACTTCTTCAGGTCGGCCGAGGCATAGGGGCTGGTGGCGATGATGGGGCCGTCGGCCACCGAGGCGAAGCCGCCATTCAGCGCCTTGGCGATGAAGTTCTTGTCGATGGCGTAGGCGATGGCCTGGCGCACCCGCGCGTCGTCGAAGGGCTTGCGCGCGGTGTTGAAGGCCAGCCAGCCCAACCCGCCGATGCCCTCGTAACCCTTGCTGGTCATGGACAGCGCGGCATTGTCCTTGGCGCGCCGCAACAACGTCGGCTCGCTCATGTAGGGCAGCGCCTGCACGTCGCCGCGCTCCAGCCCGATCAGCAGGTTGGTGGCGTCCGGGTTGATCTTGACCACCACGCGGTCCAGGTAAGGCTTGCCGGGCAGGAAGAACTTGTCGAAGTGCTCCAGCACGATTTCCTGGCCGGGCTTGAATTCCTTGAGCCGGTACGGCCCCGAGCCAACCAGATCGGCCGAATTGCGCGGATGCGATTTCAGGTCCTGGCCGTCGCCGTAGATGTGCTTGGGCAGCACCGGCATCAGCGCCGGCGACATGGCCAGCAGGATGGCCGGATGCGGCCGGGACATGCGCAGCACCGCCGTGTGCGGGTCCGGCGTCTCCACGCTGTCGACTGGCGCCAGCATGGTCTGGAACGGATGGTTCTGCTTGACCGCCATGACCGAGAACGCCACGTCCTCGGACGTCACGGGCTTGCCGTCATGGAACAGCGCATCCTTGCGCAGATGCAGCGTCAGCGTGCGCGCATCGGGCGACAGCTCCCAGGATTCGGCCAGATACGGCTGCGGCTTCCAGTCCGCGTCAAAGCGCAGCGGGCTGGCGAAGAGCTGTGCGCTGGGCAGCGCCGTGGCGACGCCGGACTGCACCGCGCCGTTCAGGTGGCGCGGCACCTGCGTCGAGCCGATCACCAGCGTGCCGCCCGTCTTGGGCGTTTCCGCCGCGCCGGCCGAGCCGAGCGCGAACGCGGCGAGCAAACCAGCCAGGATATGTTTTGCGCTGCGCATGTCGCTTCCCCCTTGGAATCGTGGTCCATCGGCCGCTTCGTGCATGCCGACGGCCTGGGGTCAAGCGTAGCCACGCGCCGGAGCCGGGCTTAGTACCAAAACGCCGCTGTCGTTGGTGCCAGTAAAAGATTGCAGGGCGCGCCCGGGGCGCCGGCTGATGACACAGCGCCCCGGACCGCCGTCAGAACTTCCAGTTCAGATTGCCGCGCACCGCGTGTTCCGAGCCGTTCCCGGCAAGCAGGCCGCCATAGGACAGCCCGGCGCTGAACCGCTCGTTCACGACCAGCTCCGCCCCCAGGTCGATCAAGGCGCTGTTGTGCTCCAGCGCGGCGGTCGCGACGCGAAAGGACGCCCCGCCCGCCACGAATCCCAGGCGCGCCTGCTGCGTGGCGCCGGTCAGCACATGCTGCCAACCCAGCCCCGCCGATAGCTTCAGCTGCCCGGCCCGGCCCATGTCCAAGGCGGTCTGGCCGCGCAATCCCAGCGTGGACAGCGCCGCATGCGTCCCGCCGCCACGGTCCTCGAGCGCCGCGCCGCCGCCGCTCTCGCGCTTGCGATGGGTCTGCTGGCTCACATAGGCCAGGCCCGCATAGGGTTCGAACACCGTGGTTTCGCCCAGGAAACGGCGATAGCTCGTTTCGGCGAAGAACTGCTGGGTATCGCCGCTGAAGCGGCCTTTCAGCTCGTCCGACGCGCCCTCATAGGCGACGCTGCGCTTGACCTTGCCATCGTGCCAGCTATGCGCCGCGCCCAGCAGCAGCCCCCAGGCGCCCGGCCGCCAGCTCGCATAGGCGCCCAGGTGATAGCTGTCCACATCGGACGAGGCGCTCATTCCCGGGACGCGCACCTGGTTGCGTCCGTAGCCCGACACCAGCCCCGCGCGCAGCGTCGGCGTCAGGCTGGCGTCGCCGCCCGCCCAAAAGCCGGTGACGCGGCTGCGGTAGCCATCCACCCCGTCTCCGCTGCCGGCCCGGCTCCATGCCCCCAGCGGCTGGACCCAGACTCGCGGCCCGTCCGCCATCCCGACGCGCTGTTGCTGCGTGATGACGGCCTCGCGCAGCAGGCGGCTGTCGCGCATCAGCGCCGCCTGGGTCGCCGGATAGATCTCGCCGGCAAGCTGCCGGAACGCGCCGCTGGCCTGTTCGGCGCTGGCCAGGCCCAGCACGCTTTCATAGAGCGGCGTGCCGGCCTCCAGCGTCTCGAGCGCGGCGGCAACCCGGCGTTCGTTCGGCGTGCGGGCCACGCTGGCGAAGGGAGTCGCGTTGCGATCCAGCCGCAAGCTCAGGCCTTGCGCGCCGTAGCTCGGCACGGCCCCCAGGAACAGGAAGTTCGGTTCGACCACGTCAAAGCGGCCAGTCAACCCTCCTGCCGCCGTCAGCACCTCTAAAGTGCGGCCCTTCAGTGACCGCGCCTGCGCCAGGTCGAGCAGACCGGGAGCGAATTCAAGCCGCAAGCCCAGCGCGCCGCCTGTGACCGTGGCCTTGCCCCCGGCGATGATCCGGTCGAAATCCGAGCCGTCGGCCTTGATCTCGACGTCGTAGCGCGAGCCCGGCGCGAAGCTGACATCGCCGGCCACACGCAAGGTACCCACCGAATGGCCGGGCGATACGGTGCCGCCGGCATTGACCGCCAGCGCTTGCAGCCTGCCATTGCCGCCCAGCATCCCGCCTTGATTGATCGTTACCTTGCCACTGACGCCGTCGACGGACGCCGCTCCGCCATTCAGGGTGATGTCGGCGCTGACACCCCGCACCGTGAACATGCCGGTCGCGTTGACCAGCGTAGGCGAAGTGATGGAGCCATTCGCGTCGATCACCAGCTCGCCGCCGTTGACGCGCGTCTCGCCCATGTAGGTATTCCTGCCGGCCAGGATCAAGGTGCCGCCGCCGCTCTTGGTCAGGCCCGCCTCGTAGGCCGCGGGATCGGCCAGCTTGCTGGTGAGCCGGGCAATACGTTCTTCCGTGATCTTGTATTCGAATTGCAGGGCGGCCTTGACCGCATCGACATCGCCGTCGGCAATGCCAAACGTCGTGGCGTTGACCTTGGACTGGAGTTCCCGGCTGATGCTGACGGCAACCCACTGGTAATTGGGATTCGCCGCGTAGCTCGTCAGATACTGGCCATTTTGTATACCCGCAAGGAGCTTAGACAACACGGAAGCCGCCACGGGATTGGCCTGGACCGCCTGATACTCGGACGAGAATTTCTGCGTCCCGATAGCGACCGCGAGCTTTTGCAATGCCGAGATTGCGCCGCGACGCAATCCGTCGAAGTAGGCGCGCTGCCTATCGTCCGGATACCCGCCAGGCATGCTCGCCTTCCTGGCCTGCCAGCCATCGACCTCGGCCTGATCCTCCTTTTTTCTTTGGACGATGGCCTCCTGGGAGATATCATTGGTCCATGTATCCTTCTGCCCGCTGGGCAGGTTGAAATCGCCGCGACCCAACAGCTGGGCAGGACCGTTCATGGCCTTGCGCAGGTCCACCAGCCCCCAGCCGCCGAATTCGTTGGGATACTTGGCGGAACCCGCCATGGCCGGCCGGACATCGCTATACAGCGTATCGTCATAGTCAACGCTGCGGCTTGGATCGGGCACCATGGTCCGCGCCGTGGTGAACATCACCATCAAGGCCTGCTCATTGCTCATGTACGGAAACCGCTCCATGATCAGAGCCAGGGCGGCCGATGCGTGCGGCGCGGCAGCCGAGGTGCCATTGAAAGTCTGGTAGCTGGCACTGGATGGCTTGGGGGCATTTCCGTCGAATGAAGGGGATTCGACCCCGGTGGGCGCCATGACGCACCACCACTTCGCGATTCCACACTGGTTGTAGACCTGCCCAACCGTCTGGCTATAGCCCGTCGTCGTCAACCAATTGCCTTCGAGCTCGGGGTGAAAATACGGATAGGCGCCGCGCATGCTGGCATTGCCATAACCGGAGTTACCCGCACTGAAATTATTCACCACGCCGCCACGCGACGCCTTGGCGGCGGCATCCAGCCATGAACCCGCGCCCGACTTGGCGCGCACCTCTTCATGCTGGCGGTAGGCATCGATCACATTCGCCAAGGTATCGTACTTTTCGGACGGCGGCTGCGAGCCCCAGCTGTTGCTGATGATGCGCACGCCGCTTCTTGCCAGCGCGCCATACACCTCGGAGAGATACTTGGCGTCCGATGCCGGGTATTTGGGATCGGCCACCCCAAACAAGAAGCCATCGCTTGCATTGGTATTGGCGACAAGCACCCTCGCATCCGGCGCCACGCCATGCATGCCCAGGCCATCGCGAGACGCCCCGATCACTCCGCTCACCCGGGTACCGTGCGTGTCATTCCTGGCGTTCAGCACGCCCGGTATGCCGGCCGCAAGGATGGGAGAAAACCGGCTTGGCGCAAGCTCGGGATGCTTGTCGTAGTAGCCGGAATCCAACACCCCGATGACTGCGTTCTTCCCCGTATAGCCGGCGGCATAGGCGTACTCGGCATTCATCGCGCCCAGCCCCCATTCCTCCATGAATTCAGGCGTTCTCCAGCTGTCCGGCTTGCCGGGCTGTCCCGGCTCTACATACGGAGAACCCGACACCCCTGATCCCGGGATCGATGGACTCTGCGCCATCACGGACGGGCCCGCCAACTGCGCGCTCATGCCAGTCCAGAATATTCCCTTCAGCACCCCTGAACGTGCTGTCCTTCCCCATGATTTTTTCTTCATCGCTCTCGCTTCCCGTCGGTGCCATGCATGCGAAATGGAACTTCTTTGAAACAGCGCATGCGAGGCTAGCACCGGGGCGTGCGTAGCGATTACTCGTCTCGATAATCCGGAATCATCTGATCGTGTTAACCCTAGCGGGTCGATGACTTGCGGGCGCGCGCAAGCTTTCCGGGCGCGGTGCACGGCCAAGTGCGACGCCCAGGACCCGCGCCCGAGGCGCGCAGGAGAAAGACGGATCAGGCCGCGGCGGCCACCGCGGCGTTTTTCGGAAAGAAGATGGCGCGGCTGGGATCGAAGTCGTACAGGCCTTCGAAATCGGCCGCGTCCGAGGCCAGTTCCAGCACCGACGCCAGGATGAAATCGGCCTTGGCATCCGACAGCAGCGCGCTGAAATTCAATCGGACGAATCCGGGCTTTTCGATTTCGCGGCCGTCAAGAATGGCCTGCCGCATGAGCAGGGACTGCTCTTCGCCGATGTCCAGCAGGCGATGGACATAGGGCCCGGCGCAGGCGCAGCCGCCCCGGGCCTGGATGCCGAATCGGTCGCTCAGCATGCGCGTGACCAATTGCTGGTGTACAAAACCACCCCTGCCGTTGCGCACGCGAAAAGAGAATACCGGCAGACGGTTGGCCGTCAGCGACCCCAGCAGTTCCAGTTGCGCCGCGTCTTTCCAGGCGCCCAACGCCCGCCGCACGAAGTGCGCGTTGCGTTGCCGCATGAAGTCGTCGCCCAGCGCTTCCTTCACCAGCAGGACCAGCGCGGCGCGGATATCGCCCACGACGTTCGGGGTGCCCGCCTCTTCGCGCGATTCCAGGCTGCCGCTGTAATCGTGGCCGGCCGGCGACACGAACTTGACGGTGCCGCCGCCCGGCCAGGCCGGCGTCGTCTCGGTCACGGCGTCGCGCCGGACAATCAGCACGCCCGAGGCGCCGGGACCGCCGATGAACTTGTGCGGCGAGAAAACGATGGCGTCGATCTGCGCATCGGCGGCGGGCGACATCTGGATGGACAGGTACGGCGCGCCGCCGGCGTAGTCCCACAGCATTTTCGCGCCCGACTGCTTGACCAGCCGCGTGATGGCCGGGACGTCCGCGACGATGCCGGTCACGTTCGAGGCCGCCGACAGCGCGCAGATGACGAGCGTGCCGTCCGGCGCTTGCAAGGCGGCGGCCAATTCGGCCAGGTCCGGTCCGCCTTCGGGGCTTTCCCCCAATTCGATGACGTCGGCGCCGCATTCGCGCCAGGGCAGGATATTCGAGTGATGCTCATACGGGCCGATGATCACGCGGACCTTCCGGCCCGCCGCGAGGGCCGCGCGCACGCCGAAAAGATGGACCAGCCGGTTGATGCCGGCCGTCGCGCCCGAGCCCGCGAAGATCACCGCATGCGCTTCGTCCGCGCCGCAGCACCGGGCGATGGTGGCGCGCGCTTCGCGGCGCAACCGGGTGATGAATCCACCGCAATAGGACGCTTCGGTATGCGAGTTGGCGTAGTACGGCAGCACTTGCTCGAGGATGAAGCGTTCCACCTGCATCAGGGCGCGGCCGGACGCGACGTAATCGGCGTAGACCAGCGGCTTCGCGCCGAACGGGCCGTCGATGGCGGCGTCCTTGCCGATGAGCCCGTCCGCGAGCGCTGCCGCGACGTCGCCGCTCTTCAGGCTCTCTTGAAACTGCTGCAAGGGGGTGGTCTTGGCGGGGCTGGTCGCGGTGGGGGTATTCATGGTGGCGCGGGTTCCGGTAAATAGCGAAATATCATACGATGGAATACCCTGATGAAACATCACCTATATTCTGCGCAAATCATCCAAAAACAGATCAAATGAACGACAAATTAGAAAAAATAGATAAGTTCGATCTCAGCATCATCAGCTGCCTGCAAAAAGACGGCGCCTTGTCCCAGCGCGAGCTGGCCGATCGGGTGGGCCTGTCGCAGAACGCCTGCTGGCGCCGGCTGCAACGCTTGAATGCCTGCGGCATCATCCGTGGCACGCGGGCCGAGGTCAGCCTGGTGGCGCTGGGCCTGGACCTGACGGTGTTCGTCATGATCCGGACCAGCCACCACGCCAAGGCCTGGGCCGACGGCTTCCGCCTGCACGTCGAGCGCCTGCCGGAAGTCACCGAGTTCTATCGCATCGGCGGAGACTGGGACTACCTGATCAAGGTGGTCTGCCGTGGCATGGCGGGCTATGACCGCTTCTATCAAAAGCTGATCACGGATTTCGAGCTGTCGACGGTGACCGGGTTCTTCGCCATGGAAGCGATCATCGAGAACCGGCCGCCGGATCTGCGCGTGCTGGAAGGCTGACCCGGGCTGTCGGCCCGTCATCATCTGGCGGATCCGACCCGATCATCTTGCGCCGGCCAAGGCCGGCAGGGCTTTTGGGTATCATCCGGCATCGCCATTCATGTCGCGCCCCATGACCACCCTGCCCGCCCTCATGCCCGAAGCCCGGTTCTGGCAACTGATGACGCATATCGACCGCCCGCTGCTGCTGTCGGGGCAGGACGACGAGAGCCTGGCGCCGCTGCGCGCGGCGCTGACCCAATTGCCCGCTGATGACATCATTGCCTTTGCCCTGCGGCTGGCCGACAGGCTGGCGGCCTTGCTGACCGCCTCGCGCGCCAGGACGGGACCGTTTGGCGACGACGGGCTGCTTTACGCGGCGTGCCACGCCGTCGCGCGCGGACAGGCGTGGTTCGAAGCCTCGATGCGCTGGCCGGCGATGTTCGACGATGCGGACGCCGATCCCGACACGAGCTGGTGCGAATCGTTGCTGTACGTGGCGCGCGAGGCCTGGAGCCAGGACAGCGGCGCCGACGAGGACGATTTCCCGGTCTGGACGCTGGAGGAAGGTCTGGCGCCGTTCGCCGGCAAACTGACCGCGTCCACCGCCTGCGACGCCGCGCGCCGCCCCGCCACGTCGCCGACCGCCTACACCGTCTACGCCAGCTTCGAGCAGCATCCCGGCATCGCCCGCCACGTGGAGCCGGAGGAAAACGTCCGCGTCACGCTGGCCGGGCTGCTGGACGACTACTTCTGGTGCCTGCTGGATCTGGACGACTATCTGGGCATCGTCAACGAACAGGGGCAGAGCTTCCAGATCCTGCATGACGCCAGCAAGAACCTGTACTGGGCCGAAGTGCCGTGCGAGGCCGACAAGGCCTCCTATGGCCAGGAATTCTCGCGCGAAGCCCTGCTGGACCTGCTGCACCGCCTGCCCGCGAACTTCGACCGGGCGATGTTCGAGGCCCCGCAGAAGCTGGCCTGGGACGAGTAGCCCCGACGCACACTAGGCCGCCAAGGCGCGCGCGTGCAGGGCCGCGATCGCGCAGCTGTCCACCCGCGCCTGCACCGAATCCGCGCGGCTGGTCAGCAGGACCGGCACGCGCGTGCCCAGCACCAGCCCGGCCGCGCCCGCGCCGGCCAGCCAGGTGAGTTCCTTGTAGAGCATGTTGCCGGCCTCGATATCGGGCGCCAGCAGGATGTCGGCCTGCCCCGCCACCGGCGAGGCGATGCCCTTCAGCTCCGCCGCCTCGCGCGAAATGGCGTTGTCCAGCGCCAGCGGCCCGTCCACCAGCGCGCCGCGTATCTGCATCCGGTCGGCCATCTTGGACAGGGCCGCCGCGTCCAGCGTGGCCGGCATGGACGGATTCACCGATTCTGTCGCGCATAGCACCGCCACCTTGGGCCGGTCCACGCCCAGCGAGCGCGCCAGGTCGATGGCGTTCTGCGCGATGTCGGCCTTCTCGGCCAGCGTGGGCGCGATGTTGACCGCCGCGTCCGTCAGGATGAACAGCTTGGGATAGGCCGCGACCGACATCACGAAGGCATGGCTGATGCGCCGCGCCGTGCGCAGGCCCGACTCGCGCGCCACCACCGCCGCCATGAAATGATCGCTGTGCAGGCTGCCCTTCATCAGCATGCCCACGACGCCGTCGCGCGCCAGCGCCGCCGCGGCCCGCGCCGATTCCAGCTCGTCGTCGGGCGCGTCGATGATTTCCAGCCCGCCGGCCGGCAGGCCCGATTCCTCCAGCAGCCGCGCGATGCGCGCGCGCGGCCCCACCAGCACCGGCTCGATATAGCCGGCCGCGCGCGCCTGAACCGCCGCGCCCAGGCTGGACGCGGACAAGGGATATGCCACCGCCGTGCGCAGCCGGCCCGCCGACAACGCGGCATCGCGCAGCGGCGCGAACAATCCATCTCTCGCCATCTTTCTCGCTCCTGCTGGCGCCGCCCCGCGCGGCGCGCTGGCCTCGGCCCGGCGCGCCGCCGGGCCGCTAGTCGCGGACGCATCGGCAGGCCGCGCCGGATCCCCGCTCCCGGATCCTCGAGACCGCATCCGTACCTCTGGATCCGGCGCGCGCCCGTCCTCGCGCCTAGTGTCCCGCCGGCTCGATCGACAGCGGCGTTTCCCCCGACGCGAAGGGCTGGTTGACGTAGGGCTGGTACTTCTTCAGGAAGCGCACCGGCTGCTTGAGCGCGTCGCGGCGGAACGGATCGCCCAGTTCCTGGCTCACCATCATCTCCAGCACCGTGGTCTTGCCCTCGGACTGCGCCTTGCAGGCCGCGCGCAGCGCGTCGCCCACCTGGTCGGCGTGCTCGACCCGCAGGCCCTCCGCCCCCATCGCGCGCGCCAACTCGGCGAAGTTCGGGTTCTGCAGATTGCTGCCGACGAAACGGCGACCGTAGAAGTCCACCTGGTTCTTCTTTTCCGCGCCCCACTGGCCGTTATGGAACACCACCGCCGTCACCGGAATGCGCTCGCGCACGCAGGTCAGCAGTTCCTGGAAGCTCATGCACCAGGCGCCGTCGCCCACATAGGCCACGGCCGGACGATCGGGCCGGCCCAGCTTGGCGCCGATCAGCGCCGGCAGCGCGTAGCCGCAGTTGCCGAAGCTCATGGCCGCCAGCATGGAATTCGGTTCGTCGAAGCGCAGATAGCTGTTGGACACCGAGCAGATGTTGCCGATGTCGGTGGACACCATCACATGCTTGGGCATGGCCAGTTCCAGCTCGCGCAGCATGCGGCGCGGATGCATGCGGCCGCCGCCCCGGCTGATGATGTCCAGGCTCCAGTCGTCGCGCTCGTGCGACCAGCCGTCCAGTTCCTTTTCCCAGGCGCTCTTCTCGGAAATGATGCGGTCGGCGCGCGTGCTCAGCGTGGCCGAGCAGGCCAGCTCGCGCGCGGCCAGCTTGGCCGCCAGCGCGGCCGCCGCCGGCTTGGCGTCGCCGCAGATGCCGACCGATACCGGGCGCACCAGCCCCAGCATGCGATGGTCGGCGTCCACCTGGATGATGCGGGCGTTCTTGGGCCAGTAATCCAGCCCGTGCTGCGGCAAGGTGCCGAAGGGCCCCAGCCGCGTGCCCAGCGCCAGCACCACGTCGGCCTCGGACAGGAGCTTCATGCCGGCCTTGGCGCCCTGGTAGCCCAGCGGGCCGCACCACAGCGGATGGCGCGACGGAAAGGCGTCGTTGTGCAGATAGCTGGTCACCACCGGCGCGCCCAGCAGCTCGGCCAGCGCCACGCACTCGGCCTGCCCGTCCGAGAACAGCACGCCGCCGCCGGCCACGATCACCGGGAAGCGCGCCTCGGCCAGCAGCCTGGCCGCCGCTTCCAGGTCTTCCTCGGCGCCCGGACCGCGACGCACGCGGCGCGGCTCGGGAATCGCCACGTCGATCTCGCCATAGAAGTAGTCGCGCGGGATGTTCAGCTGCGCCGGGCCGCGCTCGGCCATGGCGTTGTCGAAAGCCTTGGCCGTGAACTCGGCCATGCGGTCGGCGCGGTTGACGTGCGCCTGGTACTTGGTGATGCGCGAGAAGATCGGCAGTTGCTCGGTTTCCTGGAAGCCGCCCAGGCCCATGCCGGACGTGCCGGTCTCGGGCGTGATCGCCACCACCGGGCTGTGCGCCCAGTAGGCCGCCGCCACGCCCGTCACGAAATTGGTGATGCCCGGGCCGTTCTGCGCGATGCAGACGCCGTGCCGGCCCGTCACCCGCGAATAGCCGTCGGCCATGTGCGCCGCGCCCTGCTCGTGCACCGTCGGCACGAAGCGGATGCCCGCCGCCGGAAACAGGTCGAGCGCGTCCATGAAGGCCGAGCCGACGATGCCGAAGACGTCCTTCACGCCCTGGGCGACCAGGGTTTCCACAAACGCTTCGCTGGGGGTCATGTGTTGCTTGCTGCTCATGTCTATCTCCTGGCTGGCCGGCGCTGGACGGGTGGATTCTGGATTGCATATCGGCCGGGCTACGCCGATACTGCACCCGAAGCGCCGTCATTCCCATCCCGCCTCGTTCCACTTTCCGCAAAATCCGTCACGGGGCGGACCGCCACAGGCCAGATCTTCATTTTTTGAAAGATGAAAGACGAATCCTCCGCCGCGCTGCGCGCGCTCACCCTGCTGGAACTCGTGGCGCAATCCGAACGCCCGGTGTCGCTGGCCGCCCTGACCGAGGCCTCCGGCCTGCCCAAGCCGTCCGTGCTGCGCATCCTGTCGCGGCTGGCCGACGCCGGCATGCTGCTGCGCGAGCCCGCCAGCAAGAGCTACGTCAGCGGCCCCCGGCTGGCCGCGCTGGCGCGCGACGCCATGATCAACTCGCCGCTGCGCGGCGAGCGCCACCGCATCCTGGACAGCCTGGTCGACGAGATCGGCGAGACCTGCAACT
>MCND01000394.1_pt1 | contig 13329 bp, 10 predicted proteins | sample 778211 | NCBI WGS metagenome assembly MCND01 (sample SAMN04296812, study PRJNA304217) | bioreactor metagenome | isolation source: activated sludge enriched with benzalkonium chloride | place: Turkey: Istanbul urban wastewater treatment plant
GTCTGGAAGGCGATGCCGTCGATCACGCCCGTGATGTCGGCGATGCGGCGCGAGCTGTCGGAGATCGCGCTCATGGTCTGCACCACGCCGTCCACCACTTCGCCGCCGCGCAACGCCACGGCCGAGGCCTGCTCGACCAGGCGGTCGGCCTGGCTGGCGTTGTTGGCGTTCTGTTGCACGGTGCTGGTCAGTTCTTCCATCGACGCGGCCGTCTCTTCCAGCGAGGAAGCCTGCTCCTCGGTGCGCTGGGACAGGTCGGAGTTGCCCTGCGCGATCTGCGAGGACGCCGAGGCGATGCTCTCACAGCCGTCGCGCACGTCGCGCACGATGCGAGCCAGGCTTTCGTTCATTTCCTTGAGCGCGCCCATCAGGTCGCCCGTTTCGTCGCGCGTGGCCACCTTGATGTCGGTGGTCAGATCGCCCGCGGCGACCTGGCGCGCGGCGTTCACCGCCTGTTGCAACGGCCGCACGATACCGCGCGTGACCAGCCAGCCCAGCAACATGCCGATGGCCACGCCCAGCACCGCCAGCGTGATCATCAGCGCGCGCATGCGTTCGTACAGGTCGGTGCCGGCCTGCACCGACACGGCGGCGGCCTTTTCCTTGCTCACGGCCAGGTCCGTCATCAGATCGTCCAGCTTCTGCGACGAGACCACCACGCGCTTCTCTATTTCCTTGACGGCCGCATCGGTCTGGGTCAGCGCCTGCGACTGGGCCGCGCTGAAGAAGTCCTGGGCCTCGCGCTTCCAGGTGTTCTCGATCTCGATGAACTGCGCCAGCAGGCGCTTGCCTTCGTCGGTCTGGAAGGTCTGGCCGGCGCGGTCGCGCAGCTTGTCCATGGTCTGCACGGCATCGTCAAACTGCTTGCGCAGCGCCTTGCGCTCCTGCTCGCTGGTCGCGGCCAGATACCCGGTGCGCGCGCGTCCGGCGTAGATCAGGTTGATGTTCGCTTCCTTGATATCCGAAACGCCGCGCAACTCGGTGTCATAGAGCCGGTCGTTCATTTCGTTGATGCTGGCGAGTCCCCAGACGCCGAAGGCGCCGATCACGCCGCCTATCACCGCCACAATTAAAAATGCGCCCGACAGGCGGGCGCCGATACGCAGACCAGAAAATAACCGCAACATGCTTCCCTTCCCGTGATCTACCCCGGTGTTATGGCGGCTACGCCGCAGTCCCCGGCTCCGAGGTTCAGTCATGGACTGGCGCCAACAATAGCGCTCGGCATTTTTAGGGGAAACCCTAAAGAAAAGGCTGTTTCTCAGGTAATTCGATGCAATGAACTCGACAATCGACAGGGCGATTGAAAAAACCTCACGTTATCAATGAGTTCCATTGATACAAAACCTTCAATAAAGTTCTTTCGCGCCTCCCGCGAAAAAACAAAACCCCTCGGCAAGGCCGAGGGGTCCGGGTCCGGCGTGGCGCGCGCGCCGCAAGGCGGCGCGGGCGTCCGGCGGATAAAGCGGGATCAGGCGAAGTTCTTCGCGGCAAAGTCCCAGTTCACCAGCGCCCAGAAGTTTTCCAGGTACTTGGGACGGGCGTTGCGGTAGTCGATGTAGTAGGCGTGTTCCCACACATCACAGGTGAGCAGCGGCTTGTCGGCCGTGGTCAGCGGGGTGGCGGCGTTGCTGGTGTTGACGATGTCCACCGAGCCGTCGGCCTTCTTGACCAGCCAGGTCCAGCCCGAGCCGAAGTTTCCGGCGGCCGACTTGTTGAAGGCTTCCTTGAAAGCGTCGAAGCTGCCCCACTTGGCGTTGATGGCGTCAGCCAGCTTGCCGCTCGGCGCGCCGCCGGCCTTGGGAGCCAGGCTGTTCCAGTAGAACGTGTGGTTCCAGATCTGAGCCGCGTTGTTGAAGATGCCGCCCGAGGACTTCTTCACGATCTCTTCCAGCGACAGGTTTTCGAATTCCGTGCCGGGGATCAGGTTGTTCAGGTTGGTGACGTAGGTCTGATGATGCTTGCCGTAGTGGAACTCCAGCGTCTCCTTGGAGATGTGCGGAGCCAGGGCGTCCAGTTCGTAAGGCAGGGGGGGAAGAGTGTGTGCCATGTGATGGTTCCTTCTGTTGAGAGCACGATCAAGCCGGTCCATTGTATCGGCAAGACAATGAGGATACCGGCTTAACCCCGAGCTGGCGCGGGTTAAGCGGGCATGAGCAAATGCGCGCCGGCGCGGGTCGCGGCGCGCAAATGCGAACGTTACTCTTTCGCGTAACGCAACACCCTGCCCCCGCGCGTTTCCACCAGCGAGCCATCTTCGCGCAACGTCATTGAAATATGCAGCGGCGAGGCCGACGCGGCTTGCGGCAAGGCCAGGTCGATGCGGATGGCCCGCGCAGCCGGATCCAGCTTCGACACGTCGACGAAATGCCAGCGCGCGCCCGAGGGCAGCGGCACGAACACGGCCAGCGCGCGCAGCTCGCCAGCGGAGGCAACAGGCGCGCTGACGCCGTCCTCGCCTTCGGACTCGCGCGGCGCGCCGGCATAGTCGTCGCTGGCCGAGGACATGGCCACATCCGCCCTGACCAGCCTGCCCTGGTAGTACACGCGCACGGTCAGATTTTCCGGCCGGGCCGGCTCGCCGCCGGCGCGCACGCCCGCCAGCGCCGAGAACGGTTGCAGCGGCGGCGTGTCCAGGTAGACCTGCTTGCCGTCGCTGCGCCAGGCGCCGCTGGCGCTGATGTCCACCGCGCCGTAGCTCATCAGGTAGTCAAAGCTGCCGTCCTCGGACAGCACCAGTTCGCTACCGACCTCGCGCACGCCTTGCAGGTAGTAATGGCCCGGCAGCCGCTGCCGGGCGGCCGACTTGCTGACCGCCTTGCTCACGCCGCGGCCGTGCGGCGCCGCAGCCTGCGCCGGACATGCCGGCTGCAGCGACACGCCCTGCGCGGCCAGCGCTTCGTTGAACGCGGGCGCGGCCTGGCACAGCAGGATCTGCGCGAAGTCCTGGCCCGGCGGCGCGGCGACTTGCGTGAAGCGCGCCTTGTGCGTGGCCAGCAGGGCCAGCATCTCGGGCTGCCCGGTCTCCAGCGCGGTCCAGGCCGGGCTGCGGCCCTGGAGATCGGGTGCATCGGGATCGGCGCCCGCCGCCAGCAGCGCGTCGGCCAGATCCTTGCGGCCGAGTCGGATGGCGGCGTTCAACGGCGTTTCGCCATCTTCCTGCGGCGCCTGCAGGTCGGTGCCGCCAGCCTTGAGCCGCCGCAGCACGTCCACGGCCGTGTCGCGCCGCGCCACGATCAGCTCACGGCCCTGCAACAGGGCCGCCAGCACGCGCCGTCCCAACGGCGCGCCGCAGTCGGCGGGGCCGCCGTTGAAGCCCAGTTGCTGCAGGCCGGCGAAATAACCGGGCCCGTCGAGCAGACGGAATTCGCCGCCATCGGGCAGGCAGGCGCGGTCCAGCCCCTGCCCCGTGGCCTGCGCGACGCGGCGCGCCAGCGCAATGTCGCCGGAGCCGGCGGCGGCGTTGATCAGGGCGTAAGGCGCCGGCGCCAGGGGCAGGCGCGGATCGTCCAGGCGCGCGCCGCCGCGCAGCAGACGGTCCAGCCCGGCCTGATTGCCTTGCGCGATCAGCCAGTACAGCGCGCTCTGCCCGTCCGAGGCCAGGCCGGCCGGGTCTGCGCCCTTGGCCAGCAGGCGGTCGACGATGGCGTCCTGGCGCAGTATCGCGGCGGCCAGCAGCGGCGGCTCGTCGGCATGGTCCTGCGACGCGCCGTCGCCACCGGCCGCCGCCGGCGGTCGCGGATTGACGGGCACGCCCGCATCGATCAGATAGATGGCCAGCGCCTCGTTCCTGCTGCTCACAGCCTGGCGGATGGCATCCGCGTCCAGCGTCTTCAGGTCGAAGCCGGCGTCCACCCACAGCCGCAGCATGGCCAGCCCGTCGGCTCCCGGCTGCTTCAGGGCCAGCAGCACCGGCGAGCGGGTCGGATGACGCATCAGGGCCTGCAAGGTGTCCGGCCGCGCCGCTTTCAGCAACTCGCGCAACAGCGCGGTATCGCCGGCCGTCACCGCCTGTTCCAGCGCCGAACGGCTGTCGTAGTTGTCCCGTTGCAGGGCCGGATCGGCCCCGGCCGCCAGCAGGATCCGGGCCGCTTCCGGCCGCCGCCGCGCCACCGCCTCGGCCAGCGGCGTATTGCCATGGCGCTCGCCGGCGTCGCCCTCGACCGGCGCGCCCAGCTCCACCAACCGGCGCAGGGTGACCGTGTCGCCGCGCTGCGCGGCCAGATTCATGATCGGACGGTCGCCGCCCTCTACGCGCAGGAACAGGGGATTGGACGACCCGGTGAGAGGACCGCGTTGCGCGTAGGGCATGCCCGCCTGCAGCAATTGCACGGCGATCTCCGGATGACCGCCAATCACCGCCGCCTGCGCGGCATCCAGCCACACATCGCGCACGCCTTTCTCGCCATAGCCGGTCGCCGGCACGGTCCTGGGAACCAGCTCCATCAGCGCCGGCACGGCGCCGGCATTGCCGGTGTAGGCCGCCAGCGCCAGCGGACTCAATTCGTTGTCGAAGGCCGGGCGCGTGCCGGTGGCGGCGAAGGCCCGCAGCACGTCGCCGCCCTCGGTCAGTTCGACCAGCGGATTCCAGCTCAGGAAATCCGCCATGCGCCTGGGCTCGCCGGCAGCGTCGGTCAGCGCGCTCGCGCCGCCCGGCTTGGCGTCGTCCAGCCCCAGGAAGGGCCGCTGCGCGCCCGCCTTCAGCAGCGCCTGCACCATGCGGGCCATGTCCGGGCGATCCACCAGACGCGGCAGATAGGTCATGCGGACCGCGAACTCGAAATCGCGATCAAGCAGGAACTCCAGCGGCTTGCGTCCTTCGTCGCCGGCCTGGTTCGGATCGGCGCCGGCCGCCAGCAGCATGTCCACGATCTGCGGCGAGCCATAGAGCAGCGCCAGTTGCAGCGCCGTGCGGCGCGACTGGTACGTGGCATCGTTGAGCGCCGGCTTGGTGGCCAGCAGCGCCGCCAGCATGCGCGTGCGCGCCGGCAGCGCGGCGCGGTGCTCGTCGCGCAGGCGCGCTGCTTCGTCCTTCGGCATGTCCCAATAGACATGCTTGGAACGCAGGCCGCGCGGCGGCATCAGCAGCACGTGCAGCAACGGCCGGCCGTCGTCGGCATAGTCGCCGGGATGCGGCACGCCGGCCAGGGCGGCCGTGAACGCGGCCTCGTCGTTGGCCCGCGCGGCCTCGAACAAGGCCCGCGCCTCGGGTGTTTCCGCCTTGGGATAGTCGCGGTATGGCGACTGGCAATCGCAGTCCCGGGCCGGCTCCTTCCGCGCCACGGGCGGAGGTGGCGCGGGCACCGGCACCGCGCTGTCCGCCAGAGGCACCTCGAAAGGAACGCCCAGCGCGGCGGCGTCCGAAGCGGCCCAGGCCGGGGTTCCTATCGTTCCAACGGCCAGCAGGCCGGCGAAGGGCCAAGCAATCGCTTTTCGCAGCATGGTTTGCCTTGCAAGAGACTGTCGAACCGGGCGCTTGCGGCCCGGACCAGGCATCCTGTTCAGGACGCGTCGGATTCCGGCCGAACCTCGGTGACTTCGGCCTGCGCGCCGCCGCGCGCGAAACGCAACTCCAGCGCCTGTCCGGGCTGCAGGCTGGCGGCATCGCGCAGGATGCGTCCCTGCGCGTCGCGGGCAATCGCATATCCCCGCGCCAGCGTATTGCCTGGATCCAGCGCGCGCAGCTGCGCGCCGGCGGCGGCCAGCCGGTTGCGCGCCTGCAGCCGCAGCCGCGCATGGGCCTGGCCCAGTTGCCGCGCGGCGTTCGCCACGCGTTCGGCCGCGCGGCGCGTATCGGGCTTGCGATGTTCCAGGCGTTGCGCGAGCAAGGCGACGCGCGCGCTGCGCGCGCCTTGCGGCGCGGACCAGGCGGACGCCAGCCGGAAGCCCAGGCTGTTCAGGCGCTCGCGCTGATGTTCCAGGCGCTGCGCCGGCGACACCAGCTGGCCGGCGGCGCGGTCGAGGCGCTGGGCGGCCCGCTCCAGCCGCCGCTGCTGGCCGCGCGCCAGCGTGCGCGCCGCGTCCATGACGCGGCCCAGCAGCTCGCCGCGCGGAGTGCAGGCCAGCTCCGCCGCCGCGGTCGGGGTGGGCGCGCGCAGGTCGGCCACGAAGTCCACGATGGTGAAGTCGGTTTCATGGCCCACGCCGCTGACCACCGGAATGGCGCTGGCCGCGACCTCGCGCGCCAGCGCCTCGTCATTGAAGCTCCAGAGATCTTCAATGCTGCCGCCGCCGCGCACCAGCAGCAGGGTATCCACTTCGGCGCGCTGATTGGCCAGCCGCACTTGCGCGGCCAGCCGGCCGGCCGCGTCGGCGCCCTGCACCGGGGCCGGATAGATGATGACGGGAACTTGCGGCGCGCGCCGGGCCAGCGCCGACAGCACGTCGCGCAGCGCGGCCGCGTGCAGCGAGGTGATCACGCCGATCGCCCGGGGCAGCGGCGCCAGCTCGCGCTTGCGCGCCGGGTCGAACAGCCCCTCGGACGCCAGTTGCTCCTTGAGCCGCAGAAAGGCTTCGTACAGGTTGCCCAGCCCGGCCCGCCGCATGGCGTCGACCTGCAACTGGTAGTCGCCGCGCGGTTCGTACAGCGACACGCGCGCCCGGATCTCGACCTGGTCGCCGGCCCGAGGGACGAACCCTACCGCGCTGGCGCGGCTGCGGAACATGACCGCCCGCACGGCGGCGCGGCTGTCCTTGATCGTGAAGTACCAATGCCCGGAAGCCGCCTGCGTGAAGTTGGAAATCTCTCCGCGCACCCATATTGCCGGGATGCTGCGCTCCAACAACTGCCCCACGGCTTGGTTCAGCTGGGCAACCGTCAGGATATCCCGCGCGAATACGTTGTTTGTGACCGAGAACTCAATTGTCATAAGGCTTTCCGGTGCATACCTGTCCACAGGGCATACGGGGCGGGCCGCAATCATACCTTGTTCAGGGCCTTGTGCGCCCATCGGCCCCAGAGCCAGCATTTTCATAGCAAGTCTTTGATTTATATAAGATTTACATGAAAACAACACTGCGCGAAATTGAAGCAAAGGACTGTAAGCCCAGCGCCCATAAGCATTCCTGGCAACTTCTGCACAGAATTATCCACAGATTCTGTGGATAGTTTTGCCCGCCGGGCGGCCTTGCCACATCCCCGCCGCGCCGTTACAGTTCCGGCTTGCATCCGATGCCGATGCGCGTGGACACGCGCCCTGGCACGCCCTGGAGTTCACCGCTTTGCTAACCATACTGCGCGAGGCCGGCTGGCCGATCTGGCCCCTGCTGGCGACATCCGTGCTGGGTCTGGCCCTGATATTCGAGCGCCTGCTGTCCCTGCGCCGCGGGCTGGTCATGCCGCGCGGCCTGACCGAACAGGTCGCCGACATGCTGCGCAACCACCAGGACACGCCCGAGTCCCTCGGCAAGCTGGAACGCAACTCCCCACTGGGCCGCGTATTGGTCGACGTCATCCGCCACCGCCACCTGCCGCGCGAGGAACTGCGCAGCGCGGTCGAGGACACCGGCCGCGCCGTCGCCCATGACCTCAGTCGCTACATCGCCACCATCGGCACCATCGCCATGGTGGCGCCCTTGATGGGCCTGTTCGGCACCGTGGTGGGCATGATCGAGATCTTCGGTTCCTACGCGCCCGGCGGCGGCGACCCGGCCCAACTGGCCCGGGGCATCTCCATCGCCCTGTACAACACGGGCTTCGGCATCCTGATCGCCATTCCCGCCATGATCGCCCACCGCTACCTGCGCGGCCGCGTCGACGGCTACCTCAGCGCCATGGAGCAGGCCGCCGCCCGCCTGGCGCGCGCGGTCGCGCCCGGCCACGCCCATCCGCCCGGCCGCCACGAGGCGCGTCCATGAATTTCCGCGGTTCCCGCGGCGAGCGCGATGAGCTGGACATCAATCTGATCCCGCTCATCGACGTGCTGCTGGTCATCCTGATCTTCCTGGCCGCCTCCACGTCCTTCGCGCGCTTCACCCAGCTCAAGGTCACTCTGCCCCAGGCTTCGGCCGAGCAGGACACGCCGCCCGCGCTGGAAGTCGCCATCAGCCAGGACGGGCGCTACGCGCTCAACGGCACCCTGATCGACGTGTCCACGCCGCCCGAGATCGCCGACGCGCTGCGCCAGGCCGCGGCCGGCAAGACCGAGCCGCTGGTTGTCATCAACGCCGACGCGCAGGCCACGCACCAGTCCGTGATCAACGTCATGGAAGCCGCCCGGCTGGCGGGCATCGGCCGCGTCAATTTCGCCGCCCAGACCGCCCGGTGAGCGCCCCTGGATCCTCCGCCACGCTGCTCGCGCGCCAGTGGCAGCACGGCGGCTGGCTCTCGACCCTGCTGCTGCCGCTGTCGGCGCTGACCGCCTGGGCGGTCGCGCGAAAGCGCGCCCGATACCGCGACGGACGCCTGCCGGCTTATCGCGCACCGGTGCCGGTGGTGGTGATCGGCAACGTCTATGTAGGTGGCACGGGCAAGACGCCCATGGTGATCGCCACCGTCGAGGGACTGCGCGCGCGCGGCTTCAATCCGGGCGTGGTCAGCCGAGGCTACGGCGCGAAGATCGGCCCCGAGCCGCGCGTCGGACAGGGCGCGGCGCTGGCTGCGTCGGCATTCGGCGACGAGCCCGCCCTGATCGCGCGCGCCAGCGGCGCGCCGGTCTCGGTGCATCCCAAGCGCGCGCTGGCTGCCCAGGCGCTGCTGCGCGCGCATCCCGACGTGGACGTGATCGTCTCGGACGACGGCCTGCAACACCTGGCGCTGGCGCGCGACGTGGAAATCGTGGTGCAGGACGAGCGCGGGATCGGCAATGGCCGCCTGCTGCCGGCCGGCCCGCTGCGCGAACCGGCCAGCCGGCTGCGCGAAGTGGACGCGGTGGTGACCAATGTCGGCGTGCCCGGCCCGCCGGAAGCCGCTGCGGCGGCGCGGCCGCGCCAGGCCCGGATGTGGCTGGAACCCGGCGACGCGCGCCAGATCGAGGGCGGCGCGACCCGTCCGCTGGCGGCGTTCGCCGGCAGGCCGGGCGTGGCCGCCGCGGCCGGCATCGGCAATCCGCAGCGCTTCTTCGCGACGCTGCGCGGCGCCGGCATCACGCCCGAGCCCGCGCTGGCGTTGCCTGACCACCATGACTACGCGCAGTCCCCATTCCGGGACTGGCATGCCGAGAGCATCCTGGTCACATCCAAGGACGCCATCAAGTGCGCGGCGCTGCATGATGCGCGCCTGTGGGAAGTGCCGGTGCGCGCCCGCTACTCGGATCCCCAGCTGTTCGAATGGCTGGCGCAGGCGCTGCGCCAGCTTCCCGCCCGCCGCTAGCGCAGCGCGGCGGGCGGACCGACGCTCGTTGCAGGTCGGCCCTTCTCCATCTCAGAAGAACGCCGGCTTGGCCGCGCTGCGGCGCGCCGAGTATTCGTCCAAGGCCCGCCGGCGCGCGCCCGCCTGCCGCAGGCGGATCACGGCCAGCGGCAGATGCACCAGCACCAGCAGCGCCGCCAGCAGCAGCCAGGCCGTGTAGGCCAGCGACGACCATGGCTCATCCAGGCTGCGTTCCGAGTCCACGCTCAGCTCCAGCAGGCCCGACGCGTCGCGGCGCACGCCAGACACCAGGCCATCCACCCGGAACGGCAGCGGCTCGCCCTGGGCCACGATGCGCGACTGGCGGCTCCATGACGACAGCAGGTCTTCCTCGTTCTTGGCGATGATGCTGGGCAACATCGCATGCGGCCCCGGCCAGACGCGCAGCGCCACGCCGCCGGTCTGGCTGGCCTGCGCCGCCGCGGCCGCGCGGTTCATGGCCTGCATGATGGCCGGAAAGGCGCTGGAGCGGGCCCGCGCGCGAACCGTCTCGGCATTGCGCGAGATGATGGCGGACTCGTCGTTCAAGCCCTTGCGCTTGAACGCGCCGTCTTGCGCCAGCTTGAGCAGCTCGGCCCAGTTCTTGGGCTCGTCGTCGGCGAACAGCAGATGCTCGACCAGCGCCGCTTTCAACGCACCGCAGGCGTCCGCCGCATCGCGGCCGGCCACGGCGCAGCCGCGTTCCACCGCCAGCACGGTATCGGTCAGGCCCGAGACGCGGTAGAACGACAGGCCGCGCATGTTGTAGGCGGCCATGGGATTGGTCCGCATGCGCTGCGCCACCTGACTCTGCAACAGCATGTCCAGCATGGGATTGGCGCGTGTCCTCAGGAATTCGCCGGTATGCAGCGCCATGATGGCCGGATCAATTTCCAGCTCCGGCACCGTCGGCGCCGCGCCGCCCCAGCGCAGCCGGTCGCAATCGGCGCGCGCCGCCTGCTCGCTCGTGCCCTGCACCAGCTCGCAACGGGCCGCGCCGCGCAGCGACACGGGCTGGCCGAATCCGGGCGGATCCTGCGCCAGCGCCTCGGCCGAGGCATAGCTGCGCGGACCGTCGCTTTGCACCCAGGCGCGCGTCAGCGCCAGGTCGCCCGGCAGGTTCGGCGCCACGGCCCACAGCGCGCCCAGCGCCGCCAGGCCGGTCAGCGCCAGCGTCATGTGGCGGCCCCAGAACACGCGCGGGAACAGGCGCTGCTCTTCATCCACGGAATAATTGCCGCCCAGCCGCAGCACCGCGTAGTCCTGCACGCGCAGGTCCATGTCGACGCGTCCGTCGTCGGGCAGTTGCAGATTGGCGCGCCAATGGTCCGGCAGGTTGACGGGCAGCTTGTCGCCCAGGAACAGCTGGGTGGACACGGTCTGGGAATTGGACGGATTGCTCAGCACGATGGCGTTCAACTCGCCGCGCGCGCGGTTCACCTTCTGCGGCGCGTCCGGCGCGGGCCGGCGCCAGGTCAGCCACAAGGCCAGCGCGGCCAGCGCGCCCGCGCCAGCGGCGAAGGGCGTGCCGCCGCCGCCGCCCGCCAGTCCCAGGCACAGGAAGGCCAGGGCCCACAGCACCGACACCCAGAAGCCGAAACCGCGCCCCTGACGCGCGGCCACTTCGGCCGGCGTCTCGTCGCGCTGCGCCAGGATCTCGACCCGCGTGGCGTCGTCCAGCTCGCGCTCGGCCTGGGCCAGCTGCTCGGCCGTGGGCGGCGCCTCGTCCGCCTCGGGCGGGTCGACCTCCAGGTCGACGACGTTCTGCAGGGCGCCCGTCCGGCCGCTGTTCCACTGCTGGTCCTGCTTCTGCCGGCGTAGCTCGCGCTCGCGCCCGCCAGCCAGGTCGAACTCGCCGTTCAAGGCCACCACGATGGCGAATTTCTCGGTGAGCACCACTTCGGCATGGTTGTTCTCGACCAGATAGCTGCGCGCGTCGTAGGGCAGCACCACATCGACATCGCCCAGCGTGTCGTGCATGGTGCTGCCGCCCTGGCTGGCCTCGATGCCGTGGCGCACGAAAGCGCCGTGCAGCGGATAGACGCCGTCGTTGATCAGCTGCGCCTGCTTCTTCGGCTTGGCCGGATCGAACAGGAAGGGCTGCACCAAGGCCTGCTCTTCGTCCGTCATGCGCCGCGCGGGCTGGCCGTCCCGCCGCAAGTCGCGCAGGGCGCCCTTGTTGTCGCTGCGCCGGGCCATGTAGGTGATGCCGCTGTAGATCGACCAGATCAGGATGATGAGCATCAGCCCCAGCTTGAGCATATTCAGATCCATCGTGCCTCTTTCCTCTGCATGTGATCGCGGCGGATGATAACGACGATCCGTCCCGCAATAGGGCTGAACCTACTTCAAAATATGACATTGCTTAACAATTGAAGGGGTTCGCCCCAATGCCGGCGGCGACGATCCGCCTGGCTGCGACCTGCCGGGCATCAGGCTTTTCGCCGCGCCCGCCGGCTTGCCGCCCGCCAAACTGTTTTAGAATCCCGGACATGGAATCCCGCCTTCTCGACATCCTCGTCTGCCCCCTGTGCAAGGGCCGCCTCGAACATGACCGGCAGCACGCCGAGCTGGTCTGCCGCGCCGACCGGCTGGCCTTCCCGGTGCGCGACGGCATTCCCGTCATGCTGGAGGGCGAGGCGCGCTCGCTCGACGACGCCCCCGCCAGCTGACCCGTCCGCCGTGAGCTTCATCGCCCTGATCCCGGCGCGGACCGCCTCCACCCGCCTGCCCGACAAACCCCTGGCTGACATCGCCGGCAAGCCCATGGTGGTGCGCACGGCCGAACGGGCCGCGCGCTCGGGCGCGGCGCAGGTCTGCATCGCCACCGACGACGCCCGCGTGCTGCAGGCGGCCCAGGCCCATGGCGTGCGCGCGCTGATGACGCGCGGCGACCATCCCACCGGCACCGACCGCCTGGCCGAGGCCGTGGCGCAACTGGGCCTGCCTGACGACGCCATCGTGGTCAACGTGCAGGGCGACGAGCCGCTGATCGAGCCGGAACTGATCGACGCCGTCGCCGCGAAGCTGCAAGCCAGCCCCGACGCCGACATCGCCACCTGCGCCTGCCCGCTGGCCGACGCCCAGGCCCTGTTCAATCCGAACGTGGTCAAGCTGGTCTGCACCGCGTCGGATCGCGCCCTGTATTTCTCGCGCGCGCCGATTCCCTGGGCGCGCGATGCGCTGGCCGGCGGCGAACGCGTGCTGGCCGACGGCCTGCCCGCCCTGCACCATATCGGCCTGTACGCCTACCGCGTGTCATTCCTGCGCCGCTTTCCGACGCTGCCCCAGGGCGTGCTGGAACGGTTCGAGTCGCTGGAACAGCTGCGCGCCATGGAGCACGGCCACGCCATCGTGGTCCACCGGGCGTCCACGCCCCCGGCCGCCGGCGTGGACACGCCCGCCGACCTGGAGCGCGTGCGCTTGATCTACGGCAAGCTCTAGGCAGCGAGGCGGCGCGGCAGGCCATTGATATAAGGGTTATTTCGTATGGCACCGCCCCGCAAAGGCTGTTGCGTTGCGGCATAATCCCCCGATCACAAAAAATAATCCCCATCTCAGGAGCACTCATGCGTCTCATCTTGCTCGGACCGCCCGGCGCCGGCAAAGGCACCCAGGCCGCGTTTCTCACCCAGCACTTCGGCATTCCGCAAATTTCCACCGGCGACATGCTGCGCGCCGCGGTGAAGGCGGGCACGCCGCTGGGCATTGAAGCCAAGAAGGTCATGGATGCGGGCGGCCTGGTTTCCGACGAGATCATCATCGGCCTGGTGCAGGACCGCCTGAAGCAGCCCGACTGCGCCAACGGCTACCTGTTCGACGGCTTTCCCCGCACCATCCCGCAGGCCGACGCTCTCAAGGACGCCGGCGTCAAGCTGGACTATGTGGTGGAAATCGAGGTTCCCGAGGAAGACATCATCGAACGCATGAGCGGACGCCGCGTGCACCAGCCCAGCGGCCGCAGCTACCACGTGCGCTTCAACCCGCCCAAGGTCGAAGGC